>JACCDY010916536.1_pt1 | contig 55267 bp, 45 predicted proteins | sample 7446391 | NCBI WGS metagenome assembly JACCDY01 (sample SAMN15323451, study PRJNA562643) | freshwater metagenome | isolation source: river surface water | place: USA:Blue River Watershed | collected 2017-08-18
GTTTAGTTGAGGCGGACAACCTTGGAAACACCAGCATTTTGAGTAGGGGAACCGGCATTGGTCAGACCGAGACCACCACCGTAGGTAACACCACCAAGCTGGATGTAGCCAGTGTAGTAACCACCAGTACCATCATCACCAGTACCAACACCACTGTTGGTGACAAGCTGAACCTTGCGGAGAACAGAGCTTACAGAGGCGCCGACAGAACCAGCAGGGATGTAGACAGTCTTGCCCATATCACGGAAAACAGCAGAAAAGCTAGTGGAGAGAGCACCAGCAAAGGTGCTCACCCAGCCACTGGTTCCGGAAAGAGTGCTGGAGTTGGCATCATAAATGGTAGATCTCAAATCACCGGCGTTGATGTAGAGCTTGTTGGTAGGGACTTGGGAAGGGGCGCGGAGCTCGGAGGACATTTTCGTTTATATTCAGGTGGGCGAAAAAAATCCTCCGCACCCAGGCAAGTCCAGGGGAATTTCTGGGGCCGGCCTCGCCATCCTCTGAGGTCCTGGGGGCCTTCAGGAATCCTCTACCGGAGGTAGAAGGATGAACACGGAACTCCAAACTCCAGGAAGAGTAAATCTGGAGGCCATCAATGCCACCGACGTCAGCCGCTTGCCCGGCTTCCAATACCAAACCACGATTTCCAGCACGGCTCCCACCGATGGTATTCGGGGAAATTGGGAAGAGAATCTCCTCAACCAGACCTACTTCTCCCCCGCCAACTTCAAAATCGTCCAGAACCAAATTCGCTACGCCGTGTATCAGGAAACCGGACAAGTTATTGATGAGCAGTCCGCGGATGACCTCTTCATGGTAATGAGGGCCATATACTTAACATATGGTCGCAATCTCCCTTACAACATAAAGGAACAAATCGCCGAACTCAATCAGCGTGTGGCCGACTGGTGTGTCCCCAAGATTGCCGCGGAAGTCCGGATGTATCAACAGTACTTGCGCGATTTGGATACCATGCCCGTCCCTATGTCCCATCCGGTGTCTCTGAGTTCCGCGGGTTCCAAGTCGCTCCCCTTCAAACCCTTCTTTGAAGCCGAGAAGGACGAGGATATCCCATTCTAATGCTGCATTTCCAACACACTCCACCACACACTCAACAAAAATAAGATGATACGATTATTTTTGTTGAGAGTTCTGCTACGGCCTTAGGCTTTCACCTTGCGTACAACAGTCTTCTTTGTGGTGGCGCCTTTGGCGGCCTTGGCATCCATGGCCTTACCGAGGTCCTCCGCCTTGGCGGCACGCTTTGCCTCGTACTTGTCCAGGGCGACGGCGAGCTCATCCAACTCACGCAACCAGAGACCCTCCAGCGTCATGGCCTTCAGGGCGGCCATGGCGGCCTTGGCTTCCGCGACCTCCTGTTCCAGCTCGGCAACGGCCGCGGCCTTCAGGCGGTCCACACGCATACGGAGCAAGTACTCGTAGCCCTTGAGGTCATCCGCAGCGTCGGGGGCCGATAAGGGAGGTACGCCGATAGCCTTGAGACCCGCGAGGAGTTCGGCATCCTCGGCATTCGCTACGACGAGTCGCTTCTCTACAACGGCGCGCACGAATGCGAGACGTGCCTCCAGCTCCCGCAACTCCTCCGCCATGCGGGCCAACTGCTGTTCCTTGCGTGTGCCGTAGGCGGCCAGGCGTACACGGTAGAACTCGGCGAGCACCTCGCCTACGGATTCGTAGCGGTGAATCTTGCCCTCGGCGTTGAAGGCGACCATGTTGGTGGTCTTAAAGGACGTCGTCATCTTGAACTTGTCCTCAAACTCCTTGGGGTACGCACGGGCCGTATGGTAGGCGTCCTCATCCAGATACAAGACGAAGCCCGCATCCACGTCATTGAAGGCAGGCTTCCAATCCTTGAGCCACGCCATGGGCTTCTTTTCTAGCGCCTTGCGCTCCTTGTCGGTGAGGTCGCCCTTCTTCTTCTTGTTGAGGGCGGTCCACTCTTTGGCCTCTTCTTCCTGCTGCACCAACATCTCATCCAAGAAGGCCTTGTAATCCAGCGTCCAGGTGCCCACGGGGAGTTCCGTGATGCGCACGGTGGCCGCATCGTCGCCGAGGAATTCGTAGAGACCCTTGGTGGTCCAGGTCTTACCATCCGCGGAGGCGGATACGGAACCCTTGAAGCCGTTCCACCAGGGTGCGAGGCGGGTCGCCGCCACGTCCACATCGGTGGTCGCGCCCTCCAAGCGAGCCCGCAGGACGCGTGTGAGGTCGCGGGGATTGAAGGGGGGTACGTTGGTAGAGAAGCCGGTACCAATACCGAGCGTACCGTTCACGAGGAGAAGGGGCAACGTTGGCATGTAGCTCTCGGGCTCAACAGTATCACCGTCGTCCTCCATATACTTCAGAATGGCGTCATCCTCACGGCGTACCACGGTCCTCACAATCGGCTCCAGGGCCGTAAAGATGTATCTTGGCGAGGCGGCATCCGAGCCGCCCTGCAGACGGGTGCCAAACTGACCACTGGGCACCAACAGGTTGATATTATTGGACCCCACGAAATCCTGGGCCATACCCACAATCGCCCCCTGCAGCGAGGCCTCACCGTGATGGTAGGCGGCCACTTCGCTCACATAACCGGCAAGCTGGGCGACCTTGATTTCCTGGGTCAAGTTGCGTTTCAGGGCAGCCCAGAGAATCTTGCGTTGAGACGGCTTGAGACCGTCCATCATAGCGGGAATGGAGCGCACATTGTCCGCGGACGAGAAGTGGATGAGCTCATCGTGGACGAAGCGCGTGTAGGGAACGTGGACACCCCCCGCCTTGACATGGAGATGGCGCTCACGGTCATACGTACCGAGCCACTCCTTGCGGTCATCGGCGCGCTTCTTGTTGAAGGCGAGGTCAATGGCCTGGTCGGATGCATCGTCCCAGTCAAAGTCCACGGTATTCATGGAGCGGAAGTATTCACAGGCCTCCTGAGCCGTGGAGGTACCGAGACCCTTGTAATACTTGATTTTCCACCCACGTGTACCAACATCACCAACATGCGCCATCCACTCCTCGTATTCCGACTGGGAGTAGAAGCAGAGCGTCTGGGCACCCTTGGTCGCCTTGAGGAGCGGTGTCATCATACAGCAGAGGAAGCCGAGGCGCAGGAGCGACGGCCACTCGGTGTGAAACAGGTTCATCAGGAGACCCTTGATATGGGAGCCGTCCACATCTTGATCCGTCATAATCATGATGCGACCGTAGCGGAGCTGCTTGAGGTCGCTGTATTCCTTGCCGTGCTCCAGGCCAAGGATTTGCTTGATGTAGGTGAGCTCCTGATTCGCCGTCTTCTTGGCGGCGCTGACGTCCTTCACGTTCAGAATCTTACCCTTGAGGGGAAAGATGCCGTAGCGGTCGGAGCCGACGACCTTGAGACCGGCGATGGCTGTAGAGGCAGCCGAATCACCCTCGGTCAAGATGAGGGTACACTCGGCGGATTTCGCGGTGCCGGCAAAGCTCGCATCGTGGAGCTTAGGGATGCCGCGGAGTGTGGAGCGCTTACGGCCATCCGTCTTCTTCGCGTCTTTTTGTGTCTTGGCATCTAGGAGGGCCTGGGCCTCATCCAGTAGACCAATCTTTACCAGCTTCTCAACAAACTTCGGTGGAATCACGGGGAGTGAACCGAAGTCCTTGGCCATGGTAATCAAGTTCTCTTTCGCTTGACCATCAAAGGAGGGGTTGACAATCGTTGTATTGATGAAGAACACCACGGAATCCTTGAGGAGCGCGGGTGTAATGTCGGCCAGCTTGGCCTTCTTCTTGGCCATCTCGCAGAACGCGGTCATCACATGTTTTACCACATACTCAACATGCTTACCGCCACGTCGTGTATTGATGCCGTTGACGAACGAGATTTGGCGATAGTCGGCGTCCACGTCGCCGTGGAGGTCGCGTGTGAGAATCGCGGCCACCTCCCAGCGTTCACCAGCGGCGTCGTAGGCGATGCACTTGGCTTTGCGGGCCGTGGCACCGGTTGCTACTGTACCGGCATCCTCTGGGGTGCCAGTGCTATCGCTAGCACCAGAGCTAGCATCACCAACAGCTGTTAGCGAAGCGCCAAGCGCGCCGCGGTCCTCTTCAACGTAGAGGCCCACGTATTTTTGGAATGTGTTGGAAGTGAGGAGTTCACCGTTGAGGGAGACCTTACAGTCCTTGCCAGCACAGGCGGCTGCATCTACCACACGGGTACGCATGATAGCCAGCATATCGGCGGGAATCTCCGTGGGCGTTGCGCCGACCCACTTGAACTGGGTCAAATCAGGGGCGAATGCAATCTCCGTGAAGGGCTTACACGTCGCCTTGGTGATGGTGGGTTTCCCACATTCCAACATATTGCGGCGCCAGACCTGCTTGTAGCGTTTCTGGCGGGTAGCATCCACGGTTTCCACCGTGAATTCGGTAGAGAAGATATTCGCCAACTTGGCACCATATCCGTTCATACCACCCCAAATACGTTCCTGGTTACCGCCGTCTTTGTCCTTGTAATTGGAACCCGACAGTAGCTTACCGAAGATCATTTCGGGGACATAGAGTTTATGGGTAGGATGCTCCTCCACGGGAATGCCTTTGCCGTCGTTGCGCACCGTGATGCGTTGAGGGGTAATCTCAACCGCGATGTGCTTGACGGGGGCGTCGGACCCCTGCTGTTGAAGGCGTACGCGGTGATCCAGGGCATTCACGAGCACCTCGTCAAAGAGCTTGAGGAGGGCGGGATTGACCACGACGGAACGCCAGACCATACGGCGCGCAGCGCTATCCCAGATCCAGCGCGACTCCGTGTGGGTCGTGTAGGAACCGACATAGGTGTCGGGGCGGAGCATAATCTGCTCATGGAGGGAAAGCATATCGTAATCGGAAGCGGACATTCTTAAGGGGGAAGGAAGAGTGTAGGGAGTTACGGGTGGTGAGCCAGGGTGGGGGCTGGGTAAGTTGGGTCAATTTTTGGAGAGACCGTGTACTCTCTACAATTGCTTGATGCCCACTATAACGGAGGGAATATCTGGACCTAAGAGAACGGCGCCCACATCCGTGCTTTTCACAGCCAATGCTTGAAAATGCGCATCATTTGCCTGCACCGCAAATTCCACATAATCGCCCGCCGATAAATTGAGAATATAGGGCACAATAGGAAGTGTATCTCCATTATTGCTGTTAAAATTCAAGCGACCATTGGAATTCGGCTGAGCTATTCCGTTGATACGCAACCAAAGAAAAACATATTTGTCATTTCCACCCTGGTCTCGTGTAATTTGCACAGAATACCATGCTTCATATACACCGTCATATTGAACCCGCATAGCCGTGTATGAACCAGGCGTTGTAGGATCATCCAGTGTTATACCGGATTCTGTAAATGTTTCGGGAAATTCCAGCAACGTTGGGGATACATCACCAATTGTTTGTGTCGTCGTAGAATAATAACTGGCGGCGACTGCGGACCCGACAGGTCTCGCAGGTCCCATCGGGCCCGTTGGACCCACCGGACCCTGTACACCTTGTAACCCCTCTGTGCTACAAATATTGGAGCATACAAGGGCCAGCGCACCACGCCGACTCGTTGTATCAGATGCTGAGGACATAACAAATGCACTCTACACATGGCTGCGAATTAGGGAATGGCCTCCCATGCCGCAGGCACGCAGGCAAGAATGGTATCTATGCCGGCATCCTGTACATGCATGCAGAGGTCCACGAACTTGGTGACCGCCGGATTCCCTACAAGTCGCTCCTTCCCCTTCAGCCATAAGAAGACGTGTCGGATAAGGATGCAAAACGGCATACACTGGAGCCCCTCTTCCCATACGTAGATGGAGCGGCCCTTCGGCGCCGCACCCAGGCGTTCCAGCCACTCCTCCCATTCGTTCAGGTTTTTACCGTATTGTACGGCGGCCACAAAGGCGCGCATATCCCCGCGCTGGATACGGAACGTCATATCGGAGGGTAGGCGTACGACATCCTTCGCAACACCCTCGGCGACCTGGATGGATTCAAGGGATTCGCGAATATGGGCGATGGGCACGTGGCCACAAAAGAGGGCGATACAACGAGAGCGAATGGCCGGATGTACACGATACAGTGAATTGCAGAGAAAGAGGAAGAGAGGTGCCGCGCGATGACCCTCGCGGTCCACGTCGTCCAACAGGGAGCGTAAGGATGCCTGGGCGGGCTCCGTCATCGTTTCCACTTCGTCAAAAATTACGAATTTCCGCGTGATACCTGGCCACGTTGTGCGGGTAAATTGCACGATGCGGTCGCGAATGACCTCAATAGAACGCTCATCGGAGGCGTTCAGGTAGAGGGAGCTAATCGTGTGGGAAATGGTGGGATACGCTTCGCTCGCCAAGGCTAGGGCGAGGGATGTTTTGCCGGTCCCTGGTGGACCGTAGAGTATGATAGGGGGCAAGCCGACGCATCCTTTCGTCGCGCAGGTGCTCAAGAGTGTTTTTAAGCGTTTATGCCCACGAATATCCGCGAACTTCAAAGGGCGATATTTTTCTGTCCACGTCTCCATAGGGGAACCTACGGTTCCCCTTTGACCCCTCCCTTAAGTGGCGCCGGCCATAGGCCGGCGCCGCATATGAAGGGATGCCAAGGGAATCGGAAATTACCCTTGGGAGAACATACAGTTCCGTGGATCTCAACATGTCCCTCCAAATGCCCTTGAAAGAAAGAGGGACCTTAGAGACGTGTTGATAGTTCCGGTATTCCTTGAATCTCAACATGACCCTCCAAATGCCCTTAAAAAAAGGAACCTTGGGGACGTGTTGGTAGTTCTGGCATTTCCCTTTAATCAGTGTATGTCATACCCTCTTGGCATTCCCTAAATAGGCCCATCGGCTAATAGCCGATGGGCCTATATTTAAGGGGGATGCCAAGGGTGATAGCGTAAGATTCCAGGCATGGTAACAGCAACCGGTAGAAAGCGCAAAACAAAGGCGGAGATTGCTGCTGAGGCAGCAGCTGCTGGTGCTGCTACTGCTCCCGCTGTGGCTACAGCAGTTGAGGAAGTGCCACCTGCTGTTGCTACGGTTGCTGCGGTTGCTACGGATGGTCCGGCTGTCACGCTTGTGCCACTGCCCGCTGCACCAGCAGCAACCGTAACCAAAAAGGCCCGCGCAAAAAAGACGCCCCCTGTGGTTGCCGTGGTATCCCCATCCGGCATCACCGGTTCCTTTCTAAATGAGCAGCGCCCCCTCATTGCCCATATTCCCATAACCTCCAGTCAAATCGCCTTTGAGAAGGCGAATGATATCATGTCCTACGACCCCATTGCACCCGAGGTACCAAAACCCTATGACGAAGGCACCGAAGCCTTTTCGTATTTAGAGGGCGTGGAATCCGGTACGGGTGTTGGAAACGAGTCGTCATCATCGTCCGAGGAAAAGCAGGAGGAGTTGGCACCTCCTGAGGAAACATCTGTAACTGCCACGGGAACCAACAAGAGCAAGCTCCCCAACTACTATTCCGAGAAGCTCATGGTCCTTTTTCAGGATAGCAATCGCACCCAGCAGCTTCCAACACGCACCGATGTCGCCTGCTATTGGTGTTGCCATAACTTTACCTCAGCGCCCTGTGCCATTCCTTCACACATTCTGGACGAGGTCTGGTATATGTATGGCAATTTCTGCTCACCGGAGTGCGCAACGGCCTATCTATTCCGCGAAAAGAAGATTGACTCCCACATACAATGGGAGCGCTACGCCCTCTTGAATTCCCTGTATGGCCGTGACGCCGAGTTGCCCACGCTATCACCACGGGGTATTCGTCCTGCACCTCCCCGTGAAGTCCTCCGTATGTTTGGGGGGTCCATGGATATTTCGGAATACCGCGCCGTTCTCCACGAACACCGGTTGCGCATTGACGTCTTGACACCCCCCATGGTATCTATCATTCAGACCATGGATACCAAGCCAATTGATTTCTACGACCAGAATCTCAAGAACGTCTTTATTCGCAACGATATCCAACATAAGTATCACGCGCCAGGTGCACAGGGCCTGCGTTTGCGGCGTACAAAGCCCATCAAGTCGCGCGAGGCGACTGTAGAGTGGGCCATGAAGATTCAGACGGTTACGGGGTAAATAGCGTGCTAGGGGTTCTAGGGGATTGCGAAGTGGCGTTGCGATTGCGATGCCGGTTGGAAAAAATTGAAAGGCTTTGGGTTGCGGGGTCGGTTCTGTGTGCTTCCCCAAGCGTCCATTCCTTCCCACAACCTTCCCTCCTTCCTTCCCCTTTTTAAGTTCCTTCCTTTCAAACAATGGAGTACACTATTTCTTTCGCTAAAGGCACTCCTTATCTTGACAGACATGGTAATCCCCATACTCTGAAAAATCCAGTCAATGAGGTAGTTATAAACAACGGGAAATACAATCATAACAAAGGTATTCTTTACACAATCCTTGATGCAGCCAAGGCCCCAGGTCCATGGTCTCTTTATAAATGGTGCGATCGCGTTGTATCCGATGTCACCATGATTCGCGCCTTCTTAGAGAGCTACGTGGCCACCTTTGGTGCAGCTGGTCGTAAGAACCGTCCCTATGCGGATAAGCTTTTTAAGTTACAGCATAACATTCCCGAGGAAACCACGGGTCGCGTCATCTTCAACAGTGTCCTCAAAGATAAGATGATATTGGCCTTTGAGCATCTCGGTAATTACAATGTGCGCCGTAAATATGTGTTAAATACCACGCTGCGTTTCCTTGGTGCAACTGAGGAGGACGCCTTTGCAGGTTACGCTCCCCATCCCATTACACGTGAGCGCATGTATATGCAGGGTATCCTTGGGGATTTCCTGGCCATGAACTGCCCCCACAGCCAGATGTTCTGGAACAAGATGGGTGATTTGGATGGGTATTTGCCAGGTGAGCACGAGGCGCTCTTCATGAACCCTACATTGGGTGAGAAGCACGCAGCAAACGCCTGGATGCCCGCAAAGGGTCCAGGTGGCGGCACCTACTCCTATGACCCAGAGGCCGCTAGAGCAGTTCCGAGACCCCCACAGGAGGTCCTGGAAGCCGCGAATGCCTTGCGCAAACCCGGCATCAACAAGAACGCACGCCACAATGGTCCATCCGTCTTCTCCCGCACCGCCGCGACAATGAGTTTTTAAATTCTAACCGGCAAAAACCCAAAAACCCAACAAAAAAAACGAAAAACGGCAAACCATGCCAGTTTTTCAACCACGGCGCAAAATACTAAAGAATAACTAGAACCTCGTGTAGGAAATGCCAACGCGCAAGGTGAGTCGTGGGAAGATTCAGTTTGAGTCTCCCCACTACCGTGTATACAAAAACGTCCCCCATCTCTTGTATGTGGCGCCTGCTGCTATATCCGCAGCACCATCGCACCTCCTGTCAAAGGCCGCATCCATTCCCGCCGACCCCGACAAATACGTGGCATATAAATACCGCCATAAATTTACCGCAGAGGATAATGACTGTCTACGCTTTGCGGAGGGACTTGCGTTAGGCGAGCTGCACTACACGAAGGGGACCTGTGTATATACTGTAGAGGGTTCGGACCGTAAATTTGGTGTGTCGGATAAGCGAAATATTGAGTTGGCGCGCAAATGGCGCAAGGATGAGCAGGCGGCACCTGGGGAGGGCGAGGCATACGCCATTGTGCGCACGGACTTACGGAAGGCGCTCAAGGACAGCGAGGAGGATTTGCCACCCTATCATATTGCACATGTATTGTTGGAAGACGGGGAATGGCGTGTGACGCTAGAGGCGGATGCCGGCATGGACCTGAATAAACCGGCATTTGGTATATACTCTACAGAAACCGCAAAAAAGTCCTTTCACGCTGAATATGCGCCGATGTATGGGGAGGACAAGGCGGCTACGATTGTACTTCGGCACATAAAAACACCGCGTCTTTCAATATCCAAGGCCTCATGAGTGCATGGACCCCTATGGATTATGCACGTTGGTGATTACCACGGCTCTCAACACATCCATAGAATGGCATTGGCATCTGGAAGAACGTGATGGCGAGGAATGTGCGGTCGGCGTCCAACGGGAACCGTATAGAATGGTACAAACGTGTTGTAGGGCTGCTGTAACAGCATTCTCAACAAACGCATACCTACTTCTTTTTGTGATGATGGGCACTGTGTTGGGGTTTCTGATTCTGTGTTGGTGTTTTTCCTACTGCTGTAAGCCTAAAAGTGAAAAAATTGAGCCGCATGAAGAAAGTTGATTGTCTGCAACACCATCATCAACCCCACATCACTTACATACATCCATAAGAATGTCTTCCCAAGCAAACACACCATTTCATTCCTTTCGCACCATGGTGAGCCGTATTTATCGGTTGTCCATGTTGATTGCCGCCAAAGAGCACAAGAAGGCGGCGGATGTCTTTGATACATTTATGGAGGATTTAGCACACATTGTTGGCCCTGATGCGAGTGGCAGCACCGAGGCAGATATTGGTGCCTTGGATGGCTTTCTGGAGCGGGAGTTGCCCTCACCGCGCTCACCTCCGGTGGAACTGGAGAATACCCATGTAGTTCCGGTGCGTATGATTATTCACGAGGACCCTCCCGTCGTTCATGTGGAGAAAGTGTTATCACCGGCTGTTGCTAGCGAAGCTGAAGAGGAAGAAACCGTTGAGGCAGAGGAGGAAGAGGGGGAAGAGGAGGCTGCTGGCGAAGCTGAAGAGACTGAAGAACAGGCTGAAGAGGAAGAAACCGTTGAGGCAGAGGAGGAGGGAGAGGCTGTTGAAGACACAGAGGAGGCCGAGGAAGAAACGGAGGAGGGAGAGGTTGCTAGCGAAGCGGAGGAAACGGAGGAGGTAGAGGAACAGACCGAGGAAGAAACGGAGGAGGGAGAGGTTGCTAGCGAAGCGGAAGAGGTAGCTAACGAAGCGGAGGAAACGGAGGAGGTAGAGGTTGCTGGCGAAGCAACAGAAGAAGTTGAGGTGACGGAAGAAGCGGATGAGGAGGAGACCGAAGAAGCTGAAGAGGAGGAAACGGAAGAGGAGGGTTCCTACGAGCCCATCAAGATCGGCAAGTCCATGTATTTCCTAGACACCTCTACACAGAATGTATTCGCATATGTGAGCGAAGAGGAGGCGGGCGATTATGTTGGAAAGCTCGTGGGTGGTAAGTTGGTGCGCGGTTAAATATCGCCACCCTTAACAAATGGAACTCTGTCCTCCGGTATTTGCATACGCTATTTTTATGATAGCCCTGGGTCTCTACGATATCTACATGGGTAGTTTCCCCTCCCTTGCCCGAACCCTTTTTTACCTCATATTCGGTGCGGTCCTGTTGTGGATTCTGTGTGCGGCGGGCATGGGTTTCGCTGCCTGGGGACTCCTTGGCATTCCCGTCGTTTTCTACATCTTCCTCTTCGCCATTATAATCTTCCAAAAAGGCTTTGACTTTCAATCGGAGGAGCGTAAGCGATGTGCTAAACCACCGGCACCCTGCGTTGCTCCCGTAGAAGAAGAGGAGACATGTGAAGAAGAGGAGGAGCCCGTGTGCGAAGAGTAAGGGGTGAACTAAAGGCTGGAAAGGCAAGCGAGAATAGAATACCTTGACTACCCACCATGTCTATCATGAATATCCTCGCACTCCTACACAATGCCAACGAATATGTGCAATCGGCATGGGCGTACTGTAAAGAGTGGTTACGCGAGCAGCTAGGTCCATCAACCAACACGGAGTATCTGATTTTTGACAATGATACAGTTATTCCAAGCGGAATGGCGCATTGTAAGTATGCTCATGTAAGCCAATATTCTCAACAGGAACAACGTATTCTTGCTGCGAGTGGTGCACCGGCTGCCCTCAAGCGCTTACCATGGATTTCTGTACAACATAAAATCGGCGACCACGTTGTGGATATTTCCGATTGGTTGGCGGGTATTCGCACGAATACTGCGGTTTCACTGGTGGCCATTGTACGCCTGGCATCCGTGGTTCTCAACATGCATCTGCCCGAAACGGAGCATGCAAAGGTCGTTGTTATTCAGCGGGCCACAGGCGACGAGGAGGAGTACGTGTATCACGGAAAAACGACGCTGCTGCGCAGAATTGAACCGACGCCTGTGCGACACAGACCAACCTGCATAGAGGATGGTTTACTGCCTGACAATACTGGACTGCCCATCTTTTAAAGATGTGCATCGCAATTAAATGGAAAAAGATATGAACTGTATCAGCTTACATCTTTTTTTGAGAGGCCGCAATTGCATTTTAATTCTCCACAGATACGTCCCATCGCCAAGGGCGATTGGACATAACCGAGGAGGGGCAGAGGGGGTTGCGAAGCGCCGCGTTCCCTCACATTTTTTGGTCCAAATGCGGCTTGTAGATGATATCGGATACCAACATGCCATCGCCCAGTACCTGAACCTCCGTGGGTTTATGGTACATCTTTGCATCCAGATTCCAGATTTTCAGGATGTGGAAGCCCTTCTTGGGACTAATGCTCACACCCACAATCTGATTACCCGCCTCCTTGCCAATCATCTGGAGAATGCCCGCAGCCGCGTAGCGTTCAAAGGTTTCAAATGCCGAGCGCTCAGGTATTTTAATGCTGTAGGAACCCCCGCGAATATTGATGCGGTTCTCCCAAAGGGGTGGGTAGGGGTCACGCATAAGGAAGAACATCTCCGAAAGGAATTTGGCCTCGCCGATACGTGCCAAGGTAGCCCATAAATCGGGAAACGAGGTAAAGGACCCCAGCACTTTGTAGGATTCGGGAGTCCACGAGGAATCCTCTGGGTCATGGAAATAGAGTGTCCATGAGCTGGGTTTCTCAGACCCTGCGGCTGTGGCTGCTGCGCTAGCGGCAGTGCCAGCGCCCCCAGAAGGAAATGTGTAAGAAGCCATGGCTTATATAGTATGGAAAGAAAGGTGGAAGATTTAGATGCCGCAACACAGCCTGCAGGGGATGGGCGGTCACGGGGTGTTCATTTTTTTCCTGCCTGCGGTAGCGGCAGCAGCGGCAACCTAATTGGTATTGATGGACGATGTAGAGCGGGGCGACGGTGCCAGGGCAAGTCGGATCTCCCCCAATCCCGACACATCGTACTCAATGATAATAGGATAGTTGTTCTTGAGACAAATCATTATATCAGGGCTCATAGCCGTGCACTTTGTAAAAAGCGAGAGGGGCTTCAACAGGAAATAGCCCTGAATAATTTCGGTCTGTGTCTGAGGCATGACGCACACGGTCTCCTGGGACCCGAATTCTCCGCCCTCCAAGCGGAAAATCAACTCGTTCTCCGCCGACTTGATTTCCACCTTGTCACCCAGCTGTGACAGGTCCTTGATGATATTCTGGAAATCCAGGGACGGCATGGTAATCATGGACGAAAAATTGGCCGACGGAATCTCAATGGGATTGATATCCAACTCCATCAGATTCAGGTATTTCGTGGTAATCATCTGCTTTTCGCCGTTCAAAATGCGGATACCCAAGCGGCTTGTATTGGATTTCTCCATAAATAGCACCAGGGAATCCTCGTTTTTAATCTGTTTTACCATTTTGTTAAAGTTCATCATATTGATGCCGAGAATACACCTGCGGGCGCAGTGGAACTCACCGAAACGCTCTGCATAGAGTTGCATATGCACAAGAATGGTGTGGGTACCATCCATGGCAATAATCTTCATACCATTGCTATCCACTTCAATATTGGCCTCCGTGAGAATATCCTTAACAGAGTCAATGAGTGTTCGGAACGGGGAGGCTTTCACCGTTCGGATCATAAAAAGGTAGTCGTTTTTGGAATCCATGTTGAGACACAGTGTACTCTAAATGAAAGCCTCAGTGGAGGGTGCGTTTAGATGGTTACTTGCGATTCTTACGCGAGGCATGGCGGCGCTTAAGGGAGAAGATATTGCGACCCTTCTTGGGCATCAAATGGTACGCGGAATACAGCGCCAGAGGAACAATGGCCTTCTGGGCGTTCTGCAGGAAGGAGCCCATGACGCTAGGGGAGAAACCGCCACGGTAGCGACGGGAGGCGCGGCGACGGGCGCCGCCCACCTTGAAGGTGGAGTTTAGGACGGGTCTCACGGCATAGTCTGTGGGGGCCGTGGAAACGGCGGGCATATCCGTGTGAGGTGGGTACACATCGGGATCAAAGAATTGTTGGGATGTCTGGTATCCGGCTCCACAAAGGCGATGGGTTTTACGGTGGGCTTTACGGTGGGCTTTACGGTGGCTGCGGCGGCTAGCGCGGCGAGTTTTACGAGGGGACATGGCTTTCTACATGGTGTTCCCAAAAAGTGAGGCTCCCGAACTTTGACTTTCTTTAGATTCAACATATCGTGCACAATGGCCACCACAGCAACACCCATAGAATACACGGCTCCTACACTCACCATATCGCCCATTCGTATCAGTACGATGGTATCCACGGCGCATGTTGGGTGCATGATAAACCTGGATAACCTTTGGGAGCAGATACAGATACTTCCGTACTGGGACTTGACAGACGGTATATTGGAAATGGATTACCAGGGGACCATAAAAGGTACATCCTGGAAGCGTATTTTACAGAAGGCACCCCAGGTGAAAAAGACGTTCTTCTTCAACCAGGCAACATTGGTTATTCGGCGTGAAGTTGCCCCCTTCAATTGGAAGGAAATCAACATCAAGCTCTTTCGGAATGGAGGGGTTCAAATGACGGGTGTAAGGAGTGAGGATATGAGTCGGAATGCTATTTGCTGGCTCATTAATCATATTCAAGCTACGTGTTGTGCCAAACCCGTCTTTGAAATGCCTGCTGATGCTACTGCTACGCTAGCGCAAGCACAAGAACTAGCTAAAGAGGAACTTGAACCGGATGAAGACATGCTGGAGGCTGAAAATTGAAAAGACCTTGTATGTCCAACAACATGCCACCAACAATGGATGCCCTACTCCATGAACGCCGCATTCGTCTCTGGGAGCTCCTGTGTTCTCATTACACGGTCCCCAAATCCCGACAGGTCACCTTAGATAAGATTATACGCTCGGGTGAGGAAATTCCTCCCTATCGTGCACACGGTAAATCGGTTGCTGCAACCGCAGCCGCTAAGGGATAGCATTCAACCGCAGTTCCACGCGCTCATACGCATTTTTCTCCACATCGTCTACAAACGCGTACTTTAATGCATGTGTTGCATTAAACGTGGAAACATATGTATAGATTTCCAGGTCCGCAAGAGCCGCACGTGTTTCACTAGCAGTAGGTACATCCGTATTCACAATAAAACGTTCTACACCCGTCGTATACGGAAACCCTTCCTTTGGCGCAACAGCGGGCATAGGTCTATCGCGGATGGGTGCAAATGTGCCAGGGGGTAGATTTGGATACGTGATAATATGGAGCTGTTGGCCGGCACGATAGTTTTTGAATTCCGCGTCATTCGCAAATTGGTAGTACATATTGCTCACGAGTCCGAGTTCCAGCTTTTGATACACGATATCATTGTAGTTTTCCACGCGTTCAAATGTATTCCATTGGTCTTGCATTGTCAGGATTTCACTGCGACTCTTGTACCGTGTTGAAACGTCCCCAAAAGGGTATTGGGTACGTTTGGGTGTAAAGGTAGTCGGTGTTGCCATTGCCTTAGCTTTACTCAAAAAGAGGGAAGTTATTACTTAGACCGCGATTGGTTGTTGCGGGTTCGTTTTATTAGAAGTGATTGTCGTTGTCATTGTAGTATTCTTCGCCATTGTTATTGTCGATGTCATAAGTGTAATCGTAGTCCGATTCGCCACCGTATGCATCACTACCGTACAGATGCATATCCACATCCTCATCCTCCCGCTGGTCAAACATATTTTCAATGCGCCGGGACTGTAGGATGGATAGCATAGGAACAAAACCCGTTACACGATTGCGTTCCTTTTCGTCTTGGGCGGCGCGAAGAAGTTCTTGTTCTTCACGCCGAATACGCTCGGCCTCTTCTTCGGCCAGTTTGACCTTCATGCGTTCCGCCATGGATAAGGAACTTGTAGAGGGTTTCAGTCCTGTCGCAAGTTCAATGGGCGAAGAGGGTGGATAGGGAGGTGTTGTAGGTTTCTCGGTTACCTTGCGCGACCCACCAAGCGCCGGATACTCCTCTTCGCGTGTTTTCGGTTTGGGTTGGGACTTGGCGAGAGCACTTTGCCCCCAACGCGATTGGGTACCCACAGGATGCACCGACGGGTGAACGGAACGACTAACATGTTCCCAGCCTTCTGCATCTACGCGATTCTGTTGACGGCGTCGCATAGGAAAGGCGTCTGAGTCTGTGCTAGCAGTGTAGTTGTTGGTAGTAGGAGGACGGTATGCCATTTTGGTTGGTTGAAGAAAGGAATGGTTGGTTGGAATGGGTGGGTCGTGCCACACCACTCTTTATGCATGCCATGTGCGTCAATTTTTTGGCACTTATTCATTGAGGTAGAGGCGTCCTTTACCCTCCTGCACTTCCAACACCTCCCACGTCTCCGCGTAGAGAAGTAGCGTCAATTCGCGGGATTGTGTACGGGTATCAATGGGTGTCGGTGCGAAGAGTACCCAGAGTTCGGGCACGGCAGCGCGGGTAAAGTTCAGCGTACCGGCGGGCTGTAGGGCCTCCTTGCCACCGAAGACGAATGTGTAGACTTCTTGGGGAAGGTCGGGATTCTGGAGGTCCTGGGGCGACCGAGTATGTTTCCAGTAGGCGGTCACCTCGCGAAAAACCGCGGGTGACCACAGTTGAATGCGGTCAATATTCGCGACATTCAGGCGCATACCGCTGGTAACACCGGCCAGGTACCGGCCACGTTGTCCCGCGAGACGCGCACCCCGTTGCTGAAAGGCCGCGAAGATGGAACCGCACGCACCTGTAAAATCCAGCGCGAACGAGAGCGAGAAGTTCGCCACCGCTGTGGAGGCCGCATTCATCTGATAATCCTGCACCGTGTAGGCGAGGTGTTGGGAGCTCCGAAACGGCACGAGCCACCGACCCGCCTTTAACCACTCCTGCACATCGCAGGGTACATAGACTTGCGTCGTTTCCAACATCATTGTAATTCCTTTCGCCACCGCCTCATATGGCAAGGCTGTAAAGGCTTCCACAGGCCCGCCAGCAGACCGTTGTAGGGTCATCGGACTCCCCCACGGTTTCGGGGCCAGCCGGCCATCCGAGGCAACCACCACGTCTTCCAGGCGGCGCAGAAGGATGCGTACACGAAAACGCTGATTGCGTAGGGCGACTGTTGGAAATCCTGGATCCCCTACACTCTCCCACCCCAGTAGCGGAATAGGCACACGCAAGGTAACCGGTGTAGCGGCGCGGCCAACATCCAGGGCGGTTTCCCCGCGCGACCCCACGGCAGCCGACATTACCAACACGGTACTAAGTGGCGCCGCTTGCCGCACTTTCCAGTCCAGGTATTCCCCGTACAACTCTTGGAGCAGCACTTGGTCCTGAAAGAGCTGGATTTTCTCAATCATCTGATACCCCACGTTGTTGCAATAGCCGAACGTCGTTCCCGTGGCATCTGCTACGACTGCGCGCGGATTGGCCGCTGCCACGGGGGCCGGTAGCCATGTCGGCAGTTCAATGCGGAGATGCGCTTTGCGCACGAGGTCCCCGCGATGTTCCAGTTCAAATTCGCACCAGCGCCCCCATTCGGGCTGATTCCGAGGCGCCGTTAAATGGATTTCCTCAGCCGTCGCCGCATAGCGGCGGTATACGCTGTGAAAAAACGCAACTTGCGGATTGGACGTGAAGAACGCGTCTTTCTTGCCGCGCGCCACTAATTCAAGGAGTCCACCACGGTGTCCACTCATTCCCTACAAAGTACTATGCCTCCTTTTTTAGAAGGAAGACGTTTGCTATCATAATGAGGGCAGCGCCGATACCCTGTTGAGTGCTGGGGATTTCGCCTACGAATAACCAACCAAGCAGGTAGGCCGCCACGATGCCGAAGAAACTAATGGAGCTGAAGGTGACTGTTGAGACGTGGGGAATGGTGTAGAAGCGCATGGCGTAGCCGACGAATCCAATGACGGCGTTGAAGAGCAACATGGATGATAGGGCACCCTTGCCCATGGGGCCCCAGGCAAGAATGCCGACGAGGAGCAGGGGCAGCAGGAAGAGGGTGGAGCCGCCGTACATACGTGCCATGGTCGTCCAGGGCTGGGTTTCGGATTCCGGCTCTCTGCGGAACCAGAGGTAAATGCCCGTTTCAGTTACGGCGGCGATGAGTGCCGCCGCGACACCAAAGGCGCTCCAGTTTTGCTTGGTCGGTTGGGCGAGCAGTAGGCTGCCGACGAGTGCCACGGCAACCCATGGAAGACTGCGGAATTCAATGGTTTCACCGAAGGCGAGAGCCGCACCGAGTATATTCCAAACCGGATATGTATAAAAGAGGGCCATGGCATTACCGGCGGGCAGGGCTTGAAACGCACTATAACTACTTCCAACATGTAGGAGATTCAGGAGGCCTGGTGCTAGTATGTTGGTAGCCGTGGAACCCTGGAGGAGGGGTGTACCTGTTGCGAAGGCACCGAGACCGGCTAATAGTGTAAATGTAATCATACGAATGGCTGTTTGGGCCGTCAGTGTTGCGGGGACTTTCTTAATAAGAATGGGATACGCCGATAAGACGATTTCCGATAAAAATGTAAGGGGTTCGTAAAACATTCTACTTTGGTTGTGCACGAAAAATTGACCGGGACGGTGTTTGCTGCAAGGAGAATGTACACTACCATGCCTTCTTACAGCGAGATTGTAAAGTCCCAGCCACGACGTCCACGTCCCGTTCAACTCATATCCCTTCAGACAACACCTTTGGATGCGGAGGACTGGGGTGACGTTGTTCTCAAATTGCCGAGTCGGCCCGCGGCGAAGCCACAAGCGCAAACGCCACCTGCTGCTGCGCTACCACCTGCTGCGCTACCAAAGCAACCTGTGCCAATCGCACAACCACGAACCCTAACACCTCCTGTACACTTAACACAATCCACCTCCTCCCTCTCCCTTTCTTCAAAAGTCTCAAAAGTCTCAACGGCTTCAAAGACCACGAAGGTTGAACCGGACCTCAGTAAGAAGGAATTAGCAAAGCTTCGGCGGGATAAATTTGCATCGGAGGCTACCCGCATTCCCTACAAACGTCTCAAATACACGCGGTCCACCTTTGAGCGGTTTCATAGGAGAGCCTTTGAAAAGTGGTGTTTACTGGACTTTGAATACAATTATCTGGAGCACTGCGAACGCTTCTCTTTCCCAGCTCACTTTAGGAAGTGGGTGCTTTACGAAAATGGGGACTGCATAGAGAACGGATTGCACGATACGTGCATGGATGCTGAGCTTAGAATGAATGAACATAAAGCCCAGCAGAAATTCCCGTTCCCTGTATGGCCGATATACATACGGTATACCTTTGAGAAAGATACATTTGACGAATACTTGGTGAATGTTGGAAAAGACGCATTTGAAAACCAGCTCATAAAGGAATTGCGGGATGCCGAAGTGGAAGCCGAGGCTGCGAAGGCTGCTCCTAGACCCGCAATTGTGCCTGAGGCTGTACCAGAGGTTCCGGAGGTAGTGCAAGAGGTGCCTGAGGCTGTACCAGAGGTTCCTGAGGTTTATGAGGTTGCTGAGGAGGCTGTACCAGAGGTGACGGAATCCCAACACACCCAACCCCTCAAAAAGGTTGAGGAACGCATTGAAGCCGTGGTTCAAGCCTTGGAGGCCAAAATCAAGCAGCTTGAATCTCAACAGGAAAAGATGGCACAGGTGGCCCAAACGACGACTACGATTCTACAGGATATGCGAACGTTCTTCAGCCATTTGTGCCCCTTGCGTAGATGCCACGCGGTTGCCACGCGGTTTAAGGATGAAGACCCGAATCCAAGGGCAGCAGAAGTATGTCAATAGTACCCTTTCCCACCCTTCGCGATTTGCAGGGAAGTCAGGCATTCCAGCCGCTCCCAACACCGACCCCCACGCAATTTGTAGCGAGCGGTCGTAAGCGCCTTTTTCTCACAACGGTGCGTATTCCAGATGAGCAATTATGGGCAAACGGTCTCTTCCAGAATATCTACATTCTCTACAAGCTCTTTGAATCTATTGGCTACGAACCGTACCTACTTGTAGATAGTTTGGAGAGCAATAAGGATGCGAAAATACATGAGCAGTTTCGCCTCATGGATTTCAAGACCTATATTCAGGCCCCGTTTCCAGTATGCGCCTATTTGGAGTTCGGCATGTCCTGTGACCCCGCCATTCGCCGGTTTTTCCGCAACATCGGTGCCAAAGTGGCGAAAACCTACTTGGGCAACATTCTCAACATAGATATTGAAACGATTACATTCTACCGTAACGTCAATTTCAGTCACCACGTTGCAGGTGAAACCGATGAAATCTGGGTATCCCCCCATTACGATTTCCACGCCGACTATGCCGGTGCGGTAAATGGCCTGTGTGGACGCACCCGTATTGCACCGTATGTATGGGACCCCATTTTCATCAAGGACCTCAAGGATATGTGGCAGCCCTCCAAGGAGCGCGCGCAGCGCTTTGCCATCATGGAACCCAACATCAGTTTCCAGAAATCCTCCTTCGTTTCCATTCTGGCTATGGAGGCCTTTTACCGCAAGAACCCTGACCGTGTAAAGGAGGTGATTGTCGTCAACGGACAGCGCCTCAAAGAAAACCCATACTTTGCCAATTCGGTCATGCCAAATCTGACCATCCTTCGTGACGGTAAAATGCAGCTCATGCCTCGTGCCCATATGTTCAACTTCGCCCGTGTGTACAAGGATGCCATCATCATTCAACACCAGGTAAACAACGAGTACAATTACTCCTTTTTGGAGTGGCTCTACATGGGTTTCCCCGTGGTCCACAATCACCGCCGTCTCAAGGATTTCGGATATTACTACGAGGGCAATGACTTTGACGGTGCGGCAACACGCATAGAGCATGTCCTCTTGTACCACGATGTGAATACCGAAAGCTATCGCGCCCATGCATCACAGTTACTATGGCGCTTTGCCATTTATAATCCTGAGAATCAGGCGGCCTGGGAAAAACTCGTTACACAGGAATCGCCTGCTGCTGCGGCTGGCGCAGCAGCAGCCGCTCCCTCTGTCTAAACGGCTTGCGGCGTGAAATTCTACCATAGAATGCGTATGCGGATTGGCATAACTGCGAGGTTTCAAAACAGCTACTTTAGTGGCGCACTTCCCCAAGTTGCCGTGCTACTTGGGAAAGTTCTAAAAGGACTGGGCCACGATGTCACCCTTCTCTATCCCAAGGGCGACCTCGCATGGTTCATTGATGCCAAGGCGGAGGAGGCGCAAGCCCCACCCCGTGAGGAGTGGACAGAGGCCAGCATAGGCGGGCAGCAACCCCTTTACGACCTCTTCATTGAGACCACGTGGTTTTTGCCCGCCGAGGTGCGCCCTAAGGTGGCCAATCGCACCGCTCTCTTTGTGCACTATCCGCCCCTCTTTCACGATTTGGAATCCTCCGTCTACAATTTCAACAATATCACGCGCGATTTCAAGAACCTGTCGGAAATTTGGACGTGGAACCTGTACTCTCAACAGGATATCCGCTATCTTGAATTCCTGTCGGGCAAGCCGGTCTACTTCCTGCCCTTTGTTTGGAACTTCGCGGCAACCGAGGCGTACCTTGCGGAGGGGGCGGTGCCCGCTTGGACAGAGACCGCGGCTTCTGTGGATGGCCGTATTCCCGACACAGCGCCAAAATCCATGTCCTGGTGTGCCCGTGTGATTGAGAGCAATATTAGCAATACAAGCCATTGTCTGGTGCCCCTCAATATTGTGAGCGAGATTCGGAAGACCGCAGCACCCGTGCGGTTCTCGGTGCATAACGGGGAATACGTGGAGAAGAATGCCTTCTTCCAATCCAACGTCGCTAAAAACCTGCTTTTGCCTGACCTGAGTGGGAATTTCGTACCCCGCATTCGCCTACCGGACCTCGCGCGCGATAAGTCGTTTATCATAGCGCACCAGCGCTTCCGGCCGCTCAAAGGTTTCCTCTTGGATGCGCTCTATTGCGGTATTCCACTCATTCATAACTCGGAGTGCCTGCGCAAGTGGGGTTATTTCTACGAGCTGAACCAGATACGCGAGGCCGTGGCCTGTTGGAAGCGCATGAATGCCGACTACGCTGCTGGCACGGGTATGTTTGCGGCGGGAGCCTTGGAGAGTGTACGGGCCGCTCTCAAGGCGGAATACGGGTTGCAGCACTTGGAGGAACCCCTCCGCGAGGTGCTTGCTATGCAGACTGCTGCGATAGCGCAGCAAACGCAGGGTGTCCCTCGGCTTGAAATAGGGGAGATGGTGAATGCTGTGAAGGGTGACGTGCTCCGTGTAGAGTTCTGTGATATGTGGGCGGATTTCAATCCGGCCCATAACTTTTTCATGTCGCTCCTGAAATGGACGGGTGTTCAACACGGCTTCCAGGTCGTCCACGATTCTCAACATCCCTCCCTCATCCTCTATGGTCCTTTTGGCGAGGAGCACCAGGCGGCACGCTATGCGGGTATCCCCAAGATTTTCTACACGGGCGAAAATGCGCCACCACGCACCGGTCACGATACCTTTTTGAATCTGGGTTTCCAGTACACACCGGATTCCTCCTACATTCGCCTGCCCCTCTGGGTCTTGGAAATCAACTGGTTCGGTGAGGATGTGGAGCTCGTGAACAATCCACGACCGGTGTCGCTTGCGTCGGCGTTGCGCCAGGACCCCGTTGTGCTTGCAGGAAAGCGCAAGTTCTGCGCCTTCGTGGCGACGAACCCACGTTGCCAGAACCGCAATACAGCGTTTCATGTGCTAAACGAATGGCGGGGCGTAGATGCCGGTGGTCGTCTTTTCTGCAATTTGCCGCAGGGGCCTGTACCGGCGGGGTTGGGAGGCGGCGGTGGCGAGCTCGCGAAAGTGGATTTCTACCGGGACTACAAATACGTTATTGCGTTTGAAAACGAGGCGGCACCTGGTTACACAACTGAGAAGCTGTTCCATGCCAAGGTGGCGGGCTGTGTGCCGATTTACTGGGGCGATAAGTTCGTGGACCGCGACTTTGACGCCAAGGGATTCCTGAATGCCAACACAGTTCAGACCGCTGAGGACCTACGGGCGCTTGTTGAGCGTTTGGAGGCGGACCCCGAGGGATGGCAGCGTATGGCGGCGGTTCCTGCACTCAGTGAGTACAAGCGCCATTGGTGCGAGCGCATTATGGAGGAGATTGCCAAGAAGACCGTGAAGCGCGTACTGGGTCGCGACATCCAGTTCTCCAAGACAGCCTGGGACAGTGCCGAGACATTCCACAGTAGGCATATGGATGCTACGACTTCTACCGAAGATAAGCAGGACCAATCTGCTTTAATGCCGGCGCTTGCTGCGCTACCATCAACGCGCCGCATTGTCACGGCGGCCAACGCCAAGTTCATTCCATCCGTACGGCTCTTCTTGCAGAGTTTGCGCCGTTATGAGAAGGCGGAAACCACCACAGTGCGCGTCTATGTATGGCCCGATGTACCCGCGGATACACGCAATCTGTTGAAAGCCGATGGTGCAACGGAGGTCGTGGAATTTCCTGTGGGCTCCAGTACTGAGACGCCATGGGACGGCTTCTGGGCGCCAGAGCACTATGCCTGGAAGCTCTGGATACATGCCAAGGAGGCGAAGGAGGGTGTCGCGGGAACCCCCGTGCTCTACATGGATAGCGGCATAGACGTCGTAGCACCGCTGGACCGTATCTGGCGACAAATCGTCGCGGAGGATATGTGTCTTATTGAGGACCCCCACCATCCCAACAAATGGTGGTGCCATCCTACGTTCTGCGAGAAGATGGGTGTCACCGAGGCCGAGCTGGCCACGAAGCAGCTATGGGCGGGTTGTATTGGATTCCGAGTGGGTGGAAAGTGGTCCGGCCTTCACGAGGAGGCCTTAGCATGGGCGGGTAAGCCTGAGGTGATTTGCGGCAAGAAATGGGAGGCATATACGTTTGACTGTAGAGGACACCGACATGACCAGTCTATCCTGAGCATTCTTACACAGCGCCGCGCCATTCCCCGCTTGGCATTGGATGCACGGGATATATACTGCGACCGTTCACGACGTACCGCGGAACAATGGGGATGTTCCTTGTATGTACACCGCGGCAATCCCCAGATGATTCTGCGCCTCATTGAGGGGATTGACGAGGCCTATGTGATTAATCTGGAGCGTCGCCGTGACCGCCTGGAGTCGTTCAAGCGTAATCCCCATCTCAAGGAGTTTGCCTATGTCTATCGGGCAACAGATGGGAAGACCCTGCAACTTACACCCGCCATTGCACGCCTCTTCAGCAATAACGACTTCAAGTGGAAGAAGGCGGTCATGGGTTGCGCCCTGAGCCATTTCGGTCTCTGGCAAAAGCTCGCCAACGACCCCGTGGCAAATTCGTACCTCATCATGGAGGATGATGTGAAGTTCCGTGACGATTGGTCGGATATTTGGAAGAAGGCGGCTCCCCACATTCCCGCCGATGCGGACGTTATTTACCTCGGCGGCATCTTGCCACCCAACCAGGCCGCATTCCCCTCGGTGATTGAACCGGTGAACGCCCACTTTGCCAAGGTGGCCAAGAACACCCTGTTTTCCGGCGATGGCACCCCGCGCCGCTACTTCCACTTCTGCAACTACGCATATGTTATGACGAAGCAGGGTGCCCAGAAGATGATGCAAATTATCAACCAGCGCGGTATATTTACGAGCGGCGACCATATGATTGTCAATCACGGCGATGGGTTATTCAATATCTATTTCACAACACCCCTGATTGCCTCGTGCATTCAGGAGAACGACCCTGTGTACCAAAAATCCGATTTCAATAACTTCGCCCGTTTGGATTCATTTGATTCCGATTTATGGAATAACAACGAGCATTTCCAACAGGAAGATATCATTGCTGCTCTAGCGGACGAAATGAAGAAGATTGATATTCGTGTGGTAAGCGAGCCGCTCAGTGATGCCGAGAAAAAGCGGTTGGATGAGGAACATGAGAAGAAATTAGCGGTTGCTTCTAATCAACCAGTGCAGCCAGCACCGCTAACACAACCAACAGATAAGGGGAACGTTAGTTCCCCTCCTGATAAATTAGCCATCTGGAACACCTTTTTGAGGGCTATTGCACGCAATCAAACCGCAGAGGCAACCGCCGCCCTGGAGCATATTTTTGCCTTGTGGCATTCGCCCACAGCCATTGTGGGAGATATGTCATGGTTCCGCATTTTTGAGCAGCTTATTTTGACCAGCAATGCCGAAATGGCCAAGCAAAAGGAGCGTATTCTCGCCTTTATTGAAAAGCATGCGTATTGGTCCGAGAGTGTGTGGAAGGCCATTTTGAAGCATTGGGGTGTCGGCGATAGAAAGGGTAACGAGTCTATTGTGGCCCTGGATACATCGCATGTACCGGCACTTCAAAAGACCGCTGTATTTTACCACAAAGACGCCGATATTCAGGATTTATGGGAACACGAATGGCTCAACACCATAATGCCCAATGGTATTGCTTGGCGAGCATATGAAAGCATTGACGAGGTAGGCCGCGATGTGAAGATTCCTGTTATCCTTTATTACAATATGCACGCCATGACAATGACCGAGGCATTGAAGCGTATGTTGGAAGCCCTACATCAACAAGGAAAACAGTGTATACTCTTGCATATTAGTGATGAATACGCCCAGAATGATATTTCCGTCTACGACCACCCCGCTGTAAAACGTGTCTTCCGCAATTACTGGCGGCCCAACTTACCCACGAAAGTTGTTGTACTTCCATTAGGCTACGCCAAGGGTCGCAGTGCTACGGGTTTGCCGGCAGCACCAACGTTCGCCGAACGTCCCTATGTGTGGAGTTTCGCGGGGTCACTGGACCGTGCCGGTCGCCCCGAAACCCTTAGGGCACTTCAGGCTGTACAGCCCCATCGTTTAGAAACCATAGCTGCATGGGGTGATAAGCTCGCCCTAGAGCCACGGGCGTACTGCGATATGTTGCGCAATACCAAGTTCGTTCCTTGCCTGCAGGGTGCCAAAGCGCTAGAGTCCTTCCGCTTCTACGAAGCCATGGAACATGGTGCCATACCGGTGTACGTTCCCGCGGAATCCCACAATTGTACCGATGAAATGCGGGCCGAGCACGGCGCGGATGTACCTTTCATAGCGATTCCGGCCTGGTCCGAGGCTTCCAACATCCTCCCTAGGCTCGCTGCCAATCCGGCGGTCATGGAGGAGCATCGGCAGCGGGTAGCAGCCTGGTGGTTTGCCAAGAAGGCCGCCGTACGCCAGAGCATAAAGGAGGCTCTTGACATGTAAACTATGAATCCTATGCACCATGGCCGATTTTAGCCTTCTCCATTCACTTCTTACGCGCGTCGGTGATACCGAGACGCCTAATCAACCACAACAGCAGCAACAGCAACCACGTCGGTTCCTGTTGGTAAGCACGCATGCCCAACAGACCACGGGGTATAGCAAAGTTTCTCACAATCTGGTCCAGCAGCTCGCAAAAGACCCGCGTATTGAACTCCACCATTTCGGTTTTCAGCGCTTTTTTGAAATCGGTACGAACTACCGGCCCTATCCCGCGAATGTCGTGGTGTATGACCCCGCCAAACGGGAAAATGAGGGTGGCGTGCCCAAGGAGCAGGGCTTCGGCTATTCCCAGTTACCCGATATAGTGCGGCAGGTGAAACCGGATGTCGTGATGATATACAACGATGCCGGTGTTATTTGCCAGTTCCTGGAAAAACTCGCGGCTGCCTTTCCCACACCCGAGGACCGCGGCTACAAGCTTATCATCTATTTTGACCAAGTGTATACGATGCAACGCCCTGATTTACTGGCTCGCATTGAGCGCGACGCGGATGCCTACTTCGCCTTTACCACGTACTGGCGCAAGTGCCTGCAGGACCAGGGGCTCAAAAAGCCCATTTATGTATTGCGTCATGGGTTTGATGCGGAGACGTACAAGCCCATGGAACGGCTAGCTCTGCGCCGCAAACACGCCATCGCCGAGAATGTATTCCTGATGGTCAATATCAATCGGAATACACCCCGCAAACGCTACGATTTGCTGGTGACCGCCTTTGCGGAGCTCGTGGCCCGTTATCCGCAAAAACCGATTGCTCTGCTTTGTGTATGCGATGCGGGTGACCAGGGCGGCTTCCCCATCTACGAAATCTTTACACGCGAGCTCATCAAGCGCAACGTGTCCGTGGAACAGAACCTCGGTAAACTCCTGATTACCAAGACGGCCCTCAATTACACCGACGAGACGGTCAACGAGCTCTACTGTATGGCGGACTGTGGTGTTACTGCGGCGGAGGGGGAGGGCTTCGGTCTCTGTCAGTTTGAGGCCATGGGCTGCGGTGTACCCCAGGTGGTGCCGGATGTGGGGGGATTCAAGGATTTCTGCACACCCAACAATGCCGTCCTCGTCAAACCCGATAGGTCCTATTACATCCCCTATTCCTATTCCAACCTGGGCGGCATAGCAGAGGTCGTAGCACCCGCAGACCTCTGCCTCGGTATGGAGGAGTACCTGTTGGATTCGGAACTCCGAGACCGGCACGGCAAAGCGGCCCGTGAAACCGTCCTCGCCTACCGATGGGAGGAGGAAGTCAAGGAACTTATTCGTGTTGTGATGGGAATATAGGCACATATTAGGAAAATGCCAAAAACAAGAAAGGTAAAAAGAGTGACTCCTGGAAAGCCCCACAAATTGTATGAATCTTATGGCTCAGTAATTCTCAAAAAAGGCATAACACTTTATCATACAAGCAGTACAAAATTTGTATTTCGCAAAGATAAGCCGATGTTGTTCACAACATGGCATCCATCAGAATGGCACAACAGCAACGAATCCTACGTTACATCAATTGTATTGGAACAAGATGTAAGACTGTTGTTCATGATTAATGAAATTAGAAATGTTCGTGTATATTCGTCTTTGAATTTGCTATGTGGAAATAATCTTGCAAAAACAAATTGTGACAATTTATCTAAATTTGTAGAATATCTGAAATATGAAAATTTTGATGGATGGATGTCATCAATTGAAAACGGAACAGCAGTTGAAGTAGCGTTAATAAATGATCCGGCATTGTTTACAATAAAGTCAGTAGAACCTTTAGAATTCAATTGGAAAAATGCAAATTATAATAATTCCGGTGAACTAGTGCCAAAAAACTGGGGGTCTAAATATACAATTAGTTCTAAAACATATCCTATATTATTGGATGTTCACATAAGATTCAAGACAAGAATTGAAAAATATGTTGAAACTATTGCAAGAAATGAACCATTTGGAACAGCATTGTCTATTATACTTGATAATGCATATATCAAATATCACGACGGTAATATTCATAATATAAAATGGACTTACTAAAAGTACCGGTCTTTTCCGGCTTTAATAATGACTTCCCCCACAGCCGTGCCCCGTTTGAGCCAACAGCATTGGGCATAAACGCACCGTGCGGAACGCGGCGCCTTCGGCGTCTGGTCTAGAATACACTGTTTAGCGAAGGCAAGTTCCTCGGCACTGGGTTCCACGTCAGTGTCCACAATGACATGCGCCGATGGATAATTGTCCAGGTGAACCCACCAGTTCTCTTTTTCCGCTCGTGAGAGTATGTCCCAATTATCACGAGCCGATGTTCCAACAATGAAAGTAAGGTTTTGAAATTGAAAGGATTTCATGGCGGATATGTTCAGAATGTCGCGACTCCCTACATTGTCACTTGAAATACTTTCACTTTTCGCCAGATGGTAGCATTGCAGGCACCTTAAAGGCGTCCCAGCACGTCGTGTAAGCGCTCCATCACGGCCTTCTTTTCCGCGGCGCCCTTGCGTTCCCAAAACGCTACCTGAGCCGCCATGCGGTAATTCTTGCGAAGGAGGGGGGTCAGGCGGTCCACGGTAGCCCAGTAGAGTGCATCCCACTCCGCCACCCAGGCACCCTTTGGATAATCTGACATACGCAGTACGTACGCCGAGGAGGAGATGTAGGGTTTCGTGGTTATGGCGTCGCTCATCCATTGGCTCATGTAGTAGACGTTGCCGACCATCACCCAGTCCCAGGAATCCGCGAACATCTCCATGAACCACCTGTATACCTCGGCGGGTTGGATTTCGCAGAGGAACATCGCATTCCCAACAATCATCAGACGCTCAATATGATGGAGGTAGGCGTGTTGATTGACGCGGTGTATCGCGGTATCTACGGGGAGGAGACCTGTTGTGCCGGTATACCATGCGTTGGATAGTTTGCGGCGGTTATGGAGGCGATTGGGAGGCGGTGTAGGAAATCGGAGGTACACGGCGCGCATGTACTCGCGCCATCCGAGAATCTGGGCAACGAAGCCCTCTAGGGATGCCAGGGGCACCTTGTGCTTCTCGGCATATGCCATGGTTGCCTCTAGGACGTCGGCGGGCGTTAACAAGCCAGCGTTTATCGGTGCACTCAACACGGCGTGGAAATGAAAGGCGTTGTCCGGTTCCTCGGCGGCCGTAATGGCATCCTGGTAGGGACCGAAAGATGCAAGGCGGGTTTGGAGAAAGCGCTGAAGGGCTTTCGCAGCACCTGCATGCGTTGTGGGAAACACGAGGTCACCCGCAAAGTTACCAAGGGCGTGTTTGTTACCCTTGTTCTCCTTTGCAATCTGTCGGGCTGCCTCGGCAACATACTCAGATTGGCGTGCCTTGATTTCCTTCTCCCAGTCCGGTAGGTCCACACCCTTACCGATTTTGAGGCGATTCTCACTATCTAGGCGAAGCTTGCCCCCTTCGGGTTTCCCCGCCTTGGTCATCAGAATGCCAGTGCGTTCCCGCATAGCCCCGTAGAAGGCCTGATGGCTGAGGTGTTTCTTATCACTCACAAGGACCAAGGCGTCCTCGCGTGTTAAGAGGAAGGCGGGTGTAGGGAGCACAGTTGCCTTGGGACATCGGCGGTTGATTTCGGCTTCCAACATATGGTCCACGACGTCTAGAACCTCGCAGGGTTCCTTGGTACCCCATGCCTTACCGCGCTCCACAATATGTATCACGACGTCTTTGTGATGGGCTTTCATATGGTCTACCCAAGCGAGTTCAGCGGCGCGCAAGAAAACCTTACGGACCATGTGGAAATCCTCAACCGTTGTTTGTTTACCACCATATCCGATATCGTGGCGAATAAAATAGACGGTGGACCAATGTTCGGGAATATGTTGAAAACATTGGTGAGGAAACAGAAATCCTAACATCCGGTTACTTTAATGAGTGTAAGGATTAGATAAACGATGCCCGCTTCGCGCAAAGGCTGCCGACAACGTAGACGCCGTACCCAGCGACGAAGACGTAGTCAACGTGGGGGTCTCATTGAGGAATACGTTGCTATGATGAATTCCATGTTTGACGATAAGTGGGTACTCACAGGTTCCGAAGCCGTCCGGTTGTACGCTGATTACCTGGGACTTGGACAGTATTATCCTATTGCTCCAAGGGACGTGGATATAATGTATGTCCACCAAGGGGAGTTCCGCGAAAATAACTTTTTCGGATTTCAGCGCGTCCAGGCTTTACCGGAACGTTCCATGACGTTCAGGAATCCCGCAACGGGCCGCGAGTTTGATGTAACGCTGACCAGGGGCCCCCTATCCTATTACGAAATCAATGGTGTGCGTCTTATCAACCCGAAGGTCATGTTGGAAGATTACGAGGATAATTTGGATTTACGCGGTGATAGGCGAAATGCAGATATCATCAAAATCAATGCACTCCGTAATATCATATACAATCTTGAGCAAGTTGCAATACAGCCTCAGCGTCTGGATACAAGTGGGCGCAAAGCGGCAGCAACAGCCACGCTCACCTTCGGTAATCCCAAAAAACAGGGACTTTTCAACATGCACAATAATAGCAATAACAATATGGCACTTCCTCCATTGCTATTTGGGCGTTAATGACGCCGTTGCTTACGAGTACGGCTGCGACGGCGTTGGTGATGGCGTCGGCGGCTACGCTGTTGCTGCCGGTTGAGGGCACCCTGTTGAGTCGCCGACGCGCGACGGACACGCATGGTATTATTGTAGAGTCGTTGGAACTTTGTCGGAGCTTCCAACACCATATTGGCGTCCCACCCTGCTATACCATACCGATTGCTTTTTGTCATCACCGCCTCCAGCTCCTCCACGGAAATGCCTTTCTTTGCCGCAAGTGCAGCGGTGCGTGCCGCGATATTTCGGCGTTTCTCGGCGGCAAGAGTTTCCATTGCCGGCATCATTTCCGGAATGTATCGGATTGTATTGTTGGCGTCCAGGATATGTTGTGGTACGTTCGGCAGTCCAATATTTGCCTGCAAATAGCCGGTAAAGTTGGATTCCGCAGGGGACCGGCAAATCACATAGTAATACACACCTGGACCACCACGGGCAAAGATATCCTCCAGTGAATGATACACGCGCTTTTTGAAGGTGCCCACAGACTTGGACTTTTCCAACAAGGTTTGTGCCTCGTCTTTAGTGGGCATAATACTATCGGTGTAAAGAGTTTGGGCAATCGTATCCGGTGCGGCACTGAAGGTGGGTGCAAAGGGTCCACTGACATCCACGACTCCCAACATAGCATCTGCGAATGCCTCTTTTTCGGGCCGTAGCCGCCACGTCTCCAGGTCCAACGGGAATGCATAGACGCCCGATTTCACGGCGACGCGCTGCTTGTCTGTCGTGGGAACATCGGCGACATTAACCCAATCGGCGAGGAGCTGCATTCGCATGGGGGGATAGTACATGCCCTCGGTGTAGAGATGGAAGGGGTGGTTGTTGAGAAGGTGTCGTAGGGTGAGGGCGTGGTGCTGGGGGTCCGCGAACACGGGTTTCTGGGTGGCATCCCCAAAAGCCTCCAACACACGTGCTACCTCCTCTACATTCGTGGTAGTTCCGCATTCCGCGAGGGTAATGAGTGTATACCCCGGCGGAATACGTTGGCGGTCCTCAAACGCCACGTGGCTCTCCTCACCGTGCCCGACGATTATAAAGGGCTGCATGTCTAATGAGGGTAAGGGTAAAATGAGCCACTGTCATTGCCAATGCACTCCCCTGCGCATAGGTGTCTGGTTTAATGCGACCCACGCGTCGTATGGGGGACCCGCTCAGGTGCTTGTCGGTACACTCCTGGGATTCCTACAGGATACAGCAACACCAACAGATGTTGTCATACGTCTGAACGAACCAGGGGATATCAATTGGATTGTAGATGGGTGTGGTGACGCCGAAGCGCTCATGGCCGCCGATTGGGGGACACGGGGGTTGCGGCGGGCCGTGGGGCCCTTTGTCTTTTCGCACGCCGATGTACTGACCGAGGATCCCAACACATCCCCTGTATGGCGCCTGGGCGCTTCGCAGCTCACGCTATACTTAGCGCCCTCCCTATGGTTCGGTAAATGGATATCACGGGGGTTACCTTTCTACGATTTGCGACACAATCGGCCCATGGTAGTCTGGGGTGCAGGTGTGGATACGGATACTTTTCGGCCACTCGCTGCTGCGTCAGCACCAGTGCTACCGCTAGCCGCAAAACGCCACGACTATTTCATTTACTTCAAGTCGCAGAACTGGATACACCTGCGAGAAGTGCACGAATACCTCTTCAAAAACTACTTCCGCCTACACGGTCCGACACTCATGTACTATTTCTACTCGCACGAGGAGTTGCGCGAAGTAGCACAGAATGCTGCGTGCTGCATCCTGTTGGATACCACGGAAACCCAGGGACTCGCAGCATTGGAAATCATGGCCTGTGGCTGTCCCTTGTTCGTCCTGGATACCACGACATACTTCAACGAGCGCTACATCACCAAAGAGGCGTCGTCGGTACCGTGTTGGGATGCAGAGGGACGTTGTGGAATGAAATCCGCGATGGATAGGCTCGCGGAGGACTTCCCGCAATTCTTGGAGAACGTGGCCGCCGGTAAGTACAATCCGCGCCCCTTCGTTGAAGAAACGTATTCGTGGAAAGCGGCAGCTGCGAAGCTGCGGCTTATGTTGGAAACATTGCCCTCGCACTAGGCAGGAAATGGATGCGATGGATGAGCGAATAGATTTTGAGGCGGCCTCGGCAGCCTGGCGATTAAACAAACGTGCCCTTGCTGGTGGCGGATTTACCTACATCTGCTCATATACGCATTCTGATGGTCGTGTCTGCCATAAACCGGCAAATAGAGCGGAGAGCTTTTGTAAGAAACACCGTCGGCACTGTAGAAAATTATTCATATAGTTCTTATGAGGAGGGGTTAAAGGGGAACGTTAGTTCCCCTAAAAATTGAATGGTATGAGGACGTGTGTGAAGGGGTTCTTGTACATCAACCAACACATTCCCTACATTCCCAACACAATGTCCTCAAGTCCCTCAACCCTTTCTTTCAACGTGAGTGTCCCTACCGACATCCAAGACCTCCTTGCCTTCATGACCTTTTGCCGAAAGCGCCAATTCACATTCCCAAAGGGTTATGATGTAACCTCCGTTGGGAATGTTTATTATCGGCAGATTGCCGAAATAACATCCATCGCGCTTATGAATGCCCACGGAAAAAGCGGTAGCGCGGAAATCCTGGACCACATCCTGTTTCGTGCAGAAGAAGAGTTAGCCCATTGGGAAGACGAGTTCATCTGTTATGAATCCGACCGTCCAGAAGTTGCCGCTATAGAAGCGGAGTACAAGAAGAGCGTAGAGCATCTCAACAAAGCAAAGGCGCTTCAGGCGGATGTGTTGAGAGCGGAGGATTAGACTGGCCCTACTGTGCCGACGCATACCATTCATGGGTTTTTCCGTGTTTGTCCAGGAGGTTCGCGCATGCCCAACCGAGTCCGAATGTGATGGTATCCCCAACACAATTCGTGAGTGTATCTGCTTTTGGTTTGCCGCCCGGCCAAATACCATGAAGTGTGTCATTAATAAATCGTATACCTGTGGGTGTATTTTCGGCCCATTCAAATATGGTATGTAACACAATAGCGGAGATGAATCCGAAGCCCCAAAAATAGGCCACGACGCCAACAGCATAGTGAAGAAGACTGTATTGGTCCAGGAGGCGTTGACCCATCTCTACTTTTTAGTGGAAAAAATTGAAGGGGACTGAGTCCCGTGATGGGATACAGTGTCTCCTTGGCCAACAATCCTTCCCTACCCTCATTCCTTCCTTACATTCCCCCATTCCCAACATGTCCTCCTCTCCCCTCCGTTTCACTAAGGCCGAAATGTGGCTAAATGGTGTAAAATACCTCCACCAAGATGGCGTTGTCTACACCATCCGTGATGTTCCTAAGAAGGCACCCAAGGGTGTCCGCTGGTCCGTGGAGATGTGGAAGAGCCGTAAGGCTCCCGTGGCGGTCCAACGCGCTTTCACCGCTGCCTGGACTGCCGCCCCTCTCTGTGGCTCCTGTGGTATTCCGAATACGGCAGGAGCTGCGTGTGATTACTGCCGCTGTGCAAACGCGCTTGCGACAGCACTCGCGATAGCAAAGGCTAAGGTGACATCCGTCGTGCCTGCTTCTGTTGAGCCTGAGGTGCTACCTGAGGTGCCTAAGGTGCTTGAGGTACTACCTGCGGTGCCTAAACTCCATTTGCACACCATTGACGAGGATAACTTCGTCGTTGGCTACAAACTCAATGCCGACAGGGTCATGACCATGATTGAGAACCAGCTTGAAAAGGTGGGTTCTGGCATAGATGCATACGATTACATCATGGACGACTTGTTCCAGGATGATATGCACACCGTCTACTTTCCAGGTGCTGATGTAACCCTTCAGATGTTCAAGAATGACGTGCCTGGCGACGACCACGACTTCTTTGTCGGATATCCTCGCGCCTTGGCATTGAACGACTCCCAGAAGAAGGCTCTCGCGGATTTCCACACTATGTTCAGCGTTTGCCTAGATATTGCCTAAACTCCCTACATATACCTAAAATCCCTAAAACCCCATAAAAACTGCAAAAACAAAGAGAAGGCCTTGCCATCTTTTTGTGTTTTAGTCGCGCGGGAACATCATGAGGGCCAACATAACGCAGAAGAAGAGGACGGTATTAAGGAAGAGACCGAGGGGGGTCGGGCAGCCGGCGGGACTTGCAATGCCCAGGAAGCCAATGACCTTGTTGAGGAGTTTGTAGGTTTCGGGGTTCGCGCATAGGAAAAACACGAGTGCGCTGTAAAAACTGTATTTCGCCTTGAGGAGGATATTCATCCTGGAGGTCTCTCTACATGCGCCTGCGATAAGTTTTGCGCAACTTCTGTTTTCGGCATTTACGGGTTTTAGCCCCACCTCTGAAGGTTGGTGTGCGGCTTCCGATTTCATTCATTCGCTCAAATATAACTTGCAAATCTTGAGATACCTTTTGCCCGTCCGAAAAATCGTAACCATCCCTGAACGGATTATTGGATGCTACAATGCCCATAGAATTTACGAAAGAGACAAGTTGCGGCACCTCTTCTTTTAACTCGGTTACCATATCATTTTGCAATTCATATTCAAATTCGGTGCGTTCTGCAGGATTGGGATCGTAAACAATATCTATGAGGGTGCTTAGTCTTTTCTTAAAGTTGACCTGCTTACGGATATCCTTATCATGAACTTTCTTGTTTTTTAGCAAATAAATAAATACGTTATTTAAGAAAGCCTCTTGATTTTCAGTGTATTTGGGAATAGATGCCGCCGTTTGAGGCCGTGTAACGGGTCTTGATGCAGACTGTTGAAAGGGTAGTGTGGCAGGAGGTATTTGTGATTTCAACAATCTGCTTATGTTAGGACCAACTATATTTTGCGGAATAGGTGTAACAACTCGTGCGGATGCTTTGGTCGTGTTATTATTACGAAGTTGATTTGCAAAATTGGGTTCCTCTAGAATTGTTTCGGGACTGGTTGTGATGGACTTCTTGGGACTCTGTCGTAGTTCTGGGATTTCCAACAAATCCTCGTCCATTTCATCCTCAAGATGAGCATTCGTATGTGCAGACGCATTTGGTAGATAAAATGGAAGTAATGTAGTTGTTCGGACACCAGAATTTAGAAGGGAGGATGTTGGACCGCCTGGTGTGCGTTGCGGTTGCGGTTGCGGTTGCGGTTGCAGTATTGCCGTTGGTTGTATATTTCGTAGCCGACGAGGTGAAGGTGAAAAAGGAAGAGAGGATTGTGAAGGTAATGTTGAAGATGGCGGTGTTTTCGGAGAAGAACGTGCAGGAAGAGGTGGTGGTGAGACGCGATTAGTTCTTGTTTTAGACTGTAATATGGGTGCTGGCATTGGACCCGCTATTTCAGACGGAGGAACACTCGCCATATATCTGGTTCTTTGTGCTGGACTTGAGGGTTGCTCGGCAGGTATAGACACTTTTCCTAACTCCGATAGGGCGGGTGTAGATTGTACAACTCGCTGCACAACATTATCATGCGATTGTATATTCCGATTTCTTCGTCCAGGCAATTCGGAAATAGCGGCTGGTTCCGAAGGTGCCGACAGGGATGACAGCGGCTCTTCCGTAGCAAGTGTAAGATTCACAGATGGTAATGGCGCTTCCTCGGGAATATCAGGTGGATGCGGTATAATTCCTTCATTGCCCACATTATTGCGCGCATTATTGGAAACGCGCTTGAATTCTCTGGTATTTTTTGGCTGTTTCTTAGGACTTTGTTGAGGTTCCTGGGATGCGCTTATGGGTTCAGTTATGCTCATATTTTCAACGGTAGTCTGTTGGGTGTGTAGCGTATCCTGCATTTCCAACACAGTCTCATCCAACTTCTCCATGGCCTTTTCCAGAGCCTCTATTTCCTCTTCCAATGATACAGATGGGCTCTCATCCGTCTTTGCTTCAGACTTTGCCTTCAGCGCATCCCGTTCCTCTTCCACCTTTTTCTTGGCGGCTTCCAGCTCCTCCTTTGCATGCTGTAAATTCTCAACACGTCCCTCCGCCTCCTCTAGCTTCTTTTGAAGCGCCGTCTTTTCGGCTTCGCGTATGGCGTTCCGGTCTTTCACAGCATCCAATTCGGTTTGTAGAGAGGCAATGGTTTCGGCGGCAACAGCCTCCTGCGCGTCTATAGATGCAATGACTGCATGGGCATCTCCGACAACGGCCTCAACCGGACCCGTCAGCGGCTCCTTTTCATCGGGACACTCTACACGCGTCGCCCCGTATTCCTCGTCTTGGCGGAGCGTGGCATTGATTTCCGCGACCAGATAGTCTTCGTAGGATCGGGCAGCGGGTGAGGTACCCATGGAGTGCATGGCCTCGCGGAGCTGGCAGCGCTTCTCCTCTAGGAGCCGGCGCATCAGGAGAGGCATAGGAAACTTATCCACATTGGGTGTTGTGAGATGCACAAAGAACGCCAGAATATCCTCGGGTGTAAAAGGAACCTCCTTATCACCTTCGCGTTTCTTGATGACTTGCTCGTATTCCGCAAAATGGTCCTTGGCCTTAGCATTCTCTGGTTTTGTGGCATTCTTGGCGGCATTCTTGGGCTTTTTTGGTTTCTTCCGAAGGAATCCCAAGTCTACCAACATGGGAATATCCTTCTCCAAATAGCCATGCGGGGAGTTTTCACGTGCCATAACATCGGTTGTGCTATTTTGAATAGCATATCCGAGTATTTTCGGTTTCTTAAATACTTCTGTAATGGACTTCAACAGCTTCTTGGCCTTCATCCCTCTTATTGAGGGGCACTAATTTCCGGCTCAATTTACAACTAACTCAAACAGGGGTGTTATATCCTCATCGGATAGTGTTGTTGATGGACCTGCTGGTGCTCCTGGTTTTGATCCTGGTGGTAGTTGTAGTGGTAGTGGCCCTGTTGATGGACCTCCTGGTGGTGCAGAGGCACCGGGCTTGGCAATGTAGAGTGTTGCAACCTTCAACAAAAACTCGGATACTTCATCCGGATAATCACCAACCTTTGTTAAATCCGTGATAGCAGCATCCGTCATTGCCAAAGGCACTTCATTCATAGCACCCTCCTTTTTAAGTTCCTTTTGACCTTCTTGTGCAGCAAGATGTAGTAGGGAGTAAATGAGATAATAAGATGTTGTGCACTGGCGTCGTAGCATCACCTCAGTTTCCGTGGTACAGTCGGGTAGATATTTGAAGAAATCACCCATTTGTACGGCGTATTGTTGGTAGAATGGGCGTTCCTCAAAAAGGCGCGTGAAACCTACATCCGTCAAAATACGCCCATCTTCTGTGTCCAACTGTTCAAAGAGTTCCTGTAGTTTTTCAGGTGTATCCGCGGATACGATTTCTTTGAAGATGCGTTCGCGTTCGGCCTGATAGGCATCCGTAATTTTGAGGCTATACGATTTTTCACCAAGGCGAATAGCAATTTCACCAGGTCCGGCTTTCGTGGGCTTCTTTTCTTCTGGTGGTTGTGCTGATGCTGCTGGTGGTTCTGTAGGTGCTGCTGATGCTGCTGGTGGTTCTGTAGGTGCTGCTGATGCTGCTGGTGGTTCTGTAGGTGCTGCTAGTGCCACAGTCTTCAAATATTTATAATGGTTATCGTCAACGCGCAAAATGTTTATAATTGTTTGTGAGTCATTGTCCGGCGAAGAATCATACTTTAATTTATACTCACTCGTTTTGTTGGAGCTGTTTGAGTATTCATAAACCTTAACACGTCTATTTTTTAGACGCGAAAAAACGTAAGCCGATATTTCAGCATCGCCCCACAATTTGGGTCCATTTTCCCATTTGTCTCTTGGCTCGCCGAGTTTTGCGATGAAATCATTAGTATCTTTTATGTCATTCCCAGGTTGGTTCTTTCCAAATCTATTATCCTTTATTGATTCAGTAATATAATTGTCAAGCGTCAATCCACCAATTTGATGGTCCGTATTATTTAAATTAGCGTTTAAAAATTCTTGGATATCTGATACAAGCTTTTTAACATTTTCCGGAGTATCCTCAATGTCCAGACCCTTCAGAAGTGCCCTATAGATGCACCATCCATCCCCTTTCACATTCACTTCTTCAACGCTTTTAGGCAAATTGCTTGGAAAAGCGGCCATTGTACACCCTACATAGACTAGTGATCTTTACAGGTATGATGGCCGCACCCCCTTTTCAAGGGTCTAAAATGGTCCCGTAAATTGTAGTATAGAATGGATGAGATAGCAACCCCCCCAGCTCTGGAGCGCCGTGCGTCCACCAGCAAGAACCGTGTACAATGTAAGCAGGACCTGGTTATTACATGGCTACAAGAGTTCTACACTCATCCGGGACACATTGAGGTCCTTTTGCCCATTTTGAAGGGCGAATCCCCTATGAGTCTCCGCCTCATTGACTACTTTGTCACCAACTATTCCAAGAAAAACAACACTTCCTACACATTCAATGAACGTCAATTCCTCGTCTATTTCCAATACAAGCGCGAGTTGAATGCCTATTCCAAGCGGCTCTTTGACCCCTTTTGTCGCCGCGAGCGTATACTCTTTCAGGCGCGCGGGCATGAGGGATTCGTAACCACAGTGGGCCAGTTGAACTTCTTCCGATGGGCCATTGAAAAGCGCATACTCGCCTACATTGGCGAGAATCGCGAGGCCATTGAGAAGGATATGAATACAACTCTCAAAGAGCACTATTCACGATCCACAACCAAGTCCAAATCCACGCGCACAACAGTGGGGTCCGACGCCACCGGAACATCGTATGGTGCGGCCACGCTACCGGATGCGGTCCTTGGTGCTAGCGATGGCGCTGGCGATAGCACTGCAGCAGAGGGGGAGGAGTCTGTTGGCGGTTGTGGTAGCGGCAGCAGCAGCGGTAGCAGCAGCAGTTCCGAGGGCTCCAATTCCACCCGTGGTAGTACCCGTAAGAAACGGTCCGAGTTAACGAAATCCGCCATGAAGAAGGTGAATTTCCACGCCTGCAATGTCACCATCAGTTTCTCATAAATCGTGATATTGCTTGGGTCGCAGGAGTTCATAGGCCTGTAAGGACGCCGCACTTTCCGCCACCTGGGGCGGTAACCACCGGTCGGCAAACTGCCGGTCAGCCAGACGTTTCGCGGACTCCACATCCCGTTCGCGGTTATCCTCCGAAACCGCCGAGTTCAGTTCGCGCGCAATATTGCGAGCATCGGACCCCTCGGCATCCAGGCGTTGCAAATACGGATTCGCGGAGTTTTGTGTCGGGGGCACGTTATTGTCCGGCATATAATCCAGTTGGTGTCGGAACTGTCCCGTATTCTTACGGGTCCCAACAGGATTCATATCCATATATTTCGGATCAGCGGTCTTTTTTAACTGATCCGAGGAGACCTGTGTTGGGGGCGTGGCATGGAAGTTATCCCAAAGGCGGCTGTTGACGAAATCGCGACTATTTTGTTCGCGCCGAATCCGGAGAGCCGAACAGGCTGGGACGTCCATTTGTGTGGGATCCTGCACGGGCGGAAAATGGGTACCGCTCGCCGCAGCAACGTGCATGGGTTGCAGGTCGTCCCATTTGGATGTGCTACGCACAGCCTTGGAATCCGCATTCTCAACATAGGTCGCCTCCGCGTAGTCGTAATGCGGCCCAAAGGCCTCTGTGGCGGCCAGGGGTCCCCCTTGTTGTAGCGTGCCTTCCGTACCTGTCAGGGATTGTCCAAATGCAGCGGCCCAGCTCATCTAAACCGATCTTTAATTTAGGAATAGTAAGAAAGTTTCAAAAAATACCTTAAAATGTTCAAGGTCGTCAAAAACACGCGACGTGTACGACGTTCCATTTCGCCCAGTACAGGTGGCCGAGACGCTGCAGCAATAGCAGCGCGCAGTTCCGGGACACTGGATACCGGCATGACGAGCTTTCTATCTGCCGAATCAGCCTCGGCGTTTCTGAAACCCTGGCTACGCCTAGAGAGGGGCCTGCGTATTCAGCGCTTCCGCGCCTTTGCGGAGGAATACCCTGATTTAACGGCAGATGAGCGTGATGCTCTATTCAAAGCACTCGTGAAAGCGAATGACGCAAAGATTCTGAATACCAAACAGCAAATACAATACGAGGATGGGAAGATTGTTGGGATTCGTGGACTGCGGGTTATACCTGGAACACCTACACAATTCAAAATAGATACATCGCGCCCTACAAAGCGCAAGGTGCAACATAAAGAGGAACCGACGGGTGGCGAAAAAATTGAACAGAGTGCGGAAACCGATTAGGGTGTGCCGTGCTTCACCGTGCCTACCCCTTCCTTCCCTACATTCCCTACATTCCCAACATGTCACTTAGTCCCTCCTTTCTTGCCCGTCTTCTGCTCAAGGTCAGTAAAGTCGCGGCCTTTACCGATGAAGAAATCGCCATTCTGGAGAGCGCGGCTGCCGATGTGGCTGCAGAGCAGCCAACATCAGAACCAGAGGCGGAACCCCAAGAGACGCATTCTCAAGTTCCCAAGGAACCTGAGAATACGCCAGTGCTAGCGCCTACGCAAGCACCACCAGCGCCAGCAGCACAACCCAAAACCATTAAGAAGGTGAAGTGTGTTGAGGATTCCGCAGCACCAACCGCTGCCGTCTATGTGCCCCCAGAAATCAGCACGCGCCATTGTCTTGCCCGCATGGTCCAGAAGAAGCAGGTGCTCCCTGGAACAGATGCCAACAAGGTCTACGAGGCGAAACAGTGCATTCGTCTGCGCGCCAAGGGCGAGCTGCTGTGCCCAAAGTGCGAAGAGTATTACACGGCCTTCAAGGAGAAATCCAAGGGGAAGGCCAACTGGGAGGGGTTCATTAACGAGACGCCCTTGGACCACCTGCATATCGTGGGGTCCAAGTGGTTCCGTGAACAGTACCCCGCCGGTCTACCAGCAAGCGAGGCGCCCTCCACACCTGCTGCTCCTGTTGAGACCCCTGCTCCCAGCAATCCCGCCAATGAAACCGTCCTCGCTGAGAATGCTCCCGTCCAAGAAGTCCAATGGACCCGTGTAAAAATCGGTGGTGTGCACTACATCTACAATATGCGCGACCGTCGTATTTACCGCGCCGATATCAGCAAGGAGGGTGAAGAACAAATCCTCTGGGATACCTACGCGGGCAAATACGTCAATGGTACCATTGATGCATATGCACCAGAGACCGAAGATGACGAGTAATACCATTCCAGATTCAACCAAAACCCCCAACACGACCCAATCAAAATCCCAACTTTTTGGTTATATGGAACGGAATCTAAGCGCGATAGGGCTGTGTTAAGAGTTTGGGGGAAGCACGGCAGCGGAAGGACTTCAGGGTGCGCCCCCTCGTCTGTAGAACGGACTTCACACAAATAGCAATGGCACGTCCCTCTTCCTTGGTTTTGAGGGACTTCTGTACCTTTTTTATGCAGGAGCAGAAGGTATTCGCCTGTTTGTGAGGGCGCTTCATTTTGCTTACACGTCGCGTCGCCATACTTTCTACATTTTCCACAGGAAAAAGGTAGAAAGGGATGAGTACGAGAAACAACTTGGAGTTGGAGAATCTCTTCATCCGAAACCTGAATTTCAAGGATGTGGGGGGAAATCCCATTCCCGCCAATAAAATCCTGTTTTCGCGCGGCGACGGTGGTACATTCTGGGCCGACCTGCCCCTCCCCTGTCTATCCTCGGTACTCCGCGCCTTCAACGAGGTCCGTGCGGGGTCAAATATTACACTCACGACCTCCAATTCGTACAATCGTCTGTGGTTTGAGCCCGGCGCCGGCATTGACTTCTACAAACTCACCGAGGCCGGACAAGATAAGATTTACATTTATGCTATTGCACCGGATGCCATTCAAGTCGTCGGTGGCGATAAGCTGAATTTTGTGGATATACCCACAACGGCCGAGGGCCGCACCCTCAAATACGCGGCCATCGGTGATATGTCCATTTCCGTATCCTCCGATACCGTCTTCTTCCAGACGCAATTCAACTCCTCCTACACACTGTTGGAATCCACGCTCTCTTCCGTGATTGGCCTACAGGACCAACAAGAAGCCTTACTCGCAGCGACCTCTACACTCGCCTCCCAGCTCCAAAGTACCATTGTCAACGTAGACGTCCTCCTGACCTCTACCGGCACAGCGGCGCTTCAATCCACCATTACCGACGTGGATAGCACCGTCCAGTACATTTCCACATTCCTGTTCCGCGATAACTTCCAGTTCGTCAACCAGAGCACGGGCGAGTATATTCTCCGTGTGAGTTCCCTGGAAACCCACAACTTCCGTTCCGATGAATACAATGTGGGCAGCAATACCCTCACCGATACAACCTTGACACCCGTGGGCGGCCGGAACTTTGACGTATTTACCAACAACGGTATTGTGAGTACACTCACCAACTACTTTTTCATTGAGGATTCGTATTCTGAGCAGCAGTATACCGTGAAGAAGGAGAAGCTGTATTCCATTTCCACTGTGGGTCCAGTGGTCTACACGACCTACGGTGCGAATGTGGAGACGGGCTGGGTTCCCAACATCTCCACCCTCGGTGACCCCTTTGCCCCGTCGCTCCGCGACCAGTTCTACCCCATTCTCCAGCAAATGCAGATTTGGGAACAGCTCTCTACATCGTCCGGTAATACAACGCTCAATTACCTGCTCAAGAATACGGGTCGGTTTGATACCATCTGTGCCCCCGCCACCTTGACCATCAACACGTCCTCCCTCTACGTCAGCTCTATTCGTACGGACACCTCGTTCAGTACTGGCTACCTAACATACAATACCTCCACGAATGAAATTACCTACAATCCGGTGGGCTCCATTGGACAAGGTGGCACGGGCGCCACGGGTCCCACGGGCTATATGGGTGTAGATGGTCCCACGGGTCCCACAGGGCAAGGTGCCACGGGTCCCACGGGTCTCCCAGGTAGTGCCACGAATACCGGTGCGACGGGTGCACCTGGTGACCGCTACAATACACGGACCGCCTTTGACCAGTCACTGGACCCTACATCGCCGCCTGTATCCCTCTTTATTGGCACGGACCTCGCCTACATTCAGGGAAATGCCGTGCTCGTCATTGAGGCCGCCAACCCCGCCAACTACTTCACAGGTATCGTACAATCCTACAACTCCGCCACGGGTCTCCTCACGCTAGGGAGCGTGGATACAATTGTTGGGAGTTTCGGGGCTACTACGGCATACAATGTAAACTTGAATGGTATTTCGGGTCCTACGGGTCCCACAGGATACACGGGTCCCACGGGTTTCGGTGACCGCTATGCAACCTACACGACCTCCGCTGTTACACTGACACCGTCCGCGCCTCCCGTGAGTCTGACGGTAGGGCGGGACCTCGCATATATTGTTGGAAATCGGGCAGTCGTGGTATCCGCCGTGGCGCCCAACAACTCCTTCCAGGGTATTGTGACCTCCTACGATACCAACACGGGCGCTATGGTTCTGGATTCCATCACGAACGTACAAGGCACGTTTACGGGGTCCGTGGTATACAATGTGAATTTGGACGGTACACTGGGTGCCACGGGTTACACCGGCTACACGGGTCCAACGGGTCCCACAGGTGCGACAGGTGCAACGGGTCCAACAGGCATGACGGGTCCCACGGGTCGTACAGGTGCCACCGGTCCTGCGGGTCTTGTGGCCTATACTACCTTTTATCCCTACACTACCCCCGTGGGTACCGTGAGCTACGGGCCCGCCGCGGATACCATTACCTTTACACAGGACTCCGTGGCGTCGCCTGGCTTCTTGACCAATCAGGTCATGGCCGCCGGCACGGGCTTCTCTTTTACCTTTACCATTCCCTCCTTCTCGTTCTCGCAAATCTATGCCGCCCTGCGCTCTTCCCCCTCCGCCTACACGTCCCTGCTCATTATGCAACGCACCACGTCTACCACCGGAACACTCTATTGGTACAACGGGTCCACGTCGGTGGGGACCTATGCGGTAGGAGACACAATTACGGTGGCACATAGCGGTGCGGGTGGAACGAACCTCTATCTGTTGAAAAACGGCACGGAGATTGCATCGGATACCATTGCACTCGCCGCGTATTACTACGAAATTTGGTTCAACGCCGTAGTTGCGGGATATCCCCAAACCGTCGCCTTCACGAATATGCGGTTTTCCTCGGGTTCCCTGGGTGCCACGGGCGCTACGGGTGCTGCCGGTTCTACGGGTGCCACGGGTCCAACAGGAGCCGCAGGAGCAGCCGGCGACCGATACCGTTCTGTGAGCGCCACGGGGTCCGTGGATCCCTACACTGCACCCTACGTGGACCTTGTGCTCGCCACGGACCTCGCCTACATTGCGGGCAATTCCATACTCGTTGCAGATGCCGCGAATTACGCCAACCGCTTCACGGGTCTCGTGAGCTCCTACGACGCGGTAACGGGTCTGGCGCGCATTGTGGAGTATGCCGGTGCGTTGTATGGGTCCTTCGGTGTGAGCACCGTGTACAATGCCAATCTCACGGGTATTCCTGGTGTTACAGGACCCACCGGAACGGGTAGCGGCGGCAGCGGTACGGGTGGCACAGGATACACAGGCCCCACAGGTCCTGGCAATATGATATACAACGACGCCTGGATACAACAGTATTTCATTGACCCGCCGCCCTATGTGGTCATGCAATCTACTACCACAACCTCCACGGAAATCTTCGTACCGTGGATATATCCTACACAAATCCCCATCGGCCTCACGGATTACCGCATTCCCCACATCCAAACCTTCTCGGCCTTCTTCAATGCCCAGTTGTCCACGATTGGTCCAATACAATCCACGCTCGTCACAGGGGTCTCTACAAACTACGTGAACTTGTACAATTCAACGAGCTATGTTACGGGTTTTGTGCTATCGCGGCTCACATCCACGAGCGGCATTCAGACCCGCATGTTCCCAGGGGAATCCACGCCCCGCACGACCTATGTGTATTACAATGCTTTGCTGGGGAACCTGTTGGCCGACTCCTCCACGAATAAGGTAAGCGTCTGGTATGCGAATGCGAATCCGGCAAGCAACGTGGCCTCTACATTCTACGTGCCCTACGTGACGGCGGGTCCTCCCTCGGCGCCGCAGACCCTCGTGGGCTCAGCCATCACATCCAACTCCCTTACCTTCTCGTATACTGCGCCGGCCCAGATTGATATCACGGACCCCGCTACCACGGCGAGCATAGCAGATTATCGTGTTGGATTTGTGAGTGCCGCCTCTACACGCCGCTATGGTGTGCCTGTCTACGCCTCTACCCTCGGCGTATCCCGTGGAACCGCCCTCAACTGGGCAGCAAGTGGACTCAATCCGGATACCGTACACGAATTCCGCGCGGAGGCAAAGAATACCGTTTTTAGTGACTACGGTGCTACGGCATCCACCTACCTGAGCACAACCGCCCTGGCACAGTCCGCGGTACTAAGTGGCTCCCTCTCGTTCCCCTCACGTTACTACACGAATGGCACGATTCGCAACGTCAAAACGAATGCTACCACGACAACGCTTGTGAATCTGAGTACGAACTGGCAGAGCGACCCCTTCCGTTCCCCTATCCATACAACGGCTACGCGCGGTTCTACGGGAACCAATTTAGCGGCAATGCTCATAAGTCTGTCGGGCGCCCTGACGGTCACGGGTCCCACGATTTCCTACAATGGCTTCCCTGCCGCATCGCCTGCCCCCTTAACCACCAACAATCTCAACCTCAGTTCGTTCGTGTATGATAAGTATTCCACGCCTACGGCTTGGACGGGATTCTACATGGATTCGGCGAACCGTGCCCAGATTAACTCTAATCACTTCGTGCCTTCCTCGGCGACCTACACACTCACCGCCTCCCAAAGTATTGCGAATCTGGGTTCCGCGACCTTTTCGTACCAGTTTGACCCGATTCTGACGGCAGGACCCGGCATTTCGTGGCTCTCAACAAACTTGTTATCCAATGCCTGGACGAATGTGACGGGTGTCAAGGTAATTTACGGAACGCCAACGTACGGCGTTTCCTCCGTCACGAGCAACCTGGGTCTGAATTTCTACCGCTCGCCCTGGCTCACGACTACGGTCGTGGCAGGGTCCACCACGACGACCAACGATCAGACCGATTTCACCAATGCGACGGCGGGCTACAACGCCATCACAGGCCAACTTTCCAACGCAGTAACTGCCCAGGTGCCGGTGACGTCGGTATCGCTCGCGGCAGCCTATGCGTCTACGATTACGGCGACCGCCGTGGCGAATAACGCCCTTACGGTTTCGGCCACAGGGACGGCAAATGCGATTGTAGGTATTGTGGATGGTCCCTCGGCGACCCTCGTCTTGAGCACCATGCCTGCGAGTCCAGCAGCGCTCGTGGGTGGCTCGGCAAGCATCGGTGCACGCGTGTATACCGGTGTGGCACAGGGGGGGTCCAGCAATCCCTACGTACCGCCCTTCTTGTACACCGGCGGGTCCTACACGAGCGCCCAATACGCCACGATACCATTTGACCACACCTGGAACCTCCAGAACTCCACCATTGCGGGCATTGTTCCCAACACGGCCGAAGAGCTCCAGATTTTCAACGGCAAGCATTACACGCGCGGTTCCACGCTCACGGGCTACTACGATTACCGTCCCTTCTACTATACCCAGACCCTCCTGAATACCGTGAACTACAGTGGCGTCGCGGCAACGGGCTATCGCTACGCGACATACTGTTGGAGTGTACCGGTGCTTACGGGCATTACGCAGTATTCTGCCCTAACGTTCACGCTCTATTCCACATCCCCTACACCCGCCATAATAACAAATTCGGCCTATGTGGGTGGTCAGAAGATGCTCGTGTACTATCGCTTTGAGGATTCGGCGTCGCCGCAGCCCACGACGGCGGATTCCGTGTCGTCTATTTGGATTGACGGGAATACCCAGGGTGCCACGGTGACATCCGGCAATTTCTTCAATCCCAACGACAACTCGGCCACTAGACCAGGTCTGATTTTGGACCCTGTGAATAGCGGGGGCAATACCACATTTACCATGGCGGTGCCGAAACCGTTCCAGGCGGGTAGCGGAACAGTGTATTTGTACTTGCGCGTGGGCCTGCCCATGGCGGTGAACTTTTCGTATTCGTATGCGGCGGCAACGCTGACGGCTTCTTAAAACAGTGTGCAGAGCCGGCAGGCAAAAAATGAGATTGGGACCTGTTGAGACTGTGGGCACACAACCATCAACCATGAGTATTGTAAAGCCTGTTCTCAAGTGGGTCGGTGGAAAGACCCAGATTCTGGAGGACGTGTTGGCGCTTTTCCCGCGGCAGATAACGAATTATCACGAGCCTTTCTTGGGCGGTGCCAGTGTTCTTCTGGGACTCCTCTCCTCCATTAAAAAGGGCGACATACACGTCTCCGGTATCGTGCGGGCAAGCGATGTGAATGGGAATATCATTGCGCTCTACAAAAACATACAATCCCAGCCCGATGCGCTTATTGCCGAGGTCAAGGCGCTTCTGGCAGAGTTTTCGCCAATAACCGGTACAACCGTGAATCGCGCGGCGGCCACACTGGAGGATGCCACCACATCCAAGGAATCCTATTATTTCTGGATACGGTCGCGTTTCAATGCACTCGCGGATAAGACGACGACACTTGCGTCGGCCATGCTCCTGTTCATGAATAAAACGTGCTTTCGTGGCGTGTATCGCGAAGGACCACGTGGATTCAATGTGCCCTACGGGAATTATGCGAACCCGGCCGTTTTAGACGAAGCGCATATTCGCGAGGTATCGGAACTCCTACAGGGTGTCGTCTTCACGACGGCCCCCTTTGAGGTGGCCCTGTCCTCCGTCGTAGCGGGCGACTTCGTGTATTTGGACCCCCCGTACGCCCCTGAAGCCAGCAAGTCCTTCGTTTCCTACACGGCGGATGGATTCGGATTAGAACAGCACCAGGCCCTGTTTAGCGTCTGCCACGCGCTGCATGCGACAGGTGCCACATGGGTCATGAGTAACGCGGATGTTCCGCTGGTAAAAGATGCCTTTCCATGTCCGCCCTATACCACGCGCGTCATTGAGTGTCGGCGGGCCATTCATTCTAAAAAACCCGACACGAAGACGAATGAGGTGCTAATTCAGAACCGACCCTAGAATATCGGTTGCACCGACGTATTCAATGCGGTTCTCCTCAAAGAAGGTGAGAAACTTCTTTTTCTGTGTTGAGCACTTGGGACCCGCCAGATTGCCGTATTGATCTCGGCAGAGTTTCTCGGCGCCGCCCATACACACAATGCGCAGGGGCTTTCCGTAGAGTTCCGGAACTTCGGCGTATTTAAAGGGACTCCCTAGGATTTTTTCACCGGCGGTACCCGTTGTAAAGAATGTCTGTGCTTTCGCCTCAAGAATAGCGGCATCTGTTTCCAAATCGGGCTGATAATGATTCTTTTTAACGGGATGGGTCACCTCTTGTCCCAAGAGCAGAAAGAGCTCTTCACATATATGCTCTCCGAATTTATTGGTCCACTGTTGGTCCAATTTCAGGTCAGGGCGGCGCACCTTCAGTTGTTGCCGCCCCCATGTATCCTCCAGCTCTTTACACTTCGCATCATACTCCTTCTTGCTTGTTTTATCGGGTACGGCGAGGAATGAGATATCCCCGCATAACCATTGCAGAACTTCTCTTTGGCGCAGAAGCACTATTCTGGCATCCTTGTTGGCGGCAATGTATTCGCACAATCGGTTGATGTCAAGCATATGGAGTTTGAGTGGCGTGTGTGATGGATGAAGCACGGGTGCCACTGTGTCATCAAATTTTTAGTCAACCAACGCCTTGGTTCAAAAGGAGTCCTTTTTAACCAAGGCAAACAGTAGAATGGCGACGGGGACCCAGCAGACCGAGCTTTTGTTCAAGAAGTATCTGGGTGTAGCGGATGCCCAACCTGGATTAGCTTTCTATCAGGAAGGCCTCGGAAGTTCCCGACCTCGTATTATCCCAACGCAGCAGATTTGGCAGGAACCCATACCTGCAACGGCACCCGTGGATTTGACACAGGATGTGAGTTTCACGCATGGCCGGCGTTATGTATCAGCATCCTATCCGCACATTGTGAAGTACGAAAACGTCACTACGAAAGCCCTAAAACCTGGGTTTTCCTATTACTTCTCACAAGCGACCCAGGCGAACATTGAACTCAACATTCTCACGAATGGCATCCCGTTCAATTATGACCCCTACGGGTCGTTTAACGTCGTAGTATACGATTCTACGGGGACGGTTATTCCACCGGGCAGTCAAAACTACCCGTGGATTTATGACGGGGATGTGGGATACCTGACGTTTTTTGGAACCACGCCTCTTTCTGGTACACCTACGATTAGTTATTGGCGTTACGAGGGTCGGTTTGGCTTCACGGGTCTTACGGGGCTCGGTGGAACGGGTGCAACGGGTGCAACGGGTTTCGGAGCAACGGGTCCGACAGGTACTGCGGGAGCAACGGGGTCCCAAGGAGCAACGGGCGCTACAGGCGCTACGGGGTTGCAAGGCGAGACAGGTGAAACGGGTGCAACAGGTCCTACAGGCGCCACAGGGTTGCAAGGTGCTACAGGTGAAACGGGTGCAACAGGTCTTACAGGAGCTACAGGTGCAACGGGGTTGCAAGGTGCAACCGGTGAAACCGGTGCTACAGGCGCCACAGGTGAAACGGGCGCTACAGGCGCTACGGGTCTTGCAGGTGACCGATATAATACCCAAACAACCAGTGCAGTGGTCCTTTCGCCGACACCTGGCGGTTCCGAATCCTTAACAGTAGGTACAGACTTGGCCTATATTGTTGGAAATTCGGTTATTGTTACGGATTCTACAAATGCCGCAAATCAGTTTGAGGCGACTGTCACTTCCTACACACCTCTCACGGGGTCCTTAACCGTTTCGGATATAACGAACATTCAAGGTTCTTTTGGTAGCGCGGTAGCCTATAATGTGAACTTGGATGGTATTGATGGTCCCACGGGTGCTACGGGCGCCACCGGTGCCACAGGTGCAACGGGTGCAACCGGTGCATCCGGTGACCGATACAATACCCAAACAACGAGTGCTGTGATTGTTTCCCCGACACCTGGTGGTTCCGAATCCTTAACAGTGGGCACGGACTTGGCCTATATTGTTGGGAATTCCGTCGTTATTCTGGATTCCACGAATGCTGCGAATCAGTTTGAGGCAACCGTCACGTCCTACACGGCGCTTACGGGTGCGTTGACTGTAGGGTCCATCACCAATATTCAAGGCTCGTTCGGTAGTGCGGTGACATACAATATCAATTTGGACGGCATTGACGGTCCTACGGGTGCCACGGGGTTGCAAGGCGCTACCGGTGATACGGGGCCTACAGGTGCTGATGGTGATACTGGTGCCACAGGAGAAACAGGTCCCACTGGGGATACCGGTCCAACCGGTGATACAGGGCCTACGGGTGACACAGGTCCTACAGGTGACACGGGTCCAACAGGCGAAACAGGTCCAACCGGTTACACAGGAGCAACAGGTGACACAGGTCCGACCGGTGCAACAGGTGACACGGGTCCAACAGGCGAAACAGGTCCAACCGGTGACACAGGAGCAACAGGAGATACGGGCCCAACAGGTTCAACAGGAGAGACGGGTCCAACTGGTGATACAGGTGCATTCGGTGTGGGAACAAATACTTATACAACCGTGAGCGGTTCAGCACGCCAAGTAGATTCCTCCACCTTTTTCTTCCCAACCGGCGCCGTTTTTCAGGAAATAGATTCCGTACACGCATATGGTTACACACATCAGGGTTTCTACGCACAATTTACTGCAGCAAGTATTGGACCCGGTATGTTTGGGTCCAATGGATTCTACTTCAATCTCTACAACAACGGCAATGACTACTTTGCCATTCAGCTCCAGTCTTCCAATGTAGTCCTAGGTGGATACACGAATGGTAGCGTCATATCCACGGTAACTGTCCCGTATAGCGCAGGTGATACATTTTCAGTCTATTTCAACGGTGAAACACTGTATGCGCACCAGAACGGCACTCTGCGTATAACTACTCCTTTCCGCTATGCCGGTTACCTGCTAAAAATGTACACGAACAATCTGGCCATTCCAGACGTAACCATTGAAAATGTATTGTATTACGTTGCTAGTATTGTTGGAAGTACGGGTGCTAGTGGCGCAGATGGAGCGACTGGCGCAACGGGTTACAGCGGAGCAACAGGTGCCATTGGAGCGGGAACATACACGGCCACCGTTACCAGCGGAACCATAACTATCAACAGTGCAACCTCAGCCACCTTGACTCCCAACAGTACATTGGAGTCCGTGGAATCCTATGGAATGGTCGCGAATGGCCTGTTTTTCCAGACAGTGCTACCAGACCCCCTCGGTGCAACCTATCCTGGTAGCCCCATCTATGCCGGTTTTACCGATTTCTACTATGTTATCTTTGAGAACGGGGGCACCAATTATTTGCGGGCATTTAGTACTGGAACAAATAACTTTATTTCCGCACAAGCCACATTTGCCGTAGGCGACGTGGCATCCTTGTACGCCGATGGCACCTTTATGCATTTCATGTTGAATGGTGTGGAATTCTCGGCTCCCTACAATTACTCTGCCGACCCCAATTATGCCGCCACTGAACAGTTGCTCGTGAATGTGCCGGCATCTCTGGCGACTGCGCAGAGCTTTGATAACTTGTTGTTTTATCCTACGGGCACCAATGGCTTCACGGGACCTACAGGACTGTTGAGTATTGAGGGACAAGCCTATTCTGACTACATTTTCTGGGACTCTGCGACAAGCGCATGGGCAACAGAGGGTTCCACGATTCACATCGGCTCCTGGGCCGGTTATCAGACGCAGGGACGCTACGGTATTGCGATTGGCGAAGAAGCAGGCCGGTCCTATCAGTCCATAGGAGAGTCAGTGTATCCTAACTATAGTAGTCCTGCTATTGCAATCGGTTTCCGTGCGGGCTATTCCAGTCAGCATGTTGGTGCAATCGCGATTGGTACAGAGGCGGGATATTCCTCGCAGGGCATGGTGGCGGTCGCGATTGGTGATTATGCCGGTAAGGATTACCAGGGAACCGGCGCAGTCGCGATTGGTCCCTCCGCCGGTCTTAGCTACCAAGGAAAGGGTGCCGTGGCGATTGGTGATACTGCGGCTATTGTGGAGCAGGGGTCCAATGCAGTGGCGATTGGCCCCTTGGCGGGCTATGAGGCGCAGGGGTCCTCGGCCGTCGCGATTGGTGATGGTGCGGGCCGGTCCTCCCAGGGCTACCAGTCGGTCGCGGTGGGTTCCGCGGCGGGCTACTACCTCCAGAGTTCCTACAGTGTCGCGGTGGGTGCCAACGCCGGTTTCTGGGACCAAGGCGCACGCGCGACGGCTGTTGGTAATTCGGCGGGTTTCAGCTCCCAATCCGACTACGCTGTAGCGGTCGGTCAAGGTGCTGGTTACTGGCGCCAAGCCGAAGGGGCTATAGCTCTCGGCAACGTGGCTGGTTACTCGTCCCAGAGCACGGAGGCTGTGGCAATTGGTGTTGAGGCTGGTATGAGCAACCAGGGTGCTAATGCGATAGCCATTGGTGCCAGGGCGGGTCAGGAAAACCAGCCAGCCAATAGTATTGTGTTGAATGCATCGGCCTCCGTGTTGAATGGCGTAACAGGCGGGGCTCTCTACATAGACCCCATCCGCTTGGATAATTCGGCGCTTGTTGGGTTGCTTGTATACAACTCCACGACCAAGGAGGTCACATATACGACACAATCGGCACTGGGTGCCACGGGCGCTACGGGTGCTAGTGGAGCAACGGGTCCTACAGGTGAGAATGGTCTGCAGGGTCCCACGGGTCCAACAGGAGATATCGCCCCTTATATTTTTGATGGTGGTGACCCCGGTACAACGTTTTACGTGGGTCCGGCGTTTGATGCGGGTTCAGCTGTGCCCGGTGATCTCAACATCCAGCTCCAATTCCGTCGTGGTCCTGCGGCCCAGTGGACATTGTACGATCCCGTGCTCGCCGAGGGTGAGATGGGCATTGAGACGGACACCGAGCTCTTTAAGATTGGTGATGGTGTGACAGTGTGGTCCTTGCTACCCTACGGCGGCCTGCGCGGTTCTACGGGTGCGACGGGTCCAACAGGCGATTCCACTGTCGTCCCCTATATTTTTGATGGTGGTGCACCAGGTACGACCTATTACGTGGGTCCGGCCTTTGATGCGGGTTCAGCTGTGCCCGGCGATCTCAACATCCAGCTCCAGTTCCGTCGCGGCTTGGCGGCACAATGGACCACCTATGACCCTGTGCTCGCGGAGGGCGAGTTCGGTCTGGAAACGGATACATCCCTGTTCAAGATTGGTGACGGAACAACGGTATGGTCCCTGCTGCCCTACGGCGGTCTGCAGGGTGCCACGGGGTTGCAAGGCGCCACAGGTCCATCGGGTACCGTCATTCCCTACATATTTGATGGCGGTGAGCCCGGAACAACGTTCTATGTTGGTCCGGCGTTTGACGCCGGTTCAGCGGTACCCGGCGACCTCAACATACAGCTCCAGTTCCGTCGCGGTTTGGCGACGCAATGGACGACATATGACCCTGTGCTCGCTGAGGGTGAAATGGGCATTGAAACGGACACGGCGTTGTTCAAAATCGGTGACGGGGTGACGGTGTGGTCGCTGTTACCCTATGGTGGCTTGCAGGGTGCTACGGGAGCCACGGGGTTGCAAGGCGCAACAGGTCCCGTCGCATCGTATATTTTTGACGGCGGCGCACCTGGTAATACCTACACGGTGGGTCCCGCCTTTGATGCCGGTAATGTGGCACCTGGCACGTTGAATCTCCAGTTGCAGTTACGCCGCGGTACGGCGGCGGACTGGGTCTTGTACAACCCCGTGCTGGCTGCGGGTGAAATCGGCCTGGAAACGGATGGCGCGGGACTCTTCAAGATTAGTGACGGCGTGAGTGCCTGGAGTGTGTTGGGATATGGGGGATTCACGGGAGGCGTAGGACCTACGGGAGCTACGGGATACGTGGGTGTGGATGGAGCAACGGGTCCTACGGGGGCGGCGGGGGCGGCCGCGGATTTGACAGGCATCCCTACGGGTGCTATATTGTATCGCACTGCGATGGGGTTAACCGGCTCCTCTGCGTTTTTTATCAGTTCCGCGGCAACCGAGTTGGTCGTGGACGGCAAGCTAACTGTGACGGGGCTCATTGACCCCACGGGTCTCGTATTAACCCCGCAGACGGTACATCCGTTAGCACCTGGTGATACGGGTTATGATACGACAATTTGGTATTCTACAAACGGCCTGTATTGGGGCGCATCTACCATTTTGTTGAGTGGTA
>JACCDY010737855.1_pt1 | contig 55261 bp, 49 predicted proteins | sample 7446391 | NCBI WGS metagenome assembly JACCDY01 (sample SAMN15323451, study PRJNA562643) | freshwater metagenome | isolation source: river surface water | place: USA:Blue River Watershed | collected 2017-08-18
CATCATTCAAGCGGAGGCTTGTCGCCTGTCGCCATGAACCCTTTCCTGCGCGCCCTCGACATCGACGCGATCATCGGGCCTTCCTGGATGCCGAGGGTGAAAGTCTGGCTCAATCCGCTGGATCAGACCTACGCGGCGGGGGTCTGAGTCCTGAGGCCGGACATAAAAAGAGCCCCGGACCGCATCGCTGCGTCCGGGGCTCTTTGTTTTCGGCAAGGCTTACTTCTTCGCCCCGGCCTTCATGACAGGCGGCGTCCAGAAGCGGTTCATCTTATCGAGGATGGCGTTTTCCAACGCGGCCCGGTCGATGATGCCGGTATGCCGGTAGATGACCTCGCCGCCGGGAGCCACCACGATGGTATGAGGAATGGGGCCGGGCATCTCCTTGTCGAGGACGGCCGCCAGTTCATCCGCGCTGCCGGCGAAGAGATAACTGTTCGTGGTGCGCCCTTCCCTGCGGACGGCGGCCTCGACCTTCTTGCTGAGTCCGGCCGCCTGCTTGAAGAGGAAAGCCTCGGCCTTGGCCTTGTCCTTGGGGTCATCGAGGCTGATCGTCACGAGTTCGAAATCGCGCATGTCGAACTTCCGCGAGACTTCGACGAGATCGGGGAACTCCTTGACGCAAGGGGCGCACCAGGTGGCCCAGACGTTGATGAGCCGGTATTTGTTGGTGGCGTTGGCGCGCAGGGCGGCGATGCCGGCCTTGTCGATGATTTCGACGGTGACCGGGGTCTTGGCCCAGGCCTCGTGCTTGGCGTCGTGCAGGGCCTTCTTTTCGCGCCACTTGGTGGAGCAACCCATGGGCTTGGTGACCTCGACGGCCACCGGCCGGCCGGCGAGGATCGCGTCCACGGCGTTCTGGCAGTCCTTCGACTTCACCGTGCTGTCGTCGTAGAAGCGGGAGTCGTCGAAGCGTCCCTGGTAACGCAGCCGGAGACTCTTGTCGAAGACGAAGACATGCGGGGTCGCCAGGCAGCCGTAGGCGCGCGCCACGAGCTGGGTATCGCCGTCGTAGAGATAATCGAAGGTCCACTTGTTCTTCTCCGCGTAGGGCTTCATCTCCGCGTAGGAATCGCCGAATTCGCCGTAGCCGAGTTCGTCCTTGCTCAGGCCGTCGGGGTGGTTGGGGTTGATCGCCACGAGCTTCACGCCCTTGGCCTTGTATTCCTCATAGAACCGTTGGAGGCGTCGCTCGATGCTGTGCGAGGTGGGACAATGATTGGACGTGAAGAGGACGACGAGCGCCTCGCCGCCGGCATACTCGGCCAGCTTGTGCTTCTTACCGTCGGTACCGAGGAGCTCGAAATCCGGAGCGACGTCGCCGCTCTTGAGCGTGCGCAGGTCGGGCGGATGTCCGTTGACCAGACCGGGGGCCTCGGCGCCATGCGCGAGGACGGCGGCGAAGACGGCAAGCAGGGAGAGGAGACGCTTCATGGGGATGAGGGGGTGAGGGATAAGAGTGCCAAACGACCGAACAGTTCCATTCGAAAATCAGGTCAGGCCGAAGGGACGCCCGAGGTCCAGCGTCGTGCCGTCCTCGCAGGCCACGAGCTCCAGGCGACCATCCCGGACGAAGAATACCGCGACCTGCCGATACCTTCGGCCCAAGTCGACGGCCTCGGCCAGGCCTAACGGAACGGCCCAGCCAGGCTCCTGATGGAGGCCGTCGGCCGACCCACCCGTCACGCGATGCAGCCGGCGCCCGGCCGCCCTCAGTTCGAGCTCCAAGGCCGCATCCGCACTTATGTTGTCGGCCGGAGAAGCTGGCCTGCCTTCGGGATCATGGGCGGTGATGATGGCGAAATCCGACGGCCAATCCGCCGGGAAAGGTTCGCCCCGAAACACGGCTTGGGCGAATATCTGCCGATGCTCAGGGGTCACGCCCACCATCCTATCCCGACCGGTTCGGATGGCTACGTCAAAGACCGAATGCCCCTGCCCGGCCGCCGGGAATCACGACGGAGCGAGGACAGGCCGGACCTGGGACAGGAGGCGCCAGCCTGCCGCCCGGAGGTTCGTCCTTTCCTCGGAATGCATTTTTCCTTATCACTTGGTCACGGGCCTATAGCTCAACGGTTAGAGCACGGAACTCATAATTCCTTGGTTCTGGGTTCAAATCCCGGTGGGCCCACCCTCTTTCGCAGGACTCGTCCGGCTCAGCCTTAAGGTCGACCGACGACGAGATGACGAGCGCTCAGTTGGCCGGAGCTTTGGAGGCGTGCCGGGAGGCGATTTCGGACCTCAGCTTGGTCGTCCGTTTACGCGCAGCCTCAAGCCGCGCCGGTTCTAACTGCTTATCCAACAGATCGAGGCTGCTCCTGGCCTGGGCGTGGACAGGCGAAGCGAGGCTGAGATAGGCGTAGGCTTCGATGACATCCCGGGTGATGCCGTCGCCCTGAAGGAGACCGAGCCCGACCATGAGCTGCGCCTCGACATGACCTTGGTCCGCGGCCTTCCGATACCAGGCGAACGCGCGCGAGGAATCCTTCTCGGCTCCTTCGCCTTGGGCGTAACACCTGCCGAGAGCGAACTGCGCCGCCGCATCACCCTTGTTAGCTTTTTCCAGGTGGAACAGCACGTTGCGCACCTCGTCCGGCGTCATCGCGGCAGGCGACCTGGAAGGCATGGCGGCCAGAAGAGCAAGAACGCCGAACAGAGCCGTGAACGAGCGAGGCATGGGGGCATCTTGTGACGAACCGAAGGAAGGTCAACGACCGCCCGGAAGACGTGAACCTACCGGTATTACCGACCTTCAGGAGCCCCAGCTGAAACGCTCGGGCAACCAAGCGTACTGGTCGCCCTTGGGCACGACGGTGCCAAGCCCGGGCCACGGCAGATGGAAACCGAAGGCCCGGGACTTGTTCTGCGCCATACGGGTGAAAAGCTTCCGACGGGTCTTCACGGCGGTCTCCGGATCATGATCCATCGCGACGGTCCAGCCGACGTCGTCGAACATCAGCACGTGATGGTGGACGACGTCGCTGAGGTGCACCAGCGAGTCGTTCCCGGAACGGATCTCGAAACAGGCATGTCCGTCCGTATGACCAGGGGCGGCGATGATCTCGACCGCGTCATGGAAGAGTTTCTGGCCGTCCTGCACGATGACCAGCTGGTCCTTCAGGATGTCGAAGTTGCGGCAGACGGTCTTCACCATGGCCGGCAGCGGTTTCTTGTCGCGCTTGGACTTGGAGAAGTCCGGAGCAGCTCCGCGCCAGAAATCGTATTCCTGGCGGAGAAGATGGATCTTGGCGTTCGGGAAGGCGGGGCGGTCGTTGTCGACGAAACCATCGAGGTGATCGGAATGCGAGTGACTGAGGAAGCCGGCCGTCACCTGCTCGGGCCTGATGCCCAGCTGACGGAGGCCTTCGGCCAGCCAACCAAAGTTCGGATTAGGATGGCGCTCACCGAAACCAGCGTCGATCAGCGCGACCTCCTCGCCGATCTTCAGCCCCATGATGTTGACGTACAAAGGGAGCGCATCGAGGCGCTCGCGATGGAAGACGAGGGACTCCTTCATCTTGGGGCGGTCGGACTCCGGCCACATGAGGTCAAGGCCCTGCCTGAAGAGCATGTGACCGTCGCTGATCGAGAAAGCCTCGATCGCGCCGATCTTGAACTTATAGACGTAAGGATTGGGCGGCCTTTTGACAGGCGCGGCCTTGACGGCGTCAGCGGCGGCCAGCCGGGAGGCGGCCAGTCCGGCGAAGGCGAAAGCAGCGGCGCCGAGGAAGTCTCGGCGGGAAGTAGAGGCGACTCCGGGGGTCATGAGGGTGGCGTGAATCTAAGCGCCCCCCAATACCGCTCCAGCCCAAAGGCGTTCAGCAGACACGAAAAAGGCGGCCCCGAGGGCCGCCTTTTTGACCTGCATCCAAGTTCGATCAGCGCGAGAGGACCACGAACGTCGGACAGGCGTTGTCGGCCGCGACGTAAGGGTGCGTGGCGGACGCCACTCGGGTGACGTCAAAGCGCAGGGTGCCCGTGGCGCCTCGGCGGAAGGCCGGCGAGTTCACGTTGACGCGACCCATGATGTCGGTCCGCAACGTGGTGCGCTGGGAGCGAGCCAGCCCGGAGACCGCCACGTCGACCAGCGCGCCGCGCAACGGATTACCATACTGATCCTTGACCTCGATGGTCACGTTCGCGGCGTCGGAGACGGAATTCAGACGGATGAAGGCGCCGGAGATCAACGCCAGGGAGCAGCGGGCCGAACGCACGGTGCCGGTGACGTTGATGGTGACGACGGTGCTCGCGGTGGCGCCGCTGTCATCGGTGACGGTGAGCACCGGATAATAGAGGCCGGGCGCGCGATATCGATGAGTCTGCACTGCGCCCTCGGCCGTGCGCGGGACGACGTCCTTGAAATCCCAGCTATAGCGGGTGATCGTGCCGTCGGGGTCGCTGGAGAGCGTCCCATTGAAGGTCACGACCTGATTCGGCTGTGTCACGTAATTGTAGGTCAAGGGGGCCGTGAGCGAGGCGTTCGCGATGGGCGTCCGGTTGCCCGGGGCTCCCCAGGTCGCCTCGAAAGTGTAGAACCCCAGCGAAGCATAGTCGGTGTAACCAGCGGAAACCCCGTCGCCGTTGGCGACACCGCTGAACTCCAGGAAGTGGGCGCCTTCCTGAGGAATGTTCACGGTGATGGTGCCGGGGGCGAGGTTGCCCGCCGTACCGTCACCGGTGTAGGTGCCCAGGACCGTGCCGGAAGCATTGAGGACACGGACCTGCAGCTTCAGGTTGGGCGAGGATAGCGCGACCTTTGGAGTGATGACCAGGTCACCGCGGCCGGCGACGATCTGGATGAGGTCGATGTCGGCGGTCGTGCTGATGATGCCGGCGCCGCTGTAAGAAGTGCCGGAGGCGAACGTCGAAGTAGCCGGGGTGTCGCCGTGGTCGTCGGTGATGAAAGGAAGATAGCCGCTGATGACCTGGAGGTCATCCTGGGTGTTGTTGGCGTTGGTGTACTCGCCCTTGGACCACTGCACGACGTCCTTGTAGTAGCCGACGCCCATGATGGGGGCCCAGGAATTCGCACCGGTGCCATGTCCGGTGAAATACTCGGTGCCGCCGGTGGCGCCGTCATGGCTCAGGCCGACGGTGTGGCCCACCTCGTGAGAGGCCGCTTCGGTCATGAACTTGGCGTCGGCGCCGACGTCGGCGAAGACGAAACAGGGGATGTCCGAAGAGTTGGAGGGGCGCTGATTATCGAAGGAGCCGAGATAAGCGACGCCACCTGCGCCGGTGTTGTTCTGGTCAGGACCGAAGACGACCCGCATGCCATGGCTGAAGTCGTTGCCGGCGGTCTTCAGCAAGCCCGCCGAACCAGGGTCCTCCGTGGTCACGTCGACGTCGAAGGCGGCGAAATCCTCGGCCATGCGGCGCCAGACGGTCTGGATGACGGCATGCTCCGCGGAATTGAAGGTCGAGGTGTCGCCGTCGATGGTGTAAGGCGGAGTGGTGAAACCGTTAGGTCGGTTCCAAGTATTGTTCCAGGGAGTGTCGATCGTGGTATGACCGTTGAAGTCCAGGTAGATCTTCCGCGAGGCCGAAGGCCGGCTATGCAGCAGGAAAGTCTGGCTTTCAGGAAAGCTCGCGGTGGTCGTGATGGCCGGGGTGTACTGCGGTCCGGTCGGAGCCTTCAAGGCGCGGCAGAAATAGAGGGGAGCGGCGCCCACGGCGAGATGCAGGTCGTGGTCATGATCGCAGGCGCGGAAGAAGTCGCTGCGGGAGACCTTGGCCAACTTCGCGGACTCCTCACGCTCGGCGGTAGAAGCGAGGAAGGCCGGGCGGTAGCGAGGAACCGTGAAGCTCGGCGTCACGTCCGCGGCCGGCGACTTCGGCGCGGCGGCGTCCGGAGTGACCGTAGCCATGGGTGCGGCGACCTTGACCGTGGCCTCTGCGATGGTCGAGCCGACGACACCGGCAGAGGATGCAGCCGTGGTCACCGGGGTCGAAGTCGACGGCGAAAGAGGCTGGTCGACGGCGGCGTTGACAGGGGCGGCACTCCTGACGGCAGGGAGATTGACCGCCGCCGGGGCGAACTCGCGGTAATCAGAATCTGACGTCCAGAGGAAGTAGCCGGCAGCCAGGGCGGCGGCGGCGATCCAGAGGCCGAAAACAACGCGTTTGGGGGACATGAATTCATTGAACGACCCGGCCGGCCGCAGGCAACACACTAATGGCTTGCTACGACACCCCCTGAATCCGTCTATCTCCCCCGCCGTTTATGCGTATTTCGTTCATCCTGGCGTACCTGATCGCCGGTTGCGTAAGCGCCGTGGCGGCGCCAAGGAACGTCATCGTCATCCTGGTCGACGACCTGGGCCAGACCGACCTGTCCTGCTACGGAAGCCGATTCTACGAGACCCCGAACATCGACCGGCTGGCCCAAGACGGGGTCCGCTTCAGCGACGGCTACTCGGCCTGCACGGTTTGCTCCCCTACCCGCGCCGCCCTGCTTACGGGCAAATATCCGGCCAGACTGCGGCTCACCGATTGGATCGCCGGACACGACCGCCCCAAGGCCAAACTGAAGATACCGGACTGGCGGAAATACCTGCCCACGGAAGAGATCACGCTCGCCGAACAGTTCAAGGCGGCGGGCTATGCGACCGCGAGCATCGGCAAGTGGCACCTCACGCCGGGACTTACCAGCGGCGACGAGGAGTACTATCCCGAGAAGCACGGCTTCGACGTCAACGTCGGCGGGACCGCCCAAGGTCAGCCGCCTAGCTATGTGGCCCCTTACCGGATCGCGACGATCGGCGACGGACCAGCCGGGGAATTCCTGACCGATCGCGAAGCCCGGGAATCCGTCAAATTCATCGAGGCCAACAAGGACCGCCCGTTCTTCCTCTACCTGCCCCATTACGCCGTGCACACGCCGATCACCGGCAAGCCGGAGGTGGCCGCCAAATACGCCCAGAAAGCCGCCGCCGACCCCACGCTCAGGCAACGACATGCTGCTTACGCCGCGTTGGTCGAAAGCGTGGACGAGGCGCTGGGAACGATTCGCGCGGCCCTGCGCCGGCTCGCGATTGATGACCGCACCATCATCGTCTTCACCTCGGATAACGGCGGCCTCCTGATGCGTAACCATCAGGCCACCGACAACTCGCCCTACCGCATGGGCAAAGGCTCGGCCTATGAAGGCGGCGTGCGCGTCCCGCTCATCATCCATGCGCCCGGGCAGACGCGGAGAGGCGTCGTGGAATCGACCCCCGCCATGACCATCGACATCTATCCCACCGTGCTCGAGCTGGCCGGAGTCAGGCCGCTGGAATCACTCGTCGACGGCATCAGCCTGGGCGGCCTGCTGAAGCACGGAACCAAGCCGATGCGCACCGAACTATTCTGGCACTACCCGCATTACCATCCCGGCGGCGCCACGCCTTACAGCGCCATCCGCAGCGGCGACTTCCGACTGGTGCATTTCTATGAGGACGGGCACGACGAGCTTTTTGACCTTTCCGCCGACGCCGGCGAGACGCAGGATCTCGCGTCCGCCCGGCCCGCGCAAGCCAAGGCGCTCAGGTCCCGCCTGGACTCGTGGCTGAACTCCGTCGACGCCCAGCTGCCGACCCCGAACCCCGCTTACGATCCTGCGGAAACCTCCGCCCCTCGAACCAAACCGCCCCAAAAACGATGAAAGCCTTGTCCTTACTGCTGCTCGCGAGCGCCGCCCTCTTCGCCGAAGAAACTCCGGCGGCCTGGCCGGCCCAGACGCGCGTCCTCTTCCAGGGCGACTCCATCACGGACGGCGCCCGGGGCCGGACTCCCGATCCGAACCATGCGCTGGGCCACGGCTATGTCTTCCTGCTCGCCGCGGATTTCGGCGCCCGCGCCCCAGAGCAACGGACGAATTTCCTGAACCGGGGCGTCTCGGGCAACACCGTCCTCGACCTCGCCAAACGTTGGCCCAAAGACACGTTGGAACTTAAACCCGACGTTCTCAGCGTGCTCATCGGCGTCAATGACGCCGCCAAGGGCGTGACACCGGAAGTCTTCGAGAAGACCTACGACGAGCTGTTGAAGGATGCTCGCGCAGCGAACCCCAGGATCCGCCTCATCCTCTGCCTTCCTTTCACCGGTACGACCGGCCCGGCCCTCGACAAATCCCCCAACCGGAAGGAGAAGGTCGCGGCCCTGGCCGACGTCGTCCGACGACTGGCCGGCAAGCACGGCGCGCAGATCGTGGACTTCCCCAAGGTCTTTGAAGACGCCCGGCGACGCGCCTCTTCTGAGTTCTGGATCTGGGACGGCGTTCACCCGACCGCCGCCGGGCATCGGCTCATGGCGGAAGAGTGGACTCGTGTCGTGCAAGGCGCCAAGCGCTGAGCCGGCGGCGAAAGGCCGGGGACTTACTTGGCGGCGGCCGCGGCGGTGAAGCCCGGAAGTTCGCCCGTGTGCGTCACCTTGAGTTCGGCCAACTGCCCCCTGAACTGACCGCCCAGCACGAGGACCGGAGTTTGCGCAGGATTCGGGAGGTTGGGCTTGGTCCAGAGATCGGCGAGGGCGCGGCCGGCCAGAGGCTTCTCGGCCAACTTGACGCCGTCGACATGCAGCGAAGCGACACCTTGCTTGATCGACAGGGAAAGGCGCACCCAACGGTCGACCGGCACCTTGCCGGGCGCGGCTAACGTAAATGCCGAGCCCGGCTCGCCGAGGCGGAATTCGAGGCTGCCGTCCTTGCGGGGTCCGAAACTGAACTCATGGGCGCCGCTGACCGCGCGCATGGCCCATCCGTCCTCCGCGGCGGCCTTCGCCTCGGCAGGCAACCTGACCAGCATGTCGACGCCGAGGTCCTGGGTCGCCAGGACATGTCCGCCGACTTCGACTCCGGCCGAGCCGGAACGGAGGAAATCGACGTCACCCTCGCGACCGAAGGCGGCGGATGGCGCGGCCACGTTGACGGCATGGACGGTGCCGTCGGCGTCGGCCACCAGATCACGCAGGACCGGGGCGTGGGCGCCGGTCATCTTCCAATGCGCATAAAGACCTCGGTTGTCGGCGACCTCCTTGGACTTCCGCAGCAGCGAGGCGTCGAGGAACCCGTAGAAGAGACCGCGGTCGAAGCGAGGGGTCTTGCAGTCGGCGAAATGGACTTCGAGGTCCTCGCCGAACATGGCCGTGCCGGTGATCTCGGTGCTCGGCCGGAGATGGACCCAGCCGAATCCGCGGACCATGACATCACCTGAAATCGCGCCTTCGCCGTCGACCCGAGCATACTCCAACAAGCGGGCGTTCCCGGTGAGTTCGGCCCGGCCCCCGAGGAAGGCATAGCCACCGACATGGGCGTTACCGGATACCTTCGCGTTATCATCGACGCGGGCGAAACCGGTGATCACCGCGTTGCCGCCGACCTCGGCGGAACGGCGGATGACCGCCTGCCCGCAGATGCGGGCGTTGCCGGTGACCTTGGCGGCGTCCAGGACCTGCGCGGTACGGGCGACAAAGACCGTGGCGTCGACCTTGGCCGTCTTCGCGACGAAGCCTCCGCCGTTCGGATGAGGTCCGCCGGGCGGCTTCGCCTTGGCTTCGTTCGGCGCCGGAACTTGCGGCGCGGCTCCCTTGAAAGCCACCGAATAAGGGTAGCGACGTTTCACCGCATAACCAGGCCTGAACTCCAGCGGCGCATAGGTGCTCGGCGTCGCCGCGATCGCGAGGGTCAGTCGCTCACCGGGCTTCACGTCCAAGCTCAGCTTCCCTCCCCTGACCGTCTGGCTGTATCGGGAGAGGCCCCGCTTGTCCGTCGCCACCAAGGTCACCCGCCAGTCGGCGGAGATCGCCGGGTCGGCGATGCCGGTGAAATCCGCCTCGACCTGACTGGCGCCGGCGGCGACGTTCAGACCGACGAGATTGACCCCGTATTGCTTGGGCGCATGGGAATGCAGCGGACGCCAGCGACCATCCGCCCCAGGCTCCAGCACGACCGCGAGGCTGTTGACCCGGCCGGGATTCCGCTCCAACGAGCGGGCTTCCTTGCAGTAAAAATACTGGTTCTGGAAATCCCATCCGGCCATCCGGGCGGCGAGTTCGCCGATGGTGTCTCCGAAACCGGCGGGGCCATCCTTCCAGACCCCGCGTTCAACCCCGAGACGCATGATGACCTGGAAAGGATCCTCCAAGGCCGCGCCCTTGTCGTCACGCCGGCACGCGGGCCAGATGTCGAACGGAAACGAAGGTCCGAAACGCGGATCTTCCGTCAGCACCTGCAGGAACGGCCACGATCCGTAATTATGCCGGCTGGAGTTGAGTTCGTAATGGGCCTTTTCCGCATAGCCCATCAGGACCGGCGGATACCCGGGCATGAACTGGTGGGTGGTCCAGTTGGCATGACATTCCCAGAACCAGCCTACGAAGCGGGAATCGCGGAAACCCTTGGAGTAGAACTGCACGGTGTGTCCGAATTCGTGCGGGATGACGCTGCTGCCGTCGCCCATCGCGCCCGGGTGGACGATGATGTCGGCCGCGCCGAAGGCGAAGCCCTCCTTGTGCCTGCTGAGACCGGTACCAGTGACGAAGACGTTGAGCTTATGGGGGGAGGCCTCTCCCGCCATCGGCATCGGACAGCCCAGCTCCTCGAGGCCGGACCAGACCTTCTCGTACCAATATTTCTGCTGATCCAAGAAACCGGGCGCGAAGGCCTTCTTGCCGCTCCCGGCGCGGTCCGGACCGGTGTAGAAGGCGAAATGCGGGCTGCTGGTCACCTCGGCGGTCTCCTTCGTGTAGTACTTCAGCACCAGCGGATACTCCGTGGACTTCTTCGCCGCCAAGCCGGACCTCCGCTGTTGCTCGAGCTTCTCGGCCAGCGCCCGGTCCGAAGGCGTGAGGAGCTTGGCGGGATAGCTCCTGAGTCGGTAATCTTCACGGAGGAGGATGAGGACCGCCGAGGAGAATTCACGGTCTTCGCAACGCAGTTCGACGAAGGCGCCCTTCACCTCGGAGGACCAATCCTGCATGGGTTCGGGGAAACCCTTGAACTTCCATGTCCGCATCTCCCTTCCGGCCGACAGCTTGCGTCCGGCGGCGAGGCGGAGGGCTTCGGTATCAAGGACCGCCGCCGAAAGGACTCCGGTCAGCAGGAGAAGCAAGGCATGGACGAGACGGGGGCGCATGACCGCCATCAAGACATCCGCCCCGGAGACTCCAATCCGAAAGACGTCCCGGGCAGGCAGGTATCCCCTTGCCCCCCGACCTGCCGCCACGCTGAATCCCGCATGGAGGGCTTCGTCCTTGGCATCGACATCGGCACGAGCGGCGTGCGGGCCGCCGCCGTGAACGCCGCCGGCGTCGTGCTTGGCATCGGCCGGGCCACGTTGCCGCCCACGCGGATCACGGGGAACCGGCGCGAACAGGATCCCGAAGCCTGGTGGCGGGCGCTCGGCATGGCCTTGCGTCAGCTTGAGCGCCATGTGGCCCTCCGGGAAGCACGGGCCCTGTGCATCGACGGGACTTCCGGCACGATCCTGCCGGTGGACGCAGCCAATCGGCCGTTGGCCGCGGCGAGGATGTATGACGACGCGGAGACCGGGGAAGCGGCGGCGGTCATCATGAGACTCGCGCCGCGTGAGAGCGCCGCGCATGGCGCCAGCTCCCCCGCCGCCCGGGCCCGTCAATGGATGGGGTCGACGGGACTGCATCAGGTCATCCATCAGGCCGACTGGATCCTGCGTCGGCTCAGCGGACGGGAAGAGACCGATGAGAACAACGCGCTGAAGACTGGTTACGATCCGATCGCCCGACGCTGGCCCGGATGGCTGGACGCCTATGGTCTGCCGTCGGCACGCCTGCCCACGGTGGTACCCGCCGGCACCCCCCTCGGGCCGTTAGGCAAGGCCAACGAAGCATCGGCGCTCGGGCTGGGACCGGACACCATCGCCGTAGCCGGAACTACGGACGGATGCGCGACCTCCATGGCCAGCGGGGCTTCCGCCTGCGGCGAAGCATCGACCTCGCTCGGTTCCACGTTGGTGCTCAAGGTCCTCAGCGAGCAGCCGGTCTTCGCCCCTGAACTGGGCGTCTACAGTCATCGGCTGGGAGCGCAGTGGCTTGTCGGCGGAGCCTCGAATTGCGGCGGACGATCCCTGCTGGCGCATTTCACCCCCGGGCAGCTCGCGGCGATCGCCCCTCGGCTTCGCCCTGAGACCGCGACCGGACTCGATTACTACCCTCTTCCTCAAGCCGGAGAACGCTTCCCCGTCGCCGATGCGACCCTGATGCCCCGGCTGACCCCGCGGCCCGCGGATGACGCCCTTTTCGTCCAAGGCATCCTCGAAGGCTTATGCTGGATCGAGAGATCAGGTTACGCAAAGCTCGGCGAACTGGGCGCCGCCATGCCGACCTCCATCCGTCATGCCGGCGGAGGGACGCGCGACGTCGCCTGGATGCGCCTCCGCGAACGCATCATCGGGATACCCTCGCATCCTTCCTGGAGCGAGGAGGCCGCCGTGGGCGCGGCTCGGCTTGCCTGGCAAGGCCTTCGATGGAAAGTACCCGTCTGATGCCCAGCCGCCTCCAGCCCATCGCCGGCCTCCGCGAGGTCGCGGAAAGACACCGGATCCTGTTCGTGGATCAGTTCGGGACGATGCACGACGGCCGGCAGGCCTACCCGCGGGCGGCGGAGGCGCTGGTCCGATATCGTCAGTCCGGAGGACAGGTGGTCGTGCTTTCGAATTCGGCGAAGAGCGGCGACGATAACCGACGCCGGCTCGAAAAGCTCGGCTTCGACGGGCGGCACTACGACCATGTGGTGACCTCGGGCGACGCCGCCCGGCGGGCCATCCTGGACGGACGGACCGATCAGGCCTTCGCGCCGGGCGCGCGCGTCCATGTCTCCGGCAAGGCGGGCGACGGCTACGGGTTCGAGCACATGGGGTTCAGCCTGGTCCCTCCGGACGACGCCGAGGGCATCATCCTCGCGGCGTCCCAGGAGCCCGACCGTCCTTGGCGGACGCAGGTCGACGAACTCTCCGCGGCCGCCCGGCGCCGCATCCCGGTGATGGTCTGCAATCCCGACCTGGAGATGCTGACTCCCGTCGGCGTCCGGGCCTCGGCCGGCTCGATCGCCCGCGAACTCGCCCGCCTCGGGGCCCGCGTGACGACCTTCGGCAAACCGCTGCCTTTCATCTACGGACTGGCGCGGGAGAAACTAGGCGGCGTCTCGCCGGCGGACGTGCTGGCCGTCGGCGACAGCCCCGAGCACGACCTGCAAGGCGCGCTGGATTCCGGAATCGCGGCGGCCCTGGTGCGCACCGGCATCATGACGGGCTGCGGCGACGCGGAGATCGGCCCGCGCCTCCCCGGCCAGGACGCCGTCTTCTTCGGATTGGACGAGCTCGCGTGGTGACTCAGGCGAGGGACTTGGTGTTGCCGCGCCCCTTGGGCTTGCCGTCGAAGCAATGCGGACAGCTCTTCTCGAAGACGTAACGAGGGTCGCCCTGGTCGGACGTCGTCAGCGGCATCTGACAGTTGTAGCATAGCACCGAACCCGTGGGACGCAGCGAGGCGTCCAACCCGACCCGCTCGTCGAAGACGAAGCATTCGCCCTCGAAGTGATCGGCGCCGACCTCTTCGAAATACTTCAGGATGCCGCCGTCGAGCTGGAGGATGTCCGTGAATCCCTCCATCTGCATGAATGGTCCGGCTTTCTCGCAACGGATGCCGCCGGTGCAGAACATCACGACGGGGCGGTCCTTGAGTTCCGCCGGCAGATCGCGCACCGCCGCCGGAAAGTCCCGGAAATTCCAGATCTGCGGGTCATGCGCACCCCGGAAAGTCCCCATCCTGACCTCGTAATGGTTCCGCGTGTCGAGCAAGGTCAGCGGCCGGCCTTCGTCGAGCCACTGCTTCAGCTGGTGCGGGGAGACCTTGGGCGCGGGGCGGAGCGAAGGATCGACCCCCGGCACTCCGAAGGAGACGATCTCCTTCTTGATCTTCACCAACATGCGCTTGAACGGCTGCGCGGCGCCGGGACTTTCCTTCGGAGCGACATCGTCCAGGCCGGGGATCGCCCGGATGACCCCCAGCACGGAATCCAGGCTTTCGCGCGAGCCGGACAGGAAGAAGTTGATGCCCTCAGGAGCGAGCAGGATCGTCCCCTTCAGGCCCCGGGCGCGGCAGGCCTCCGCCAGGACGGCTTTCCGGTCCTCCAGCCGGTCAAGGCGGGAGAACTTATAGCAGGAAAGATTGATGACCGCGGCCACGACCGCATCGGTAAGCAGACCACTCGGCGCAGGCAAAGCCAAAGAACGGGTTGTCATCCGGCGTGCCGCCCCTATCCACGGGTTCACCCTTGAGCGAAGAACTCACCATAAGGCCCATCGGCTTCATCCGCACGGCCAAGCCGCTGAAGTTCGACGCGCGTCACCAGCCCGACGAACGTCGCCCTGAGACCAACATCCTGGAGATGCTCCCGGGGGACAGATACCAGAAAGCGCTGAAGGACCTCGTCGGCTTTGACCGCATCTGGCTGCTCTGGTGGTTTCATCGCAACAAGGACTGGCGGCCCGAAGTACTGCCGCCGCGGGGTCCTTCGCGCCGCCGCGGGGTCTTCGCCACGCGCTCGCCGCATCGCCCTAACGCGCTCGGCATCACGCCCGTCCGCCTGCTGGCCGTGGAAAAAGGGCGCCTGGTCATCGGTCCATGCGACCTGGTGGACGGGACTCCGGTCTTCGACATCAAACCCTACATCCCGGCGTACGATTCTTTCCCTGACTCCAAGGCGGGGTGGATCGACGAAGTGGACGCAGCGTTGAGTTCTCCGCCCCGGTATGAAGTCCGTCACGAACCCCTGGCCCGGGAACATCTGGATTGGCTGCGCCGGGAGTGGTCCGTCGATTTCGAAGCACGTATCAGCGAACTTCTTGGCCGCGATCCGACGCCGCACCGGACTCGCCGCATCCGCAGCCGACGGGGCGGCTTGTTCGAACTGGGCTGCGGCGCCTGGTACGTGGTCTTCTCGGTAGAGGGCGAACGCGTGACGGTGCTCCGTCTGAAGCCCGCTTTCCCGTTGAAATTCCTGACCGACCCCGCCCGGCCGGAAATACCGGACAAGGCCGCCCAGCTCGCCTTCCGGAGCCTCTGGCCCGACTTGGTCGATTGACCGCGAATTGAGGCTTTTTGACGGCGACCGCGGCCGGGCATAAATCCGCCTCCGCGGAAAAAGTTGCCTCGCCTGCGGGAGGAAAGGCTTTCCAATCAGCCCATGCGTCGTCTTCGCCCCGCCCTCTGGTTCTGTTTCGCCGTCCTCGGTCTCTGCGGCCTGCGCGCCGCCGAGCCCAAGCTCACGCTCGCCGACGGCGACCGGGTGCTGCTGATCGGCGACACCCTCATCGAACGTGAGAACAATTACGGCGCGCTGGAGACCAAGCTGCGTCAGCAGTTTCCCGGCCGCAAGTTCAGCGTCCGCAACCTGGGTTACAGCGGTGACACCCCCTTGGGCGCTTCGCGCGCCAGCTTCGACCCGGTCGCGAAGGGAACCGAGCAACTCAAAGAACAACTCAAGGTCGTGCAGCCGTCCGTGGCCATCATCGGCTACGGCATGGCGGCCAGCCTCGAGGAGATGACCTACCGCCGGAACGACCCCGCCCTCAACCCAGACCCCGCCCGCTATGGCACCGAACATAGTCCGGCCAAGCTCAAGCGCGAACTCCAGCAGCTCGTCCAACTCATCCGGTCCTCCGCGCCCGGCGGCAAGGTCCGCTTCGTCTTCCTTGGTCCGGTCAGGCATGAGGACCTTCGCGACCGTCGGCCCGGCCTGCCCGACCCGGCCGAGCACAACGCCTCGTTGGCCCGCTACGAGCAGACGGTCAAGGAAGTCGCCGATGAGCTCGGCGCCCCCTTCGTCCGCGCCGAGTGGCAGCAGAGCGCGCGCATCGAACTCAAGCAGGGCACCGACAACGGCATCCACCTCACCGAGCGCGGCTACCGCGCCTTGGCCGAAGGCGTCGCGGCGCAGCTCGGCTGGACCGTGAACACGCGCGGCTGGGATGCGCCTGACGCCGCCACGGTGAGCCTCCGCGAGGCCATCCTGCGCAAGAATTCCCTGTTCTTCCATCGCAGCCGCCCCGCCAACTACACCTACATCTTCGGCTTCCGTAAGCGCGAGCAGGGACGGAACGCCGTCGAGATCCCCAAGTTCGACCCCTTGGTCGAAGCCGCCGAAGCCGACGTCCAGGAAATCTCCGCGGGACGGCCCGGCAAACTGCGGCCGGTCGCCGAAGCTCCCGCCGCGCCGGCGAAGACCAAGCCTCTGCCGCGCCCGGACTTCAAGCTCTCCGACGGCCTCAACATGACCGTGTTCGCCGAAAACCCTCACATCGAGAAGCCGGTCCACATGAACTGGGACACGTCCGGCCGCCTCTGGGTCGCCACCTCGAACACCTACCCGCAGGTCAACCCGGAGGACCTCGCCGCGCAGATGAAGGGGGACGCCTCCAAGTTCGGTCCGTCGACCGGCGACGACAAGATCATCCTCCTGGAGGACACCGACCATGACGGCGTCGCCGACGTTTCCCGGATCGTGGCCGACCAATTGCTGATCCCCTCCGGCGTGGCGCCGGACAACCTGGGCGGCTGCTATGTCGGCGCCAGCACCGAAGTGCTCCACCTGACTAAGCCGGGCGCCGACGGCAAGCTCTCGGACCGCCGCATCGTACTGAGCGGCTTCGGCACCGAAGACACCCACCATATCGTCCACACGCTGCAGTGGGGCATCGATGGGCGGCTCTACTTCCACCAGACGATCTACATCCACTCGCACGTCGAAACCCCTTGGGGCCTGATCCGCGCCAACTCCGGCGTGGTCTTCGCCTACGAACCTTCGACGGAACGTCTCGAGGTCTACTCCAAAGGCCTCACCAACGCCTGGGGACAGCAAGAAGACCTTTCCGGGCAGACCTTCCTGACCTCCGGGGCCGACGGCGCGGGCATCTACTGGGCTTTCCCCGGCGCGACCTTCCCGCCTTCCGAAGGCGCCCGTCGGCTCATCGGCAGCATCAGTCCGGGCTCCTACCCGAAGTTCAGCGGACTCGAACTCGTGCACAGCCCGCTTTTCGGCGCTGACTGGCAGGGCAACGCCATCACCTGCGACTTCCGTGCGCATCGCATCGTCCGCTTCGGATTCAACGACCTCTCCGTCGGCGCCCAGCCGACTTCTTCGGGATACGTCACCAAGCAGCTGGCCGACGTCGTCCGGACCAGCAACTCGGCCTTCCGGCCGATCACCCCCAAGATGGGCCCCGACGGCGCGCTCTACGTCGCGGACTGGTCCAACCCGATCATCAATCACGGCGAAGTGGACTTCCGCGACCCTCGTCGCGACAAGGTCAGCGGCCGCATCTGGCGCATCGCCCCTCAGGGCAGCGTGCCCCTGAAGTGGGAGCCGCTCGGCGGAAAGAAACCGGCCGAGCTGCTGGCCAAGCTGCTTTCTCCGAACCGCTGGGAATTCGAACAAGCCCGGCGCGAGCTGGCCAAACTCCCCCTCGCCGAACTCCGCGCCGCCCTCGGCTCGTGGGCGAAGGACGACGTGACCCGACGTCATGCCGCCTGGCTGCTGAGCGGCCGGACCACCGACACCCGTCATCTGGAGGAATTGCTGCGCAGCCAGGATCCGGCCAGCCTGCAGGTCGGACTCCGCGAGATCGGCAAAGCCGCGGACTGGGCCCGACGCGACGACGCCGCGAAGGTCGCCCCGTTCCTGAGCCATCCTAATCCGCGCGTCCAGCTGGAGGCCTTCCGCGCCCTGGCTCGTATCCGTACCGCCGGCAGCGCCAACTTCGTCCTCGCCCGCGGGAAGAAGAACGACGCCGACAAGTTCCTCGATTTCGCCACCTGGCTGAGCACCAACGAACTCGCCCAGGCCTGGCTCGAAGATCTCGCCGGCCTCGACCAAGGCCAGGCGGCCGGCCGCGAAGAGCAGCTCGACGCGCTCGTGAAGTGCGTCGACCCGGCGGTCATGGAGCCCTTCATCCGGAAGCTTTTCCAAGGACGTTCCATCGATGCGGACGGCACCGGACCCTGGATCGAACTCATCGGGAAGGCCGGCTCGCGCGCCGAGCTGACGTTACTGTACGACGCCCTGCTCCGGGATCCCAAGCTCAAGGACCAGACCCGCCGCCGCGTCGCCGCCGCCTTGCTGGACGCCGCGCGGGTCCGTGACCGCAAGCCTGACGGTGACCTCTCCGCGATCCGTAAATTCTTCGCCAAAGAATCCTCCGCCGACCTGCGCGCCACGGCCGTCCAGCTGGCCGGCCAGTGGAAAGTGACTTCCGCCATCCGTGAGATCGGTGAATTCGCGGCACGCGAGGCCGACCCGGCCGCGCGCAAAGCCGCCTTCGATGCGCTGCGTAACATCGGCGAGAAAGAAGGCGTGCTGGTATTGAAGGGACTGGTCGCCGAAAACCAACCGATCGCCGTCCGCCGCGGAGCGCTCGTCAGCCTGGCGGCCCATTCCGGCTCTTCGACCCTCGCCGCCCTGCCCTCGGTCTTCGCCCAGACCAAGGACCGCGAAGAGGCGGTGAAACTCTGGCGCGAACTCTTCCAGATCGCGAGCTTCTCCCAGAAGATCGCCAAGCAATTTCCGCAGGGCCTCGATCCGGCGACCCTGGAAGCCGCCCTGCAGGCCGCGCGTGGCCTCGGTCGCAGCGGCCTCCCGCTGGTCGCCGCGATCGAACCGCTGACCGGCTCGAAACAGTCCGCCCGTGACTACGGCGCGGAAGTCCAGGCGTTGCTGGCTTCCATCAAGCAAGGCGCCGACCCGGCCGCCGGCCAGCTCACCTACCTCCGCAGCGGTTGCGCCATGTGCCACGCGATCGGCGGAGCCGGCGGCAAGCTCGGGCCCGACATGAGCAGCATCGGCGCCAGCGCCCCCCTCGACTACATCATCGAAAGCGTCCTGAACCCCGCCTCCAAGGTGAAGGAAGGCTACCACGCCTTCGCGTTCTCCATGAAGAACGGCAACACGATGGTGGGGATTCCTTCGCGCGAGAACGCCACCGAGCAGTTCATCCGACCCGGCCCCGGGGCCGAGATTCCGATCCTCAAGGCGGACATCGTCAAACGTGAGAACATCGGCAGCCTCATGCCCGCCGGCCTGATCGACGGACTGGACAAGAAGGCCCAACGCGACCTCCTCGCCTTCCTCGGTGAAATCGGCAAACCTGGACCGTTCGACGCCAGCAAGGGCAATGTCGCCCGCCTCTGGCAATTCGGCGAACAGCGTCCGGGCGCAGCCGCGATCGCCGTGATGACCCCGGTCTACACGTTGGTCAACGGTCAGCTCCTCAAGCAGTTCAACCCCGGGCTTCCCTACGCCTCCGCCCGTTTCACGGCCGCGGCGAAGACCACCCAGCCGCTGAAACTCACCGGCGTCAAAGCCGCCTGGCTCGACGGCAAGCCCCTTGAACTCAGATCCGGAGTCAGCTCGGCCGCCATCGCGGCGGGCGACCACGTCCTGACCGTCGAAGTCGACGCCGCCGCCCCGTTCCTCAAGGCACAGTGCGACGACGCCAGCTTCCTGGGAGACTGATGCCGAGGACCGTCTGGTTCCTGCTCGCCCTCGTCGGCGTCGCCTGCGCGACGCCCGATGAGTTGCGGCGAGCCGCCGGGGAAGCCCGCCTGGCCGGCGATACGGCTCGGGCGGCCAGCCTCCTGAGATCCGCGACCGACAGGCAGGACGCTGACACGCCTGAACGTCGGGCCGTCGCGGCGGACCTCCGTCGCGAACTCGCGGGCCTCCTCCTCGCTTCGGACGAAGCGCGGGAAGCCGAGCGGCTCTACCGGGAAGCGTTGGCGCTGCTCGAAGCGGCCCCGCGAGGCAACGAGGCGGCGATCATCAACCTAAGGACCCAGTTGGCCGGGCTTTGCTATCGTCAGAACCGCCTCGACGAGGCCGCCACGGGTTACCAGGCGGTCCTCGAGCTCGAGACCCGCTCCCTGGGCGAAACCCACCCGGACACCCTCGGGACCATGGGCATCCTGGGCGGCTTAGAAATGAAGCGAGGTCGGCTCGCGCAAGCCGAAGCGCTGTTTCGTCGGCAACTGGCAGGCGTCCGCCAGGCCTACGGGCCTGAAAAGCGGGAAGTCACGCCCGTCCTGGAGGACCTCGCCGCCGTCCTCGCCCGGTCCGGGCGGCCAGAAGCAGCCGAAAGCCTGCGCGCCGAAGCCGCCCGGATCCGCCGGAAACTCTGCGACGAGTGCTAAGGGCCACCTCTTGCGGAATACTCCCGCCCGGGCATAACTCGGACAACCCCCCGACGCTGATTGGGAATTATTTTCGTTTGCGCCCCACCCCTTGACAGCCACCCCTTGACACCCGTGGCCCGTATTTCCCGCAGATCCATCGACGAGCTCCGCCAACGCGCGGACATCGTCGCGCTTGCCGGCGATTACACCCAGATGAAACAACGGGGGCGCGACTGGTGGGGCCTGAGCCCGTTCAAGTCCGAGAAGAGTCCGTCGTTCAAGGTCAACCCGGAGACGGGGCTCTGGTATTGCTTCAGCACCCAGCAAGGGGGCGACGCCTTCAAGCTGGTGATGAACCGCGAAGGACTGGATTTCCCCGAGTCCATCGAACGCGTGGCCACGCGTTTCGGCTTCAAGCTCGAGTATGAGACCGGCGGCGACGGGAAGAACGAGAAATCCTTCCGCGGCCAGCTGCTCGAGATCCACGAGCTCGTCACCGACTACTGGCGCCGCTGCTTCCTCGAAGACCCCGTGCACGGCGCCTGGATCCGCGACTACTGGACCAGGCAACGCAAGTTCCGCCCGGAGGTCGCCGACGAATTCGGCGTCGGCTTCGCGCCGGTCGACGATTCCAAGCTCATCCCCGGCCTGCTGGCCAAGGGCTACGCCAAGGAAGCCCTGGCCCAGACCGGGCTCTTCTTCGGCGTCGACCGCATCCCCGATCCCCTGCGCTGGCGCTGCCGTTTCCGGGGCCGGCTGGTGATCCCCATCCGCGACATCCAGGGCCGCGTGATCGCCTTCACCGCCCGCCAGCTCGACATCACCCCGGAAGACGACCCCTCGCGCGAGGCGAAGTACGTCAACTCGCCGGAGACGGAGCTCTTCAAGAAATCGCGCACCGTCTTCAACCTCGACCGGGCCCGCATGACGCGCAAGGACGCCGATCCGTTCGTCCTCGTGGAAGGCCAGCTGGACGCAATCCGCTGCCATTCGGCGGGCATCCCCGGAGCCATCGCCGCCCAGGGCACCGCGGTCACCGAAGAGCACCTCCAGCAGCTCCGACGCTTCACCCAGCGGCTCATCGTCTTCCTGGACGCCGACGCCGCCGGCCAGAAGGCCGCCCTCCGCCTCCTGCCCATCGGCCTGCGCGAGGGCCTCGACATCCGGTTCCTGGCCTTGCCGGGCGGCAAGGACCCCGACGAGTATTTCTCGACGAACGACGCGGCCGGCTGGCCCGGGCTGGTGGCGGGCGCCCGCAGCGCCATGCAATTCTGCGTGCAGTCCCTGATTCCCGAGGGCTCGGTGAACCTCCCGCTCACCAGCCGGCTCAGCCTGCTGGAAACCCTCTTTCCGATCGTCGAACAGGCCGGGGCGGAGGAGATCGTCCGCGAAGCCCTCAACGAAGCCGCGCGGCACGCCGGGATCGGCATCCGCGAGATGCACATGGCCTACGAGCGCCATCGCGCCCAATCCCAGGCCCAACGGCCGGCCGCGCAGCTCGCCGGCGGGGCCGACGCCATCCCGGCCCCCGTTGTCAAGGGGGGGGGCTTGACAACCCCGGAAGAGGATTTGATACTCTTCCTTCTTCGGCATGAAGCCTATTTCGTCCCCGTCGCCCAAGCCCTGCCGCTCGAATGGATCGACGCGTCCGGCCGCGGCGGGCAACTCCTGATGGCCCTGCTCAACGAAGCCGCGCACGGCCACTTCAACGGACTGCGCGAGGCCGTCAGCGCGCTCGACGACGAACTGCGCACCGAAGCCGCCCGCCTGTCCGCCGAAAGCTACGCCGGGCGCGACGACGAGAAGGACATCCTGCCCCGGGCCAACACGATCCTGAAGTCCTTCCACGCCCGCCACGTCCAGGCGCTGGTCCGTCGCCTCGACGCCCGCATCGCGGCCACGCCGCGCGACGACGTGGCCGCCCTCAACGCCCTGCAGGCCGAGAAGATCGCCCTGCGTCGCTCGCACGCCGCCCCGCCCACCCTCACCGCCTGATTTCCACGAAGATGCCCGACAAGAAGAACAAGAAGACTTCCGACAAACCCGTCAAAGCCTCCAAGGCCGCGGCCAAGCCCGCCGGCAAGGCTTCCAAGCCTGCCGCCAAGCCCGCGCCCTCGAAGGCGTCGGTCAAGGCGGCCCCGGCGAAGCCCGTCGCCAAGGTCGTACCGGCCGCGAAGCCTGCGGCCAAGGCCGCCGTGAAGCCCGCCCCGGCCAAGCCCGCCCCGGCGCCGAAGTCCGTCAAGCCCGCGCCCGTCGCCAAGGAGACTCCGGCCGGCAGGATCGAGAAGCCGGCCAAGCCGGTCCTGATCCGTCCGGACATCAACGAGAAGGTCCAGCAGCTGGTCAGCCTCTCGAAGAAGAACGGCTACGTGACGGTCCAGAACATCAACGAGATCATTCCCGACAGCGCCACCGACCCGGAGCTGATCGAGAACATCATGAACATCCTGGACAACCTCGACATCAAGCTCCTCGACGAGGACGAGGTCGAGACGTACCGCAAGAAGGTCGAGGACTCCGAAGAAGAGGCGGCGCGCACCGTCCCGGCCGACGCGCCCTACGATCCGTTCAACGTCTACCTGAAGCAGATGGGGCATAAGCCGCTCCTGACCCGCGAACAGGAAGTCGAGATCTCCAAGCGCATCGAGGACGCCGAGCTGCGCGCCCAGGAGTTCCTGTTCTCCTGCTGGCTCACCCTGCCCTACCAGCTCGACCTCGCCCTCAAGGTCCTGCGCAAGGAAGAGCGCTTCGACAAGGTCGTGATCGACAAGAAGGTCGAGTCCCGCGACGCGTATTACAAGATGCTGCCCAAGGCCACCGAAGAGTGCGCCAAGCTCAAGGCCAAGCTCGACAAGTCCTGGCAGAAATACCTCGACGAAGCGGACGAGGCCAAGAAAGCCAAGAGCCGGGAGGCCTACCGCAAGCTCGAGCTGACCGCCAAGGAAGGCTGCAAGGACATCCTGCGCAAGTTCTGCTTCAAGATGAAGCTCTTCGAGGAGTGGCTCGAACTGCCCGACATCAAGGGCGACATCGAAGACTCCCGCAACCTCGTCCAGCCGACCATCGTCGCCCGCGGTCCGGTCCGCGCCAAGCTCGCGCGCAAGCCCGAGATCTCCGCCACCCGCAGCCGTGAGATCGAACTGCGCTGGCGCCTCAACCCCTCCGAGCTCCTCCACCTCGCCCGCAACGTCCGCAAGCACCTCGAGGAAGCCCAGCAGGCCAAGACCGAGATGGTCGAGCATAACCTCCGCCTGGTCATCTCCATCGCCAAGAAATACCAGAACCGCGGCCTGCTCTTCACCGACCTCATCCAGGAAGGCAACATGGGCCTCGTGAAGGCCGTCGAGTAGTTCGAATACCGCCGCGGCTACAAGTTCTCGACCTACGCGACCTGGTGGATCCGCCAGGCGATCACCCGCTCGATCGCCGACCAGGCCCGCACGATCCGCATCCCGGTCCACATGATCGAGACGCTCAACAAGGTCATGCAGGTCCAGAAGCAGCTGACCCAGGAACTCGGTCACGAACCGACCGCCGAGGAGGTCGCCAACGAGATGAACATGGCCATCGACCGCGTGCAGCAGATCATGAAGATGGCCCAGCAGCCGATCTCGCTGCAGTCCCCGGTCGGCGACGGCGAAGACACCTCCCTCGGCGACTTCATCGAGGACAAGTCGGCCGAGAATCCTTCGGACACCGCGTCGACCCGCCTGCTCCGCGAGAAGATCGACTTCGTGCTCCGCTCCCTGGCCGAACGCGAGAAGGAGGTCCTCATCCTGCGCTTCGGCCTCCTCGACGGCGTCCAGCGCACGCTCGAGGAAGTCGGCCGTCACTTCAAGGTCACGCGCGAACGCATCCGTCAGATCGAAGCCAAGGCCCTGCGCAAGATGCGCCACCCGACGCGCATGCGCCAGCTCCAGGGCATGTTCGAAGGCGAGCTCGACACCTCGGGTCCCGGCTTCGACCAGTTCCTCTCCGAAGAAGACAAAGGCGAACAAGCCCCCGGCCCGCTGTCGCCCGGCGGCCTGCCCGGCGGCCTGCCTCCTAATTCCGCCCTGGCCGCCTTCATCGGCAAGCCCCCGGAAGGCCCCGGCTTCACGCATCGCGAGTGAGCCGTCTCACGTCAGCCTGCCTGCTGGTCGCGCTGCTCTCGGGCTGCGCTTCCAAGCGGCCGGCGCCGGCCGCCGCGCCCGAGAATCCGTTCCTGCAGCCCGCCGGCTCTCCTCGCGACGTCCGGGTGGGTTTCGTGCAAGGCTACCCGCCGGGCAGCCCCACGGTGCCCCTGCTCATCCTGCCGGGCACGATCGTCCGCCCGGGCCTGCGCCTGATCACGCGCGACCCGCGCCTGAATCCTTCGGCGGAACTCGAGATCGTGTCCCTGCACGGGCGGATCGCCCTGGCCCGCATCCTCGGCGGACAGCCGCAGCCGAAGGACGAAGCGATCCTGTCCGCCCCCGCGGCCGAGGCGCCCTGAGCGCCGACACTTGACCTCGGCGGGGCGGAAGCCCACGTTGCCTCTTCCATGGCAAAGACCCAGGCAGGCATCGTCGGACTCCCCAACGTGGGCAAGTCGACCCTCTTCAACGCCCTCACGCGCTCCCGCAAGGCCGAAGCGGCGAACTACCCGTTCTGCACGATCGAGCCCAACGTGGGCGTCGTGCTGGTCCCCGACGAGCGGATGCAGAAACTCCAGGTCATCGCCGGCACGAAGGTGGTGATCCCGGCCACGATCGACATCGTGGACATCGCCGGGCTCGTCGCCGGCGCCTCCAAGGGCGAAGGCAAAGGCAACGACTTCCTCTCCAACATCCGCGAGTGCGACGCCATCATCCACGTCGTGCGCTGCTTCGACAACGACGACATCGTCCACAGCATGGGCAAGGTGGACCCGGTGCGCGACATCGGCGTCATCGAGACCGAGCTGATCCTGGCGGACATCCAGTCGGCCGAACAGCAGCTCGAGCGCAACCAGAAGAAGGTCCGCAGCCAGGACAAGGACGCCATCGCGAACGTCGAACTCCTCGGCCGCCTCGTGAAGCACCTCAACGAGAACCTGCCCGCCTCGTCGCTGGAGGTCAGCGATGACGAGCGCGCCCGGCTCAAGGCTTACAACCTCCTTTCTTCCAAGAAGGTGCTCTTCGCCTGCAACGTCGCGGAGGGCGACCTGGCCGACCCTTCGAAGAACCCGCACGTCGCGGCCGTCGCGGCGCTGATCAGCCAGCGGCATGGCTGCGAGCACGTCGTCATCTGCGCCCAGGTCGAAGCCGAGCTCTGCGACCTCTCGCCGGCCGAGGCCACCGAATTCCTGCAGTCCCTCGGCGTGACCGATTCCGGGGTGTCTTCCCTCATCCGGGGGGCCTACCACCTGCTCGGCCTCGCGACCTACTTCACCGCCGGCGAGAAGGAAGTCCGGGCCTGGACCTTCCGGAGCGGCATGACCGCCCCGCAGTGCGCCGGGGTGATCCACACCGACTTCGAGAAGGGTTTCGTCAAGGCCGAGGTCGTGTCCTACGAAGACTTGGTCAAGCACGGCTCCGTGGCCGCCGCCCGCGACGCCGGTCGCTACCGTCTCGAAGGCAAGTCCTACCTCTTCAAGGACGGCGACGTCGCCCTGTTCCGCTTCACGGACTGACGATCGCCGGGCTTATGACCACCGAAAGGACGCCCACTGGGCGTCCTTTCGCTTTGCTATCCAAAGGACAGTGGCAACCATGCATCCTGAAAGCTGTCCTAGTCACCATGCCTCGCTCCTTCCTCTCCCTGTCCGGCCTGCTCCTGACCGCCGTCGCCCTGTCCGTCTCCGGGTGCAAGCCGGAGCCGAAAGTGACCAGCTACGCCGTCCCTGCCGCCAACCCTCAGGCCGGACGTGCCGTCTCGGAGCAGACGCCGGCGCAAGTCCAGACCCCGCCGCAAGCCACGACGGCCGCCGCCCCTGCCGCCGCGCCGATGCCCGCCACCGCCTCCATGAAAGCCGAAGCGGCCTCTTTCGAAGCGCCCAAGTGGGCCCAGCTCCCGGCCGGATGGTCGGTCGGCCCCGAGAACGCGATGCGCAAGGCGACCTGGGTCGTGACGGGTCCCGACGGCACCAAGGCCGAGATCGCGGTGACCGTCTTTCCCGGCAACGTCGGCGGCCTCACCGCCAACGTCAACCGCTGGCGAGGGCAGCTCGGACTCCCCGCGGCCAGCCCGGATGAGATCGCCGCTGCCGCCAAGCCCGCCAAGGTCGGCGACATCGCGAGCCAGCGCTTCCTGATGGTCTCGGCCGACGGCAAGAAGGCGCTTGATGCGGTCATGACCCCGCACGGCGGCGCGACCTGGTTCTTCAAGATGAGCGGCGACGCCGCGGCCGTCGCCGCCCATGGCGACGCCCTGGCCTCCTTCCTCGCCGCCTCCCGCCTCCCGTGAACCAAACTGATTTCGAAAAGAAGGCCGACAGCGGCCGACGTCTCCTCGACACGCTCGCTTCGCTGAAGCTGACCGTCGCCCTGCTCGTGCTGTCGATGCTGCTCGTGCTGCTGGGCACGCTCGAGCAGGTCCATTGGGGGGTCTGGCACGTCCAGAAAGTCTACTTCACCTCCTGGTATTGCTTCTACCCGATGGATGACACCGCCCCGCTGCAGGTCCCCCTGCCCGGCGGCTTCCTCCTGGGCGCGCTGCTCATCCTCAACCTGGCTTTCGCTCACTTCCGACACTTCAAAGCCACGGCCGCGAAGGTAGGCATCAGCATCATCCACGCCGGACTCCTCCTCCTGCTGGTCGGCGGATTCATCACCGCGGTCTACCAGGAAGAATCCGCGATGGTCGTCCCCGAAGGCGAAAGCCGCGACTACTCCGAGGCGTTCCGGCTGTTCGAATTCGCCCTGGTCGAGAAAGGCGCGCAAGCCGACCAGGTCGTCGTCGTGCCCGATTCGCTCCTCCGCGCCATCGCCGCCAAGCAGGCGCCGGACACGGTGGCGCTGCCTGGCACCCCTTTCACCCTCAAGGTGCTCGCCTATCACCCCAACGCCATGCTGCGCGCCAAGTCGCAGATGCCCGACGGGCTGGCGATCAAGGCGACCCAAGGGATCGGCGCCCGGACCGAGCTGAGCTACAAGCCGGAGCCGGAAAGCTTCGACGACAACAAGCCCAACGCCCCGACCGCGATCGTCGAGCTGCTCAAAGGCGGCCAGTCCGCCGGAGTCTGGGTCGTGAACCTCAACCTGACGGAGAACTTCGATGCGCAGGAACATCAGGACGGCGGGAAGACCTATCAGCTCTCCCTGCGCCGCGTCCGTTACTACCACCCCTTCTCGTTGCGGCTCGATAAGTTCACCCACGAGAAATACCCCGGGACGAACACCCCGCGCCGCTTCGCGAGCGACGTCACCATCCGGGAAGGCGCCGGCTCGTTCGCCTACAACATCTCGATGAACCAGCCGCTGCGTCACGCGGGACTGACGTTCTTCCAGTCGAGTTTCGGCAGCACCAAGGACGGCAAGGACCTCAGCGTGCTCCAGGTCGTACGTAACCCCGGCTGGCTGATCCCTTACGTCTCCGTCGCCGCGATGTCGCTCGGCCTGGTCTGGCACTTCGGCTTCTCCCTCCTGCGCTTCCTCCGCGGCCGCGCGGCCAAGACCGCCGCCCTCCTCGCGCTCGGCATGCTCTCGGCGACCTCCCAGGCGGCGGACGCCGGCTGGGACTCACGCGAGTTCGGCGACATCCCCGTGCAGAGCGGCGGACGCATCATCCCGATCGAGACCCTCGCCACGGGGTCGCTCCTCCAGATGCGCGCCCGCACGTCGGTCGCGCTCTCGAAAACGGAGCGCGTGGCCTTCGGTCGTCGTCCCTCCAGCTGGACGCCCGAAGAACGCGCGTCCATCGCCAAGGAACTGCCCGCCCTCGACGCCACGCTCCAGGCGATGCTCGAGAAGCGTCCCGTCCGCCTGACCGGCGGCGCGGTCTCGGCGACCGACTGGCTGATCGAAGTCTCCTTCCGCGCCCCGGTGGCCCGGCACCTCCCGACCTTCCGGGTCGAGCACCCCAACGTCCTCAGGCGCGTCGGCGGCGACCCCGAGAAGAGCCTTTATGTCAGCTGGGACGGCATCCTGAAGAACAGCGCCGAACTCAGCCAGGCCGCCGAGAAATCCCGGAAGCGCCCCCAGGCCGACCGCGACGCCGAGGACCGCGCCTTGCTCAACCTCGAAAGCGCCGCCCGTCAATACGCCGCCTTGAGCATGGCCTTCGTCCCCGGCGACCTCCCGGCCGAAGTCACCCCGCGCCGCGAATACGGCGCCTGGATCAGCGCGCTCAACCGCGCCCTGGCGGAGATGAACGCCAGCCGTCTCAACGGCGGCTCCGGCCAGGCTTTCGACCCCGAACTCCAGAAGACGGTCCGGACCTTCGTCGAGCGTTACCAGGAGTTCGAACGCGAAGGCGTGATCGGACTCATGCCGCCCAAGCAGCCTGATTCCGTCGAGCGCTGGGATAATCTCGGCGGCTCCCTCCTGGGCATCATCAAAGACCAGAAGACGCATCGCGCCGGCCTCGCCGAGGACGGACTGATCACCCGCTATGCCGACTTCTCGACGGCCTGGCGCGAGGGCAAGGACGACGACTGCGCGCGCCTCGCGTCCGCCATCGCGGCCTCGCTGAAAGGGCCTTGGACCGACAAGACCGAAGCCGAAGCCGCCTTCGGCCGCCTGCAGCCCTTCTACTGGCTGCTCATCGCCTACGCCGTGATGGTGCTGATGGTCTTCGCCTCCTGGCTGACGTCTTCCGAGCGCCTCCGCGCCTGGGCCTACCGGCTGCTGGTCGTCTGCTTCGTGCTGCACACCCTGGCCCTCGGTTATCGCATGTGGCTGCACGGCCGCCCGCCGGTGACGAACCTCTACTCCTCCGGCATCTTCGTCGCCTGGGGCGCCGTCGCGCTCGGCATCATGCTCGAACGTGTCTGGAAGAACGGCATCGGCGCCGCCGCGACCGGAATCACCGGCTTCGTCTCGTTGATCGTCGCCCACAACCTCGGCCTCTCCGGCGAGGACAACCTTGAAAGCGTCCGCGCCGTGCTCGACTCCAACTTCTGGCTGTCGACGCATGTGACGATCGTGACCTTGGGCTACTCGGCCACTTTCGTGGCCGGCCTGCTGGGCGCCCTGCACCTGGGGCTCCGGGCCTTCAAGGCGGATTATCAGTGGGGCGACAGCGTGGCCCGCGCGGCTTACGGCATCCTCGCCTTCGCGGTGCTCGCAAGCTTCATCGGCACGATGCTCGGGGGCATCTGGGCCGACCAGAGCTGGGGACGGTTCTGGGGCTGGGACCCCAAGGAGAACGGCGCGATCCTGATCGTGCTCTGGTGCGCCGTGTGCCTGCACGCCCGCTGGGGCGGACTCGTCCGGCGGGAGGGACTCATGCAGCTCCTGGTCTTCGGAAACATCGTGACGGCCTGGTCCTGGTTCGGCACCAACCTCCTCGGCGTCGGCCTGCACAGTTACGGCTTCACCGAGCAGGGCTCCTTCTGGCTCTATTACGTCTTCTGCCCCTCCCAACTGGCGCTCATCGCGCTCGGATGGCTCCCGGACCGCTCTAAATCCGCCCGCGAGAACGCATGACCGAAGCCGCCGGCCCGACCTGGTTCTGCATCAAGGCCAAGCCTCGCCAGGAGGCGGTGGCGGTGCAGAACCTGCGGGCCATCGGGATCGAAGAACTGGTGTTCCCCCGGCTGCGGCGCACCCGACGCGGACACGACAAGAACAAGGTGGTCGTCGAACCGCTCTTTCCGGGCTACGTGTTCGCGCGCTTCGATCCGATGGAATTCCAGTCCGCCATCCGCAGCACCCGCGGCGTCCTGCACCTGGTCAGCCGCGAAGGCCGGCCCGTCGACGTCGCGCAGGAAGTCATCGACGAACTGAACGCGCTCGGCCCCGAAGCGATCCTCTCGATGCTCGACGAGGAGCTCAAGGTCGGCACCAAGGCCCGGGTCATCCGCGGCATCTTCGCGGGCTCGGAAGGGCGGATCATCCGCCTCGAATCCCCCCAGAAGCGCATCGCGCTCCTCCTTTCCATCCTCGGCTCGGACCAGCCCGTCGAACTCCCGCTCGACGACGTCGAAGGCCTGTCCGAGGAAGCCTGAATCCTCTCACCTTCGCCGCGATGATCCTCGACCGACTTGCTTCGTCCTCCGCCTACGAATCCCTTCACCCGCTCTTCCCGCAGGCCTTCGCTTACCTGCGGGCTTTCGACCCGGGAACCCCCGACGGCAAATACGAGCTACGAGGGAAGGACCTGGTCGCGATCGTGCAGCGCTACCGGTCCGCGCCCTCGGCCGACAAGCTCTGGGAAGCCCATCAGACCTACGGCGACATCCAGGTGGTCTTCCAAGGCCTCGAATACTGCGGCCATGCGGACCAGGCTTCCTTGGTGGTCTCCAAGCCTTACGTCGCGGAGAAGGACGTGGAGAAATACGCCGCGCCCACGGCGCCTTCCGCCTTGCTCACCCTCGGGGGCGGCAACTTCGCGGTGTTCTATCCGCAGGACGGCCATCAGCCCGGCGTGCAGGTGGACGGACCATCGGAAATCCTGAAGGTCGTGATCAAGTTCCGCCTCGGAGCCTGACGCCGGGACGGCACGCCGGAGACGTCGGCGGGCGGCCGCAAGCCCCCGCCTTTCCTGGCCGCGGCGGTTGCTTTACGCTGGCGGGGAACCCCGCGGGTTCGCATAAAAGTCCGCATGGCTTCGCCTTGCCGACTCATCCTCGCCCTCGACGTAGAAACCAAAGAAGAAGCATTGGCGCTCGCCAGCCCGCTCGTCGGAAAACTGGAGTGGGTGAAGCTCGGCCTGCAGCTCTTCACCCGGCATGGTCCGGGCATCGTCGACGAATTCCATGCGCTCGGCTTCAAGGTCTTCCTCGACCTGAAGTTCCACGACATCCCCAACACCGTAGCGTCGGCGATCAAGAGCCTCAAAGGCCGGCCCTGCTCGCTGCTGACGATCCATGCCGGCGGCGGTCCCGAGATGATCGCCCGGGCCGCCGAAGCCGCGAAAGCCACCCTGCCTGATTGCACGGTGCTGGGCGTGACGGTGCTCACCTCGATGGACCAGTCGCAGCTCAACGCCACCGGCGTCGCCCGCTCGACGGAAGAGCAGGTCCGCCTGCTCGGCCGGATGGCGTTCGGGGCCGGCATCGGCGGACTGGTCTGCTCGCCGCTCGAACTCCCCCTCCTCCGCGCCGACCTCGGCGCCGGCCCCACCTTGGTCACGCCCGGCATCCGCTATCCCGACGCCGCCGGGGACGACCAGAACCGCATCATGACCCCGGCGCAGGCCGCCGCCGCCGGCGCGAGCTTCATCGTCGTCGGCCGCCCCATCCTGAAGGCCAAGGATCCGGCGGCCGAGACGCTCCGTATCCGTCGGGACATCGGCGAATCCGCATGACCGCCGGCGACGACATCCTCATCCTTCTCGCCGCGGGTTCCGCCCGGCGGATGCAGTCCGTCGTCGACGACAAGATCACCGCGCTCCTCGCCGGCACGCCGGTCTTCATCCATTCGCTCCGCTCGTTCCTCCAGACCGGGCTCATCGGCCGGGTCGTCGTGACTTATCGCGACGAAGCCCAGCTGGACCGACTGCGCGCCCAGCTGGCCGCGCACCTGCCCGCGGGCGGCCCGGTCGAATTCGTGCCCGGCGGCGAATCACGCCAGGACTCCGTGCTCGCCGCCCTCAACACCTGCGAAGGCCATGCCGGCCTGGTGCACATCCACGACGGCGCCCGCCCGTTGGTCTCGCCCGACGCGATCCGCAAGGTGCGCGCCAAGGCCCTCGAGACCGGCGCCGCCATCCTCGCCGGACGCGCCGCCGATACCGTCAAGATCGCCAAGGCCGATTCGACGTCCGTCGACACCTCCCCCGACCGCGGACTGGTCTGGACCGCCGAGACGCCGCAGGTCTTCCGCACCGCCATCGTGCTCAAGGCCTACCGCAAGGTCGCCGAGCTGCAGCGCAAGGTGACCGATGACAGCTCCGCAGTGGAGTTCGTCGGCCAGGACGTCTCTTTGGTGGAGAATCCCACCGTGAACCTGAAGCTCACCCGACCGGCCGATTTCGTCCTGGCCGAAGCGATCCTGAAGACGCGCTGAGCGCTCAGTAACCCGCCTGACGCAGCGCGGCGTCCAGCTTGACCTGGAAATCGGTGATGTCCTGCGGGGTCGGACGATATCCCGGCGTCCGCGCGGCCATGCCGGGTCGGCCTTGATGGTCGATGTACCAGTCGGCCTTCTCACCGTCGGAGAAAGTCACATGCCCGCTGACCATGGCGTGCGGCTGGGCGATCGTGTCCACTTCGACGGTGACGGTGCCGGCGCCCGGAACGGCCGGCGCAGCCGGGGCGGCGGCATCGGTCGGCGCGGTCTCGACGGCCGGCTCCTCAGGTTTCTTGGGCTCCTCCTTCTCGACGAGGGCTAGGTTCAGGTCGTCGACGAGGAAACGGACATCCATGTAAGTCATGGAGACCTCGAACTGCGAAGACAGCCGCTCCTGGACCTGCGAAAGCGTGGCGCCTTCGGCCACCCAGGCGGCGACCTTGGTGATCTGTTCGGGAGTCAGTTTGGCCATAGGCCGACAAAGTGCCGCAACCTCCGGCGATTTTCAAGCGTCCCGTCGCTTAATCGTTTGAAAACGTCCCCCCTCCGTCCAAGGTAAGCCCATGCAGTCCGACCTGAGTTGGCAGAAGTGCGGCGAGTTCACCGACATCGTCTATGAGAAAGCCGACGGCATCGCCCGCGTGACCATCAACCGGCCGCATCGGCGCAACGCCTTCACGCCCGACACCGTCGCCGAACTCCTCAAGGCCTTCGGCGACGCCCGGGACGACGCCACGATCGGCGTCGTGCTGCTGCGCGGAGCCAACCCGCAGCACGACGGCAAATTCGCCTTCTGCGCCGGCGGCGACCAGAAGATCCGCGGCGACAAGAAAGGCGGCTACATGGGCAAGGACGGCGTGCCCCGCCTGAACGTCCTGGACCTCCAGCGGCTCATCCGCTCGATGCCCAAGGTCGTCATCGCGCTGGTGGCGGGCTTCGCCATCGGCGGCGGCCACGTCCTCCACGTCATCTGCGACCTGACGATCGCGGCCGACAATGCGGTCTTCGGTCAGACCGGGCCCAAGGTCGGCAGCTTCGACGGCGGCTTCGGCGCGTCCTACCTCGCCCGCATCGTGGGCCAGAAGAAGGCCCGGGAGATCTGGTATCTCTGCCGTCAATATGACGCCCGTCAGGCGTTGGAGATGGGCCTCGTCAACACGGTCGTCCCCTATGACCGGCTCGACGCCGAGGGCGTGCAATGGGCCAGGGAGATCCTGACCAAGAGCCCGCTCGCCATCCGCTGCCTGAAGTCGGCGTTCAACGCCGAACTCGACGGTCAGGCCGGCATCCAGGAACTTTCCGGCAACGCCACCCTGCTCTATTATCTTTCGGAAGAGGGCGACGAAGGTCGCGCCGCTTGGAACGAGAAACGGGCTCCGAACTTCCGGAAATTCCCGTGGCTCCCGTAAACCCGGTCCGCGTCACCGAGCGCGCCCAGAAGCTCGCGACCGAGGTCCTGCGACCGGGCGACGTCGCCGTCGACGGCACGGCCGGCAAGGGTCGCGACACGGCCTGCCTCGCCCAGGCCGTCGGGCCCACGGGCCACGTACATGCCTTCGACATCCAGCCGGAAGCCGTCGCCTCGACGCGTAACCTGCTCGAAGCCGCCGGGTTGCTCGAACGCGTGTCCGTGCACCTCCGCAGCCATGCCGAACTCGCCGCCGTCCTCACGCCCGCCCAGCGAGGCAAGGTCGGCGTCGCGATCTTCAACCTAGGTTATCTGCCCGGAGGCAACCCTGACATCATCACGCGGCCGGACTCCACGCAGACGGCCCTCGAAGCCGCCTTCGCCGCGCTGCGCCCGGACGGACGGCTGATCTGCGTGGCCTACACGGGACATCCCGGCGGCCCGGCGGAATCCGATGTCGTGCTGAAGTTCGCCGAAGCCCGGGCGGCCGAAGGACTCCATGTCGAGAAGATCGGCTATTACCCCACCCCGGGTAAGCCGTGGATCCTCGTGGTGAACAAACCCCGGGCGAGCTGAGCGTACTTTCAGCCCGTCCACTTGCCTTCCCGGGCTTTCGGATTACCCAAGGCTCATGAGCGCACCGCGGAAAGTCATCCTGACCGGCGCCACCGGACTGGTCGGCAAGGCCCTGGCCCGGCACCTCGGTACGTTGGGTTATGCGGTCGTTCCCTTCCGTTCCCGTCACGACGGGCCGGGCGGGATGAATCATCTCACCGGCCAGATCGACCGCGCCTCGCTCGAAGGCGCCTACGCCGTCATCCACCTGGCCGGTGAACCAATCGCCCAGCGCTGGTCCGTCGCCGCCAAGGAACGCATTCTGGCCAGCCGACGCGACGGCACGCGCCTCCTGGCCGAGGCGCTGGCCGGACTTCAGACCAAGCCCGGATTTTTCCTCTCGATGTCCGGCGTCGGACGTTACGGCATCCGCCGCTCCGAGACGCTCACGGAGTCATCCCCGGTCTCTTCGGAAGGTTTCCTCGGTGAAGTCTCCGCCGCCTGGGAAGAGGCGGCCGAACCGGCCCGCCAGGCCGGCATCCGCACCACCTGCCTGCGCACCGGAGTCGTGCTTGCGGCGTCCGGCGGAGCCCTGCGGGTGATGTTGCCCGCCTTCCGCTGCGGGCTTGGCGGCCCCATCGGCAGTGGCCGTCAACAGATGAGCTGGATCCGGCTGGGCGACCTGGTCCGCCTGATCGCGTGGTGCCTGGAACAAAAGACCCTGCCCCCGGCCATCAACGCCGTCGGACCCGAACCTTGCGCCCAAGCCGATTTCGCCCGCGCCCTCGGCAAGGTGCTGCGTCGACCCGCCTTCCTGCCCACTCCGGCCTGGGCCGTCCGTCTGCTCTTCGGCCAGATGGGCGACGAGACCATCCTCGGCGACCTGCGCGTCCTGCCGACCGCCGCCCTGGACGCGGGCTTCCGCTTCGAGACCCCCGACCTGCCCTCGGCCCTCACGCGGGCGCTGGGTGAATGATTTGGGATTGAAGCACCCGACGTCGACGAAGATTGTCCGGGCCATGGTCCGCGCTGTTTTCGCCCTCTCTTTCCTCCTGCTCGTCGGCTGCGAAGACGGCTCGCGGGCGGACTCCCGCACCCTCGACGTCGACGATCCGGAATTCCGCCAAGGGCAGACGTTCCACAAGCAGGGCGAGACGCGCAAGGCGTTGGAGTCTTTCCTCAAGGTCATCGACAACCGCAAGGGCGCCGCGGAATCCCACCTCGAGGCCGGCCGCATGTACCTCGAACTCCAGGACCCGCTCCCGGCGATCTACCACCTGAACCAGTACATCCGCATGAAGCCGACCTCGGAGCAGTCGAACATCGTGCGCCAGATGATCAAGACCGCCGAGAAACAGTTCATGCAGCAGCTCCCGGGCCGGCCGATGGAAGCGGACGCCCTCGGCGGGGCGGACCTCAACTCCCGCCTGCGCTCGCTCCAGGCCGAGAACGAGAAGCTCAAGCGCGAACTCGCCGACTATAACCGCGCCCAGAAAGCCTTGGTGGTCCCGAACACCGCCGTGACGACGACGGAAAAGCCCGCCACCGCCGGGACGGGCGGCGCCCCCCAGCGTTATCGCCAGTATACGATCGTGAAGGGTGACACGCTCTCGACGATCGCACGCAAGGCCTACAACGACGCTTCCGCGACCAGGATCTCCGCCATCTTCAACGCCAACCGCGACAAGATGACCTCGATCAACGCGCTGCCGAAGATCGGGACGGTCATCCTCCTGCCGGAATAAGCCATGCGCCTGACCCGCATCCGGGCGGCCGACTTCCGAAACCTGACTTTTGCCGACGTCGCGACGGATGCCCCGCGCGTCTTCCTGCTCGGCGACAATGGGCAAGGTAAGACCAACCTGCTGGAGGCCGCGGCGCTGATCTCGTCCTTCCGTTCCTTCCGCACGACGGACATCTCCCCCTTGATCCGGAGCGGCTGCGCCGAAGCCCGCCTGCGGCTCGACGTCCGCCTGTCAGCGACGGAAGAAGCCGCCTTGGAATTACGCCTGGCGAAAGGCTCGCGCCGCGCCTTGCTCAACGGCGCGCCCGTGACCTCGGTGGCCCGCCACCTCGGACAGTTCCCCACCATCGTCTTCTGCTCCGACGACCTGCGTCTCGTGCGCGGCTCTCCTTCCAATCGTCGGCGCTGGCTCGACGCCTCCCTCGGTGGCACGGATGCGGACTACCTCAACGCCGTCCGGGATTACGGACGGGCGCTCGAAGGCCGGAACGCCCTGCTGAAGTCACCCCAGCGCTCCGACGAAGAACTGCGCGCCTTCGAGAAGGCGATGCTGGGCCCCGCCCAGATCATCACGACCACCCGTGCGCGGGTGCTGCCCGAACTGGCCGCCTCCTTGCGCGAGGCCTGCGCCCGGGCCGGCTTCCCCGACCATGGCGCCGACCTGGCCTATCGCCCGGACACTCCGGCCGAACAGCTGAGCGAAGCCTGGAGCAAGACGCGCCTTGCGGACCTCGCCACCGGGACGACGCTCCGCGGACCGCAGCGCGACGACTTCGCGATGCTGTTCCGCGGTCAAGATGCCGCCGAATATGCTTCGGAGGGCCAGCAACGGCTCTTGGTCCTCGCGCTTTGCCTGGCCCGCCTCCGCCGAGATACCGAGCGGGCGCCGACCCCCCCTGTCATCCTGGCCGACGACGTCCTGGGGGAGCTGGACGATACCCGCCGTAGGGCCTTTTGGGATGAAGTCGGAGATGCCCATCAGGTCATCGCGACCGGGACCACCCCTCCCCCTTCGGGGACCTGGCTGACCTACCGGGTGGCCGGTGGCGGGTACCTCCCAGCCTGATTTTGGCGTTGTTTTATGGGCAGTGGAACCCTTGGATGACGATATGTCGGACTTCCTCCTCTACGCCTCTGTCGTCGCCCTCTTCCTGGTCTGCGTCCTCGTGGTCCTCGTGATCCTGATGCAACGTCCGAGCGCCAACGCCGGCATGGGAGCCGCCCTCGGCGGTGGCGCCGCCGAGACCGTCTTCGGTGGCGAATCCGCCAACGTGCTCTCGAAGATGACCACCACCCTCACGGTCATCCTCTTCATCCTCAGCTTCGGCCTGTACCTCGGCTTCGTGGCCCGCGAAAAGCCGACCGTCAAGGCGCTCGACGCCACGGCGACCGCTCCCGCCGCGACCCCCGCTCCGGCGGCGACGACTACCAGCCCCGCCGCCCCTGCCCCTGCGTCGGCCCCCTCGGCCCAGCCTAAGACCGCGCCGGTGCCGACTGCTCCGGAGAAGGCCGCGCCGGCTCCGGCCCCCGCCAAGTAAGGCCCCGTGCGACCCAGTCTGCTCAGCCAGATGGTCCGCTGGGTAGCTTGCTTGCTCGCGTGCGCATGCCTTGCGCAACGCATCCCTTCCTCCGACTTCCGTAAACTGTCGCCTGAGGACGCCTCGGCCTTTCTGACCGGCTTTCGGAACGCCCGACTGAACGGAGACCTTTGTCTCCGGTTTGAAGTCATCCATAAGCCAAGGGTGGGCGAGGCCTCCCCGGCCGTCCGTGGCACCTTGTGGGCGCGTTCGCTGCCGGGCGGGCAAGTCCTCCGGGGCGAACTGACCGACAAGGCCGGCCGGTCGGCGCTCCGCTTCCTGACGTTGAAGACGGGGGAGGAACGCAGGACCTGGGTCGCGCTGCCCGACGCCCCCCTGAGGGAGCTGGACGGCGGGTCATCCCTGCAGGCCCTCGCCCCCGGCCTGCTGCTCTCTCCCTTCGACCTTCAGCTGCCCTTCACCCACTGGCCCGCGACCGAATACGTGAACACGGAGCGACGTCGTCGGCCGGCCAACATCTATCTCGCCACCAATCAGTCCGGCGGCGTCCCCGCGAAGGTGAGCTTCGCCATCGACCGGGTCTACGGCGTGCTCGTCGAAGCCGTCTGCTTCGACGCGCAGGACGCGAAGACGCGCACGCTGCAGGTCGAAGAATTCTCCAAGGTCGGCGACCAATGGATGCTCGCGGCCTGCAGCGTCCGGGATGAATCCACCCGTGACGTCGACCTCCTTCGCATCACCGAAGCGGCCATTGACGCCCGGTTGCCGGCGGAGGTCTTCGAGGCCGGGACGCTCGGCCGCTCCGCCCCCCAGCCGACCACTTTCCAGAAACTGTGAAGACCGTGACCGCCGCGCAGGTCGCCCGCTACTGCGACCTCCTCACCAATCGCAAGAACATCGCCGACTTCGAAGGATCGCGGAACGGACTCCAGCACCGAGGCTCGCGCCCCGTGCGTAAGGTCGGCGCCGCCGTCGACGCCGGCGCGCAGGTCTTCGTCGAAGCCGCCCGCCGCGGCGTGGATTTCCTGATCGTCCACCACGGCATGCACTGGCGTCCGGTCTCGCCCGAACGCGAAGTGCGCGCCCTCCGGAAAGCGGCGCTGAAGAAGACCGGTCTCTCCCTTTACTCAAGCCACCTGCCCCTCGACGCCCATCCCGCCATCGGCAACAACGCGCTGATCGCGCAGGACCTCGGCCTCACGGTCGTGGACTGGTTCGTCGACTACGAAGGCCTGCCCATCGCCTGCCTCTGCCGGGGCATTCCGCGCGCCACCCTGCGCCGGCGGCTGAAGGCTTCGTATCCGCGGACCTACGAAGGCATCGAATTCGGCTCCGCCCGCCCCAAGAAGATCGCCATCCTCAGCGGCAGCGGGCGCAGCGCGCTCGGCCACCTGAAGGCCGAGGGCTGCGACACCCTCATCACGGGAGAACTCCGCGAAGAGCACTTCAACGAAGCCCAGGAGCAGGGATGGAACCTCTACCCCTGCGGACACTACGCGACCGAGACCTGGGGCGTGAAGGCGCTCGCGGCCGCGGTGGCCGCGGAGTTCGGCGTGAAGTGGGAGTTCATCCCGACGGGCAACCCCCTCTGATGGTCCGCGGACGGATAGCGCCGACCCCGACCGGATACCTGCATGTCGGTCATGCGCGCACCTTCGCCCTGGCCGCCGCCCGCGCGGCCGGCGGGACCCTCGTCTATCGGACCGAGGACCTCGATGCGGGTCGTTGCCGGCCGGAGTTCGCCGCCGCCGCGCTCGAAGACCTGCGCTGGCTGGGGTTGAACTGGACGGAAGGTCCCGACGTCGGCGGACCGCACGCTCCGTACGTCCAATCCCGACGCCTCCCATGGTTCGGCGAGGTCTGGCAGAAGCTCCAGGCCGCCGGGGTGATCTATCCCTGCGACAAATCACGGAAAGATGTCGCCCGCAGCCTGACCGCGCCGCACGCGGAGGACGACGCGGAACCGATCTTTCCGCCGGACCTTCGTCCGGCCCTCGGCGCCGGCCGGGAAGCCCTCCGACCCGGCCCGACCAACTGGCGGTTCCGCGTGCCCGACGGCGAGACCATCATGTTCAGCGACGCCCTCCGCGGACCGCAGTCGTTCGTAGCCGGACGCGACTTCGGCGACTTCCTGGTCTGGCGCAAGGACGGCTTCCCCTCCTACGAACTGGCCGTGGTCGCGGACGATCATGCCATGGAGATCAGCGAGGTCGTCCGTGGCGCCGACCTGCTGCTTTCGACCGCCCGACAGCTCCTGCTTTATCGTGCCCTCGGATGGACGCCGCCTACGTGGGCCCACTGCCCGCTCATCGTCGACGCCGACGGCCGAAGACTGGCCAAGCGCAGCGCCGGCCTGTCCATCCGCGAACTTCGGCAGAAAGGCTTCGACCCGGCGGCTGTGCTCACGGCGCCGCTGGATGCGCTCGGACGGTAAGGCCCGGAGGCGGGCGGAACTTACTTCTTGCCCTGCTCCGAGGCGACCTGCGCCCGGAACTCCTTGAGTTCGGCGAGTTCTTCGAGCCCGGCGGGCGTCTCGGCGATGACCTCGTCCAGCACCTTGAGGAGCGCGGCGGCGTCCCCGGGCTTGCATTCCTGGACGATGGCGACGCGGGCGTTGACCACGAGGTCCAGCCGGACGGCTCCCTTGAGGTCCTTTTCCTTGATGAATTTCGCCAGCGCGGCCTCGGCCGCGACGCTGTCTTTCTTCTCCAGATGCGGGAGGAGGAGCTTCTCGATTTCTTCCTCATAACCGGCGACGAGGGCGGCTTCCTTCCTCGACTGCGCGAAGGCCTTGCGGCCCTCGGCGGTATTGGACTTCAAAAGCTCGGCGAGATGGGCGAGGTATTTGACCGGACCGCCTTCCTCATAGCCGGTCTGGGCGAAAGGTTCGCCTTCCGAGGAAAGCAGCAGGATCGTCGGGAAACCTTCGATGGCGAATTTCTCGGCGGCGGCCTTGTTCTTGGCCTCCTGCTCGGGAGCCAGCTTACGCTTCTGCGGGAAATCCAGTTCCACCAGGACGAAATCTCTCGAGACGGCCGCGAATTCCTTCTGGTCGAAGACTTCCTTCTTCAGACGGATGCACCAGCCGCACCAATCGCTGCCGGTGAAGTCGACGAGGATCGCCTTCTTCTCGGCCGTGGCGACTTTGATGCCCTCGTCGAGATCCGTCAGCCACCGAGGGGCCGGGAGGTCGGCCGCGACCGCCGCGGCCGGGATGGCCTGCGCGGCGGGCACGGCCTTCGCGGAGTCCTCACGACAGGCGGAGAACGTGAGACCGAGGCCGAGCGCGGACAGGACGAAGAAGGAGCGGTGCATGCCGACAGCCAAGCGGCCGGCGGCGGCGAGGCAACCCGCAATAGGCCAACCCTGCATTGCTTTCAGCAGGCATGCCTTCAAGATGACCCCATGGCCGGCACCCGCATCCTCCTCGTCGACAACGGCTCGTATGAGCCGGCGGCGACGCTGGCTCTCCGCGGACTGGCCCGGGAAGTCGGCAAGCTGATCGGCCAGGAAGTGCGGCCGGTCTCGACGATGCATTCGACGAAGATCGACCCGGCCCTTCTCGGTGGCGAACCGGCGGTCATCTTCGAACAAGCCGTCCGGCAGGCCAAGGACGACGGCATCGACGAATTGGTCGTCCTCCCCCTCTTCATCGGACCGAGCCGCGCGATCACGGAGTACCTGCCCAAAGTCTTCGCCGACGCCGAACCGGGCGCGATGAAGCTGAGCATCCGTCCGCCGCTCTTCGGCGACGACGGAGCCGGACTCACCGGCATGCTGGCCGACAATCTCCGCCAGACCGGCTGGACCAAGGGTCGCGGCACCGTGCTGCTCTGCGACCACGGCTCGCCCATTCCCGAAGTCACCGCCTGCCGCGACGCCTTGGCGGCCTCCCTGCGCGAAGCGCTCGACCTCAAGCCGGAAGAGCTCGTCGCCTGCTCGATGGAACGACGCGAAGGCGCGGAATACGACTTCAACGAACCGCTGCTCGCGCGCGCCTTGCAGGACGCCAAGGGCGACGCCGTCATCCTGATGCTCTTCTTGCTGCCCGGTCGTCACGCCGGACCTGAAGGCGATGTCGCCACCATCGCCAAGGAGCACGCGCCCGATGAAGTCCGCTGGAAACTCAGCCCGCTGCTGGGCACCCACCCCGCCCTGCCGGCGCTGCTCCGCCGCCGCCATTCCTGCTCAGCCGGCTTGAAGCTGACCAACATCGCCCTCATCAGCGCAGGCACCAGCGCGCTCTTCGCCTTCCTCCTGCAACCCCTGTTTGCCGACATTCTACGCCCAGCTAGGACGGAGATGGCTCAGAGCTTCATCATCTGGTTCGGACTGGCGACACCCCTCTTCATCGCCCTCTTTATGATCCTGAAGGCGAAGTTCACGAAGAAGGCCTGAACTTCAGGCGAACGCCGCGATCCGGCCCATCAGACCGGCATGACGGGGCGGCGCCACGACCGCGCCGACGACCGCGATGAGCGGCGTCGGCAGCACGGAGACGTCGACCTTGCCCGCGGCGAGGTCGGCCAAGGTGGTGAGCACGTCCGAGGCGCCATCCTGAGAGACCTTGGAAAGCAGCCGGATCGGGAGATCGGCCTTGGCGCCGGCGGCGATGAGCTTCACGGCGACGGCCGGCAAAGCCTTGGCTCCCATGTAAAGGCAGAGCGTGGCTCCGGTGTCGACATGCGCCTTCCAATTCTGATCCGAACCATCGGCGCAGTGACCGGTGAGGAAAGTGACGGAGGCGGCCTTGCCGCGATGCGTCAGCGGGAAAGCCGCGTCCGCGCCGGCGGCCGTCGCGGCGGTGACACCCGGGACGACCTCGAACGCGATGCCATGCGCGGCGAGATGATCCATCTCTTCGCCGAGACGGCCGAAGACGCCGGGATCGCCGCCTTTGAGCCGGACGATCAGCCCGCCTTGGCGCGCTTCTCGGACCAGGACGGTGTTGATCTCGTCCTGCGTCATCGAATGGACGCCACAACGTTTGCCCACGGGAACGATCTTGGTCGTCGCCGGAATTTCTTCGATCAGGGCGTCACCAGGGAGCGCGTCATGGATGACGACGTCGGCCTGCTTGAGCAGGCGCAGCCCTCTCACGGTGATCAAGTCCGGGGCTCCCGGACCAGCACCGACGAAGGCCACCCGGCCGATGTCGCAATTGGGCATGATTTTTTAAACTTGACCTTATTTATGTAATCCTAACCTATCTTATCAAGTATAAATCATGGACCCCACCACTGGTAAGCCCCTGGCCAAGAACGAACTCCTCAAGGCCGATAAACCCGACCTTTCCGGCACCATCCGCGAAACCCTCGCCAATCCCGCCGCCGATCGTTTCAGCGGGGATGACGAGCAATTCATCAAATTCCACGGCATCTATCAGCAGGATGACCGTGACAAGCGCAAGGTCGCCAAGGAGTACTCCGTGATGGTGCGCACGCGCCAGACCGGCGGCATCGTCCCGGCCGCCCAGTATCTCGTCTACGACGAGCTCTCCGGCCGTTTCGCCAACGGCACGCTGCGCATCACCTCGCGGCAGACCTTCCAGTTCCACGGCGTGCTCCAGCAGGGCATCGGCAGCCTCATCAAGTCCATCAACGAGGCCCTCTCCTCCACCCTCGCCACCTGCGGCGACGTGAACCGTAACGTCACGGCCCCGTCCAATCCCCCCGTCGATGCGATCACCCAGGCCATCGAGGACGACGCCTTCACGCTGACGCGCGCCTTGCTGCCGAAGACGACCTCCTACCACTCCATCTGGGTGGACGGCGTCCAGCTCGACCTCGGCCTCGGCGAGAAGATCGCCAAGGCCCGCGCCTCGGTCGACCAGGCCAACCCGTACCTGCCGCCGCCCGCCGACCTCGACGACGCCGGCGCCCCGACGGACAAGCTCTACGGCAAGACCTACCTGCCGCGTAAGTTCAAGACCGGTTTCGCCCTGCCTCCGAACAACGACATCGACGTCTTCACGAACGACATGGGCTACGTGGCCATCGTCGAAGGCGGCAAGCTCGTCGGCTACAACCTCCTCGTCGGCGGCGGCCTCGGCACCTCCCACGGCAACAAGGCCACCTATCCTCGTCTGGCCGACGTCATCGGTTTCCTCACCCGTGAACAGGTCGTCGCCGTCGGCGAGGCCGTCATCAAGATCCACCGCGACTGGGGCGACCGCACCGACCGCAAGCACGCCCGCATCAAGTACGTGCTCCAGGAAAAAGGCGTCGAATGGTTCAAGGGCGAGCTCGCCAAGCACCTCGGCGCCCCCCTGCCCGCCGCCAAGCCGTTCTTCTTCAAGGGCCAGGGCGACGCCTTCGGCTGGACGAAGCAGTCGGACGGAAAGTGGTTCCTGGGCCTGTTCATCGAGACCGGCCGCGTCAAGGACGCCGGCGACTACAAGCTCAAGACGGCGCTCCGCACGATCGCCGAGAAATACGCCCCGACGTTCCGCCTCACCGCGACGCAGAACCTGATCCTCTCCGACATCAAGGAAGCCGACAAGGCCGCCATCGAGAAGACGCTGCATGACCATGGTTGCGGCATCGTCTTCAATCCGGGTCTCGTCAAGGGACGCGGCATGGCCTGTCCGGCCCCCCCGACCTGCGGCCTCTCGCTCGCCGAGTCCGAACGCGTCTTCCCGAAGATCCTCGCCAAGATCGAGGACGCCCAGGCCGAAGCCGGCTTCCCGGGCGAAGAACTCGTGGTGCGCATGACGGGCTGCCCCAACGGCTGCGCCCGTCCTTACAACGCGGAGATCGGGTTCGTCGGCAAGGCCCCGGGCAAATATAATCTCATGCTCGGCGGCAACCGCGAAGGCACCCGCCTCGCGCGCCTCTTCAAGGAATCCGTCCTCGCGGACGAGATCCCCGTCGTCGTGGGCGCCCTGTTCCAGCAGTACGCCAAGGAACGCAAGGCCGGCCAAGCCTTCGGTGACTGGGCCGACCAGGCCGCCATCTGGCCCGCCACGCCCGCCGCCTAAGTTCGCCGATGGCCGAACTGGACCCAGCCCGCATTCCGGAACTCGACGCCCGTCTCGCGACGCTGGCGCCGGCGGACCGTCTGCGCTGGGCCTACGAGACCTTCGGCGCCCGCGCCGGGATCGGCACGAGCTTCCAACCCGCCGGCGTGGTCATCCTGCACCTCGCCAAGACCGCCGGCCTGCCGCTGCAGGCCTTCACGCTCAACACCGGGCTGCTCTTCCCCGAGACGCTTGAGTTCAAGGCCAGGCTCGAAGCCCACCTCGGCATCAAGGTCGAGGAAGTCCTGCCCGCGCAGACCGTCGAGCAGCAGGCCGCCCAGTACGGCGCCGAACTCTGGAAGCGCGACCCGGAGAAGTGCTGCGAACTCCGCAAGGTCGACTCCCTCGGCCGCAAACTCTTCGACCTCGACCTCTGGATCACGGGCATGCGCCGCGACCAGAGCAGCGAACGTTCCGCGACCCCTCTGCTTTCGCTCGCCGCCCGGCCCGACAACTCCGACGTCTGGAAGCTCAACCCGCTCGTCGACTGGAGCCGCGACCAGGTCTGGGCCTACCTGAAGGAACACGGCCTGCCCCACAACGGCCTGCACGACCGCGGCTATCGTTCGATCGGCTGCCTGCCCTGCACCCTGACCACTTCGGGCGGCGACGAACGCGGCGGCCGCTGGCCCGGCTTCGAAAAGAAGGAATGCGGTCTGCATACCCGGACGAAGAAAGGACCGGGCGCATAAGGCCGGCGCACAGACGAAGCCGACCCGCTCGCTCCTATTTTCGAATACTCACTTCCGCTCCTAACCGCCAACCGCCTCCGCTTTTCTTCTGCCAATGTCCCGCAACGCCCAAAACGACCACCTCACCCGGCTGGAACAGACGTCGATCCACGTCTTCCGCGAGGCCTTCGCCAACTTCCGCTCCGTCTGCATGCCCTGGTCCATGGGCAAGGACTCCAACGTCCTCATCTGGCTCGCCCGCAAGGCCTTCTGCGGCAAGATCCCCTTCCCGCTGCTGCACATCGACACGACCTACGAATTCCCGGAGATGTATGAGTTCCGCGAGAAGGCCAAGGTCATCCACGGCATCGACCTCATCGTGCGCGTCAACGAGGACGCCATCCGTCGTGGCATCGGCTACGCCACGCACGACCCGGTGACCGTCACGCACGAGCTCAAGACCGTGCCGTTCAAGGCCGCGATCGACGAGTTCAAGTGGGACGCGCTCGTCACCGGCATCCGCCGCGACGAAGATCCGACCCGCGCCAAGGAACGCTGGTTCTCGCCCCGCTCCGCCGAAGGCAACTGGGACTACAAAGACCAGCCGCCGGAATTCTGGGGCCAGTTCGCCAGCTCCGCCCCGGACGGCGGCCACGTGCGGGTGCAGCCCCTGCTGGAGTGGACCGAGCTCGACATCTGGGAGTACATCCGCCGCGAGAACATCCCGAACCCGACCCTCTATTTCTCCCGCAACGGCAAGCGCTTCCGCTCCCTCGGCTGCCACCCGATCACGCACCCGGTCGACAGCCCGGCCAGCAACATCGACGAAATCATCGAGGAACTGAAGCTGACCAAGACGAGCGAGCGCGCCGGGCGCGCCCAGGACCACGTCGGCCGGAATTCGATGCAGGAGCTCCGCGCCAAGGGCTTCATGTGAGCCCCTGACCTGACCGTAACCTTCCAAGAACCTTACCCAAAGTGAGCACCTCCAAGCAAACCGCCGAAGACCATCGCAAGATGCACGTCGTCGTCGTCGGCCACGTCGACCACGGCAAGTCCACCTTCGTCGGCCGCCTCCTCCATGACACCGACTCCCTGCCCAACGGCAAGATGGAGCAGGTCCGCAAGAACTGCGCGATCGAAGGCATGGAGTTCGAATACGCCTTCCTCCTCGACGCCCTGATCGAAGAGCAGGAACAGAACATCACCATCGACACGACGCGCATCTTCTTCCGCACGAAGCAGCGCGCCTACGCCATCATCGACGCCCCGGGCCACAAGGAGTTCCTCAAGAACATGGTGACCGGCGCCGCCAGCGCCTCCGCCGCCCTCCTGCTCATCGACGCCAAGGAAGGCGTGATGGACCAGTCCCGCCGCCACGCGTTCCTGCTCTCCCTCCTGGGCGTCAAGCAGCTCGTCGTGCTGGTCAACAAGATGGACCTCGTCGACCACTCCGAGGCCACCTACCAGAAGATCGTCGCGGAATACTCGGCCTTCCTGAAGACCCTCGGCCTCACCGCCGTCCACTTCATCCCGATCGCCGCCAAGCACGGCGAGAACGTCGTCCAGCGCGCCGCCAAGATGCCTTGGTGGAAAGGCCCGACGGTCACCGAAGCCCTCGACGCCTTCTCGCACGAGGACGACCTCACCGGCCTGCCCCTCCGCCTGCCGGTCTCCGACATCTACCGCTTCGACCATCGCCGCATCATCGCCGGACGCGTCGAAGCCGGCGCCATCCGCCCCGGCGACGAACTGATCTTCCAGCCCGGCGGCCGGCGCAGCACGGTCCGCACATTCGAAGACTGGCCCGGACCTGAATCCCGCAAGGTCGCCGGCACGGGCGACTCCGCCAGCGTGACGCTCTCCGAGCAGATCTTCGTGGAACGCGGCCAGGTCGCGGCCCACCCTTCCCACCAGCCCCGCGTAGGCCGCGAGTTCCGCGCCCGCATCTTCTGGCTGGGCAAGGAACCGCTCGTCCAGAACAAGACCTACCGCCTGCGCCTGCTGACCCAGAACGTCGACGCGGTCATCGCCAAGATCGTCAAGGTGACCGACGCCTCGACGCTCGAGTCCAAGGAGGCCGACAGCGTGCCGCGTGACTCGATCTGCGAGGTGATCGTCCGCGCCACCCGCAACATCGCCTTCGACCTCCATCACGAGTGCCCGATCACGGGCCGTTTCGCGCTCGAAGAAGCCGGCCGCATCCATGGCGGCGGGATCATCCTCGACGCCGTCACGAAATCCGAAGCGCCTTCCGGGAAGGTCACCGCCTCCGAACGCGGCGCCCGCGCCGGCCACGCCCCGGCGGTCGTCTGGTTCACCGGCCTTTCCGGCTCGGGCAAGTCGACCATCGCCGAAGCCGTCGAGCGCCGCCTCTTCGATGCGGGCCGCAACGTCGTCCGCGTCGACGGCGACGACCTCCGGGTCTCGCTCAACCGCGACCTGGGCTTCTCCGCCGCCGACCGTGCCGAAAGCGTGCGTCGCGCCTCCGCCGTCGCGGGCCTCTTCGCCGGCACGGGCCATATCGCCCTCGTCACCCTCATCGCCCCCCTGGCCGCCGACCGCGCCAAGGCCCGCGCCGCCCTCGCGAACCACACGTTCATCGAGGTCTTCGTCGACGCCCCGCTGGCGGTCTGCGAATCCCGCGACGTGAAGGGGCTCTACGCCAAGGCCCGTCGCGGCGAGATCGCCGAGTTCACCGGCATCTCTTCCCCGTACGAGGCGCCGGAAGCACCCGAGGTGCACATCAAGACCGACCAGACCTCGCAGGAAGACGCCGTCGACCTCGTGCTCGCGGCCATCGACAAGGTGCTGCGCGGCAAAGGCGACGACTGGGAAGTCTGATCCTTCGGACGACACTGCCGCAGGCGACATGGGGCGACCCGTGTCGCCTGTTTTTTTTGAAGACGATGCGAATCCTCACCGACCGCCGCGCCCGCGGGTTCAGCCGAACTTGAGTTCCACCTTCTTCCCCGTCCGGACCGACTCGTAGACCCCTTCGATGATGACCAGGTCGCGCCGGCCGACTTCGCCCGCGCAGGTGAGCTCGGTGCCGTCCCGGAATGCCTGGGCGACGCCGTCCATGTGCCGCTGCTGCTGGCGGAAGACGCCGAAGTCCAGCTTGCCCTTCGCGGAAGTGGCGATGTTGAGGTTGCGGTAACTGAAGACCGGCTGCCGGCCCCGGAACCAGCCCTTGGCGGCTTCGGCGTATAACTCGGCGCGGTTGGCGTCATAACCCGTCCAGACGTCGGCGACGGCCCCGTTGGCGAACTCGAGACGGAATTCCAACGCCTGTTCGACTTCGACGAACAGTTCCGGCTGGGTCTTGGGCAGCTCCTTGGCGACGACCGAGACGGGGTTCGCGTCGGCGGCCATGCAGACTCCCTGGATCGAGTAGACGCCCATGTCGAGGAGCGCCCCGCCGCCGGCGAGCTGCTTCTCGATGCGCCAGGACTTCCGCCGCAGGGTGTAACCGTTGGCGGAGGTGATCTTCATGAACGGACCGAACTCCTGCGACTTCGCCAGGCGGATGAGTTCCTGATGATAAGGGTCGAAATGCAGACGGTAGCCGATGGCGAGCCGCTTGCCGGCGCGCTTGCCGGCGGCGATCATCGCGTCGCAGTCGGCGACCGAGGTCGCCATCGGCTTCTCGCAGATGACGTGCTTGCCGGCGCCGAAGGCGTCCAGCACGTTGCGACGGTGCACCCCCGGGGGCGTGACCACATAGACGATGTCGATGGCCGGATTGGCCGCGACCTGGTCCCACTGCTCATAGGAGTAGATGCTGGCTTCGGGGAAGCCATGCAGCTTCGCCAGCTTCACGCCCTTTTCGCGGGTCCCCGTGATGGCGGCGACCAACTTCACGTTCTTCGTCTCCAGCAGGGCCGGTGAAAGTTCGCCGTTGGAGTAGTTGCCGAGGCCGCAGAGCGCGAGCCCGAGGGGCTTGCCGCCGGCTTCGGCGGCCCGCAAGACCGGCGCCAGCGCATAACCGGCGGCCAGACCGCCGAGGGAACCAAGGAAGGCGCGACGCGTAGGACTCATAGGGGGGTGTCTGACCGTTATCCCACCCGGGCCGGCCGGGCAAGTCGGATGAGGATCCCGGGACGGAGAGCCCTCGGCCCTCGCGCCGCTCACTCATGGAACCTGATCCGGGGCTTGGGGCCGTCCTTGGCTTTCGGAAGGTTGGCGGGATCGGAGAGCGAGGCGCCGGACTGAAGCTCGGACTTGCCCTTCCATTCGCGCTCGAAGCCCGTGCTGGCGAGCCGCACGGCATCGCGGCCCAGCTTATGGTTCAAGGCGTCGACGGCCTTCATGAGCCGGTCTTTGTTCGGATCGATCTCCCCGCCCATGCCGGGCAAGGAAGGCTGCACGACATCGGCGGGCGCCAGCCCCTGGAGCATCACGCCGGCGCGCTTGTAGAGGTAGCCGTCGCGCCGGACCCGCGCCAGAGCCCGCGCCGCGGCCGCGCAGATCGCCCGGGCGTCATCGGTCGGGGGATCGAGCAGTTCGACTTCGTCGCCCCGGTACTGCGCCTGGTCGATGCGATGCTGGTTCGTCCGGATGAAGACGACGATCGATGAGGCGATCAGGCCGTCTTCGCGCAGCTTCTCGGCCGCCCGGGCGGCATGCGCGGCGATCGCCTCGGCGAGCTCATGCGCATCCGTGATCGGCCGGCCGAAGGAACGCGACACCAGGACGCTCTTCCGCGGGCCGGCATCCTCGACGATGTCGTGGCAGGAGACCCCGCGCAACTCGAGGGCGAGGCGCTCGCCGACCACGCCGGCGATGCGGCGGATGAAACCCGGATCGGCCTCGGCGAGGTCTGTCGCCGACAGGATGCCGTGCGAACGGAAGCGGGCGGCGAGCCCCGGGCCGACGCCCCAGACATCTTCCGCCCCGACCCCCCGCAGGAAGGCCGTCCGGCCCGTGGGATCGGCCGGGACGACGACGACGCCGCCGCTCGTCTTGTCCGCCTTGGCGCGTTCGTTGGCCAGCTTGCACAGGACCTTCGTGGGCGCCATCCCCAACGAGATCGGGATGCCCGTCCGCCGCAGGACGTCGGCGCGGATCCGCAGGCCCAGCGCCTTCGCCTCGGCGTCGGGCATGTCGGGGAACCCCAGGAAGGCCTCGTCCACCGAATAGACCTCCAGGTCCCGCGCCTGCTCGCCGAGCACGGCCATGACCCGTTCGGAGAATTCACCGTAGACCGAGAAGTTGGACGAGAAGATGCGGACGCCGTGGGCTTCGCAGGTACGGCGCACCTCGAAGTACGGCGCGCCCATCGGGATGCCCAGGGCCTTGGCCTCGGAGGAACGTGCGACCACGCAGCCGTCGTTGTTCGAAAGCACCACGATCGGCACGCCGATCAGCGAAGGATCGAGGGCCCGCTCGCACGAGGCGTAGAAGTTATTGCAGTCGGCGAGGGCGCGCAGCATGGCGTCAGCAGCGGCGCACGACCGCGACCACCGTCCCCCAGATGCGGCATTCCGGGGTGAAAGGCAACGACCAGCCCGGCCAGCGCGGGCTGTCGGCGCGGAGGCTCCAGGCGCCGGTCTTATCACGCGCGAGGTGCTTCACGGTGAACTCACCGCCGACTTCGGCGACGACGATGGCGCCCGCCCGCGGCGCGAGGGATTTGTCGACCACGATGAGGTCGCCGGTGAGGATGCCCGCGCCGGACATCGAATCGCCCTCGACGCGCAGGAAGAAGGTCGAGAGCGGATTACGCACCAGGTGCTCGTTGAGGTCGAGACGCCGCTCCATGTGATCGTCGGCGGGCGACGGAAACCCGGCGACCGCCCGCGAACCGAGCAAAGGCAGGGCCAGCGGCCGCCGGGCTTCGAACCCCTGGATTTTGCTCATATCCAACATAGGTGAACATATGCTCACCATCAGGCGGAAAAACTCAAGGGGAAACCTGGGCGCCCCGGCTTCGGCCCTCCCGGATCATCCGACAAAAAAGCCCGCATCTCACGACGCGGGCCTGTTGGCGGACCGGAGTCCCGGCTTACGAGGCGGTCAGGGCGGTGACTTCGGCGCGGACCTTCTCGGCCAAGGCGGTCGAGAGGTAGCGCTCGCTCGGCGAGCAGGCGATCGTGACGATGCGCTTGCCGGCGAACTCCGGACGCTTGGCCAGCTGAAGCGCGGCCCAGATGTTGGCGCCCGAGGAGATGCCGACGGCGAGCCCTTCGCGGACGGAGACTTCCTGCGCGGTGGCGAAGGCGTCCTCATTGGAAACCTGGATGACTTCGTCGATCAGGGAGACGTCGCAGTTCTTCGGGACGAAACCGGCGCCGATGCCTTGGATCTTGTGCGGCGCGGGCTGGACGGGCTGACCGGACATGGTCTGGGTGATGACGGGCGAGGCGGCAGGCTCGACGGCGATGGCGCGGAACTTGGGGTTCTTGCCCTTCAGGACGGAAGCGACGCCGGTGATGGTGCCGCCCGTGCCGACGCCGGCGACGATGACGTCGACCTTGCCTTCGGTGTCTTCCCAGATCTCGACGGCCGTGGTGCGGCGATGGACCTCCGGATTGGCCGGATTGTCGAACTGCATCGGCATGAAGGCGTTGGTCCCGATCTCATCGCGGAGCTGGGTGGCGCGCTCGATGGCGCCGCGCATGCCCTTGGCGCCGGGGGTGAGGACGATCTCGGCGCCGAGCAGGCGCAGCAGCACGCGCCGCTCGATGGACATCGTCTCGGGCATCGTGAGGATGCAGCGGTAACCGCGGGCGGCGGCGACGAAAGCGAGGGCGATGCCGGTGTTGCCGGAGGTCGGCTCGACGATGGTGCCGCCGGGCTTGAGGCGGCCGTCGCGTTCGGCGGCGTCGACCATCGCGCGGCCGATGCGGTCCTTGACGCTCGAGAGCGGGTTGAAGAACTCGAGTTTGACGAGCACTTCGGCGTGCAGGCCTTCGGTGACCTTGTTGAGACGGACAAGGGGCGTATGACCGATGGTGTCGAGGACGCTGTTATAGATGGCCATGGCGGTTTATCGAGGGGTTGTTAACTCAACATAAGTGAATTACGCGGGGCCCCACGGCAATAAAAAACCCGGCCGAACCGGGTCTCGCAGGCGCTCAGTAACGACGCTTGGGCGGGGGCATCGCCGGCCGCGGCGCCGAATCGCGCAAGCGGAAGATGATGCGCGCCGTCGTGAGGTCGGAAGGGGTCATCTCGACCTTGACGCGGTCGCCGGGGTTGATGCGGATGAAGTTCTTGCGGAGCCGACCCGAGATGCGTCCCAGCACCACGTGCTTGTTGGGGAGCTCGATCCGGAACATGGTGCCAGGAAGCACCTGCAGGATCTTGCCTTCGAGTTCGATAACGGGTTCTTCAGCCATGCCTTAGGGGGCGGAGTGCATCCCGAACCGAGGGCAGAGTCAATCCCCGTAGTAAAGGCCCTGCTCCCCGCTTGCCACGGACACCGGAGGGGCAATCCTAGCCCGATGGAAGGCGACGCCGCGACCCCCCGCCCCGGGCTTATCTGCCCGTTCGAGAAACTCCGCCCTTCCCAGCTGAACCGGGACGATGCCTTCTACATGGCCTTGGCCTTCAACCTCGCCGTCGACGCCTGGCGGATCGACGAAGTCCCCATCGGGGCCATCATCGAGCGAGGCGGGGAAATCATCGCGGCCGCCCACAACGAAGTCGAACGCGCCAACGACCCCACCGCCCACGCCGAGATGCTGGCCATCACCCAGGCCGCGAAGAAGATCGGGGATTGGCGGCTCAACGAGTGCAACCTTTACGTGACCAAGGAGCCTTGTCCGATGTGCTCCGGCGCCACGATCATGAGCCGTCTCAACCGGGTGGTCTTCGCCTGGGGCGACCCCAAGATGGGCTGCATGGGCGGAGCGACCGAGCTGCACGGCCTGCCCAAGCTCAATCATCGGGTCCAAGTGACCTCGGGCGTCCTGGAAGGACCCTGCCGGGAGATCCTTCAGGCGTACTTCAACATGAAGCGCGGACGCGATTCCGCCGCCTCGGCTTGACCCCCGTCGTAATTCCCCAACCTGTAACGCAATGAACCGTCGCGACTTCATCGGCAAAGCCTCGCTCGCCGCCGTCGCGCTCGGCACATCCTCCCTTTCCGCCCAACCTCCTTCCACCAAAACCATGAGCTACACCCTCGCCCCCCTGCCCTACGCCCACAACGCCCTCGAGCCGCACATCGACCAGGCGACGATGGAGATCCACCACGGCAAGCACCACAACGCTTACGTGACCAACCTGAACGCCGCCCTCGCCAAGGAAGCCGGCTTCGCTGCTCCGGCCGACATCAACGCGCTCATCGCCGACCTCTCCAAGGTGCCCGAATCGATCCGTACCGCCGTCCGCAACAACGCCGGCGGCCATGCCAACCACACCTTCTTCTGGAACATCCTCTCCCCGAACGGCGGCGGCGAACCCGTCGGCGCCCTCGGCGAAGCCATCCAGAAGGCCTTCGGCGGCCTCGAAGGCGAAAAGGGGCTCAAGGCGGCCTTCAAGACCGCCGCGACCACCCGCTTCGGCTCCGGCTGGGCCTGGCTGATCGTCAAGGCCGACAAGTCCCTGGCCGTGACCTCCACGCCCAACCAGGACAGCCCCCTGATGAAGGGCGTCGCCGAAGTCAACGGCACCCCGGTCCTCGCCCTCGACGTCTGGGAACATGCCTACTACCTCAAGTATCAGAACCGTCGTCCGGACTACGTCGACGCGTTCTGGAAGGTCATCGACTGGAAGAAAGCCAACGAACTGTACGTCAAGGCCATCGCCTGAGGCCAGCCACAGCCTTCCGAAAGCCGCCCATCTCGGGCGGCTTTTTTGTTCGCAGGAACCTTCCGGCCGCAGGAGAGTCTATGAATCACCCCGCCTTGCCACCCCGCATGCGCATCATCCCCCTGCTCCTATTGTGCGTCACGTGCCTGGGCTATGAAGTCCAGAACCTCCCCTTGCTCAAGATCAAGGCCAACGCCCTCGGCGACAACCCCAACGAATGCACGGCGCAGCTGATCCTTCCGCCTGGCGCCGGGGCGAGCGACCCCGCCCCGCGGCCCGGGACCATCAAATTCCGGGGCGCCACCTCGCGGAATTACCCGAAGAAATCCATGACCCTCAAACTGAAGAAGGACGCCGCCTGGCTCGGTCTTCCGGAGGAAAAGGAATGGATCCTGAACGCCGCCTTCATCGACTTCTCGCTGATGCGGCACAAACTGTCCTACGACCTGTTCAGGTCGATGGGCGACGCCCGCTCGCCTCGCTTCGCCTCCTCCAGCCGCTTCATCGAGGTCAAGATGAACGATGATTACTATGGCGTGTTCCTGCTGATGGAGCCGATCAAGGCGTCCATGCTCGGCCTGTCGCCCGGAGACGACAAGAACCCGTGCGTGCTCTACAAGGCCGTCGGCAACGAAGCACGGTTCGATCAGCCGGGCCATGCGGGCTTCGAGCAGAAGAAGCCCGACCCGGAAAAACAGGCCTTCTGGGGACCGCTGGACGAACTCAATGCCTTCGCGAGCCAGGCTTCGCCCAAGGACTTCTTCGACCCGGTCAAAGGCATCGGGAGCCGCCTCGACATCGCCAACGCGATCGACTTCCAGCTGATCGTCCTGCTCACCTGCAACATCGACGGCAGCATCAAGAACTACCTGCTCGCCCGGGACGCCCCGTCGCCCCGGCAGCCGACGCCGAAATTCTTCTTCGTGCCCTGGGATTACGACGCGACGTTCGGCCGCAACTGGGACGGCTCGAGGGTCGACGTGAAGACTTGGTTGTCCAACCCGCTCTTCGACCGCCTCATGACCAACGCCTTCTACCGCCCCCTGGTGGCCAAGCGCTGGCAGGAACTGCGGACCCGTCAGTTCGCCGAAGCGAACATCCTGCGGATGATCGACGAAAACGTGCGCACGATCGGGCCGGCCGCCATGATGAACCAAAGACGCTGGCGCGGCATCGACGGCAGCAACCCCGCGCACTTCACCTTCGAGAAGGATGTCGCGGAGATCAAGGCCTGGGTGCCGCTCAGGCTCAGCTGGCTGGACGGTGAGATCAA
>JACCDY011130842.1_pt1 | contig 55182 bp, 32 predicted proteins | sample 7446391 | NCBI WGS metagenome assembly JACCDY01 (sample SAMN15323451, study PRJNA562643) | freshwater metagenome | isolation source: river surface water | place: USA:Blue River Watershed | collected 2017-08-18
TGGAATTCAGATGCCCAGAGAGTTCAGGTTGGGCGAGACATATATAATGGCAGAATTTGTCTATTTGGATCAACCAGAAGCGAATCGTTTCCGTTTGGCAGATTTGCAGATACCCATTGTACAGCACTATTCAATTGAACCATACCAGACACAGGGACTTCCTCGTGCAAGAATTCGTGTAGATATACCGAACCCTACTCGCGACCTATATTGGTTTGCTCAGAGGGTGGAGGCACCTTCCTTGAATGCACATTTCTTGGCTACTCGTGAACTATCTGCACCAAATCAGCCTGAAGAGGTTTCATGTCAACAGACACTATGGTGGCCTGATGCAATTGGCCTGGATGCGAGATATCCTGGTCCAATTCGTCCTGCATTTTCCCTGTCTAATTCTGAGCCAATGAAGGCGATGGCGTTGATGTATGAAGGCTCTCTTGTTCGTTTTCGTACAGAGAATCCTGCAATTTATAGGTCTATATTGCCCTCGTTTGAGCAGAAAAAGAGTCCTTGGATTAATCGTTATTACTATAATCTGCCAATTGGCATTCAGAATGGAATAGTGCCTTTTTCTAAGCCGCGTGGAGAGGGGAATTTAGATAAAGTGCAGAATAGGGAGCTTGTCTTGGAATTTGAACCTTTAAGAGGATCTTATAATCCAAATGATGTTCCTTCATATGTTGTATATGTATTTGCTGAGACATACAATGTACTGCGTGTATATGGTGGAAGAGCAGGAACTCTATTTGCATATTAAGGGGGTTGAATATTTATTATAATTATATATGATTGTATATAATTATAATAGCGAGGGAGGAGAGGAGGGGGCTAAATAGCATATTCTCTAGAGAGGCTGATTTTCAAGAGATCATTCTCAAATGTCGTGACTTGTTCACCGATTGACGTGTAACGTACGAGCTGCTGTAGTTCCTCTTTCTTTGGTAATTTATCATTTCTGAAGAGAAGATTCTTCCAGATTGTACTGCAACCTTCTGAGATAAATGTTGCAGCATTTTCAATTGTGAGAACAAGCTTCTTTTCAATTTGTTTCTTTGCCTTATTTACGACTGTCACGAGAAATACACGTTCCATCATACTACTAGAGTATCTAGAAAAAAGTTTAGACCCTGATCTTATTTTCTCATTTTCAGAGTCATTGATGCAACTACACCAGGTTTTGATGGAAGAATTACTTCTGCATAACGTCCATACCGTGCAAATTCTATCTTTCCTGCCCATGCATGGTCTGATTTTGTCCATTCGCTAATCTTGGCTTTAAGTTCCTGAAAGCCTGGTTCTGTGTCTACGATGCCGACTTCTCTAAGCTTTAGAAGAAGGGTGACTCCTTCTTTTAATCTGTCTTCTAGTGATTTCAATACCGGTTTCTTGGATGGCTTTGGCTCTTGTTTGATGGGGCTGATGTTGCTGATCTCCTGGCCTGACATTACTAAGTTTTGAATAGAATTGTTTAAGCTTTTTTGTAATATCATTTAGAATTGCAGGGTCTTCATTTGTGGTAGAGCAACGATCATTTATAAGTACCCATTCGCGATTTAGAAGTGTTAGGACTTCTTCCAATTCCTCTGTATCATGCATATTATTAATTAGAATGATTTGAAGACAGAGCTCTACAATCGCAGTATATGGGAGCTTATTTCTATAGGGTGAAATGGGGAGGAATGAATTGGTTGAGGTATTTGTCCTGGAACTATCATATGCATATGGAGGAGAAGCCCTGTCATCAATAAAGAGAGTGTTGGAGAAGTTTGGTACTTTATTAGGATAGAGTTCTGTAAATGGGCGAACGAGATCTTTAACCACATACCCATTTATCTGCGGAAGGGATGGGCAATTATCTCTCGTAATCAGAAGGTCAATGAAATGCGGGTCATCTGCGATAGACGACATCATATCTGCAATCATTTCTGGAGTTGACCATGTGAAGCCCTCCTCAGCCATGCTGAGTTGATTCGTATAAATAACTATCTTATCTATGCGTCTGGCTCGTTTTAGTCTGCTGGCCTCTCGTATAAAACGTTGCATGCCGGGTCTAAGGATGTTTGTTTCAAGGGAATAGGCTGCAATAAGTTGAATGGTTTTATTATAGTCTACAGAATGACCAAGCTGCTCTGCAAAGTTGAGAAAGGATTCAATGAAAAACAATAGATGATATGAACCAGTTGTTTCGTCATTGTCTAGTATGAGTATTCTGGGTGCAGAGGCAGAGGCAGCCATCTTGCTTATGGTTGTGGGATTTATTTATTCAGATGAACCTGTTGATTATATATGTAGACGGGGCAGACAGTCGGAGGAGAGACGAATCTGACGTCTTTTACTGGGGTATAGTCGCATGCCTGGAGGCCTTTAGCGACTTCTGCTTGATATTCATAGGAAGGGAACTTCAGGATACAGCCACTGAGATCGCAGTTTGCAGCACGGAATTCTGCAGGGGTGATGTTACAGTGAGTAATCTGTTTGTAGTTTACGAGAACTGCTTGTCCATTACGTTTCTTTATTACGTCACTCGCGTCCATTCTACTGGGGACTTCGTTTTGTCAAAGATATAGGCTTGGACGAGACGGGCTGGACGGCCTGCGTCGGGAGTTGTCTCATTACCGTCCTCATCAATGTAGCGGACTTCAAACTCTGGAACGAGGATGGGGTTACCTGATGCATCTAGGACTTCTTCCATTTGAGGTGTTCCATCAGGGTTGAAAAGGGGTATTTCTGTTACCTTTTCTTCCATACGAGGGACTTTGTGAGTACCTATAACTTGGTCATTTTCATCGTAGAGGGGAAATTCATCTATGATTGGCTCTTCTGATGGGACTTGTATTTCAACGTTTTTCTGGATATAGCGTTGAGTCGCTTCATCAAATACGATTTCTTTTTGTGTGACAGTTTTCTGGATAGTTTGCATAACGGGGATTTTGGTTGTTTCTTTCTTGATTTTTTGCTGCTTCTTTAGTATCATATTAGGAATAAATTGTGTATAATTGTCTGCTAGAACACCACATGTTTTATTACAGAGACAATATGATTCCTTAATTTTATAGTAGGATGTTGTGCCAATAGGTGCAATATATAGATATTTATTTGAAGGTATATCTGATTGAACTAGCCATACTCCTGATATATCATTGTGTGAAAATGAATCTGTTGAAATACGATTAGAACAAATTATATTTCTTGCATTTTTAAATCTTTCTTGGTTGGCTATTTCTATTGTTGTAAGGTTAGATGCTTTTATTGCAAATCCTGATTCATCGCATACATGTGTTCCTTCTTGTGACCATATATATTCTCCAGGATATATTGTTACTTTGTTCATCCTTTTATACTATATTGTAATTATACTTTAAGTTTTTATTATATATATTGTAGTTAACACTGCAGGTAATTTATTAAATGCAACTTGTGTTAAAGGTGTTGTGCTACCATATGCATAAACATTAGAACCTGTAAATGTATTTATTGTACCCTCATTTTGAGAATTATATGGGTTACCAAATGCTTCTGCATTACCATTCCAGCCAGATGAATAACCAACGGATGGCATTACTATATTATGGCTATGTGGTGGTAAGTGCATTGGTGTTATAAGGTCTACATCACTACCTAATTTTACACCAAGTCCTGCTGTATTTAAAGAAGTAACGCCACGGGGTATTCTGTTTGTGTAATCAGGTAAATTAAATGTACTTGAACTATCACCAGATCCATATTGAGTGCCTATAATATTAAATAATTCTGGATACCCTATACCATTTGAATCAGTTTGACGTTTAACTGCTTGCCCTCCACACCATAACCAACCTGATGGAATATTTATACTACTATATGCTATAATTGTTCCAGTTGGTACAAGAAGTGTTGTTGAATATCCAATTTCTTTAGCAGCTGTATCATATACAAGGGGGCTTGTTGTAGTTGTTGTTAATGCACGAACAGGTGCAACATAAAACCCTGAATTTGATGTGTTTAGTGCTGTATTTTCCTGTGCATTAATGACTATACTATTTGCTGCCTGTGATGTTTCACCTGCAAGTGGACCAATTGCAACTGCAAATGAACCTTGCGTATTATAGCCTGCTGTATCACCTAATGCAACTGCACGATATCCCTGTGATATACTGCCTGCACTTGGACCAACTGCTGTTGCAGCACTTTGTTGCGATGTCTTGCCTGCATGGAAACCTACTGCAACTGACCATTTTCCCTGTGAATTTGAACCTGCTTCTAAACCTATTGCTATTGTATTTGAACCTTGGCTATTTGAACCTGCTTTATTACCTATTGCAATTGCATCTGAACTTTGAGCATTAAAACCTGCACCTACACCTATTTTTGTATTACTTGTATTGAATGATGCAAGTATACTAGATGCTTGCCACGTTGATAATATAATATTATTTGACGCTTGTATATATAAATTGCCTGAATTACCGCTATCAGTTACAATTCTACCTTGATTTGAACCACCAGCTTTGAAATGTAATCCTCCACTATATCCATTTGAATTTGAACCAACATATGCCATTATTGCTGGAGTTGATACTATTTCTTTTGTATCACTTACATATGATATTAATTCAGTTTCTGTTAAATTAGATGATGATAAATTACGAATAGGATTCACATAAAAGCCACTATTAGATGTATTTAATGCAGTTGAATCTGCATTCAAGATTATACTATTTGAAGCCTGTGATGTTTCACCTGCATTTTGACCTATTGCTATTGCATTCTTACCTTGTGTATTATAACCTGCCATATTCCCTATTGCAACAGCATTTGAGCCCTGTGAATTTCGGCCTGCTTCGTTACCTATCGCGACTGAGAAATTTCCTTGAGTATTTGAACCTGCATTTGAACCAATTTTTATAGTTGATTTATCATTAAATGGGAAATAATATGTATTATCATATGCTCTTCCAGATAAACCCACTTTTATTTGTGGATTTGATGATCCAGGGACTAGTTCCATGCTATTACCACAAATATCTATTGAAAATGAACGCCTCGTTGAATCAGAGTAAGAATATATTACAAATTCTTTTGCATTTACACCACCAGCACTACTATCGCCACCTACAATTAATCTCCAAATTGAAGAATCAGTTGGATTCTTAATATATAATGATGAATCTGGCCAAGAACTAGGGGCTTTAATAGTTAATTCAGTTGATAGAACTGCACCTGTAGTAATATCACCAGTATCTTTAATTGTTAATAAATCTGTAGTAGTCAAATTACTACGCCTTGATATACTATAATTCCAACCAGTCCCATTACCAATTATCATACGACCTGCATTTAGATAACCACCAGATCCTATAAAGGCAGTATATCCAGACACTTCTTCAGGTATCGCTGCGTTTGTTATAAATGCAGTTCCGCCAATAGATGTACTGCTTGATACATTTCCTGATGCAACAGAGTCACCCCATACTAACTCATTTGCACTTGTATCATAATATACACCCCTATATGTACTGCCTGATACATTTGATCTTACAGGTGCAACATAGAAGCCTGAATTTGATGCATTCAATGGATTATCTAATGTTTGGGCATTTAATATTATACTGTTATTTGCTTGACTAGTATATCCTGCACCATCACCTATTGCTATTGTATGAGAACCCTGTGATATCATTCCTGCATTACGACCTATTGCTATTGCAACAGCAGCTTGTGAATTAGAACCTGCTTTAAATCCTATTGCTATTGCACTACCCTCATCAGTTGATAATAAATTAATTTTACGACCCTGTGATATTCTACCTGCATCTGCACCAATTGCTATTGAACTAATTACTTGAGATGTTTGACCAGCATTACGACCTATTGTTATTGCATTTGAACCCTGTGTATTTGAACCAGCATCACGGCCTATTGCAACTGCTTCTAATCCTTGTGTTACAGAACCTGCATTTGACCCTATTTTAATAGTAGATGCTGTGTCAAATGAAACAGTATTATTATCTACATACTGTTTTGTTGCTGCATCTGTGTTTGCAGTAGGTGCTGCCAGATTTGTTATCTTATAAATATTTCCCATATTAACATTTGTTGTTGCAGTAACCTGTGACCAGTTTGGACCACGCACTATTTCATTTGCAGTTGTATAATACAGTGGTATACCTGATGATAAGACTGACAACTCATTTGATGCATTTCTCACTGGATTTACATAGAATCCCTGAGATGTTCCATTTATTGTTACTGTAGATGATGCATTTAGGACTATACTATTTGATGATTGTGAAGTTAGACCTGCATTTTGACCTATTGCTATTGAATTAGTACCTTGGGCATTTGAACCTGCATTAAGGCCTATTGCAATTGTATTTGACTGTTGTGATATCTGACCTGCATTATCACCTACTGCAACTGAAAAATTCCCTTGAGATGTTTGACCTGCATTATCACCAATTGCGACTGAGAATATACCTTGGCGATTGCTACCTGCAGAATTGCCTATTGCAACTGACTGTGAACCTTGTGAAATAGATGCTGCATCTTTTCCTACAGATATTGAATTTGACTGTTGCGATGTTCTACCTGCACCAAATCCAATAGCAATTGCCCCTGAACGCTGGAAATTAGAGCCTGCAAATGAACCTATTGCAACCACATCCTGACCCTGAGACAGTTGTCCCGCAGTATTACCAATTGCTACCGCCCCTACTGCTTGATTATTTGAACCTGCATTTTGACCAATTGCTACCCTTGTTGATGCCTTGTCTACAATACCAATTGCCCCTTCATATCTCCAGAAGGTGACTTTAGGAGGTAATGCCTGTGTTACACCAGTATAATTATAAAATGTAATAAGGCCTGCGTCATAATCAAATGAATATTCGGTTGGTAAAATTGTTACACCTGCATTTGTTGTTACTGTTATACCATATGAACCAGCTGAATCATAGTTTGATGGAATAGCTTGTTGTAGTAAATTGGGATTACCATTTTGATCTCTATAATAAAATGCCCTGTTCACCTGACCAGAAAATCCAAATAGTTGCACACCAGTGTATTTAACAATATATGAAAAACTTGTTGCAACCTCTTTTTGATATGTTATATTCACCTGTGTATCTCCAGTATATCTAATATATGGAACAGTCGTATTTGTAGCTGTATTTAATGCTGGTGCCGTAGAAGGAATATCTTGAGAAAATATACGATTTGCCGTTACAAATGGCCTAGCATTCTCTTGAAATTCAGTATTTACAGCGTTATCTGTATTAGCATAACCCTGAAACTTTTTAAAGAGGATATTAGTTTTATCTGTAGTTTGTATACCGCTCATACCTAAGTATCTATTATAAAATCTTTATATCTTTTTTACACTATTATGTGTAAGAACAATATACATCTGTAAAGTTTACGTCTGTCCTAGATGCTTGTATACCAATACGTAAATATATCTTTACACTTGTATATGCAATTTGTGAAGGAACAAACGACCATTCATTCACAGCAATTCTTTGGTCATTCGTAGCATTATTTGTTGAATTTATTGTACTACTTCCACCTATAAACCCACCTGATCCCGCATTTGAAGAATTCTTATAATATGTTGCAAAATCAGATGAATTACCTATAGCATTTGCTGTAAGTGCATCTATCCATACTGTTGTCTTTGCATTAGAATCGGTTATATCCACTGGAGTAGAACTATTGTATTCCTGGAATTTGTAATGCATTGTTAGGCCATTAACATTTAGAGAACCAGATGTGGTGTCTATTCCAGTTATAGTTGAATTTGCATTATAGAAATTCTTTATTATAAATGCAAGGCTTGATATCTGCGACGAGCTTGTTTTAGGGATTGTCCAGGAGAATGTTGTATATCTGAATGTTGTAGATACTTCAGATGCAATAGATGAATAGTTGAGAGTAGAGTTATTAAGGAATGTTGTATATGATACAAGATATGGTTCTCCTGTAGTTTTATAACGATATGCACCATTCGCAAATAGAAGTTCACCTGATGGAAGGGCTGCTGCATTATTAAAAGTAGAGAGTGTCACTGCAGTCCCTGTAATATTTGCAGGATTTGCAAACCTCATACCTTCCCTCCCAGTTGTACTATTTGTTGTTGGGTCTTGTTCGGATGATACAAATACTCTATTTGCGGTTGCCTCGTCTAAGACTATATTAAATGAACTTGCAGTATAGTTTGTGCCATTTCCATTTATGTTATATGGTGTTATTGTATATGAAATACCCTTTGTATATCTGGACGAGTTAGGGCTTTGTGATATAAATGTCGTTGAGAGATTCTGTGTATTAAATGTCTGTGGATTTGTAATCTGTGCACCAGTTAATGCAAGTGTAGGGTTAAATGTAGCGGATGTATTTAGAGGTGCACCAGTTGTTACTTTGAAAATACGATCAGTATAGTAGAAGAAATTGCCAGGATTTGTTATTTGAATATTAGACATGACAATATTATCTGTTGCTGCAATACCATATATAGTAATACCACATATTTGTTTTGACGAATGAGATATTGTAAATGTCGGTGTAGATGTAATTGATGCTAGGGTTATAGTAGGTAAACTATCTACAAAGTATGTTAATGTGTATGTAGATGTTGTATTTACACTTGGATTTCCTATTGTATGTGTAAGTGTCTTTGAATAGGATGTTGTACCTGCTGCCTGGCCTGACCAAGAAAGAGTAATTGGAACATTTACACGTAGGACAAGGCCATTATTTACAGGGTCTCCTGAATAATAATCTGCTATTGTAGATGCCAGGGTTGCTGCGGTTGATGATGTAATTGTGCCTGTAATTGCCACGTTTGATGACGCTGTTAAGTTTGAATTCCAGCCATTAACTGTAAAGAAGTTTGAACCGTCCCATGCAAGTTTCATTAGAGCTGATGTAGTTGCACCAACAGTATTAGTATTATGAACTGTCAATTGCACAGATGAGCCAGTCATTGAACCTGTTGCAGAATAGAAAATAGGCTGTGTTATTGTTGTGGCCGATGCTGTTGAACGTATATTTACAGCGATTGAACCATCTACTGTCCTTGTATAATGTGTGCCGATTAAGTTATTATTAAATGTAGTAGAGCCATTTGCTGTGCCTGCATTTGCGATTAATAGGGTTGTTGGTATAGTCGGTGCAGCAGTTGTATATGTAATTGATGCAGTCGGTCCATATGTTGAAGTAAGTGAGTTTCTAGCACTGCCTGTTATTTGATATGTTGTACTTGCAACAAGCCCTGATTTTGTAGTGGATTGATTTGGTGCTGAATATGTAATATTATCAATGGCAGGTGTTGCAGGAGTAATACCATATTTTGATGTTGACTGTACAGAATATGTAAACAGATATGCATTTGCAAGTGTTCCATCGCCAAATGCGGGGGCACCAGTCGCTCCTAGGGCAAGTGGCGTAGTAGGATCATTTAGAACATATTGTGGCTGTGTCCATGAATATGTGATTGAGCTATTTGTAGAAGAATTCCCTGTTAAGAAGCGAATTATAGATGGAGGGTATGCTGCTGTAAATGCACTTAGAGATACCTGTGTCACATCAGTTGTGCCCTGTGCATTCTGATAGCTTATGTTTACATAGAGAGTACCTGTTGCTCCTGATAGGGATGTATTGTAGTATACATATGCATTATATATTGTTCCATTTATATTGCGTTGATAGTAACCAGATACACCAGAGTTCTTTGAAATAACCAATACAGTGATTGGATTGGCCTGGTCTGGGAGATTGGTTGTTATATTAACTGCATCAGTAATTGCAGAGAAACCAGTACCAGTTATATCAGCTTTAAGTCTATCAATCGCGGGGAGTTTTCTTGTTGTGAATGATGCCTGTATTTGCGTAGGAAGAGTCCAGAACATAATTAGCTCGGTTGATGATATAATTTTATTTGTAGATGCATCTATCTGTGGTGCGGGGGCTAGCAGATATTTATATAACCAGTTGTCAAGTTTATATATTGAGCTGTCATATGTATCTGTGCCTTGGGTTATATTTGCAGATGTTACCTCTAATTTAGGAGTGGTCATATTTGTAGGTTCTCTCAGAGTATTCCAGGCTTGATTGTATGTGAATTCCTTGCTTGCTGTATTATAATAGACTGGAACATTTGATGTGTCATATGTTGTATTTGATCTTACAGGGGCTACATAGAATCCTTGGCTAGATGTATTTAGCTGGCTGGATGTTGCATTTATTATAATACTGTTTGATGATTGTGAGGTTTGACCTGCAAATGCACCTATTGCGATTGCATTGGACCCTTGTGAATTACTACCTGCTAGTGCACCAATTGCTATAGCTGCTGTACCCTGATTAAGCCTTCCTGCCGCATTACCTATTGCAATTGCACTATCACCTAGCATTGATTGAGATGTTTGACCTGCATTATTACCTATTGCAATAGAAAGAGTCCTTTGTGCATTAGAGCCTGCATTTGAACCAATTTTAATTGTAGTGGGAGTTATTATGAGTGTATTCAAACTTCCATCTACATAGTTCTTAGTCGCTGCACCTGATGCATCTACTGGTTCTTGTAGCTGACGTATTCTGAAACCATTCATAGAGACATCTTTTACAGCTTGGTAATTTGCCCATCCTGAAACTGCAGTTGGTATAGTTGTATTAATTATTGTATTTAAACTAGAGTCTACTGCTGTCTTATTCGAGGTGACTGTTCCTGAAAGTGTTGAGAAGGTTGTTGAAAGAGTATTGAAACTGGAATCTATTGCTGTTGATAATATAGTATTTCTTAAATCAACATAGTTTTTAGTAGCTGCACCAGAAGCATCCGTTGGCTCAGCCATGGCAGTAATTCTGTAATTCGCCATATTTACGTTTGATGTAGCTGCAAATGTTGCCCATGAACTAGTACCACTTGTTACTACAGCACTATCAACATATCCTTTGGTTGCTGCATCTGTATTTACAGAGGGCGTGGGAAGGTTTGTTATTCTATTATTATTCATATTCACGTTAGATGTTGCAGTAATTTGTGACCAATTTGGCCCGCGTACTATTTCATTTGATAAAGCATTATAATAAAGTGGTATGTTGGATAATACATTTGATACATCTCTTACAGGATTTACATAAAACCCCTGTGATGAACCATTTATTATTACTGTAGATGATGCATTTAGGACTATGCTATTTGCTGACTGTGATGTAGTACCTGCATTTTTACCTATTGCTATTGCATTACTCCCTTGAGCAGTTGAGCCTGCACTAAGTCCTATTGCTACCGAATTTGAACCCTGAGATGTTCTGCCTGCATCTGTACCAATTGCAATAGAATATTGTCCCTGTGTGTTTGAACCTGCTTCATTTCCTAATGCAACTGCATGTATTTGTTGAGATACAGTGCCTGTATTTCTTCCTATTGCAATACCCGCAGCCGCTTGTGAATTAGAACCTGCATTTTGACCTATTGCTATTGTATTAAATCCCTGCATATTTAAACCTGCATTATAACCAATTGCTACCGAATTTGAATTCTGTGATATCTGACCTGCATTCTCACCTAGTGCAACTGAGTAGTTTCCTTGAGATGTGTTTCCTGCTGTATCACCTATTGCTACTGAGAATATACCTTGGCGATTGCTACCTGCTCTATTTCCTAGAGCTATTGCATTTGATTGTTGTGAATTAAACCCTGCACTTGTACCTATTGCTATTGCAAGTGTTCTTTGTGCATTACATCCTGCAAATGCACCAATTGCTATACCTGATATATCCTGTGATGTTCTACCAGCACGTTCACCGATTGCTATACTGTTAAATCCTTGGTTAGCATTTGCTGCATCAAATCCTATTGCAACTGCGTGTGAGCCTTGATTTGTACTTCCTGTCAATTTACCAATTGCAATTGAATTTGAACCTTGTGAAGTAATAGCTGCCTGATCACCAATTGCAACAGCAGAACCACTCTGTGCATTGCTACCTGCCTGATTACCAATTGCTACTACAAATTCATCCTGTGGAATAGTACCTGCGTTAGTACCAATTCTTACAGAACCAGTTGTAAATTTGCTATCAACATAATTTCTAGTGGCTGCACCTGAAGCATCTTGTGGCTCTGCCATAGCAGTAATTCTGTAGTTCGCCATATTTACGTTGGATGTAGCTGCAAATGTTGCCCATGAACTAGTACCATTTGTTGCCATAGCACTATCTACATATTGTTTTGTTGCAGCATCTGTTAATTCATTGGGAATAGGAAGGTTTGTTATTATATTATTATTCATATTTACAGAAGAAGTTGCAGTAATCTGTGACCAATTTGGCCCTCTAACTATTTCATTTGATAAAGTGTCATAATATAATGGTATATTAGATACTACATTTGATACATCTCTTATAGGTCTAACATAGAAACCTTGACTTGAACCATTTAATGCAACCGATGATGCATTAAGAACTATACTATTTGCAGGCTGTGATGTCTGTCCCGCATTTTGACCTATTGCAATCGCATTTGCACCTTGAGTATTTGAACCTGCAGCTGTGCCAATTGCTATAGAGTACTGACCTTGTGATTTATTACCAGCAGCATTACCAAGTGATATACTGTGTATAGATTGCGATGTTGAACCAGCATTTGAACCAATTGCTATACCTGTATTTCCTTGATTATTTGAACCTGCATGTATACCTAATGCAATTGTACTATAACCTTGGGCATTTGAACCAGCATTTGAACCAATAGCTATCGCATACCCAGTACTTTGTGAAACTACCCCAGCATTTGAACCTATTTTTATAGATGTGGGGTTTATTATAAGAGTATTAAAACTTGAATCTATTGCTGTTTTATTACTTGTTACTGTTCCAGAAAGTGTTGAGACTGTTGTAGATAGAGTATTGAAACTTGAATCTATTGCTGCCTTATTTGAGGAGACTGTTCCAGAAAGTGTTGAGACTGTTGTAGACAGAGTATTAAAACTTGAATCTATTGCTGTTTTATTACTTGTTACTGTTCCTGATAGTGTTGAGACTGTTGTAGACAGAGTATTAAAACTTGAATCTATTGCTGTTTTATTACTTGTTACTGTTCCAGAAAGTGTTGAGACTGTTGTAGACAGAGTATTAAAACTTGAATCTACATAATTCTTAGTAGCTGCACCTGAAGCATCTATTGGGTCTGCTAACTGACGTATTCTGGAACCATTCATGGAGATATCAGATACAGCCTGAATACGTGACCAAGAAGGACCTTGCACTACTTCTCTAGAATTTGTATCATAGAATAATGGGACATTTGTTAATATATTTGATACATCTCTTATTGGAGCAATATATGTTCCAGATAACCCTGTATTTGCACTTAATGGATTACCAGTTGCATTTAATACAATTGTATTTGCAGACTGAGATGTTTGTCCAGCAAATGCACCAATTGCAATTGAATTTGAACCCTGTGTATTAGCACCTGCATTTGAACCTATTGCAATAGATCCTGTGCCTTGATTATTACTCCCTGCATTTGAACCCATTGCTACTGCATTTGAACCCTGTGAAGTATTCCCTGCATTTCTTCCAATTGCGACTGAATTTATTGATTGAGCTATACTTCCTACATCTTGACCAATTGCAATAGAACCAATACCTTGATTATTACTCCCTGCATTAAATCCTATTGCTATACTGCGTTCGTTTTGTGTGTTAGAGCCTGCATTAACACCTATTGCAATTGAATTTGATTTCTGATTATTCTGCCCTGCTGAATTACCTATTGCTACTGCAGATGCTTGTTGTATATTAGATCCAGCATTAAAACCAATTGCTATTGCATTTGATACTTGTGATATTTGACCTGCATTCTCACCTAATGCGACTGCATAGTTTCCTTGAGATGTCTGACCTGCTGTATCACCTATTGCTACAGAAAATGTACCCTGACGGTTACTACCTGCTGAATTACCTATTGCTACTGATTGTGAACCCTGTGTATTAGAACCCGCATTAAGTCCAATTGCAATAGTTTGTTGACCCTGTGCTACTAAACCTGCATTAGAACCTATTTTTATAGATGTAGGATTTATTATAAATGTATTAAGGCTACCATCTACATATGCTTTTGTTACTGCATCTGTATTAGCAGTAGGTGCTGCTAGATTTATTATTTTATTATTTGACATATCAACCTGTTGTACTGCCTTGAAGGTTGCCCAATTTGATACATTTGACGCTGATACTGTAGTAGAAAGCCCTGAAACAGTTGTGGAGAGAGTATTAAAATTAGAATCCACATAGTTCTTAGTAGCTGCACCTGAAGCATCTATTGGCTCTGCAAGACGAATTATCCTATTTCCAGATATATCAACAGATGTTGTTGCAGGATAGGTTGACCAGGAAGAAGGAGTTACACTAGATGCAACACTGCCTATCTGCGATACCAAATATGCTTTAGAGACTGCATCTGTATCTCCTTCAGGATTGGCAAGACCAGTAATTCTATTACCAGATACATCCACTGTTTCAGTTGCTTTTATAGTTGACCAATTAGGAATACCTAAAGTACCTTCGTATCTCCAAAATGTAACTTTAGGAGGGGATGACTGTGATACACTAGGATAATTATAGAATGTGATAAGGCCAGCATCTGTATCAAATGAATAGTTATCTTTTGACACTACTGTAGTACCATTATTCAGGTATACAGTATAGTTGTATGATCCATTTGCATCATAGTTTGCAGGAATTGCATATTTTAAAAGATTGTCTGTACCACTAAGATCGTTGTAATAAAAAGCCCTATCAGTTTGACCTGAAAATCCATATAGGGGTACATTAGAATACTTCACAATATAGGATTGATTGCTATCTGTTGGAACAGAACGTGTATATGAAATACTTTCTGTAGCAGCAGAAACTGATTTTTTATAGCCCTTTGTGATAGTTGTATCACTTAGACTAGTTGGTGCCGTAGAAGGTATATCTTTGCTATACAGTCTATTAAGAGATGAATAGGGTCTAGCATTCTCTTGAAATTCATTTAATACAGAATTATCTGTGTTAGCATAACCCTGAAATTTTTTAAAGAGAATATTAGTCTTATCCGTATTCTGGATACCGCTCATTTATTATCTATCTGATAATAATAAGATAAGTTTTATACACATTATTATGTATAACTGCAATTGATTTGCGAAAATACTGCATCTAATGCTGAATCAGAAAAGCCAATTCTTACATATATTTTCAGAGTATTTCCTGATAGGATATCAGATGGCTTAAATGACCATCCGTTAACCCCTATTACTGGATTTGTTAGATCAGTTAAAGTACTATTTGCTACATTAAACCCACCAGATAGATTATTGGTAGAATTCTGGTAATATGATATTGCTGTTGCGGCATTATTAACTTGGAATGCATTAATCCATACTGTTGTTTTTGCAGAGGAGTCTGTAATAGGTATTGGTGTGGCACCATTAAACTCCTGGAATTTATAATAGAGTTCAATACCTGATGATACTATATCATTCGTCTGTGAATTTACACCAGTTATCATTCCTGACTTGAGATTTTGGATTTGGAATTTCAGATTCTGAATCTGAGATGCGTAGGAATTGGAGATAGTCCAGGAGAACATTGCATATCTGGTTGTCCCTGAGAGTGCGGAGTAGTTTGGCCCACCATATGTTGTTGAATAGTTAATTAAGTATGTTGGTGTTGATTCCTTGTATCTATATCTGCCATTTGCATATAGAAGTTCTGAGTTTGTCGTAAGGAGGGTTGAATGATTAAATGCGGTGAGGGCGAGAGATGTAGATGTTAAATCTGCAGGATTTGAGAATCGCATGCCTTCTACGCCTGATGTACTTCCTGCTGGACTCTGTTCAGATGCAGGGAACGCCTTATTTGCCGAGGGGGCATCCACAATAATTGGAACAGATGCATTTAGAGGTGTTGAGAGATTGTTTATATTAAATGGTGTAATTGTATAGGGCATTCCCTGAGAATATGATGAAGAAGAAAATGTTCCTGTTACTTGTGTGGTTGGATAAGTAAGTGGTGATACTATTGCACCAGAAGCATCATATGGAGATGCTGGAAGTGTTCCTACTGCAGAGTTTGTTATACTCATAAGAGGGATGGAGACTGTAAAGAGTTTGCCCTGATAGTAAAAGTATTTACCCTGATTTAGGACGGTTATATTATTAAATGTGAGTTGCTGTGATGGAGTGGCAGTACCATATATTGGTATACCACATATAGTTTTTTGCGTGAGAGAGGAAATAGTATAGGTTGGTGTGCCTGATATGGATGCTTGTGCTGTTGTAGGAAGTGAGTCAACATAATATGTATATGTTTTTGTTCCAACTGTTGAACTATTTATTTTATGCGTAAGCATAGATGACTTTTGTGAGGAAGCAGGGGAGGGTAGTGCGAGTTGAAGGGTAAATGATACTGAAGCTATAAGATTATTAAGTAAAGGATCGCCTTGGTACATATCTGCTGTTGTTATTGATGTAGCAATTGTTCCCTGGGATGAAGCAGTAAGTGAAGGGAATCCTCCTACTGTAAGCTTATTAGATGCATCATATTCAAGTGTCATTGCTGTCGCGGAGGTTGAACCTGGATTGTATGAATTTGTTACTGCAAGAGTTATGGGGTTAGTTGATGATATAACTGTAGAACCTGTATTATAAAATATTAAGTCAGTTGATGCAAGTACTGTATTTGATACATTCTGTATAGTTGATGAACGGTTATAGTTTCCCGCGAATGGTATATTATATCCAGATATTGCTACAGAGTTTGATGGAAGAGTTGTTGTAAATGTACCAGATGCATCTGGACTTGATGTGGAGGAAACATCATTCTTTGCTGTAATTGTGACTCTGTATGTTGTCCCTGCATACAGGGAGTTCTGTGTATAGGACTGTATTGTAGAAGAGTAATCCTGTATATTTGTTGTGCTTACTAGACCTGAAATTCCTCCATATTTAGATGTAGCAGTTGGTTGATATGTGAGCGTATATGCAGGGGTTGCATATCCTGGTGCACCAGCTGTACCATATGTCTTTTGATTACCAGGAGTTGTATCAATAAATTCAGGAGCAGTCCATTGAACTACAGCGGATGTTGTTGATGGAGTTGCTGAAATAGAGCGGACTGCAGACGGAGGATAGCCTTGCATGAATGTCGCGAGAGGAACTGTAACTTTATTTGGTTGTTGTGAAGAGGAGTTCTTGTAGTATACAGTAACATAGATTGTGCTTCCTGCAGTGGATAGGGATGAATTATAGTATACATATGCATTATATGTTTTCCCGCCTATAATACGTTGTTGATAGCCAGAATTACCAGCGGATTTAGAGAGAATGAGAAGCGTAACTGGATTTGAAGTGCCTGGTACATACTGTGTTGTTGTTGGCGGAGTGAAGACTGGGGCGACACCTGATATATCTGCATAGAGTTCATTTATGACTGGGAATTTCTGTTGGCTGAATGCAACTGAGATTTGTTCTGGCAGAGTCCAGAAGAAGCCGATTTCACTGGATGTGGGGCTGAAATTGGCTGAGACATCTATTGCAGGAGGTTGGCTGAGGAGATAGGTAGTGAGCCATTGATCAAGTGGATTGACTTTTGTATCTACGTAGTTCTTTGTTGCAACATCTTGATTATTTGATGGGTCTGCTACATTTATTATGCGATTATTACTGAGGTCTGGTGTAGTAGATGCTTGTACTGTTGACCAGTTTGGTATTGATGTTATGGATGAGCCGACGCGTGTATCTATGTAGGTTGTTAAGTTATTTAGACTGGAGTCAACATATGATTTCAGGGAGTTATAACTGGTATCTATATGGGAGTTTATTAATTGTACTGAGGTTGCTAGTTGACCAGATAGGTCATTGTAACTTGAATCTAGAGTTCCTAAACGCGAGTTAATAGTATTGAGACTACTGTCTACATACTGTTTCAATGTATTGTAACTTCCATCTATATAGTCTGTCATATCATTGTAACTTCCATCTATATAGCCATATACACTATTAAATTCGTTTCCTACATTAAATACTATTTCAACGAAGCTAGCATCTATATGTCTGTTAATTGACTGTACTGATAATGCTAGTTGACCAGATAAGTCATTGAAACTTGAATCTAGAGTTCCTAAACGCGAGTTAATAGTATTGAGACTACTGTCTACATACTGTTTTAATGTATTGAAACTACCATCTACATAGTCTGTCATATCATTGTAACTTCCATCTATATAGTCATATACATTATTAAATTCAATCCCTACATTTGTTACTATTTCAACGAAGCTAGAATCTATGTGTAAATTAATTGACTGTACTGATGATGCTAGTTGACCAGATAGGTCATTGTAACTTGAATCTAGAGTTCCAAAACGTGTATTCACTACATTTAGACTTGCGTCTATACGAGAGTTAATTGACTGTACTGATGATGCTAGTTGACCAGACAGGTCATTGAAACTTATATCTAGGACTCCTAGACGTGAATTAATAGTATTGAGACTACTGTCTACATACTGTTTTAATGTATTAAAACTACTATCAACATATTCTATCATGTCATTATAACTACCATCTATATGGGTGTTAATTGACTGTACTGAGGTTGCCAGTTGACCAGACAGGTCATTGAAACTTGAATCAAGGGCTACTAGACGAGAGTTAATAGTATTGAGACTACTGTCAATATACTGTATTATATCATTATAACTACTATCTATATGAGTGTTAATTGACTGTACTGAAGTTGCTAGTTGACCAGACAAGTCATTGAAGCTTGAATCAAGGGCTCCTAGAAGTGAATTAATAGTATTAAGGCTAATATCTATACTATCAAGATCATAACCTATATTATCACGAATCTCATTGAAACTAGCATCTATGCGACTATCTACATAATATTTTGTAGCAGCACCAGATGGATCTATAGGCTCAGCAAGTCTGATAATTTTGTTCCCAGACATATCAAGGTCTGACTGTAGTGGATTTTTCAACGTATCATTATTTGCATATTGTATTTCTTTTGTTATTGTATTATATGTAAGTATAACTGATGAATTTGATGTTTGGCGAATTGGATCAATAAAAAGACCACTTGTATCTGTATTTAATTCTAAACCAGTTGCATTTAATATAATACTATTTGATGACTGCGAGGATTTACCTGCATTTGTACCCAATGCAATAGCATTTGAACCCTGTGAATTATAACCTGCTGCCTGACCAATTGCAATTGAATTAGATCCTTGATTCATAACAGCTGCATCTTTACCAATTGCGATTGCATTACCAGATTGTTCGATAAAACCTGCAGTTTGGCCTATAGCTATTGCATTAACATTTTGACGTATATACCCTGCAGATTGACCAATTGCAATCGCATTTCCAGATTGATCTGTCAAACCAGCTTGTTGACCAATAGCAATTGCATTTACATTTTGTCTTTCATTACCAGCTGACTGACCAATTGCTATTGCATTTCCTGATTGATCATTTGTACCTGCATTTTGACCAATTGCTATTGCATTTATATTTTGCCTTGTTCTACCTGCTTCTTGACCAATTGCAATTGCATTTAAACTCTGTGAACTGAAGGCAGCTTTATTACCTATTGCAATTGCATTTCCAGACTGGTCCGTCCAACCAGCAGACTGGCCAATAGCAATAGCATTTATATTTTGTCGTGTGTTACCAGCAGATTGGCCTATTGCTATTGTATTTTGTGATTGATTACTAAAACCTGCTTGTTGACCAATTGCAATAGCATTCACATTTTGACTGAATCTACCTGCTTCTTGACCAAGTGAAATTGCATTTCCAGATTGATCTATATAACCTGCATTTAGACCAATTGCAATAGCATTTGAACCCTGTGTATTACAGCCTGCAGATAGACCGATTGCGATTGCATTTCCAGATTGGTCTATTCTACCAGCATTTCTGCCAATTGCAACTGCATTCTCTTGTTGTCCATTTAAACCTGTATTATAACCAATTCCTATTGCATAATACCCTTGACTTGTTGTTGAATCATATGGTAATGTTATCCCGCCTAGTTGTGAGTTATAATAACGACCAATATGTATTTCTGTGCTATAAACTGCAGTATCTACATAATTCTTTGTAACTGCATCGCTGTTTCCAGACGGGTCTGCGAGATTTATAATACGATTTGCTGACAGGTCTACATTGGTTCCTGCTCGGATGTTGTACCATGCAGTTGACGGGTCTGCGAGATAGGTTGTTATATTTGATATAGCAGTGTCTACGTATGATTTTGTTGTCGCACCTGAAGGGTCAGTCGGCTCAGCGAGTCTGAGAATCTTATTTCCAGACATGTCAATGACGGATTCGGCTGGGGCTGAATACCATGTGTTTTTACCATATTGGAGCTCCTTTGTGATAGGGTTGTAATAGGAAATAGGTGTGATTGTGCCTGCCGTAGTGTCTATTTCTCGGATGGGATTGATGAAGAAGCCTGGGGTGAGGGAATTGAGAGAGGCATCGGATGCATTGAGGATAATGCTATTCGCATGCTGAGAAGTGTAGCCTGCATTTGCACCAATGGCGATGGCATTTGAGCCTTGTGTATCTCGGCCAGCATTTGTACCAATGGCGATGGCATTTGGCTGCTGATTGATGAGGGCTGCATTTGTGCCGAGATAGACATTGGATGCGTCGTAGCCGAGGCCGACTGGGCCTTCGTATCGCCAGAAGGTGATTTTGGGGGGTTCTGTTCGTGATATACCATCAGTATTATAAAATACTATTATACCTGCATCAGAATCAAGTATATATTCATCATATGCAACATACGTATCATCTTGACGCTTTACAGTAATTGTATAAGATTGATCGCGTGTATGTCTATCAGTAATTGCACCTTTTAATAGATTTGGATTACCTGAAAGGTCATTATAATAGAATGCTATATCTGGGTTTCCTTCAAATCCATATAGTTGTACATCAGTATATTTAACTATATGTGCCTGTTCGGGATTAGATGAATATTCTTTTACATATGTTAATGATGTAGTATTTAAAGAGGGTGCTTTTTTATATGGTACATTTATAATATCCGATAATAATATAGACGGTGCATTATCAGGTATTTTTTTAAAATAAATGTTATTTGAATATATAGTTTCTGATGCATTTTCTGTCCATCTAGTTGCAAAAGTAGTACCACTAATATCAGCATAACCTAAATATTTATTAAATAGGATATTTAACTTATCCGTAGGCGTTATAGCACTCATACTAATATTATATTTATATAATTATACAAAAATAATATTATTTATTTACGACTTATTTATATTTAAGAAAGATTACATTTAATATCTGTGAATGTTATATCAGTTGTGTTTGATGGTATTTCTATAATAACATGTATTTTAACCTTGTTTGTAATATTACCATTGGTTGGTGTCAATGATGGTATTGCTACTGATAATGTAGAACCTGAAATACCAATATAACCACCTTGTTCTCTACTTGTCGATCCCACTCCATGCATTTTACTTAAAGATGTGGAGGCAGGATCTTTAATAAGTGCATTTAGCCATATTGTAGATTGACTGTTTGTATCTGTTGCAGAATATGGATTATTAGAATCATCAAAATGTTCAACACGATACAATATCACAAATGGTGCTTTTGATGTATTATATTTTACATAATTATTAACATCATCAAATGAAAGTGAACCAGGAAGGCCCAATATATTTATATTAAGTGTATTATATGTACCACTAGCAGAATCCCTATTTAATACCCATGAAAATGCAGCAGCACGAACATTTGATGATTCACCTGGTATTGTAGAATAATCTACACCAGTATTTCCCCATTTTGAATTATAATTAGTATATATATCAGGTGCAGATGTTTTATACATATATTTTCCATCTGCATAAAGCAATTCATTAAGATAGCCTGATGATGTCAATAATGCTGTCATATCATATGCACCATCAATTGAGCCAATATTTGATATTGAAGGAATTGTTCCGAAATGAACACGCATGCCTCTAGATGCAGTACCAATTGGTAAGGGTTCTGGTACAGGATTTACAAAATCGTATGCTTTCTGGTCAACTACAACTGGTATATTTACTGTAGTTGGTGTACCCATACCTTTCAAATTGTAAGGTGTAAATGTAAGGGGGATGTCTAATCTTCTTGTTGCACCAGATGCAAATGTAATATTCATCTGATTTGTAACATCTCCAGTAGGGTATGCTACAATAGGATCAGACGCAGGGGCTGTTGTTGGAATACCAACTCCGTTTAATGGAATAAAATCTGTACCAGATATACCTGTACCACCAGCAGCAATTGTGCATATACCTGTATTAGCAGTATTATTAAAGAAATATTTACCTGCATTAGTTATACTAATGTCGTTCATTGTCTGGTTAATAGTCTGGCCAGATCCACCAACCACGCTTATACCACATACCTTTTTAAGGCCTGATGCAAGTTGATTAAGTGTAACATTTGATGATACTGTTGCAGTAGCAGTTGGATCAAGTGAATCTACATAATAGTCAACAGACTTTGTATAGGATACTGTTGTAATATCCTTATTTACAGTATGTGTGAGTGTAAGTGTATGTTTAGCAGTACTTGCAGCCCCAGGATATAGATTTATTTTAGTAGGGTTTAATTTTGCAAATAGACCTGATCTAAGTTCATCTCCATTGTATACATCTACAATTGTAGACCCATCTTCTAATAAAGGAGTGGTTGAATCAGTTACTACAAGTGTTCCAAATGCACCAAGGCTTGCAGTATTTGTACCATCAAATAGTGTCGCTGCATCCATGCTTGCATATGTAGCGGTATTACATACTGCTAAATCATTTATAGTATCAGTGCTTTGAACAGTTGTACTTTCTTTTACAATATTTGCACCTATAATTGGAGTACTCTGTGCATCAATTGCAACAACATTTGCAGTATTTGTATATGAGCTGAAATTAATAGTTTGGGTTGCAATTGTAGAAGTTGTATCTAATGGCAATCCCGTTGTAAACGTGGTAGTTCCTTCTGCACCATAAGATGAGTTAACTGCATTCTTTGCAGATACACCTACAGTATATGTTGTTTTTGACGCAAGTTTATTTGTTGCAATAAATGGTGATGCAGTATCAGTATCATCTGCAATTGTAGGGCGAGGATTATTATAACGTTCAGTGCCACCATTTTCAGCCTGCGTGTATGTTATTTTATAGGGAACTGCAGCATATTTAGGTGCACCGTCGGTAAAACCAACTATATAATTGCCATCTACATAATTTGGATCTGAACTTGCTACAAATTCAGGTTCAATCCATGTGATAGTTGCACCATTTGAATTAATTGTTAAGGAGTCTACATTTACATTCCGAACATTACTGGGTGGGAACAAATCTAGGAACCGCCCCAATGTGTATGTATCCATTATATTAGGCATACCCGTTGCAGAGTTATTGTACCATACTCTTACTTTAATATCATCTGTTGCATTAGCAATATCGGATGAATAGTATACATATGTTGGAACATTATAAATAGGAAGAGATCCAGGAGGAGTGATTGTACGTGTAGTATAACCTGTAATCCCTGGATTCTTTGATAGGATGAGAGCATTTATACCAGACACATCTGTAATGAACTGAGTGTTATTTGTAAGAATTTCCTGGTTAGAAAGAGAGCCACTGATATCAAATGTGGCAGAAATTGTGTCAATTGCGGGAAGACTTTTTGATGTAAATGCAAACTTATATTGTGTTGGGTTGTTTTTCCAGTAGAATGTCAATTCAGTTGCATCTTGAATACCAGACAAGTCACTTGGTCCATTCACCTTATCAATGGCAGCGGGTTTAGCCATCATATAGTTGTAAATCCAGTTATCTATCTTGTATATGGCAGATGTGTAATTATCGCGACCATCAGTTACCCCAGGGGCATTTACAGCATACGCACCTGAGGCATCAATGCCAATACCAGGGGCATTCTCAGCTGAAGTGAAGTTGTATGCTGGGTTTTGATCAAGTACACCTGTTATAGGTACGCCATTTTGTAAAATAACACCATCTACATTCAAGCTACCAGATACATCAAGTGAAAACTTTGTAGAAGTGCCAGGTAAAGTATTCACATTTTGTTTGCCGATTGCTACGCTACCAGTATCATAATATGCATCATTTCCATTTTTACCAAATACAGCATCAGTTGCTCTATTAATTGTGCCAAATGTACCCTCATAACGCCAGAAAGATATTCTAGGAGGATTTGTTTTTCTTACAGTAGTATATGCAAAAAATGTTATTACACCAGCATCTCTATCTAATACATATTTATCTACGGAAACGGGTGTCCATATAGGATTACCGCCTGCATCAGTGCCTGTCATTGCTTCAACCAATATACCATATGTATTTTTATCTCCAAAATTTGGAGCAATTATATTTTCTAATAGATTTTTTGTATCAGGTACTCCTCCTGAAGTTAATTCTTCATATATAAATGCCACATCAGGATTTGTGCTAAATAAGCCTTTTAATGGAACATTCTCATATTTAACAATATGGGGAAAAGATGAACTTGTTTTTTTAGTATATCCTTTTATTTCAACGCTTGCTGTTGAGTTTAATTTATAATTTATAGAAACTGGAGAACTAGTTAATACACCTAATAATGATAATCTATCTGGTATATCATCGGCCATAATCATTGTTTTTGGTATTTTTGGCATTGCTAATGTTTGGTATTCTGTTGCAACTGATGTTGCACCTGTGTGAACATACCCAAGATACTTATCAAACAGAATATTGGCCTTGTTATTAGCACCATCAAGGCTTCTTTCAAAATCACTCATTATATATATTTATAAGAAAATAATAATAATGAAATTATGTATATTGGCATTCAACTGAAGTAAACGATACCCCGTAGGCATCCATCGACATGCCTATGCGAACGTATATATTTATATCCTTATATGTTATTGATGGAACAAACACATTGCATACTATATCATTTGGATTTGTATTTTGAATTAATTCTATTGTATTAACACCCTTATATATACCATTTAATGATTTTTTCTGTCTATCATTTGAATTATAATAACCCATATTGCCTCCTGCATCCCTTTTAGTTGCATCCATCCAAATAGTTGAAGCACTTGTATTTATATTTGCACCTATATCATTTATTTCCTCAAGCCTGTAGTATATTTTTATAATATTATTTTCTATATACTGTGATCCATTTAATACTTGTAATGTATTATATATATCACTATATCTAAGATTAATTGTATTTGTAAAATTAGATAATTTTATTTTCATTGTATTTATAGTTTTACTTGAGAGGGGTATCTTCCATGCATATGTCACCCATCTGAATCCAGATTCGTTCTGCAGGGGCATCAAATCGCTGCCGCCGTAGTCCCTATAATCTACAAAATCAGTGTTTGTATTCGCTTGACTGTCTCTGACCTGGTATTTTCCATGTAAATACGGTAAATCTAGTGGAGTTAAGATATTAGATATATCATAATATGTAGTATTCGTTACTTCCAGAGTGCCTGGGACAGGTTCTACATCAGGTTCTGCTATAACACAACGCATACCTGTCACAAATCCATTTGTTGGGTCAGGAGGTGTTGCAGGGAACGATGCATTGTATGATGCACTGTCTATGAGAAGTCGTACTTGTTCACTCTGTTCTTGCCCAGATATCACACCATTATGTGCCCTTGCCTTTATTGTAAATCCGCGGGCATAGTCTGTGGGTGTAATATTCATAGGAAGGGATACAGTAAATGGAACAGGAGCTGTAATAGGAGCAGTTACAGATGACGGTAGATCAATCTGTACATGTTGGGTTATATAGGGTGTACCATATATATCAAATATACCCGATCTTCTATAGAAATATGTACCAATGTTACTGGCATCAATATAGCAAGTTATTGTTTTATTTGCGGCAGTAGATCCAAGTGTTGGTATGCCAGAAATGAGTTTCATAGATGTAGAAGGGAGTTCAATCGGTGCAAACGTGAGTGTCGGTTGGCCTGCCTGTGCCTTTTCAACATAATATTTACGATCATATGTTACATTATTAGGTTTTATTGTTACTGTTTGCCGTGTAGATGAGGCATTTGGGAGATTCTTTAATTTGAACCGAGCCTGTGCAGTAAGATAGAAGCCTTGAGATTGTGTGAATGTAGAAGGGTAAAGATAAAGATCTGCTGTTTTTATATTCGTAATCTCCAAACTGGACGATGACACATCATTATATGTTTTTGCAGGAAATCCATCTAATGTCATTGATAGAGTTTGCATATTATTTGAAAGTTCAAGTGTAGCTATGCCTGATGCTGTACTACCTGCATTTGCCTGTGTATGAACTGGTATAGATGAATATAGTGAACTAATTGGAGTATCACCCTCTATAAAAATGGGGTCTGATATTAAAGCTGTATCCCCTACTTGTGCTATATTTCCATTTGTAAGAGATGTTGTAAATATAGTTTGACCAAGGGGTAAATTTAATAGAGTGGGTAAATTAGTTGTACCAGTTATATCTGCTGAAGCTGGACCATATGCCGCATTTGCAGTATTTCTTGCTTTTGTATTTATAGTATATGTTGTTCCTGGAAGAAGGCCTGTAAGGGGCTGTGATACGGTTGATGTTGAAGTGAATATATTTGCTGTGGTATTTACAAGGCCTGGATAACGAGTAGTAGATGTAGGAATATATGTTACCAGGTAGTTTTGTATTGTTGGATCTGATGTTGATGCAGTTGGGTATGATGAGCCTGTAGCAGAGTCGTACATCACATATTGAGGCTGTGTCCATGATATATTAATCTGTGATGAACTCTGTGTTTGTGGTGTATTCATAGTCGGTGCACTAGGAGGATATGCTGCCTGGAATGAGAGGCCTGGGACAGATAATTTATTCGGTAAATAGGATGAGTCATTTGTATACCATATTTCAAGAGTAAATGTGGGATTTGATGCAAGTGCTGGATTATAATATACATATACTCTGTATGTAGTCAATGTTCCGTTTGTTGTAGTTTCACGTGTCTCTATACCAGAATTACCTGCAAGTTTTGATATTACAATACCATCCACTTTAGTTGCTTGTGGTATAAAGGATGTACTTTTATTAAGGGCAGTTATAGTCTGTGATGGGGTTGGTGTTGTTATTATAATATCTGAGTTTATATACTTAATAACAGGCACATGCATATCTAGAAGATATATTTGAGTAGGTCCAGAGAACATAACACGAACTTCAGTTGGTGTTGTTAATTCACCCTCCTTTTTTGGTGCAGGCGGTTGACTTATCATATTTGTGAAGAACCAGTCATCCATTTTTGCGAATGCCGTTGTAATTGTGTCTGGATTTCCAGGCGAATTTTTTATATTAATTTCATTACTAAATGTGAAATTAGTTCTATTTGGAAGTATGACGGAAGGTTCAAGCTTATTTGATGAGGAGGCTGCAATAAGACCTTTTGTGCCTTCATATCTCCAGAATGATATATAGACGGGATATGTAACACTCACTGGTGGAGTACAATAAAATGTGACTATGCCACCGTCCGTATCAATTAGCCATGGATAATTAATATTATTTGGTGCTATTTCTACAAATAGTTCTGCAGGATTCCCTGTAAAAAATTCTATTTTTATATTATATGTTCCATTTGTATCATATGTATAGGGAATAGCATCAGTTAAAATATTGTTTGCTGCATTAAATATATTTGAACCGTTTGCAGAATAAAAATAAGATATACCAATTTCTTTTTCTGTTAGTAGAATTCTTTCATATAATGCTATATATGGATATTTTGTACTTGTCGACCGTTTAGCATATGGATTTGTAGCCCCTGGTCCTCCTGCAATTTTTTGAGTGTAATTTGTATCACGGGTTAAATACCTTGGTAGAGGTAAGTCTGTGTCATTTTTTGGAATATCTTGTGCAATTAGTTGTTCTGTCGGAAAGACCCTCGGCCTTGCATTAGTATTAGGTTCAAGTTTGAATGATTGTGATGGATTTGTATTTACTAAATTCTCATGTTTTTTGAACAACATCCCAAGAATGTTTTCTTCTGAAATATTTGTACCTGGGACTGGCATATCTAATAATACTATATGAATTATAATTATATTAGATAGGATACTTAATTATGTATAGAGTCTTGCACTAACCGTTTTAAACGCAAAGTTAGATGACATTAAACCGCCAACATATATATATAAATATACCTGAGATGGTAAACTAACTTTTATACCAGGTACATCACACATAATAGTTATTGTATTTGCTGTTTGGTCATATATAATAGGTGTTGATGTTAATCCTGCTCTCGTATAATATGGACGAAGAGAGTAATCAGAAATCGGTGCAGTATTAAAATTTCCACTGTTTACAAAATTAGATGATTGACTATTTGCATCAATCCATATAGTACTATATGACACTTTTGTATCAATTATAGAACCTGTAGAGTCATATATATTAACTATACCATTTGTAGTTGCGAGGAATGGATTTGGATAATCTTTATCTTCAAACCTGTAAAATATATCTAATTTTTCACCACGCGTGCCATCTGGATTCTTAGTATATATATATTGTGTACCTAAACCAGATAACATTATATTTTCAACACCTGTTATCATTATCTGTAAAGTAGAGTATGCTGTAGTATTTTGTTGACATTTCCATACGAACATTGCATGGCGGCGTTCAGACTGTGGTAAAGTTGTGTAGTCTGTATTTGTTCCATTACCAGTATATCCTCTGTAGTCTAGATATCCTGTTGAAGATGCAGTTGCATTTGCAAATGAACGGAACGCACCATTACAAATTTGTAGATTTCCACCAGAAATATCGTCTACAAGACTCTTTGTGTTATCATATTCAATAAGACGCCATGGGATCGTATGATTATATAGAAATTCTGTTGTATAATATGTTGAATTTGCTTTACCAGTTGATACGAGGCGTCCTATCGTACTTGAACTTGCTGTTACTGTTGGAATGGATATAAAAGGCATCGTTGGATAGGGTGGTTTTGGAAGCCCAAGTGTACCATATGCAAATACATAAGATGCTTTGTCCATCAAGAAATTAGACACTTGTGATGCAGTCGATAATGTATATGGTGTACTCTGTCCTACTAAGTTGTGTGCTGTAATTGTAATATCAATTGATTTTAAGAATGTATTATCTGGAATTGTTATTGGGTTTGCAGGATTGTAATTATATATAAATGTGCATGGCTCTACTATATGTGGAGTACCAATTGTATTTATATTACTTGGTCCTATTTCTTTTTCTTGGAAAGAATATGGCTGGTTATTTATTATCATATCATATGTGAGGCATGGAGAACTATAGAAATAATTACCCATGTTTGATACTTCAGTATTAATCTGTATATTAGGCATATCATAGTACACAGTTATACCAGATATCTGTATTGAGTTGTTAGATGTCTGTGTATTCTGTATTGTTACTGTTGTAGATGTCTTGTCTATAACGGGTACACCAGTTACATCATCTACGTAGAATTGATAGTCTAATGATGCATACTGTGTTCTAATATCATCTGTTATTGGAGCATTTGGTATACTTTCACCATATTTTACATTAAATGTATAGAGATCAGGTGATGGAATAAGATTACGTGAAGATATACCAAATTGCACTGGAACTTCCAGGAAAAAACCAGAGTATTCTTGAATTGAATATTTGTCTTTTACTTGGCCTGGTTTAATATATATACCAGATACATCATCATAGAGAGTTTCCGCATATGTTTGAAGGGCAGGAAGAGGGGCTGTCTGTGAAGTTATAGCAGGAAATCCATGGAACTCATAGCTTGGCCCTTTTGTGACAGATGAACCACGTGTAAGAGATGTCTGCATAGTCATAATACCTTCTTCAACTGTTGCTGAGTTTGTAAGTCTATGAATTGGAATAGGAGGAGTTACATCTGAATACCAGATTGTATCTGTCTTAGGATATGTTCCAAATTGTCCTTTTGCTGTCTTTACATATGAAGTAAGCGATGGGATATTTACAATGGGTTTACCTGCTGGTGCCCCTGTGGTTGCATATGCGGTACCATGTGTATATACATTTGATGAGAATGTTATACCAGAAATATCTGGAGATGTTATTGGCATATTCATAGTTCCAGTTATAACACCTTCGTCACCATAGAGGGATGCATAACTAGAGTTCTTCGCCTTTACAGTAAAATAATATTCAGCCCCTGGATGAAGGGTTGTGAGGTCTACAAATGTTTTCAGACCATTTGTCACATATCCTGAATCTTGTGTCAACGGAGTGCCCCACCGTTTAGCTGGTGTTTTTGTATAGAAACGATACGAGTAGTCTGTTAAGGATGCGGTTGTAATTGGTTTGGCCTGATTAATAAAGATTGGTGTAGACCAGGAGAGACGACCAGAATCCATCTTATTACCATTGAGCGTAAACAGGATATTTGTAGGTACAGATGGAGTTCCCTGAGAAAGAACGGCGACTTGTATAGTGTTTGTAGGGGCACAGAGTGTTTTTCTCATATAATAGTCCATTCGCACTCCGCGTGGAAGACTATATTCAAGAGGATTTTGACAGAATTGTTTTCCACCAGCTTGCACGTCATACTTCTCCTCATATGATTCATAGCGGCGAGGGCAATTGGGATTTGTATTGTCCGTACAGCATCCTGTTAGAACGCACCCATTTTGTTGATATATGGCTGTCTTATAATTAGTAAATGCGACTTTTGACTGCCTGAGAGCCGTTAATTGACTGGCATTCATTCCCTAATATGAGGGGGGGTTATATTTCTGAGGTTGTCTAGTCTAAAGGGAATGAGTAATAATATGTTAAGATATGTGCGGTATTTGGGCCTGTCTTGGATGTAAGATTGACATGGAATTGGCGGAAAATTGTGTTAAGACACTTATTCCACGTGGGCCAGAATCTGCGGTTGCCGAGAGAATAGATAACAATGTTATTCTTGGATTTACTCGGCTTGCAATTAATGGTCTAAATGTGGAGGGTATGCAACCTATGAATTACGACGGACTTCATTGGATTTGTAATGGAGAGATTTACAATTGGAGGGAATTGGCGGAGCGACATGGACTTGATTGTGGAACATCTCAATCGGATTGTTCCGTCCTTGGGCCTCTTTGGAGAAAGCTCGGTGGAAATGCTGAGGTGTTCTTTAAGTCCCTGGATGGAGTTTTTTCAATTGTGATGTATGATACTCGGAATAAGCTCGCATATGTTGGTCGTGACCCTTATGGTGTGCGGCCTCTTTTTTATGGATATTTTGGTGATGGAGTTATTATTGGTAGTGAGATAAAGTCTCTTATGGGAGTTGTAGCTGAGCCTGTAGTATTTATGCCAGGGAGCTGGGCCGTATTCAATACGGAGTTGGGGTGTCGGGTTGGGGGAGGGAAATATCATGTAGTGCCTTGGCTAAAGAATCCTATGTGGTCACCTGCTGTTGGTGAGAAGGGGCTTGGATGGGCGAGGGAGGCTGTACGTGAGACGCTGACAATGGCTGTGAGAAAGCGTCTCATGACGGAGAGACCTGTTGCGGCGTTGCTGAGTGGCGGTATTGATTCTTCGCTGATTGCTGCACTTGTGCAAAGAGAGCTTCGGGCACTTGGAAAACCTGCTCTGCAGACATATTCTATTGGCTTTAAAGGATCTCCTGATTTGAAGTATGCTCGCATGGTTGCTGACTGGATTGGTTCTGACCATACAGAGATTGTGACAACGCCTGACGAATTCTTTGCGGCGATTCCTTCTGTAATTCGGGACATTGAGAGTTATGATATTACGTCTGTTCGTGCATCTGTGGGGAACTGGATGGTATGTCGCGAGATTGCGAAGAGGAGCGAGTGTAAGGTTGTATTTAATGGGGATGGATCTGATGAGGTATTTGGTTCATACTTGTATTTTAATCGTGCACCGAGCGAGGAGGAGTTTGAGGAGGAGAGCGGGCGACTTCTGAGTGACATTCATTATTTTGATGTATTGCGTTCCGACCGTTGCATTAGTTCACATGGACTGGAAGCGAGAACACCCTTCTTGGATAAGCAGTTTGTTGCGGTTGCAAGGGCAGTTGCTACACAGTGGCGTCTTAAACCGAAAAATGAGATTGAAGGGCGTTGTAATGAAAAATGGATTCTTCGCATGGCATTTGATGGAGAAGGATTACTTCCTGATGCAGTTCTTTGGCGGAGAAAGGAGGCATTTAGTGACGGTGTTAGCTCTGAGACAAAGAGCTGGTATGAAGAGATTCAGGATCGCGTTGCTAGCATGGGATGGAAGGAGGATTCTGAGAGGTTTACTCATCTGAAGCCCATTAGTGCAGAGTCATATTACTACAGGGTTCTGTTTGAGAGAATGTATAAGCGTGCTGAGAAATGTATTCCATATTTCTGGATGCCTAAGTGGTCTGGTGAAACAAATGATCCTAGTGCAAGAACTCTTAGTGTATACAAGGCATAAGGCGTTACAGGCTGTAATAAATTATAAGTGTTCAAGATAGGATGTTAGAGGTTCTTGAGAATATACCGTTCAGAACTATATTAATGGTGGCCATTATGGCAGCCGTTGTATATTACATTGTAAAATTATTCGTAGAGGTACCCAGGTATCCTCGTGGCGAGGAGGGTTTCTTCGGTGGTGTAGCACGTGGTAGCGGAGTCCCTGATTGTCTCCGGATTTTACCAGAAGGTTCTCGTATTCTTGAGGGGGTTTCTAGAGCAAGTGGCTCTGCTGACTACAGAGAACTGGATCTTCTTCTTAGCAAGATGTCATGTTTGAAGAAGGATTTAATGAATCCTAGTGGAATTGTGGAGGCAACACGTTACCAGCAGTTTGAGCCTGCACATGACCGCGAGCCTGTTGCAGAGGTTGCTGCTACATGTTTGAATCAGACTATTCCCAAGCGTGATCTTGATATCATCTTCTCTACTTGGCGTGATCGCGGCGATTTCCTGCTACGTAAGCTCTGTACTGAAGCCAATCTGAAAGAGGGCGAAGTGAAGGTATTGGAAGATTTACTCAATAAGGCATGGATGGATGTCTATGATGTGGCAAAGAGTCGTTGCATAAAGACAGCTGGTGAAGGGGCTGGTTCACCTGGTGACGTAGCTGCATTTGATGACTCTGGTACTGAGAATGCTCGTGCATATGACGGGTATTTCTCTGGTTGGACTGGGCAGATATAAACAGGGTCTAATAATAGAATATGCGATCAATATTGTTGTTGGTATTAATTATTGCAATAATGTATCTAATAATACACTATTGGAAGAGTTGTAGGGGGGCGGGAAATATGGATGATGCTATACGTATATTGTATAGGCAGTCTGCGAGATATGCATATGCTGCAGAGCAGGATGAATCACCAATTATTAGTGTATTACATGCAAATTATGGAGCTGGATACTTATTTGCATTAAAAGATATTGCTCGTTCTGAAGATTTTGAGAGAGTTGTTGGCGAGGATATGTTGACATTTGAGAAGCGGATTGTTGGAATTCAGGACAGGGCTACACGTGAATTGGCTCAGAAATGTGGGGAGAGGGGGCTACCAGGGATTGATTCTGTTTTGCTTAGAGGAATGTATTGATGGAGCTTAAGATATAGATTGTAGTTTATTTTAGAATGATTAAGATACTCGATGAGAGGGAGATATGTGATTTAGAATGTCTTTCTATTGGGGCATTTGCACCTTTGAAATCATATATGACAAGGGTGGAATATGAGTTATGCCTTGATACAATGCGTATTCCATCTGGAGTATTCCCTATTCCAATTGTATGCAGTGTTCCTTCTAGAGTTGCGAATGGTGAGGTTTTACAGTTAAAATCTAGCACTGGTGTTATCTATGCAGAGATGAAAGTGGAGGAATGCTGGGATATTGATTTAGAGAGGGAGTGTAATGCAGTATTTGGATGTTTTGACAGCAATCATCCGTATATTAAATATTTGCTAGGAAAGGCGGACAAGTATTATGTGTCTGGTTCCTTGGAATTTAAAGAAGGAGTATCATACCATAATTCTTTTATGGAATTTAGAAAGACACCATCACAGGTTCGGAAAGAAGTAGAAGTATCTGGTAGGCCGTTAATTGGGTTTCAGACACGAAACCCGTTACATCGCTCGCATATTGAATTGATTAAGGATTCTTCTAAGCGTGTTCCATGGGGGGCGGTTATGCTACATCCTGTAGAGGGTGTTACACAGGAATGCGATGTGCCATTTCCTGTTCGTATGAAGTGCTATAAGGAGGTATTGCCATTTATCGGTGATTGTAAGCTGTCTATACTTCCTTTAAGTATGCGGATGGCAGGTCCACGTGAAGCAGTGTGGCATGCAGTTATTCGGCGTAACTATGGTTGCACGCATTTTATTGTTGGACGGGATCATGCGGGACCTTCTTATAGAAAGGCGGATGGAACGGCATTTTTCGATCCAGATGCGGCACAACGGCTGGCTACATCAATGGCTGATGAAATTGGGATAACTATTCTTGCATCAAAGGAGGTTGTATATTGCGAGGATGCTGATAAATATATGGATGTTGTTTCTGCTAAGGAGGGTGGGCATTCTATAAAAAATATCTCTGGTACTGCATTCAGAAGTATGTTGGAAAAGGGGCAGGGTATTCCTGCATGGTATTCATATCCTGGCGTTGTGAGTGTATTGAAGGATTATTACAATAGGCCAAAAGGGGCTTGTTATTATTTTGTTGGCCTTTCTGGGTCTGGAAAGAGTACTCTTGCTGAGAGAATGAAGAGTCGGTTGGAGGAAAAATATCCTCATAGAGAAGTGACTATCCTGGACGCAGACATTATTCGCACACATTTATCAAAGGGTCTCGGATTTTCAAGGGAGGATAGATCTATGAATGTGCGTCGTATTGGATATGTTGCATCTGAGATTGTACGTCATGGAGGCCTGGTAGTTGTTGCAAATATTGCTCCATTTGAAGAGGATAGGGCATACAATAGAGAGATGATTTCTAAATGGGGTGATTATTATCAGATTTATGTTGATACACCTATTGAAGAATGTGAGCGACGCGATGTAAAGGGTCTATATGCAGGAGCGAGAGCAGGTGTGATTAAAAATTTTACTGGTGTGTCTGATCCATTTGAAGTTCCTACAAATTCCTTTTTGAGATTGGAACTGGCTTCTATAGAGGATACATGTGAGAAGATGTTTACTACGTTTAACCTGTAGGGCAGATCTCGTATTTTTCCCATCCACCTGCAATAGTATAATAACAGCCATCATTGTCTTTGAACTGAATTTGCGGGACATTATGATTAGGAAGAGAATGTACGAGAGTTCCTGTGAATGTTTCTACTTCAGTATCATACTCCTTTGGCTCTTTTTGCTTCTTCATATCCTTTTCAACCTTGTATGTATGTTTAATAGTATATGGCTTATTAGAGGCAATTGTATCAAATATAGTAGGATTCAACGGAATATATGATTGCATTTGTATTATGATAATATGAATGCAATCAGGTTTGTCAATTTTAGGAGTTATTAATTGTTAAGAAGGCAACCAGGGCAGCGGAAACAGCGGCCGCAACCACCACATGTTCTCATTCCCTGCTGGAAATCTGAGAGGGGTGCTCTGCATTTCGGACAGGGTTGGTTTGGTATTACTTCATGACAGCGGCATGGGAAGTGGCCACATTCTGGACAATAGGGGTTTCTGCGTCTGCAACCAGGACATCCAGGTCTTCTGCAAGGGCAACTGAGAGAAGGAGGGATGCGAGGCTTTGATGCACCGATGGGCATGTAGATAACACCGAGTATAATAATCAAAAGAAGAATTGATATTATAAGATATTCCATTTACTTAATAAGATTGAAGAAAAGTATCAGCCCTATGATCTGCCAAGCAGAAGTGGCGGGACGTGTTACAGTGAAGAGCTGAACGATGATATTATTCCAGAACCACTTGCCAACGAAGGCTACAATGGTGATTGTTATGACGAGGGTGAGGATGGCGGCAATTACGTCAGTGTACATTTCACGACGGGTGGTGGGAGAACCGGACAAATCAGTAAAACCATCAACAGCGGCACGGCAAGCTTGAAAGAGCATTTCTATGTATAAAAAATATTATAATGGGTTGTGTGAATGATGGATTGATTATTTACTCTGCATCTTCATAACCTAGGCTCTCCTTAATAACAACTTCTGCGTGTTCATTGATGAATGAGATGATTTTATTTGCTTCCTGCTCGGATTTAGTGTACTCTGTGAGAAGTTGCTGGAGTTTCTTAGCACCACCACTTGACTTGCACTTCTTACGCTTAAAGAGAATTCGGCCACCAGAGCTATTGAGGTCAAGTGCACCAATATTATGGGCCTTCATAACACGGAGAATAACTGCTTCATACATCTTGAGCTCTTTTGATTTGCGTTTAATAATAGCCTTTGCCTCATCCATATCACTCTTTAGTTTCTTCCATTCAATAATAGCTTGTTTCATAGTATCCATGTCACCAGGTTGAGGCTGGGGTGCATCTGCTGTTTCTTCATGTGATGGAGTGGGTAGGGGAGGAGGGGAGATAGTAGGGAGAGGAAAGAACTCATTTGGTGTACCAGATTTTGCAGATTCAAGAAGTTGCTCCATTATGACTGTACCTTGTTAATGTAGGGGTTAATAACGGTCAAATTTTTCCACATGGGGAAAATTTGAATGAGTTATTCATGATAAATGAGGTAAGGCGTGATGGAGAAGGTAGCAGAAAACCTGATTTCTGACATGTGGTATACATTTGCAGAAAAGATATTTAATCGGATTGTGGAGATTACACAGTTAAACGAGGATCAGGCAGAGGCTCTTCGTTTAGCAGTGTTGCGGCCAAATGATTTCGGTGTGCAGATTATTTATTAGCAGAAAAAGAGTTTTACACGTTCTTTTATAGGTGCTCTGCAAATATAGCAGGACATATGTAACTTTTTAGTACATGATGTACAGAAAGTATGACCACATGGCACCATTGCATGCGATATAGGTGAATCTATACAGACGCCACAAGTGGGTTCAGCTGTATCCTCTTTTGTCATTGTAATATTAAGTTTTACCATTTCACGGAGAACATTCCATTTTTTGTATTTTTCAATAAGAGAATTATATATGTGATCGATCTTGCTCTCAGCATATGCTTCATCCAGATAATCTTTGAATCCATCTAGAACTTTAGAGAGTTTTGGATTTTCTTTTAGAGTTGTTATAAGAGGAAGTCTTTTCTGAAGAGCATCCAGGGATTTTGTTTTTGACATGAGTTTTTCTTCAAGGGATGAGAGTTCATCTCCTATCCTCTTATACTCTGTGAAAATCCAGTTTGTCTGTGCGATATAATCATCTATTGTTGTTCCACCATGCTCCTGTAAAGAGTTAGTAAGGTCTAATAGAACTGGACTATTTGATACATCTAGATTGAGGTCTTCTAGAATGGAATGTCTTTCAGGAAGACGAGATGTAATCTGGCGACCATATCTGCGAAATATTGCTTCTGCTGTTGCGAGGGGAGATGTAGAGGATTCTGATTTCTGGAGAAACTGGAAAATCTCATTGTTCTGTTTTGTTATATAGTCTTTGAGAGATTCTTTTGGAATTGTTGTAAGCGGAAGGAGAATTGACCTAGATTGTTTACTTCTGATTTCTGTAGTGTGCCTGTGAAGAATTGTCTGAATACTTGATGTGAAATCTCCAATCTCATTTTGCGATATCATAAAGTGTAGAGCATTAAATTCTTCTTGATTATCACTATCGCTATTTCCATCTAGATCATATGAAGCTGTAGAATAGTATTCTGACATTATTACGGGGCTTTATTAAATATCATCAATATTAATATCATTTAACTCCGCATCTTTGATTTCCTCAAGGCGTTTGTCAATATGTTGATTTCCTTTCTTGCGACGGGGGCGATTATTATTATCTTCCTCTTCTTCATCATCAGTACCACGATCGAATTCAAATCCATCATCCTGTGCCATTTCCTCGTAAATCTGATTTGCTCTCTCGTCACCGGGCACTGAAGTCTTAATAATTGCTAACTTGGCCTCATCCATCTTATCAATTTCCTTGAAGATAAGAGGATTTGCCGATAGATCTATCTTTTTAATATATGACTCATCTTTGCGTTCATATTTATATATAATGTCGCCACGCTCATCTCCCTTGTATTTTGGAGGCTGTTTCTTTTGTTCTTCTTTCTTTGTTTCTAGTTGCCAGTATGGCACGGGGTCTTTTACAGTAGATTCTGTCGTAATTGTCTGGTTATCAAAGTCGCGGAGACTCACGAGAACAACATCGCCTGGTTCTACCCAGACACGTTTACGCATTGCTCCACGAATATGGCAGAGACGTTCATGGTTATCATTGCAGAATACGGTAAAATAGCCATTGCCAGTTGTCTTCATAATCCGCCCGTACATCTGAGCATCGTCGGGATCAGCAAGGGGGGTTTCTTTACCCTCATTGCTAGTCTTACTTTTTGCCTTCTTGTAGTTTTTACCACCTTGCTTGTTTGGCATATATAGATATATGAAAAAAGAGAGGATGCTTTAGGTTTAGATGGAATTAATCTTGTGGATTAAAACATTCCCTGGGTTGTTAATCCTGTGGATTACAACCTTCCGCAGAAAGTTTACAGGCCTTGAGTTCATTTTCGGTAAATAATTTGGATGTTCCCACATATACACCATTGTTACCACCGTGTCTTCTGCGTCTCATAGTATGCTTTTTATTTTTTTTATGTCTACGTGTATCTTTCTTGTGCGTTTTTCTGCGAGCCATCTTCTATATATAGGGGTGAATTATGGAATAAAGAGAAGTCGTTTTCCAATCCTATTTGCATAATCCTGTAACTTTGCTCTATTTGTTGCCTTTGAACCTGGTTGTGCAGATATAGAGAGAAGAAATGCCTTAATCGCCTTTTCATCATTCTTAATTTTGAGATAGTTATCCTGTGGAGAGGGAGTTATAGGAATGATTGGTGTTCGTTTAGATGGTCCATGGGCTTTAAGTTCATCTGATGTCATAAGTTGTTCTTGATAGCATGGCTGAGTTGCCCATTGTGGCGGTGTAACCCTACAGGAATTAGTGGTATGCCCATATATTGCACAATGCGAACAGTATTCGCTTGCTGCAATGGGACACTGATGTTCTTGATGTTTAATCAGAAATCCTTTAAGTACATCCTTGCAGCGGGAGCACATTAACTATGGATGGGAGATGGAGATGGGATCAATTTTTATAGTGATATGTATTAGAATGTCTGCTGAAGATATACAATTCTTTTTGCATCTGCGTGACCAGATAAAAGTATATCATTGGCAAACAAGGGTGTATGCCCGACACATTGCAACTGACAAGATATTGGCTACGCTTGATAAGAGCATTGATAGCTATGTTGAAATATATATTGGAAAGGCTGGGCGTCCTAAGATAACTGCTAAAACTGGTGTAATTCATGTTCAGAATATGTCTGAGGCTGGTGCAGGTCGTATGATTAAGGCGGCGATTCGTTATATGTCTTCTAAGAAATTTAAGCAGGAGGATAGTGATTTAGCAAGTATTCGTGATGATATTGTTGCAGATTTAAATCAGCTTCTATACTTATTTACTCTGCATTAAGGGTTCTAAAGAGTTTGTGAGCAATGTAATACAATGAGACAGTATCCTGGTAATACTGAATTGGCGTTTTATGATGTTGGGGAAGTTGATACTACATTTAATATGATAGATACAAAAGGTGTTATTCTTATTGGAACTAGAGCAATAACTAAGGATATTTTATTTAGCAATGGTCTCTTTCAGAATGTACTAAATTTTTATGATATGTTTGAGAGCATGGGATATAAGTGTTATTGCCTTGTAAATGAGAAAGTTGGTGGAGAGGCACTGGGATATGTACTGAAGAAATATAGATGGATTGAACCTGAAGATATAGTTCAGAATCCATTTCCTATTCGTATATATATTGAGATTGGTATGTCTATTGATACTATATTTCGTGATTTTTTGAGACGGAGTGGTACGAAGATTGTAAAACTATATCTTGGAAATATTTTGAATATTGATGGAGAGATGTCATTTAAACATAAGGATGTACTATTTGCACATCATGTACCTGGTTATATTGATGAGGTATGGACTAGCCCACATTATGGGCAGAATATGGATTTTATGGCATCTGTGAATCGGTTTGGTGTAGAAGTGGGAAAGGCAAAGGCTGTTCCATATGTATGGAGTGATAAGTTCTTGGATAAGAGTTTGACATGGTCTTCAAGTGGAGAAAGGGATATTGTAATTTGTGAACCAAATATTTCTTTTCAAAAGATGTTTTTAATGCCACTACTTCTTGTAAATGAATATGCTATACTACATCCTGAATGGAAGGGGTCAGTTCATCTTATGAACATGGATAATCTTAAATATAATTCACACGTAATGAATAATATTCTGCCATCACTTTGGCTATGGAAACAGGGGCGAATTAGCTTAGAAGGACGAAAAAGTATCTGTCAGATGATGAAGGATTATAATGGGTCTGTATTTGTTTGCCATCAGTTAGCAAATGATTTTAACTATATGACATTTGAATTAATGACATGTGGGTTCCCCGTATTACATAATTCTATTGGATGGAGAAACTATGGATATGCGTGGAATGAAGAAAAATGGGAGGATAGTATTCAAACTCTTTACGATGCATTAGTATCACATGAGAGAAATATGAATGTGTATAAAGGGCATGCTGCTATGTTGAGCTGGAAACATAGTATATATAATCCTGAAATGAGAGAGCAATGGAATGATTTATTGACAAATTAATTTATTAGTATAAAGAGAAGTTATATCTTAAGAAATAATGAAAGTTGGAATTACGTGTAATATACAGTATTCTATCTTCGGTTCAAGCCGAGGACAAAATGCTTTTTGGATTGGTCAGGTCTTTAAAGGCCTTGGGTGGGATGTATGCCTTGTAAATCAGAGTGAGAGGGTGTGGTGGGAGGATGCAGAGGGTCTAGAAGGAGAGTTTCCTGTTGTCCATTTTAAGGATATGAGCGGAGGGGGTCTAGATTTGCTTGTAGATATTGACGGAATTGTATCGCCTGTTTTGCGGAGGGCATGGGCGAAGAAAACTGTTGTACTTATTCGTGGCTCAATTGCATTTGGAGAAATAGAACAATGTTCTTATATTGATGACAAATTTTACAGGAACCTTGAGGGTGTAAGTGCAATATGGGTATGGGATTTACTAAACTCTGAAGAGGATATTCGTCCATTTAAGACAATGTTCCCTTGCCCTGTGCTACGAGTTCCATTTATATGGAGCCCTATCTTTTTGAAGAATTATATACGCCTTGTAGGATATGACATGGAATGGATGAAGGAGTGTTCTAACTACAGGCTTCATATTTGCGAGAAGAATAGGGGGAATGCGAATAATTGTATTATCCCACTGGCTGTTGCAAAGGAGGTTGAGCATCAGGAATGGATAGATGGTAAGATTGATAAGAAATATATATTACATAATTACGATAGTATAATGAATAAACCATATTTTGAAGAAAATATTATAAAGGCTATGGACTTTAAAGGGGAGATTATAAAAGAGGGGAGGGGTCGCATAGTAGATTTAATGTGTAATGAAGGAGATGGATTTGTACCCATTGTTATTACACACAATAGATTTTCTCCTATTACATATTTAATGGTTGAATTGGCATGGCTGGGAATTCCGTTTGTTCATAATAGTGATATACTGCTGAAGATGGAGCATGAACTTCAAGGAAGATGGTACATGGGGAACTATACTGAATCTGCAATGTATACTGTGAGAGAGTGTATGCATGATTTAGGATATTATATTGATTGTAGTGAGGAGAGGCGTGCTTCTATTGAAAGGGAGTGGTCTATTGAAGGGCGGCTAGATGAATGGAAAAAGGCTATTGATGAGAGTGAAATGAAGAGTATATCAGTGTATTTTTATGGAATGTGGGATGGATTTAATATGGAGGATAATTTCTTTATTCGTGAGATGCGGAGGAGATATCCAAATGTATGTGTTGCGTTGGATGATAAGAAAGCTGATTTAATTATATTCAGCCGTTTTTGTGGAGATGAATGGAAGGTTATGGGACGCAAGGGAGTAGGAAAGGTATTTTATAGTGGAGAATGCCCGTATGATGATTATGTAGAGTATGATGATGCTGATCTACTGTTAACGCATATGCCAGATAATAAAAAGAGGAGAAATATTCGTATGCCTATTTGGCTTCAATATCTGGATTTTGATAGCAATGATATTCGGTTTAGACCTGGGCTAAATCCAAATGGAATTTCTATGCGATATGCTTGCACATCACATTTGAAGAAGTTTGAAGAAAGAGAGGGTTTTTGTTCCTATATTGTATCTAACCCACAGAATGAAATACGCAATAAGGCGTTTCACTTGGCATCTGAGTATAAAAAGATTGATTCTGCTGGGGAGCTCTTTAATAATATAGGTGGAATTGTTGAAAATCTATATGCTGGTGGAGGAGGCGGTGATGTACAGAAACACCTATTTTTAGAGAACTATAAGTTTAATATTTGTTATGAAAATGAAATATGTAAGGGATATGTTACAGAGAAATTGCTACAGGCAAAGATGGCAGGATGTGTTCCTATTTATTGGGGCGATGAGACAGCCCTTCAGGATTTTAACCCTGAGGGATTTATTTATATAAGAGAGCCTGAAAAGATTGGAGAGATTTTGAAGGAATTGGATGAGGGGGGGGAGAAGGCATCTAAGATTGCATCTACACCTGCGTTTGATATGGATAGAATTAAGAAAGTATATAAGATGCGTGATAAAATTGCAGATAGACTTATTGAAATGGGGTTAAATGGAGTGGGAGTGAGAGAGGATGAAGATGTGATAGAGGGGGATTCTATGGAGGTATCTGTCCCTGTCCCTGACCCTGTATTTGTATCATTTGCAAATATGAAGTACTTACAGTATCTAATAGTGAATATTGAATCTATTGGTAGACAGAGGGGGGAACTTACTAGTATTCGCTATATTGTATATCTTGATGATGATATAACTGAAGATGAGGAAGAGAAATTAAAGAAGCGATTCTCCTGGGTTGAGACGAGGCGTCTGAGAAAGGATACAGTTGACGAATTTCCAGATTTCTGGGATATTAGGACGTTTGGCTGGAAACTTGTTATCCTTGAAGAATTGTCTCGTGACGAGAGTTTGACAGGATCTCTTATTGTATATACTGATTCTGGTGCACAATGGATTCGTCTTCCTGAAGAACTTCTGCATAAGGGATGGAAAGAAGGTGTATGTTTGGTTGAGGATTCTGAGCAGATAAATCGGTACTGGTGTTCTCCTGAAATGGTTGCTGCAATGGCTGTTACTGAAGAGGAGCTAGCTGGGCAACAATTAATGGCAGGGTTTATTGTGTTTAAAGGGAGATCTAAAGAAGCAATGAGGCTATTTAGCGAAGCACTCATGTGGGGAAAGAAACGTGAAGTTCTACATGGAGAATTTGTTCGCGAAGTTTTAGAAAATGGCCAGAATATTGGTCATCGCCATGATCAGAGCATTTTGAGTATATTATCTATGCGAATGGGGCTTAGCCGAGTAAATGGATATGGTATGATATGTTCTAGTACTTTACGTAAGGCATTTTTAGAGGGGGCTGCAATATATCTTCATCGCGGAAACTATATTACACATGAGAAGGTGTTAGAGGGAATTGATGATATGTGGGTTATTTCACTTGATAGACGTGCAGATAGATGGAAACAGTGGTGTGATGAGAATCCTGTTCTTGCTTCTATAGCAAACCGATTTTCTGCAATTGATGGAAAGCAGATTAAGATGAATGATGATTTATATACTCTTTTTGCAAATAATGACTTTTTGTGGAAGAAATCTGTTGCTGGTTGTGCATTATCTCATATTATGCTATGGGCTCAACTTGCATGCGAAAAGCCACCAGTTGGAACGTATCTTATATTGGAGGATGATATGAGGTTTGCGAATAAGGAGTGGATGGGTGTGTTTGAGAAGGCAATGAAATGTGTTCCTGCAGATGCAGAACTACTATATCTAGGAGGTGTTTTGCCGAAAAATATGGGACTATATAGAGAATGTATGAAGCCAGTAAATGAGTATTGGGGAGCTATACTGCCAAATCCATATTTTAACGGGGAAGGCAAGATGTTACCAATTTTCCATTTTTGTGCATATAGTTATATTCTTACAAAGGCTGGTGCAAGAAAGCTTTTGAATGCACTGAATACTGTAGAGGGATGTTGCACTAGTATTGATCATGTTCTAGGAATGTTTCCAAAGAAATATGCATTGAGAGATTTAATGACAAAATGTTTCCAGGAGGAGGAGCAGATTTATATAGATGCTGAGTTTGATAATTTTAAGAGAGTTGATAATTATGATAGTGATATCTGGAATAATGTTGATGTATGGAATGCAAATGAATTGGCCGATTTTAAGATAAAGAAGAGAAGTGTCTGGTTTTCACTTGATAGTATTGCAAAGGGGCATCCTGTGCATTCTATGACAAGAAATTTACTTGGAGCAAATTCATATTTGGAATATTTACATAGAACAGGGCAAAAAGATGAAATGGAACATATTTTGAGAGAATTGTCTAGTAACAAAGAAAAGAGGGTGGAGAAAAAGAATAATGATGTGAAAGAACAAGTAGTAAGGAAGGAAACGGTAAAACAGATTCCAATTAAAAATGTAATTCATGATAATGCGATGAATAATAAAATAATATATTATTATAATCATGATACAGGTCGTAAAAGCGAATTTATGGAAACAGAATGGTTACGTGAAATAATTGGCCCTAATACTGAATTTAGACAGTTAGAAAGTCAACATAAAATTGTAGAAGGTGTTCCTATATTTTTAGTTACTGTTCCATATATTGGAATATGGAAGAGGATATGTAAGAAATATGATGATATTGGTCGTGACTTTTATATTATCCATTTGAGTGACGAGAACTGCAGGGATGATATTGAAATGTATGACTATAAACACTGCAAAGGAGTTATACGTAATTATACGAGAGAAGGGTTAAATTCAAAGGTTACTGTTATTCCACTTGGTTATATGAGAAATTGTAAACGGGCAGGGGATAATGGAAATCTTAATGCTGGTGCTAAATTTTCTGAGAGGGAGCAGGCATGGATGTTTCATGGAACTGGGTGGTTTGGTCGAGGAGAAATACTTCATATATTACAGAATGAGTTTGAGAATAATGATTGTAAAATTATGAAGCAATGGCTTGATGAAAACATGACAAGTGAAGAGGTTTATAAGACAAGTTTATATAAGACAAAGTTCTGTCCTATTCTTCGTGGAAATAACATTGAGACATACCGCTTATATGAGGCAATAGAAACTGGTGTAATACCAATATATGTTCGTATTAATGGGGATGATCTATTCTGGAAAATGATACATGAGAAGCTTGGTTTGATTGAACTTAATTCGTGGGATGATGCTGTTGAGTGTATGCGTGAATTAATAGCATATCCTGATGAGGCTGAAAAGTACAGGCTTGGGATATGGAGCAGATGGATGAGATGGAAGCAGGAAATATCTAGAGAGATTAGTAAAATGATATAAGGGGAGTGGAAGTAAATAGGTGTATATATGGAACATGGAATAGATTTTGATGATGCTGTGAAAACATGGAGGACAAATAAGAAAAGTATTAAGGGAGGGTCATTTTTATATATATGCACACATATATATAAAAATGGAAAACAATGTGGAAATAAGATTAAGCAGGATAGTAATTCAAACATATGTAAATATCATATGAGTCGCAGGGTTTAGTACTGTCCCTTCTTCTTACGCTTAGAGGCCTCCTTGAGAGCATCGCTGAAAGAGACATTCTTATTGGCCTTCTTCATTTCGCCGAAGACGCTCATGACGAACTTGTTCCACTTGTTAGGAGCCTTGCGAGTCTTGCGGGCAGCAGTCTTTTTGTGTGTCTTGCGACGCATTGTGTGTTTTTTCATTTCTACTGAATTGATAGATTTTTATTGAGTACCGGGACTGGCCTAAAGATTTTACACGCATTATAGTGTAAGGATTATAGGGTACAATGGTACTGAAATTTATGTTAATTAGTACACATATACATCAGTCAAATGGATACAGTAAAGTTGCATATAATATGATTCATGAACTCGCAAAGTATGACTGGTTAAAGATAATTCATTATGGAATACAAAATGCGAAGATTATGGGTAGAGAATATCCTGAAAATGTAACTGTATATGATGCACTTGATTTGGAGCAGAAAGATGAGATGGGCAAGGTCGGCGGAGGTGTCGGACAGGGATTTGGATTTAAACAGTTACGTGGGATTCTCCAGAATGAGAAACCAGATATTGTTATGATTTATAATGATCTTGGTATTATTAGTGCATATATTGATGAAATTAAGATATCTGGGCTCAGGGGTGGATTCAAGCTATGGATTTACGCAGATATGGTATATGAGGGTCTTCCAAAGAATATGGTTGATATGATAAATGGAGATGTTGATAGGATCTTTACATTTACGAAAGGCTGGAAGGATATATTGAAAGGATTAAATATTACACGCCCTATTGATGTTATTAATCATGGAATTGATACATCTATATTTCGTAGAATGGATAAGGCAAAAGCAAAGAAAATGTGTGGTTTTCCATCCAATATTTTTATGATTTCTAGTTTTAATCGTAATCAGCCACGGAAACGACTAGATATTTTGATTATGGCATTTGTTGAGCTAATTGTCAAATATCCAACACAGGACATATTTATGTTATGTGTATGTGACAAGGGTGATAATGGCGGACATCAGTTGTTTGATATCTTTCAACAGGAGTTGCGGAGAAGGGGGGCGGCGTTAGAGCAGTTTGCAAATCGCCTACTTGTTCCTTCTCGGAATGGCAATTATACGGATGAGGAGATTAATATATTATATAATGCTGCAGATATTGGTGTAAGCTGTTCAGAAGGAGAAGGATTTGGCCTCTGTGTATTTGAGCAGATGGGTGTTGGTGTTCCACAGGTTGTATCAGCTATTAATGGACATATTGAATATTGCAATGAGGATAATAGTATTCTTGTTAAACCAAAGGGGCGATATTATATGCCAACTATCCATTCGTTTGTAAATGGAATGGGTCATCTCATAGATCCATCTGATGTTGCAAAGGGGATGGAGCAATACCTACTTCAGAAGGATTTGCGTGAAATACATTCAGATATGGCTGAAATATGTGTAAGTGGGTATAGATGGGAGAGTGTAATTATGCCACTTGTTAAACGGCTTCAGCGAGAGCTTGAAGAGGATGAAGATTAATATAGGGGGTTTCCATATAGAATTGATGTGATGGAATAGTATATTCACAGAGAAGAGGTTTTGGTGAATATGCAGAGGGAGTGAGACCCATAATAAATCCTTTAAATAGAGGACCATCATCTATTGCTTTCATTATACGAAATCCATATTTGCGGTATAGCTTATATGCTATATCATTATGTGGTTCAACTAGAAGCCATATTGTAGGTGGAGAAGATGATATAGATTGTTGAAAGATTGCATGTATGCTCTCTTTTAAGAGTTTTGATCCAATACCTTGTCCATGATAGTCAGGGTGAACTCCCAGATATGCTATTTCATATGCATCTGGCAGTCCACTGAGATGATTGAAGAGTCTGCTCTCTTCATCGTTGCAGATAAGTGCAAATCCAACGACTTTGTTTTTATCATTAAGCATTACTTGTGACATTCCTTTGATTGACGTGTCTACTGCATCGCGAATATATTTAAATTCTGCTTCTCCAAATAGTTTTACTCCTAGTGAAAGGATCTGTAGCTTGTGCGTATTCTCTAAGGTTGCGATACGTAGCATTTTAACATTACTATACTTATAGCAGCGATTTTATTTTTGCTGCTTGTTGGAAAAAATTGAGTTGCTGGTAGTGAACTTAAAGAGGGTCACTGGGATTGAGATAGTATGTCAAGTCGTGCCACTAAATTACGTAATGCAAAGAAGGAATATTTTGAAAGTGGTAAGGTTTCTATGACAGATGCAGAGTACGATGCTGAGGAGAGTATTCTTCGCCGTGAAGAGCCATCTGAAACATTTGTAGATGAAGTTGGGGCTGTACCAGAAGATGCTGTTAATTTGCCTTATCCTATGCCGTCTTTGAAGAAAGTGAAGCCAGATGAGAGTTCCTTCGGAAGCTTTAAGCGAAAGTTTGGAGGGAAGGGATTATGGTGGGTTGTAAGTGATAAGTTAGATGGCATTAGTGCATTATGGTATAAGGGGCGACTATGTTTGCGTGGAAATGATACAAAGGGTGCTGATGTAACTCGGTTTGTCAAATGGATTGAAGGGCTAGCTGCGACAGATAAAGCGGTTCGTGGTGAAATTCTTACATTACGTGAAGGGGGTGGGCATCGGTCTGCTGTAAATGGTGCATTGCATCGGAAGACAATCAATGCAGCTGAAATGAAGGAATTTGGTTTGCGGTTTGTTGCATATCAAGTTATTGATTCTGGAATGACACGTGAGAAGCAGTTTGAATGGCTTGTGGATAACGGATTTGAAGTTCCTGAGTGGAATGTGTTGAAGGATTTTACACAAGAAAGTATGTCTGCATACTGGCAGAGTCGTCGGGCAGATTCTGTATATGAGCTTGATGGTATTGTTGTTGGCGTGAATAAAGTTCCATCTAAGGTGGAATTTGGAGAGAGATACCCTGACGACTGTGTTGCATTTAAGATGCCTCTTCCTGAGCAATGTGCGGCGACGGTTGTGCGGAAGGTACATTGGAACTGTAGTCGCCAGGGTATTTATGCACCGCGTATTGAGATTGAGCCAGTAAAGATTGGCAAGGCTATGATTTCATATGTCACAGGACATAATGCAAAATACATTGTGGATGAGGGTATTGGCCCTGGTGCAGAAGTTGTTATTCGTCGGTCTGGTGATGTGATTCCTATTATTGATTATGTAGTGCGGAGTGTTGAAGGTGAGTTGCCAGTGAAGGGTGGGTGGGAATGGCATGGTGTTCATGCAAAAGCAATTGAAGGGAGTGGAGGAGTGTCTACTGCAGTGAAACAAATGCTGCATTATTTGCGATGCATTGGCGTGGAGGGTGTTGGTGAGGCAAGTGTAAGGGCAATTGTAGAGGCTGGATTGATAGAGATTGGTGATTTGGGAGATATTGAGAAGGAGCAGATGCAGGAATTGATTGGTGGAGTAAATGGACTGAAGTTGTGGAATGGAATTCGTGAAGCAGAGGAGCGGGCATCTGAAGAGAATGTGTGGATGGGATGCCCATATGTACCAGCTGGTATTGGTTCTGTCCGCTGGAAATCGCTGTTTACGGCATATCCTAATTTTGAGAAGTGGTTGGGTGCAAAGAGGCCTGAGGGATGGAATGATGGATTGTGGGAGAAGTTTCAGGAGAACTTGCCTCGGTGTTATGTGTGGCGAACTTCCGAGATGAAGAGAATTCCTATTCGGAAAGTCGCAATAGGGACAGTGAAGAAAGTTGCAGATAAGGGAGCAATTGTCTTAACTGGATTCCGTGATAAAGAGTTTGAAATGAGAGCGGTGGAGAATGGATGGTCTATTGGTTCTACTGTCTCTCGGAATACAAAGATAGTTCTGATTCCAAATGGAGAAGACCCTGCTACATATGATTCTACAAAGGTTACTAAGGCTAGGCAACTAGAAGTTCCTGTAATTCGTGTTAGGGATTTTGTGATGTAATATACTGCTTAAATAAACATTATAATACAATAGTTAGTCTATAGATGTCTCATTCTTTTATGTGGTTGCCGCATAATCTTTGTAATCCTTATATTCAGGAGATTATAAAACATGAGAGGAATGGGAACGAGGGAATCCTGGAATTTAATGGATATTTTTATATAGAGGATGGGTCGTGCCCTGTAGAACGTATTATGTCTTACGATGAGAAAGGAGAATATGAATTTTGTGAATCATATCATATAGAGATTTATGAAAAAAAGACGGGGCGGGATACATCATATGATGGATACAAGGAGGAAGAGGATAATAGTGAGAGTCAGGAGGAGAGTAATGATGAAGATGAGTTTGGCGGCAGAATTTGTTTTTTTCCAACCGCGATCATTTGTCTGAAATACAGAGTCCTGGAAAAGATTAAAGGATTTGATGAGATGAAATGCATTCATGAAAATATAGTGGAACAACAGGAGGAATTTGAGAGGAGAGAGGTGCGTCTTCGTGCCGAGAGAACTAAGAGAGAAATGGAAGAGGCTGTTGAGGCTGCAAAACATTTTGATTATAAGGCATTTTTTGCAAAACATGAGGAGAAGAAGAGGAAATCAGAAGAAGTAAAATATCCATCTGTTGATATTAATTATGTTATTTAACCAATACGATATACATTTGTAATGATGGATGGAACTGCTGGAACAATATATCCTGAACCTGAAAGAGTTGTTGGTGGAACTGCTAGTGCGACTATCTGTGTATTTGCAGATGCAAACATGCATTCTACATATTGACCTGCTGCTGTTACTTGAATAATATAGTCAATATATGGAAAAGTTTTAACATTATTATCTTTAAGGCTTATTATACTTGATGTCCTTGGTACATCTGTTCCATTGAAACGAAGCCATACATATATATCATCTTGTTGACCACCTGGTTTATCAAATTCAATAGAATATGATATTATATATGCACCAGACACATCAAATACTATACGACTTGGATTTGATGTGTCGTATCTTATATAAGGGGATGATATATCGGTTGTATTATAGTATATAGCCCTTGGTATATTTTCACCAGATATTCCTATTGTTTGTGAGCAACTAAAGGATGCATAATATCCGCCAAATGTGCCACCAGATGGACCCTGAATGCCTTGTATTCCCTGTTCACCAGATGGGCCTTGTGGCCCTTGTGGCCCTGGAGGACATTGAGAACCGGGTGTGCAACAGTATCGTATTGATGGACACACAAGCCCGTATGCATTTTTTATATTTGTTATATCTCCAGCAGATGACATAATTCTTATTTAATACATATATTAAATATTAAATAAAAATTAAAAATTATATATTATATATTAACCTATGCGATATACTGTAGTAAAAATAGATGGATTTGAAGGTGCAATAAATGGAGACGTAAATGCAGAAAATGCTGCGGCATTTACAGAACCCTGTGATGAGGCAAATACTACTTCAAAATAGTCACCAGCTATTGCTGAGAATAACCTTGCATCAAATGGAAAGGTTTTTCCTAAATTTCCTGATACATTAATTATATTTGTTGTGCCTGGAATATCAACCCCGTTTTTACGCATCCATATATATACACTTTCTTCCTGTCCACCTGTTTTTGCAAGTTGTATAACATGACCAAAATTATATATACCTGTATTTGCTATTACAACGCGGCTTGGATTTAAAGGGGCATATGAAACACCAGATGCAATATGTGTTGTGTTATATGTCAAGAGAGTTGGTATATTTGGACCTGTTACAGGTATCGTGACTGTACTACTAAATGAACCATAATATGGTGCAAATGTTCCACCAGGTATACCCTGTTCACCTGATGGACCCTGAATGCCTTGAATGCCTTGCAAACCCTGAATGCCTTGAATGCCTTGAATGCCAGGGATACCTTGTTCACCAGATGGACCTTGTGGGCCTTGCAACGGACCTGCGTCAACCCATGCAGTTCCATTACTTACCCATAAATGATAACCAGTGTTTACTACTGTGTATGCATCACCTTGTGGCTGTGGTTGTACTGGAAGATTTGACGTATTTAGAACAGACCCTAAGAAGTTAATTCCTATACCAGCTATACCTTGTATACCTTGAGGACCTTGAATACCCTGCTCACCAGATGGGCCTTGAAGTCCAGGAATACCTTGAGGGCCTATTACACCTTGAATGCCCTGAATACCCTGAAGGCCAGGAATACCTTGAGGGCCTTGTAGTGGACCTGCATCAACCCATGCAATACCATTGCTTATCCATAGATGGTAGCCAGTATTTACTACTGTATATGCATTGCCTTGTGGCTGCGGCTGTGCTGGGAGATTTACTGTATCTAGAACAGATCCTAAGAAGTTAATTCCCACACCAGGTATGCCTTGTAAACCTTGTGGGCCAGGAATACCTTGAGGACCTATTATACCTTGAATACCTTGTGGGCCTATTGGACCTTGAATTCCCTGAATACCTTGAATGCCCTGAATACCTTGTGATCCAACTGGACCCTGTAGTGGACCACTATCAATCCATGCAGAACCATTACTTATCCATAGATGATAACCAGTATTTACTACTGTATATGCATTGCCTTGTGGTTGTGGTTGTGCTGGAAGATTTACTGTATCTAGAACAGACCCCAGGAAGTTTATTCCTATACCAGGTGTACCCTGTAATCCCTGTATGCCTTGAATACCTTGTTCTCCAGAAGGGCCTATTAATCCTTGAATACCTTGAATACCCTGTAAACCTTGAATACCTTGAATACCTTGTGGGCCTACTGGACCCTGTGGACCAATTAGACCCTGTGGACCTTGGGGGCCGGGTATACCAGATGAACTATAACATATTCTTGGACACACAAGTCCATATGCATTTTTTAAGGCAATTACATCTCCAGCTGTTGACATTTCCCTTGATATAACATTATAAATTATTATAATGTTATATATTTTAATATAATCATAATAAAAAGAATCTATATATGGATTTTTGTATCTATTCTAATCTCGCTTGATAGTAGTGAATGTTGCTAAATCCATTCGTGATTATTGCAATAACAATTGTCTTGGCAGTTGTAATCTTTGGATTTTCAAAGGTTATTAAGGGAAAGATAGAGGGATATGCAAATGCAGTGGATGAATTCAGAAAGGAGGGTGCATATCTCAGACAGATTAAGATACTCGGTGATAAATACGACGGACAAGCGTCTAAACGCCGTCCTGTAACAGATTTGTTAGCAGATCAGGCAGCAGCACCACCTGCCGCAGAGCAGTGTCTAGTGAACTTTTACAGTCTCGGATGTAGGTTTACCGGCTATGTAGGGCCATTCCATAATGGTTATTTTGATCCCGAACCGGCTGTTACATATGCATGCAAAGCAGGTTGTCGCACATTTATCTTGGAAATTGATTACATGGATGATTGTATTAGTGAAGGATACTTTCCCAAGATAGTTGTACGTGATGTACAAGGTAAAAATCAAGTGACTATGTCTAGTTCTAAACCTATGTGCAACTCTATTGCACATAGTAATATTAAGGATGTTGCAGAGGCAATTAATCGCAATGCATTTGCAAAACATATACAGAATTCAACTGACCCTGTAATAATTGTACTCTATTTCTTACGTGTACCTCCTAGTGCAGCAGCCCTTGAATATTTTTCTAATGTTGCAAAGGGACTTGGGCCTCTTCTCAATCGTCATGTAGATAATCTTGTAAATGGGGGCACGTTTACTAGACAAAAACAAGAAGGTACTCTTTTAATAAATTCTATTACTGATTACGAAGGGAGAGTTCTGATATTCTCAAACGCAGACACGAGCATTTTCCGAGACGCAGCAAAAAAATACCAGCCAAAGGAGGATTTGGATTACCTTGTCAATCTCCGTCTCACATACAGACAAACAAAGATGGGTTCTACTGCTAGTGCTGCATCTGGTGTCTATGGTGTTTTGGAGGCTGCTGAAGATTATATGATTATACCCCCTGACCAGACAATTTCTACTCAACAGGAAACGAAACTACGTTGGACTTGTTTACTTTCTCGCGATCCATCTATGCCTGTTTCTGAGGATATATTTAACAAGGCATCTGACACATACGGCTGCCATTGTATGCCCATAACCTTATGGGATGAGGGAAATAAGTTTATGTTCACCGATAAGAGATTTGGTAAGTATAGTTTCATACCAAAACCTGCAGAGTTGAGGTACAGAAAGCCACTTGTTGCTGTACCTGGCGAGCCATCTGTTGAAACTGATGCTAAGGCTGGTAAGTTGAGAACACCTGCACTTGGGCTAGGTTCATCTGGGAGTAAATAAGAGAATATAATAATATGATAATATTAGTAGAGTTAGTATAGAGATGAATGAGAATTCCACTTCGCTACCGTCTCTTATATTTAATAAAGAGAGATTTCAAAAACAATTAGATATTATATCTCAGGCTGCTACTGTTGCAGAGCAGAAAGTTGATTATGAATCTGCACATGATCCCGAGATACTTCGTTCAATAGATATTGTTGAGGCATTCTTAAGGGTAAAACATCGTATTTGCTATGGTGGACAGGCAATTAATGCTCATCTTCCTAAGAAATATAAGTTCTATGACCCACAGTATAATATTCCCGACTATGATTTCTTTACACCAAATGCAGAGAGTGATATTAAATATTTGGCAGATAAATTATATAAAGCAGGATTTACTGAAGTGAGTGCCCGTGAAGGAATGCACGAAGGGACAACAAAGATTTATGTTAATTTTATTCCTGTTGCAGATATTACACAGATTGATCCTAAGCTTTATAAGATTATGGCGAGTCGTGAATTTAGACAGGATGGTATATCCTATTTATCCGCTGATACACTTCGCATGTTAATGTATTTGGAATTGAGTAGACCAGAAGGACAAGTTGATAGATGGGAGAAGGTATATGAACGCCTCATATTATTAAATTCATTTGTCCCTGTTGAACGCTGCAAGGTTATACGTCTAAGTGGTAAGGGGCTTCTTAAACAGGGAGAGGTGACATCATTGATGAATTACATTGTACATGAGAAACGTATATTTGCTGGAGCTGACCTTATTGGTATGTATAAGCGTTCATTAAAAGGAAAGGGTAATAGGGCTGATTGGGTATTCTCAACAAAGAGGCCTATTTATTTCTATAGCCCTGACTTGGAAAAGGATACAAGTTTTGTAAAATATGAGCTAAA
>JACCDY010575935.1_pt1 | contig 55147 bp, 39 predicted proteins | sample 7446391 | NCBI WGS metagenome assembly JACCDY01 (sample SAMN15323451, study PRJNA562643) | freshwater metagenome | isolation source: river surface water | place: USA:Blue River Watershed | collected 2017-08-18
CGGTGTCGCAGAGCGCGATGGACGGTGCTGACGGATCATGGGCGGTGCTCTCCGGAGCCACGCCGCTGTCGCCGACGTCCATCAAGCTGCATGTCGCCGAAGACACGCTGGGTGACACCGAGCAGAAGCATACCAATGAACAGGTCGGATACATCGTGTTCGAATGATCAACCACCCACTGCATTCATGAATGCCCGTTTTTATCCTGCTGTGCTCACGCTGTTGCTTGGCCTGGGAATCGGTTGGCTCATTCCCAAAGCCGACCATGAATTCTCGTCAGAAGATTCTGCGGCTCCCGCAGAACCCGTGAGGACCAACCGCCATGGATCGCGGGCCTCCTTTGTCGAGAACCGGGATTGGGCATTCGGAGAAGCCAAGGGATCCACCAGTGGTTCCAGACGGGTGGAAGTGTCCGTCGGCTTCTTGGGAGGAATCAGCAAGGTTCCGCCTGTCCGTTCCTGCCGGGACGATTTGTTTCGCGCCGATGATGAGACAATCGGGTGGCTGAAAATCAACGAACGGGAACAACAGGGCCTTGAAAAGGCATGGGCCGCGCATCGTGTGGAGGTGGAGATGCTTGAGGTGTCACGATCCAGCTCTAAGGAGCTGGATGACGGCTCGGTGGACATACTTGTGCCGGATCTTTCGGACGAACTGCGTTTGGTGGGCAACCGGTTTGCGGATGAGGTCCGGAACCTGATCGGACCGGAGCGGGGTGATGTGCTTCTCCAGATGAAGCAGATCGATCGGGCTTTTGCCTCCGATGCCGGTGATCGTCATTATCAGGTGCGGGTGGAGCCGACCGGTGACGGCAAGTGGCGATTCCACATGATCTATCGAGACAATGAGAACCACCGGGTCTGGGTCGGCGACAGCGTGCCGAATGAAATCCGGCACATCACGGATGCGGCCCGGATAGCCAACCATGTATCGGAACTTGGCGATCCGCAATGATCGCGTTGTTTTGCGGTTCCTCATGGATGAGTCGACAGGACCCGCTGGACATCAAGCCCGGAATGCACATGATTCAGCACCCGGCAACCATCTCCGCATGAAAACCCTCCTCTTCACCCTGTTTGCCATCACCGTCGTTGCTTCGGCGGAAGCGAAGCCGAACTTCATCTTCATCCTGTCCGATGACGTCAGTCAGGGCGACCTCGGTTGCTACGGTCAGGAGTTGATCCAGACGCCCAACCTCGACCGGCTTGCCGCCGAAGGCACGCGCTACACCCAGGCGTATTGCGGCACCACCGTCTGCGCGCCGTCGCGCTCGTCGTTCTACACCGGATTGCACAGCGGTCACTGTCCGGTGCGTGGCAACTACCAGTTCGCGGTGGAAGGGCAGTATCCGATCCCCGCCGAAACCGTCACCATGGGTGAGATCGCCAAGGCGGGCGGATACCGCACCGCCACGTTCGGCAAGTGGGGGATGGGATTCTTCGATACCGAAGGCAGTCCGCTCAAGCAGGGGATGGATCACTTCTTCGGCTACAACTGCCAGGGGCATGCCCATTCCTACTTCCCTACCTACCTCTACAGCAACGAGCAGGCGGTCCTGTTGCCCGGCAATGATGGCAAGGGCGTCGGCAAGACGTACGCGCAGGAAGTCATCCAGCGCGACCTCATCCGCTGGCTCAAGCAGAACGGCAAGCAACCGTTCTTCCTGTTCTATGCCGTCACCTTGCCGCATGGCCGCCTGGAGATCGACGATCTCGGCATCTATGCCGATAAACCGTGGAGCAACCAACAGAAAATCTACGCGGCGCAAGTGACCCGTCTCGACAAGGATGTCGGTGAGCTTGTCGACACCTTGCGCGAGTTGGGTGTGGACAAGAATACCCTGCTGGTTTTCAGCGGTGACAACGGCTCGGCCTTCGGGCCGAAGAGTGAGATCACCCAGTTCTTCAAGCAGGACCGCAACGGCCTGCGTGGCTTCAAGCGCGGGATGTATGAAGGCGCCTTGCGTCAGGCCGCCTTCGCCTGGTGGCCAGGCACCGTGCCGGCCGGTCGCGTCAGTGACGAGCCCTGGGCCTTCTGGGATCTGATGCCGACCTTCGTCGAGATGAGCGGCACCACGCCGCCCGCTGGTTACAAGACCGATGGGCTCTCGCTGTTGGAATTCCTCAAAGGCGGCAAGGCGCCGCAGCGCGATTATTTCTACTGGGAGTTGTTTGAAGGCGGATTCAACCGCGCCGCCCGCTGGGGCGACTGGAAGGCAGTGCAGAACAGCCTCAAAGCCCCGATCGAAATCTATGACCTCGCCAAGGATTCGGGAGAGAAGAACGACCTCGCCGCCGCGAGGCCGGATCTGGTCGCGCGTGCCGAGGCCATCTTCGCCAAGGCCCGCACCGAGCATCCCGACTGGCCACTGCAAGGCCGCAATCCGAAGAAGGCGGAGATTAAGGAGAAGATCGCCGCCGAGAAGCAACAACGCGAGGAAACCCACTGGTTGCCGCCGAATGCGATCCCGCTGGCGGAGCTCTATCAGTGAGCGCCCTCGGGGGCTGCATGAGGCGGCTCCGGTAGGGCTGTAGGGCAGTAGGGCTGTCTCAAGGGCCCGAAACGCGTTCCATGAAATGGAACGGCAGGTGGGAGTGTTGGGGCTTTTTTTAGGCTCCCATGATCGTATGATGCCGACCAATCAATCCAAACCCCTCCCGCCTCGACTGAGGTGGAATGCACCCTTTTTGATCATGAATGCGAAATCCCAACTGCTCCGCCACGCGATGTGCGTTGGCTTGCTGACTGCCATGATGGCGGCACCGGTGTTTGCGGTCACCTACTACTGGGACAACAACGGCACCACCAACGGATTTGGCACGGCGGGTGGAACTTGGAGTGACTCCGGCAGCACCCTATGGAACAACGATTCGACCGGTGGCAGCACTGGAGCTCCTAACACGCTCGGCACCACCGTCACCACCACCACTTCGGACACCCTCAATTTCGGAAACGGTACAAGCAACACCCTTGCTAGCGGCATAATCACCGTATCCGGCACGGTGAGTGCTAACACACTAGCTGGAAGCGGTCCCTCCAGCCCCGCCGTCATCACCTTTTCTGGCGGAACCATTCAATTTGGTACCACCGCCAATTTATCCGCCGGCTCCAGACTTACCTTCGAGATTGAGTCCATCATATCCGCCACCAACCTCTCCAAGACCAGCACCACCGGCAAAATCACGCTCTCCAATGCTGCCAACAACTACTCGGGAACAACCACCATCATTGGCGGTCTCTCCGTCACGCATCTCGCGAATGGTGGAGCGAGCAGCAGCATTGGCACGTCCTCCAACGACGCTGCCAATCTCGTGATTGGAACCAGCAGCAACAATGTCGGCGCCCTGATCTACATCGGCAGCGGTGACAGCACGGACCGTTTGTTCACTTCCAAAGCCAATTCAGCCGAACTTGGCTCCGATGGCACCGGTGCCATCAAGTTCACCAACCCCGGAGCGATTGCCTATGGCGCAATTGACGCAAACCGCTCTCTCATTCTCAGCGGCGTCAATACCGACGACAATACCCTCAGTGCCGCGATTTCGAACAATGGGACTGGCGTTGTATCACTCACCAAGTCCGACGCCGGCACTTGGATTCTGAATGGAACCAATACCTATACCGGCGCCACGAATATCAATGGAGGTATGCTGCAATTCGGCAAACTCGTTTCCCAATCGGCCAGTAGTGCCGTGGCCGTGGCGTCGGGAGCGACACTCGCCGTCAACCTCGGCGGCACCGGCGAATGGACCACGGGCGCCAGCGGCAACGGCACCATCGGCGGTCTACTGGCGGGGCTTGGCGGCCAAAGCGGTGGCACCGTCAATTATACCGGCAGTGTGACGCTCGGCTTCGACACCAGCAACGCAGGTAGCGCTCAGACCTATTCCGGTGACATCGCCAACGTGGGCACCACCCTCGGCCTCAGAAAACTTGGCACGGGCACGCTGGTGCTCTCCGGTGGCAATACCTACACCGGCGCTACGACCATCAACGGTGGCACGCTGAAATTCGCCAAGCAAGCCTCGCTCTACAACAATAACACCGGCAGTTGGACGGCGGCTAATGTCAAAGTGCGCAACGGTGGCACCTTGGCTCTGAACGTAGGTGGGACGAATGAATTCACCGCGGGCAACGTCACCACCTTGCTGGCGAACCTCGGCGGGGCCAATGGCACCAGCACCAACGGATTCGCTGCGGGATCAAGCATCGGCTTCGACACCACCAACGCCAGTGGTGGCACCTTCACAGTTGCGGACCTGATCGCCGACTCGACCGGAACAGGCGGTGGAGCCATTGGTCTGACCAAGCTCGGTGCCGGGAAGTTGGTCTTGAGCAATACCAACACCTACAGCGGGGCCACCACGGTTTCGGCAGGCACGCTCTATGTCACCGGCGCGCTCTCCAATAGCGCGGTCACCGTGCAGAATGGTGCGGCGATTGGCAGCAATGGTGCGGCGGGATCACTAGATGCTGGTCTCACGATCAACCTGGGCGGCAGACTGGATTTGACCGGTGCGACTCTCGGCTCGACGAGCAGTGGTGTCTTGACGATCGCGAATGGCCAAAGTCTCACCTTGGACCAACTGACCTTCCAGGATCTTGTCGGCTGGGATTGGGCTAACGCCGATGCCGGCACCTACCAACTCATCGATGGGTCCTTTACGATCAACTGGGGTAGCACCGCTTATCTGGATGCCGGCAGTGCGTATGACTTCGGTAATGGCAAGAAGGGCTATTTCGAATCCGGAAGCCTGAATGCGGTCGTCTTCAGCATCCCCGAGCCCCGCGCGGCGCTTCTCGGTGGCCTTGGCGTGCTGCTCCTCCTGATGCGCCGTCGGCGCAGTGCTTGAGCGAAGGACGGGGTTTGCAAGGAATGCCTGCAGACCTTGCGCAAGCAGTTGGGCGATGACATGAACTGCATCACGCTTGCCCGATCTCATCTTCCTCCTTGTCCTCCGATTTCTCCTTCCTCCGACCGGCCTCTCAGGGTATTCTCCGCACTGGGTGAAAAATCAAATTCCTGCATTCATTCATTTGCAGGCGGGTATCCGGCAATCGCTTTCTTGATTTCACCAAAGGCTGCTGATGACTCGGTCTTCATCGCCTGATAACTGACCCCGCCAAGCACCCGGGCCGTCGAGTGATCGGTCACCACAAGCTTGGGAATGAGGTGCCCCTGCTTGCCGAGGGCATCACGCAGGTTTTCCGGCAGCTGCTTCAATTGCTCGCCGGAGACATAGACAAGGACTGTCAATGGGCTCAATTCGTCAATCGCGAGGAGGCTTGCCCGCATGCAGGGCGGGCAGGTGGTGTTCTTGTTCGCCAACAGAAAGCAGATCGGCTTTTTGCTTTCGAGCGCCACGGCTCGGGCCGCATCCAGTTGATCCAGTGTGTAAGAGTCATGCGGCAGTCGGAGCTCCGCGGAGCGGCAAGGCATGACAAGGAGCATCAATGCGCAGAGTGGCAGTATCGTGGTCTTCATGTTGTTCTGGGGCAATTCTTGCGGCCTTCCCTGGCCATGCGGTCGATATTCGGCGTCTTGATCCGCTCCGAGCCGAAGCAACCGAGGTCATTGTAGCCCTGGTCATCGGTGAAGATGATGATGAAGTTCGGTTTCCGGGCTGCAGAGGCATGAAATGCGAGCAGCAGCGAGGTAAGGCAGATCAGCAGGCGCATGGGGAAATGAATGACAGGGTTCATGAGAAGTCGAGCGACGCTTGCCGCTGCGGAGAAGCATGCTGGTGTTTTTTACGTGTTCAGCCGTCTTTGTCCGGCACCTCGTATTGCCTGCGCAGTCGCTGCAGCTCCTGCTTCAGCTTGGCCACCTCGTCCTGATACGCGGGATCCGCGTATCCATTGTTCATGTCCGATGGGTCCTTGTCCCGGTCGTAGAACTCCCACTCCTCACCGTTGGGCACGTCCTTGCCATAGAAGCGGATGAGCTTGTAGCGATCGGTCGAGACCCCTTCGTGACGGCGCACCGAGTGGATCCCGGGGTATTCGTAGAAGTGGTAGTAAAGGCTCTTGCGCCAATCCGCGGGCGTTTGTCCCTTGAGTAGCGGCACCAGGCTCTTGCCTTGCATGTCGTCGGGGATCGGCGCACCAGCCAGATCGAGGAAGGTTTCGGCAAAGTCGATGTTCTGCACCAGATCCTTGTTGGTCGATCCCGGCTTGATGACTCCCGGCCAGCGGGCCAGCAGCGGCGTGCGGTAGGATTCCTCATACATGAAACGCTTGTCGAACCAACCGTGCTCGCCGAGGTAGAACCCCTGGTCGGAGGAATACATCACGATGGTGTTTTTCTCGAGCCCGCTTTCCTTCAGGTAGTCGAGGATGGCGGCCACGCTCTCGTCGATGCTGCGGGCCGTGCGCAGGTAGTCCTTGACGTAGCGCTGGTATTTCCAGCGTAGCAAATCGTCCCCCTCCAGCTTCGCATCGAAGAACGCCCGGTTGCGAGGATCATAGACGGCATCCCATGCCCGGCGCTGTTCGTCATTCATGCGGTAGTAAGCGCCGGCCTCGCCTTCCGGCAGGCCTTTCTTTTTGGCGAATTGCGCCATCATCCGCTTCTTCTCTGCTTCGTTGATCACCTTGAGATCGGAGGACATCCGCATGTTCTGCGCGATCGACATCGCCTGCCCATGGGCGGCGACGCCGCGGGTGGCATAATGGTCGAAGAGGTTCAGCGGCTCGGGAATCTGGATGCCCTCATAGAGATCGATGTGGCGCAGCGCCGGCTGCCAGGTGCGGTGGGTTCCCTTGTGGTGGACCATCAGCATGAAGGGTTTTTCCTGATTGCGCTTGGTTTTCATCCAGTCGAGCGCCTTGTCCGTGATGATGTCGGCGACATAGCCGGTGTATTGGACGGTTCCCTTCTCGGTGATGAATTCCGGCTGGTAGTAGGCGCCCTGTCCGGGAAGCACCTCCCAGTAATCAAAACCCTGCATCTTGCCGTCGAGGTGGATCTTGCCGATCATCGCCGTCTGATAGCCGGCTTTTTGCAGCAGCTTGGGGAAGGTCTGCTGGTCCTGGTTGAAGCCGCCGTTGTTGTTGATCTTGCCGTGCAGGTGGCTGTGCTTGCCGGTCAGCAGGGTGGCGCGGGATGGCGCGCAGATCGAATTGCCGACATAGCAGCGGTCGAAGCGCATCCCTTCTTTAGCCAGACGGTCGATGTTGGGCGTCGGATCCAGCGTGGCCAAGCGGTCGCCGTAGGCACCGATCGCCTGCTGGGTATGGTCGTCGGCAAAGATCCAGATGATGTTCGGGCGTGTGCTCTCGGCATGGACGATGCCGGCTAGCACGGAGAGCAGGGTGAGGAAGCAGGAGCGCGGGATCACTTCAAGCAAACTGGCAATAATTGAAGGATGTTTCAACTTCTGCACATGGATTTCTCCAGGATCTGTTCCATGGAACGGAACGAATTTCCGGCAAGATCGGCATGCAGGCGCGACGTAGATGCTTGTGTTGATGAGAGATCCCTCATCCGATCCCACCTCCCGCCCTGAACTGCCATGATTCGCCGATTGTCCGTCATCCTGCTGTTGTTGTTTCCCATCCGAGCCCATGCCGCATCGCCCCAACCTTTGGGCGATTACCGCAACGACCCCGCCCGCGCGCAGGAGTTCATGGACTGGGGCTTGGGCATGTTTGTCCATTGGAGTGTCGATGTGGAACTCGGCAGCGTGATCTCCCACAGTCTGGTGGGGGCCTCGGACGAATACCGCCAGCGTTACTTCAGCGAGTTGCCCGCCACCTTCAATCCGACCGATTTCGATCCCGATGCCTGGGTGAAAGTGGCCAAACTCGCCGGCTGCAAGTACATGGTGCTGACGACCAAGCACCACAACGGCTTCTGCCTGTGGCCGACGAAGACGACCGATTTCTCGGTGGTCAACACGCCGTTCAAGAAGGACATCGTCAAGGCCTTTGTCGAGGCCTGCCGCAAACAGGACATGAAGGTGGGGCTTTATTTCTCGCCGGAGGATTTCTCGATCCTGCACAAGCAGGGGCACGAAGTGCGCCGCAAGGCGGATTACGCCAACATCTCGAACAACCCGGAGCTGCTGGCCCACGACTCGGCGCAGATCCGCGAGCTCTTCGGTGGCGCCTACGGCGACATCGACGTCGCCTTCCTCGACTCTTTCGACAACGCGGCGATTCGTGATTTGATCCACCAACTGCAACCGAAGTGCATCATCACCCGGGGTGAAATGGAGACGCCCGAGCAGAAGATCCCCAACAGCCCGATTCCCGGCCCTTGGGAAGCCTGCTTCACGTTGGGCACCCAATGGCAGTTCAAGCCGACCAACGAGCGCTACAAATCCGGCACCGAATTGATCAGCATGCTCAGTGATGTGCGCGCCAAAGGCGGCAACCTGCTGATCAATATGGGGCCGGAACCCTCCGGGAAAATACCTTTCGAGCAGGAACGCACTTTCCGTGAGCTGGCATTGTGGATGTTCGTCAATCGTGAGGCCATCCACGGCGTCCGCCCGGGGCCGGTGGCCAAGGAGGGCGACATCTGGTTTACCCGCGAAGCGAGGGACAACGGCGCAATCTACCTGATCATTCCGCAAGGGGAGAAATTGTGGAAGCGTGGAGATCGCCGCGAGTTCACGCTCAAGTCGCTCAAGGCGGGTGAGGGGGCGCGGATCGCTGTGCTCGGGCAGACCAGCAAGACCGTGGAATACAGCCCGAATGCGAAGCCGGAGGCCCGACTCCAGCAGACGCCCGAGGGGCTGCAAATCTCGGTCGTGCGTGCCCAGCGCCTCTACAACGACCACCAGTGGCCCAACCCTGTGGTGGTGAAGCTGGAAGGCGTCGGGTTTTTCGGGAAGGAATAGGAGTGGCGCTTTGCAAGCGCCATGAACTCCGTCGGAAGCACGATGCCCGGAGGCAACTGCTTCATGATCGGCGGGATCCCTCAAGTGTGCCGTATCGCGGAACATCGATTGCTGAAAATCAATGCATGAGCTTGTCAGGTTGTTGGCAAACTCGCGTATCGGATGATGAGCACCATGCCGTCTTGCTCACTGGGTCTCGTGACAAGTAGAAAACCTCACCACTGAATGATGCACATCTACCACACCATGCGTTTCTTGCGTTATTCCTTGATCGCTGCCCTGCTGGTCTCCGCCGGCGTCACACAAGCGGAGAACAAGCCAATGGATCCTGTCACTGACGTGACAGGCCTGCCCCGCGTTCTGCTCATCGGCGACTCGATCTCCATCGGCTATACCACTGATGTCCGCAAGATGCTCATGGGCAAAGCCAACGTGCATCGTGCGCTCACCAATTGCGGGCCCACCGCGAAAGGTCTGACCGGGCTGGACAAGTGGCTTGAAACCGGCGGCGAGGGCAAGAAGTGGGACATCATCCACTTCAACTGGGGCCTTCATGACCTGAAATACACCGGCGCCAACGGCGAGGATAAGGCCGACCCCAAAGCTTCGGGATCCAAACCCCAGGTTTCCCAGGATGATTACGAAAAGAACCTGCGTGAGCTGGTGAAGCGTCTCAAGAAAACCAAGGCCCGTCTCATCTGGCGCAACACCACACCTGTGCCCGAGGGTGCGGAGGGGCGTGTCGTCGGCGATGTGGCAATCTACAATGAGATCGCTGCCAGAATCATGAAAGAGGAAGGGGTCGAGATTCACGACCTTTACTCCTTTGCCCTGAAGAATACCGCCGAGATGCAGCGCAAGGCTAACGTCCACTACACCCCCGCAGGCTACAAACAACTCGCCGAAGAAGTGGTCAAATCCCTCGGCATCCAATAGGGGATCATTCCGCCAGAGAGAAAAATTCGATTTTAACGCCCCTGATTCATTGATCACCATGCAACGCCTTCTCATGAAGCCGACCCATTACAAACGATCTTCCAGGCTTGCTGCATGCATCTGCCTGCTGCTGTCTTTCACGCTGGCCGTCATGGTCACCGCGAGTCCGTTCAATATTCGCGACTACGGCGCTCTTGGTGATGGCAAGCATCTGGACAGCCCGGCCATCAATAAGGCGATCGAAGCTGCTGCAGTTGCAGGCGGGGGTACCGTCCTGGTTCCCGCGGGCACCTATCTCAGTGGTTCGATCCGCCTCAAGAGCAACATCCATCTGCTCATCGATGCCGGGGCCACGATTCTGGGCGCCCCCCAGGAAATGAATGCCTACGATGAGGCGGAGGAGTTTCCCGGGATTGCCTATCAGGATGGAGGACACACCTATTTCAGGAACAGCCTGATCCATGGGGAGGGCTTGGAGAATGTTTCCATCACGGGGATGGGCATGATCAATGGGGGTGGAATGACGGCCGATTCCAGACCACTCGATGACATGTGTGGATACAAGGACTGGGCCACTCCGGGTTCCAGGCAGCACCGTCCCCTGCGCTTGGGAAACAAGGCCATCGCGCTCAAACGCTGCCGCTTCGTCGTGATCCGTGACCTGAAGTTCCTGCGTGGCGGCCATTTCGCCATCCTGGCGACCGGCTGCGACAACGTGACTATCGACAACGTGACCATCGACAGCCAGCGGGACGGGATCAACATCGACTGCTGTCACAACACGATCATCTCGAATTGCCGGGTCAACACGGCGCATGACGACGCGATCTGCATCAAGAGCAGCGCTGCTCTGGGTGAGCTGAGGCTCACCGAGAACCTGACGATCACCAATTGCCAGGTCTCGGGTTTCAAGGAAGGCACCCTGATGGATGGCACCATGGTGCCGGGACGAGGGGGCTGCGGGCGGATCAAGTTCGGCACGGAGGCCAGTGGAGGATTCCGCAACGTCACTGTCTCGAACTGCACCTTCCGAAGCTGCCGGGGCTTGGCGGTCGAGCAGGTGGACGGAGGGATCATGGAGAATCTCACCTTCAGCAACCTGTCGATGGTGGATGTCCGTCATTATGCGATCTACATCACCACCGGGAAGCGCAACCGCTCACCGCTGGTGACCGAGCCCAGCCGCGGCCGCAACATTCTGGTTTCGAACGTGATTGCCGATGGTGTGGACAAACTGAACGGCATCCACATCTCCGGCTTGCCGGAGCGACCGCTGGAGGGAATCCGGCTCCAGAATATCCGCCTCACCAGCAAGGGCGGAGGTAGCGCGGAAGACGCCATGATAAAGCCGCGCGAACTCGGAGACGGCTATCCGGAGCCCTACAAGATCGGCACGCTGCCGGCCTACGGGCTGTTTGCGCGTCATGTCCGGGGTCTGGAACTGGCGGACATCCATGTGGATTTCATCGAGGACGACAAGCGCCACGCTGCCGTGTTCCAGAACATCGACGGTTTGGACATCGATCATTTCAAGGCGGAGATCTCCGAGGGCGTTCAGCCCGCCGTCTATGCTCCCGACGTGAAGGACATTTCCGTGCGGAATTCACCGACTCTGGGAAACCGGTGACCAATCACTCGGGACATTCCCGTCGGTCAGAATCAAAATAGACCCCCAACATCCATGCTAAGAAGACATTTCATCAGAAACTGCATCGCAGGCGGAGCCGCAGTCGCTTCAGGGAAAGCCATGGTTTCAGCTGCGCCGAATCCCTCAAATGGAGCCAACACCAACAGGATTCTCAATGCGTATTATCTGAGGGCCCACATGTACACTTGTGTGCCGCGCCAGATCAGGGAAGACATGCAGTGGATGGCAGACGCAGGGACTGATGTTGTTTCAGTGGCCATCCTCGAGCAGGATCTTGTGGCTGCGGTGGAGAACATCGACATCATCTGTGAAGCAGCCGACAAGGCGGGAATGAAGGTGTATGGCGTGCCGTCAAGATGGGGAGGCATCGTTGCCGGAGCACCCAAGGTTCCAAGCTTGTTCAGCATCAGGAACGTGCAGACATGGATGAAGAAGAAAGACGGATCCTATGTGGATTCAGGCGTCACCGGCAGAATCAGCAGCGTGCATTATCCGGAGCTGTTCGAATATGTATGCCAGTCGCTTGAGAAATCCCTGAAGTTGTGGCCCTTGAAAGGAATTATCTGGGATGAGCCTAAAACCCTCATGAAGGATTATTCCGATCTTGCCATCAAGAATCTCGGCCAAGACGCACCGCTAGAAGATCACATTCGGGCAAATGTTGATTTCTATTCAAGGGTGAACGGGTTCATCAAGAAGGTGAGCCCCGATGCGAACACCTGCATGTTCTTGTATGCAAGCATGCGGGATGAAGTCATCAGGCAACTCTCCAAAACAGGTAATCTTGATTCCTTTGGTTGTGATGGCCGCCCCTGGCGCGCTGATGACGGCGGCAAGGACGAATCCACGGGCAAGACACTGCTGGGAAATGGCGAGCGATTCCTGAAAGCAGCCCACGATGAAAACAAAAAATCGCTCTGGCTCCTGGAAAACCACAACATGCTGGATCAAGATGCCGCCTTGATGGACAAGAGGATGCCGGAGGTTCTGCAGGCCCCATGCGATCACCTGATCTATTACTATTATCCGCGCAACCTTGAGACACCCGATCTCATCATGAATACCGTGCTCAAGCACATCAGGAACTACAAGAAATAGGTCGCTGCTACCCCTTCCGGATTCATTTCGGGGTGACTTGGCTACGGGTGAGCATGATCTCGAACCATTCGGCACCTTCCTCATCGATCAGGCGCTGGGTGACCGTGGGTTGCTCTCCCGAGACATCGAAGATGAACTGGCCGCTTGCGATCATGGCGTGCAGGTGGAAAAACCGATTGTGCAGGAGTGGCGCTTGCCAAGCGCCAAGACTCTGCACCAGAGGGAGGATGCCGCCCGGCCCTGCCATGGCTGCCCGGAGGCAGCCACTCCGGAAAAGTCCCACTCCGCAGGCCCCAAAAAAGTGTTCCGTGCAACGGCACATCGACCGGTAAAAATCCCGATGCCCATTTGTCAGATTGCACTGCATGATGCGTATCGAGTAAACATGGTAGTGTATCGCTCTGCACCGCGGACCCATTCCGGCCAAACCCGACCCAAGACCACAAAGCCCACGACTCACTCGTCTCTCCAATTGATGAAACCACGCTTCTTCACCGCAGCTACGATCGCGCTGCTCATGACCACCTTCGCCGCCTTCGGGGCGGAGAAGAAACCGCTCAAGGTGTTCATCCTCGCCGGCCAATCGAACATGGTCGGTATGGCCAAGGAGAACACGATTCAGGCCATCGGCCTTGACCCGGCGACCGCGCCCATGCTCAAGGATCTGCTCGACAAGGACGGCAATCCGGTCGTCTGCGATCAGGTCACTATCTGCACGCCAGCCAAGGGCGAGGGCGATAAGGCCCAGGAGGAGAGGTTTGGCAAATTGCAGACCGGATACGGTGGCGGCAAAGGAACCAGCATTGGGCCGGAATACGGCTTCGGCATCTACGCGCACAAGATGCTCGGCGAGCCGATCCTCATCATCAAGACCGCCCAAGGTGGCCGGGACCTCATGAACCAGTTCCGTCCGCCGAGCGCCGGCCCACTGCCACCAGCGGATGAGTTGACGATTGAGACCCTGAAAAAAAAGGGCATGGACCTCGAGGAGGAGAACAAGAGGCGCCTCAATGAGGCCGGTGGCTTCCAATACCGCTGGATGATGGCCTACATCAAGAAGGTGCTCGCCGATCCCAAGCGCGTCTGCCCGGACTACGATCCCGAGGCTGGTTACGAGCTCGCCGGCTTCGCTTGGTTCCAAGGCTACAACGATTTCATCGGCGGTTACTATCCCTACGTCGATCCCAACGGAGGCAAAGGCAGCCTCAAGGATTATTCGGAATACACCCGGCTGCTGGGCTGCTTCATCCGCGATATCCGCAAGGAGTTGAATGCCCCCAAGCTGCCTTTCGTGATCGGCGTCTTCGGGATGGATGGCAAAAATCCCAACAGCCCGAACATCACCGCCTTCCGCAAGGCCCAGGCGGCGACCGCCGAACTGCCCGAATTCAAGGGCAACGTGGTCAATGTCTTCACCGAGAATTATTGGCCGGAAGAGATCAGCAAGATGATGAACCAGGTCAACGCCCTCAATCAGGCCAAGGGTGAGGTGAATCTCGAAGGCGAAGCCCTCGCGGCTTGGAAGGCCTACAAGGCCAATCGGGATCTGATGAAAGCCGATGATCAGCCGAAGAAGGGGAAAAAGAACAAAGGCGGCGAAGATGAGGGGGGTGATGACGAAGCCGCGGATGCCGGCAATGGGGGAGGCGGTGATGTTGCAGGTGTGGATGCCGGCAAGCCGGGCAAGGAGCAGCAGGAGGCGAAGAATGCCGGCAAAGACCTCTTCAGGGAGCGGTTCCGCGCTAACAAGGAGCTATCGAGGAAGCTCCACGTCGCCCTCTTCGGAGAGGAAGGCGCCAAGCTGCTTGAAGTCGGTATGTCCAACCAGAGTTATCACTACTGGGGATCCGCCAAGTTCTACACCCGCGCCGGCAAGGCTTTCGCCGAAACGCTCATCGAAATGGGCAAGAAGTAAGCAGCCATCCAACCAACATTCACCAGAACCATTGATTCCATGAAACCCATCCACATCATCCATACCATGCGGCATCTGACCGTTCCGGCCGTGTTGCTCTGCAACCTGGTCTTGCTTGCAGGTTCCGTGACGGCTGCGCCGAAGACGAAAAAGCCGAGCGGCAAGACAGCGGTGCCGGTTGTCGAGCTGACGCCGACCGGTCAGGCGCTGCAAACGAAATACGCCGGATTGCAGCAATCGCTGAAGGCTGAGATCCAGAAGCAGCTGCCGGCGATTGATGCATCGAAGGAAGCGGCGTGGCGGAAATTGATCGAAGCGGAGCAGGCCGCGGAGAAGGAGGCGGGGTCCAAGGCCGGCGAGGTCATCAAGCTGCAGAAGACCGAGAAGGCTCTGAAGTCGTTGGAAGAGACTGTGCAGAAGCCCCCCAAAACCTATGCGGAAGCCCAAGAGGACTTGCGGCAATCCAAGGCCAAGGGGAAAGAGGATCCGGCGATGGCGAAAGTGCTGGAGTCGGAGCAGAGTTTTCAAGCGTACCTCATGAAGGAACAAGCGAAGTTGAGCGGCAAAATCGACAAGGCCAAAACGGATGCAAAGAATGCGCAAGCCGCGCTCCCGGAAGCGATCAAGACGGCTGAGACAGCGAAGCAGGCCCATCGCAAGGTCTTGGAGGACCTGTGGAAGGCGATGGATGCGCTCGGCGTGGGTGGCGTCATTGGCTCTAGCCAGTTGGATGGCAAGCTTGCGCAATACACGATCCTCACCGAAGCCACCCCGCGCGGGCTGGCGGAATTCGCTCAAACGAGCCCGGAGAATGAGAAACTGATCGAGCAGCTGTTTGCCGATCAGGGACTGATGGTTCAGATGATGGTTGCTGACGGTGCGACGGCCGCCAAATACGGCGAGGCGATGAAGATCTACACGGACATCCTGAAAGCCAGTCCGAAGGCGAAGGAAGGCCTTTTCCAACGGATGGCCGTGGCGGTCAGCCTCGGTCACTCGGTGCCGGTGGTGGAACGCGTGGGTTCATCCTGCAGCGACAAGGAGGACTCATCGGGAAGCGACGAGGGCGTGGAAGAAGTCAAGTGCATCGACCCGGTGAAGCGGTATTTGAGCTACGAAAAGTGGTATCTGGATGGCGAATTGCACGAGGGATTCAAGGACCTCGATGTCTGGAACCTGACGATGGCTTTGGATGGGCGTGATTCCGATGAGGTCTTTGCCTGGGGGCGGCAGATGCTGCGCAATCTGCGGCCGGACTGCATCCCGGTGGATGGTGCTGACACATCACAATACGTCGGGGTCGTCGATAAGGAGATCTACTACAGCAGCAAGGGCGTCAAGGATGACAGTCCTGACCTTCAGGTCATGCAGAACATCCTGGCCAATGGCGGCATTTGCGGACGTCGTGCCTTTTTCGGACGTTTTATTCTGCGTGCTTATGGCGTGCCCACCACGGCTCGCAAGCAGCCGGGACACGCGACCTTGGCCCACTGGCACCCGGACGGCTGGAAGACCCGGCTGGGCGGCAACTGGGGACTGGGTGCGCGCGGTAACTATTCGAGCATGAACCGGAATCGCTCCAGCCAGTATAAGGCGGACGTCAACTTTCTGGCCAGCAGCCAGGCACGTGAGGATGCGGCGGCCTTCCTGAAGGTCAAGAGGGCGCAATGGATCGGCGCCTTGGTCGGCGAAGAACCGAAGCTGGGCTTCATCAGCATCAGCGGGAAGAACAGCGCAGGCAAACAGGGGGCTGCCGCAGAGAATGTCTCCGGGTTCTGGAGCGAGCTCGCGCTGCATGAACAGAAGCGCGTCATCGTCGGCTTGCAGTCGAAGAAAGCCGCATCGACCAACGCGACGTCAGTGGCGGTCAAGGAGCCGGCAGCCACCGGCACGATCACGGTGGATGCGAATGGCGTCATCACCATTCCGGCGGCCGCCTGCAGCAGCCCGACCCAGAGTGTCCGGGCCCCCTACCATGGCATGTTCAAGGACCTCATCGTCTTCGTGAAATACAAGGACGAGGACACCCACCTGCACCTCTCGCGCTATAGCACCGAGGCGGATTCGTTCGAATACACGTTCGATGCGCCGAAGGCCGGCAAATACCAACTCAGCGCCAGCGTGGTCACGGCAAAGCCGGGCACCACCTTGCCGCTGTCGGTGAACGGCGGAGCTGATGTGGTCATCCCGCTGCCCTTCACGATCGGCATGTGGGACAACACAGCACCGGTTGGCATCGAACTGAAGGCCGGCAAGAACGTGCTGAAGTTCCACGGTCCTTCGCGGGTGACGATCGGCAAGTTCACGCTCACGCCGGTGAAGTGAGGTCCGCAGGCAGGCCCTCTTCACGCGGCTCTTTTCCAAAAGCAAAGTTCATTTCGTCATGAAATCGTCCCGTCGTCGCGCGAAGTTCCTGTAACTGTTGGTCCTCTTCAGCTTCTCCTCACTTCTGCCGGGCTCCGCTTAGGTGGACCGACAGTCGCAAGGCCTTCAAGCTGCACAACATCTTCGGTAGTCACATGATGCTGCAGCGCGGCAAGCCCATCGTGATCTGGGGCTGGGCCAAGACCGGAACAAGGACGAGGCCGCGCTCAATTCATAGACCTTTGGGCAAACGGTCTGTGCCTTCATCGACGAGGTGAATCTCAGCGTGGTCAGGCAAAACTGACCGGTCCAAGCGCCCTGCGCAGGCTGGTCAGAGCATCGGCTTGGAGGAAGGTGAAGATCCACTGAGCTGGGAAACAAGTGTTCCGTTGCGTGGAACATCGACTGCATAGAATCATGGTTTTCCTGCGTTAGTTCACGGCGGATGCTGCGTAGGAATTAAACGAAAGCGTGCCCGGGTCTTTCGCCGGGCCGGTCGGGACCGCCACGTTTCCAATCCATCAAATCCATGGTCCACAGCAACAGCCTCCATCCCAAGTTCATGAAACAATTGAAATCCCTAGTCGCCGTCGCCAGCGCCCTGTTGCTGACATCCTTTCTTGCCCACGCGCAGAACAAGAAACCCCTCAAGGTGTTCATCCTTGCCGGCCAGTCGAACATGGTGGGCATGGCGGATGTGGAAACCATTGAGGCCATCGGCCTTGATCCGGCCACGGCACCGATGCTGGGGGACCTGCTCGACAAGGACGGCAAGCCGATCGTGCACGATCAGGTCACCATCTGCCAGCCCTCCAAGGGAGAGGGCGATACGCTCAGGCCGGAGAGATTCGGCCGTCTTGAGGTGGGATATGCCGGCGGCAAGGGCACCAGCAAGGTCGGCCCGGAGTTTGGATTCGGTATCTACGCCCACAAACTGCTCGGCGAGCCGATCCTCATCATCAAGACCGCCCAGGGTGGGCGGGATCTGGTCAATGATTTCCGCACGCCGAGCGCCGGTCCGCGCGATCTCACGGATGAGCAAGTGGACAAGCTCAAGCAAGCGAACAAGCTGCCCGGCCACCAATACCGCTGGATGATGGAGTACATCAAGAAGGTGCTCGCCGATCCCAAGCGCGTCTGCCCGGACTACGATCCCGAGGCTGGTTACGAGCTCGCTGGCTTCGCCTGGTTCCAAGGCTACAACGACTTCATCGGTGGCGGCTATCCTTACGTCGACCCCAACGGCGACAAGAGCAGCCTCAAGGATTACTCCGAATACACGCGTCTGCTGGGTTGTTTCATCCGCGACATCCGCAAGGAGCTGGACGCGCCCAAGCTGCCCTTCGTCATCGGCGTCTTCGGCATGGATGGCAAGGAGGCGAAGGGTGTGAACGTCAAGGCGTTCCGTAAGGCACAGGCCGCGACTGCCGAGCTGCCGGAGTTCAAGGGTAACGTGGTCAATGTCTTCACCGAAAACTACTGGCCGGAGGACATCGATCAGATCATGGCCGACCTGTCGGCAGTCCAAAAAAGCGAGGGCAAGCATCTGGAGGGGAAGGCTCTTGAGGCATGGAAGGCATATTCCGCATCCGAGGCCCTCATGAAAAGCAAGGGCAAGAAGAGTGAGGCGGATGTCGGTTTGCCCATACCCAAGAACGAAAAGACAGGCGAGCCGCTGAGCGGAAGCTCCCTCTACAAACACCGCTACCGCCTTCACAAGCAGCTGAGGGACGAATTCCACCTGGCGTATCTGGGACCGGAGAAGCACAAGTTGCTTGTGCTGGGCTCGTCCGACCAGAGTTATCACTACTGGGGATCCGCCAAGTTCTACACCCTGGCGGGCAAGGCCTTTGCCGAGACACTCGTGGGCATGCAGGCCAAGTGATCGCCGTCATCCGGTTTTCCCATCAACCATCCATTTCGAAACGACATGAAATTCAGTCCATTTGTTCCGGCCGCCGCGGCGTGCGCTTGTCTCTCTCTCTGTGCCACCTCCACCATGGCGCAGCAGAAGCAGAACTCCTACAAGATGACCACTGTCAACGAAGTGGAGAAGACCAAGCCCCGCAAGAGCAATGACCGGGCGCCCGAATTGCTGAATCCCCTGAATGATCGCGGTAAGGAGTTGGAGAAGCTTTATGCCCAAACGCTCAAGTCGCTCAAGGCGGAAGTCGCCAGCGAGCTGCCGGCCATCGACGCGGCGAAAAAGCAGGATCTGGTCAAGGCTCTGAGGGAGGTGAAGGCGGCGGAAGACAATCTGAAGTCCAAGCGCCACGCTTGGAATGGCGCCATTCGCAACAAGGCCAGTGACGCGAGGAGGGATCAGAAGCTGCTCGACGAAATTCCCGCCAAGCTCGCCGCCGCACAACGCATGCTCAAGTGTGCCCAGGCTCTGCAGGACGGGGACGAAGTCAAGGCACTGGCGATTGAGGATGCCAACAAACAGCTTGCGAAATGCAGCGATCCGAAAACCGTCGAAAGGCTCAAGGAAAAGGTCGGCAAGAACCAGTTTTTTCTGGAGCAAGGCAAGAAGCGGGAGCCGCAGATTCTTCAGGAAATCGAATTGGCTGAGAAGGCGGTTGCCGAAGCCAAGGCCAATGCCTATCGCCAGCTGGGCGCCTTGGGTGTGGATGGACTTTTGGGAAGCGATCGCTTCGACGGCAAGCTTGCTGCGTATCTCGTGATTGCCGAGGCCACGCCCACCGACCTCGCTCGCTACGCCCAGCAGGGCCCTGAGCAGGAGAAGCGGATCATGGACTTCCTGAAAAACAGGGAGCTGATGGTGCGCATGCTGGTGGCTGACAGCCCCTATTGGGAGAAGTTCGGGCCTGCGCTTGAAATTTATGAAGCCATTCAGAAGGCCAGTCCGCGGGCCAAGGAGGGGCTTTTGGAGCGGCTGGCCCTGGCCGTGGCGATGGAGCACGCCGTGCCTATCCTGCTCAACCTCAAAGAGGACAGCGGGGCCGGGCAGGACCAGTTCGCCGACCCGGTGGCACGCTACCTCAGCTACGAAAAGGCGTTTCTCAATGGCGAGCTCGATCCCGGCTTCAAGGATCTGAGCGTCTGGGATCTGCGGATGGTGGTGGACGGCAACGAGCCGGACGAGATCGCCGACTGGGGGCGCAGGATGCTGCGCAGCTACCGTCCCGACATCGCGACTTTGGATAACTACGCCTGGCGCTATGTGATGTCGGTCAACACCGAGATCAACTACACCAGCACGTTCCAGAAGCTGGGCTGGGACGATCCCGAACTCAACAATTACCAGAACATCCTCGCGAATGGCGGCATCTGTGGCCGCCGCGCTTTCTTCGGTCGCTTCATCCTGCGTGCCTTCGGCATTCCCACCACCGCCCGTCCGCAGAAGGGTCATGCGGCTTTGGTTCACTGGACGCCCGATGGCTGGGTGCCCTGTCTTGGTGGCGGTTGGGGTTGTTCCAACGGCAGGATTTTCGAACGTTATGCCAACGACCTGGACTTTCTCGCCAGCAGCCAGGCCCGCCAGAACCCGCAAGCCTTCCTGCGGGTAAAGCGCGCCCAGTGGCTTGGTGACCTGCTTGGCGAACCCCGCGCCTACGGCAATACCCTGGAGACTCCCGAGTTCTGGTATTCGCTGGCGATTCTTGAGCAGGCACGCATCATCGACGGGCTCAAGGCCAAGCAGCTTGATGCTGTCGGCGAAGACCTCGGTGAAGCCGAGGATTCCTCGCTGGGCAACAAGGGAGGCAGGGCCGCATCTCCCACCGACCGCGAAATCACGGTGGATGCAAAGGGCGTGATCACGATCCCGGCTGCGGCCTGCACCCGGCCAACCACCAGCACGGAGGCCATTCTGTTCATGCCAAGCAACCTCGGTGGCGCCCAGCTTCACTACTCCCGCTACGGAGGCGCTGAAACCTTCGCCTATGCAATTGATGCGCCCAAAGCCGGCAAATACAAGCTCACGGCGCGGCTGGTGACTCCCGCCCCTCGCCAGCACCTCTACCTCAGCGTCAATGGTGCCGAGGAGATGGACATCAAACTGCCCTACACCATTGGCTTGTGGGGGGAGCTGGATCCGGTGGAAATCGAGCTCAAGCAGGGCAAGAACGAGCTGAGCTTTGGCCGCGGCCACTACTTCATGCGCGGTGTCACCATCCGTGATTTCACGCTGGAGCCGGTTCGCTGAGCCCTGATGGCCAATCGACTGTATCCCGCAACTCCGAACGCCCTTTTTCCGGGCAAAGAAACCAGAATGAAAGCAATGCAAGCAAGCACCACCCTGACGCTGATGGCGGCGATCGTCGCCGTGGCCACCTCGCCCTTGCCGTGTCAGGCAGGGAAGCTGAAGGCAGTCACGGAGAACCCGGATCTCACCTCGCCGAACCCCAAGCTTCCGACGCAATTGCTCGATTACGCCTTGGGTAGCACGGGCGCCTTCGGTTGGATGTTCCATGATGCGGACTATGACTACACCGGAGTCACCCAGATCCTTATTCACAAGGTGACTCCGGGAACGCCGGCAGATGGCAAATTGCAGAATGGCGATGTGCTGTTAGGGGCCGGTGCGGGTGCTCACGCGAAGGCCTTTGTCGACTGCGCCCGTGACGAATTGGCCGCGGCCCTGCTGGCGGCGGAGGACGAGAAGATCGGCGGGCAGCTGACGCTCCAGGTCTGGCGCCAGGGCAAGACGCAGGAGGTGCAATTGACACTGCCCACGGTCAAGGGTGCATACGATCCCGAGCATCCGCTGACCTGCGAGCGTGCGCAAACCCTGATCCAGGACATGGCATCGACCATCGAGAAGAGAGGCTTGCGAGGCGACTGGCTGGGGGTTTTCGACGGGCTCGGACTGTTGGCGACCGGGGACGCGAGGTATCATCCGATGCTCAAGCAGTATGCTCATTCCCTTGCGCCCAAGGAGGCGCTGGATCTCAACAACCGGAGCAAACAGGGCTGGAGCTGGGGATACACATCCTTGTTTCTCGCCGAATACTACGGTGCGACCGGCGACAAGAGCATCCTGCCCATCCTGGAGGAATACGCGACCAAGCTGGCGATGGGTCAAGGTTATGCCGGCACTTGGAATCACACGTTGGCCAATCCGGATCTGCATGAAAACGGCGGCAAGCTGCACGGCCGGCTCGGTGGATACGGAGCCATCAACCAGACCAGCGTCATCTGTGCGATCGCCTTGGTGGTGACCAAGAAGGTGGGAGTGGACAACCAGGAGATCTCGGACGCGATCCAACGTTCGAAGGAGCACTTCGAGTTTTATGTCGATAAAGGTGGCATTCCCTATGGGGACGACCCGCCGACTACGGCGCATTCCTCCAACGGCAAGAATGCGGGCTGCGCGGTGTTGATGGACCTGTTGGGCAACGAGAAGGGCGGACGCTTTTTCTCGCGCATGACGCTTGCCTCCTACCCGCGCCGCGAGGGTGGGCACACCGGCCACTTTTTCGGCCAGCTCTGGGGCGGCATGGGTGCCGCCTGTGCTGGCGACGAGGCGGCGAACGCCTTCGCCAAAGCGCTGCAACCGTATCTGCAACTCGAACGGCGTTCGGGTGGCGAATGCTTCTACCAGCCGATGATGAATGCCGAACCGGGCAAATACATGGGCTGGAGCCTGAATGGGGCGCGTCTGCTGCAGTATTGCGCCCCGCGCAAGGCCCTGCACATCACCGGCAAGTCGCGGGCCACGCCACCGTTGGTCGGCCAGGAACTGGCGGAGACCATGAAGGCGGAAACGATGAACATCACCAAGGAGATGTCCGTCGATGAATTGCTCGCTCTGCTCGGCAGTTGGTCGCCGGTCGTGCGCGAACGGGCGGCGGTCGCATTGGGTGAGAAGGACGTGGATGTCGTCGATCGATTGATCGCCCTGCTCGACAGCGAGAACCGTTTCGCCCGCTGTGGAGCCTGCAAGGCCCTGCAGCTGGCTGGCCGCGGCTCGGAAAAGGCGGTGGATGCCCTGATTGCCAAAGCACTCAAGTCCGAGGATTCCAATTTGCGCTATTTTGCAGTGCAGGCCTTTGCCGTGCCCCGCATCTGGGATAGCAATACCAAGAGTTGGATCTATCCCCCCAACGGACTGGGCAAGGCGGCAGCCAAGGCGGTCGAGCCCTTGTTGGAGCTGGCGCTGCTTAAGGATCCGGCCGACCCGCGCAAGAAGATCCAGTATATTGTCGCCGGAGTGTTGTTTTACGATGGCAATGCGGCAAAAACCATCGGTCAGTTGTCAAAGATGGGGTCGGGTGACTACAAGTCCATCAACCGTGACCTGCTGTTGGCCGCGACCCGTGAGATCATCAAGAATCAGAACGGCCGCGCCAGGAATCTGGTTGCCGACGCGGTTTATCCGAGGTTGACCAAGGAAGAACTGTTGTCGCTGAGGGAGGACATCGTGACCGGAGTTCGAGTCCGGGCACCCAGCGGTGTGGGTGGTGGCTATGAGGTTCGCAGTGAGGGAATCAAGCTGCTTGCCTCCGTGCACGACCCCATGGTGCCCGAGTTGTGCAATCAATTCCTGATGAACTGGGACAAGATCGGGGTGGAGATCCCCATTGATTTCGTCGAACCCTTGTTCGCTTACGGTAAGGAGGCGCAAGTCGCCCTGCCTGGGCTGAGAATCTTTCACGAACGCAAGCAGCAATCGCTCGAATTCATGGAAATGGCCACACGCGGGAAGAATATGACTACCAAAAGCAGCGCGCAGCTGGCTGAACGTCGCAAAGAAGTCGAGTTCCTGAAGGAAGCCATCCGCCGGATCGAGGGGGCGTGAGGGTCGGGGGCCTCCTTCGCCCTTCCGCCTACGCTCCGCTTCTGCCTGCGTTCTGCCGAACTATGGCGAGGCAAGGCAGCGGTCAGCGGCTTGAATGTTAGATCTGTAGAAATACCATCTCGTTCGTCCTGCATCTCTTCGTGTTGACCGTTGACTGTTGACCAATAGCTTCTCTTCACCCGTTGCTTAGTATGCTCGGCGCGGGGCCCACGGTGCCACCGACGACAAACTCGGTCTGGGTGTACATCTGCCGTTTGTCCTCCTTGCCGCGTGCCACATTGCCGGCCCAGTTGACGACGCGTTTCACCCAGGGACGGCTGTCCCAGCTGAAGTGGGAGACCTCGGGCTCGGACCACTCGAAGAAGGGGTGAGGATCGAGGCTGATCAGCGAGACATCGTGTGGTGAACGCAGGCCGCGTTGGGCCAGGAAGGTCTGCGCGGCAAAGAACAGCGTGGTGCCATCGATGATTAGCGCGGTCGGCGGCGTGTGCTTGAACAACGAGTCCAGCAACTTGTAGTAGCCTTGCCGGGTTTCCTCCCAGTCGGGAAGATTGTAGGTGCCCACCGGGACTTTCATGTCCTGCAGGGTTTTCAGGAACTGGCGTTCCATGGCCGCAGGCACCGGTTTGCGTCGCGCCTCGCGTGAGAGCATGACGATGCGCCGGTGACCGAGCTTCACCAGATGCTCGACGGCAGTCGCCATGGTTTCGGTCTTGTCTGGGCCGATGCCGGCGATCGGAATCGTCGAGAAACGGCCGAACAAGGCAAAGGCCGGCACCGCTTGCTCGGAAAACCACTTGAGGATTTCGCGGGAACCGGCCGTCACCACCCAGGCGTCGGCGCCGACCGAGCGCACGTAACGGGCGACCCGGCCGACATCCAAGCCCAACTCTTCGAGCGTCTTGGTCGCGAAGGAAACGGCGTGCCCTGCGCTCTCCAGGCGGTGGCGCATGTCGATGTGGTAGCTGACGTTGAGCTCGTTGCGCTCGAAGAGCAGGATCTCGATGCGCAGGTGGGTTTTGGCGCTTTTCTCATGGGGATTCACCCGCCGTTGGCGGCCTGCACCCTGAGGCAGTAGCAGGCCCTCCGCTTCAAGCGCCTTGAGAGCGCTGTTGACGGTCTTCATATCGACATCCAGATCCTCGGCAATGCGCCGGACGCCGGGAATGACCTCACCGTAGCTGCCCCGTGTGATTTCCTTGCGCAGGTGCTGGGTCACCTGTTCGGTGATGCTCAGAAAGCGGACTTTAGCCATATCATCCACTGTGCCAATTCGTGGAACGCAGTCAAGGTGTCTGTGGCTGGGTGCAGAGCTCCGGATGGTTCGGTGCTGGGTGCCTCTGGCATCTGCTGGGCCACTTTCGATGGTAATCAGGCTTGGTTAACACTCATGCCGTTCCCTGCTTCGGAACACCCGCTTGGAGGATGTGTGTTGCTGCCATAGGGGGAAGCGGGCGACCATTCATACGCATCAAGGGACTTCAGCCCCGCCCAAAGCAGGAATCCCCAGCTCCCCTCCATCGGCATCTCCGCGACTTTGGTCAGCATCATCCGCCTAAACCCAGATGGCTATCCAAACCAACCCACATGCATCGAAACTTCAGCGCCGACTGCTGGCGCTCATCGCCGTGCTGGTGCTGGCAGCGGCAATAGGCCATTTCAAGTTCTCTTCCTCTTCTTCGAGAGAGGTGACAGGCAAGACTGGTGATCTGATTTCCATGCCTGCTGCCGAGTTGCTGAGTGACGGATTGGTTACATGGTCGGAGGATTACCGCAAGGCTTCGCAAGAGCAGCGTGAAGCGCTGCTGGATCGTGGTGTGGCTCTGGCCCGTGAACGCCGTGCGCTGATGTTGAAGTTGATCCGAAACGATCCGGAAGCCGCCCTCAAAGCCGCGGTGCCGCGCGGCTTGCGTGCGCAATTGCCGCAGGCGGTGATCGATCAGCTGGAAGAGCCGATCTCCGCCCGTGCGCCACTGGATGTGATCCATAGCTGTTTCGATCCGGATGGCTGCGGCCATCCGCATGACGACCTGAACCGCGCGACGGTCATTGATGACAGGCAATATGAGGTGCATGTCTATGGCTCCCGCCTGAACGATCTCTCGATTCCGGATACTTCGCTGCATGGCATCGCCATCGACGGGCATTTCGCCGTCAGCGACTCGCGGGTACGCATGCTGGAACCTGGTGAGCTGCTGCCGCCCGGCACGCCTCCGTTGGCCGAGGGCGCGATTGCGGTGGAAGCCAACGGCGTGATCACCGTGCTGGATGACGCCTCGGCCCTGGCGGCTTTCGAGCAGGAACTGGTCGCAAGCGAAGCCAATCCTGTGGTCACCGCCGATGACTCCGGTCAGGGCACCATTAACGTCACCAGCCGTCCTTCACAATCATGGGCGACGGGCAGCAAGAAGATGTTGGTCATTCTGGTCGACTTTTCCGACGTGCCGGGTACGCCGATCAACAAATCCAAGAGCAACACCCCGATCACCGATGATGATATTGATGACATGATCAATGGTTCCGGCGCCGTGCGGCAGTTCTATCAGGACGGCAGCTTCGGCAAGACCGACCTTCTGTTGGCGCCAGCGGTGGCGGGTGACTCGCCGGATGTGACCGAGGTTTTCCGCATGCCCAATACCGGTGAGTATTACGCGGTCAACAATTACGACAGTCTGCTGCACTCGCATGCCAGCGCAGCAGCGACCGCAGCCGGCTACAACGTGTCCGGTTATGATCGTGTCTGCATCATGTTCACCAATCTGGGAACCTCGGTTTTTCCCGGATCCCTATTCACCTTCGGTGGGCGGGCCAGTGTGGGTGGAACCAAACTTTGGATGAACGGATATTTCGGTTTCCGTGAAGTGGCACATGAGCTCGGTCATAACTGGGGTCTGCGCCATGCCAACCTGTGGAAGGTCACCGATGGCAACCCGGCATCGTTGTCGGGAACTTCTCAAGCCTATGGCGATAGCTACGACACGATGGGCGCTGCCGCCGGCTCGCCGACCAAGCACTTCAACCAGTGGGAGAAATCGCTATTGTGGTGGATCCCGGACAGCGCGGTTCCGGTGGCATCAACCAATGGCACCTATCGCGTCCATCGCCTCGACCATGGCTCCGCGGATCTCAACCTGCCGCGCGCGCTCAAGATCGTCCGCGATTCCACCCGCGACTACTGGATCGGCTACCGTCGGGCCACCACGACGGCCGCACTCAACAACGGTGCGTATGTGCTCTGGGGATACAACAGCCGGGTGGAAAGCAACCTGCTGGACATGAATACGCCCAATGCGGACATCTCGGATGCGCCGCTGGCGGTCGGCGCGAGCTTCAGTGACACGGAGGCCGGCATTTCCTTCTCACCCGTGGCACAAGGCGGGGCGGGAGCGGACGAATGGCTCGACATCCAGGTGAGCTTCACGCCGCGGGTTTCATGGGCGGCGACGTCGGTCAGCGCCAATGAAAATGGGCTTTATGCGGAGCTGACGGTGAACCGGGCGAAAAGCTCCAGCGGTGCGGTGTCGATCAACTACGCGACCAGTGCCGGAAGCGCCACGGCTCCCGCCGACTTCACGGCGAGCAGCGGCACACTGAGCTGGGCCGATGGCGATGCCTCGCCGAAGACCATCCAGATCCCGCTGGTGGCCGATGGCGCGGTCGAGTCGAACGAGGCGTTCACGGTCATGCTCTCCTCGCCATCAGGTTGTTTATTGGATGGCGCGGCTTCCGCCACGGTCACGATTCTCGATGGTGGATCGGGCAGCACCACCATGGTGCCGAATGTGGTGGCGATGACCGAATCTGCCGCACAATCGGCCATCGTGGCAGCGCAACTCACGGTGGGCACGGTGAGCACGGCCTACAGCGATACGGTGGTCGCCGGCTCAGTGATGAGTCAGAGTCTGGCTGCGGGTTTGAACGTGCTGATCAACTCGCCGGTGGATCTCGTGGTTTCGCTGGGGGTGCAGATGGTGACGGTGCCGGATGTCGTCGGCCTGCCACAGGCGACTGCGGAGTCCACTCTCGCGGCTGCCCAACTGTCGGTGGGTGACATCAGCACGGCCTACAGCGAATCCGTGCCTGCCGGCAATGTGATCAGCCAGAGCCTGAGTGCCGGCGCAAGTGTGGTGCATGATTCGCTTGTGGCCCTACAGGTGTCGCTGGGTCCGCCCAACCATACGCCGGTGGTCAGTGCAGGCACGGATCAGACTGTCTCGCTCGTCGGTCCCGCGTTGTGGACACCGGCGCAGATTTCGCCGGTGGCTTGGTATGACGCCGCAGATGCCGACAGCATCGTGAAGAGCGGTGCCTATGTCTCGTGCTGGCGCGACAAGAGCGGCAATGGCCACGATGCCGTGCAGGCGACGGCAGCGAACCAGCCGGAGATCGGTATCCAGACACTCAACAGTCTACCGTTGATTACGCCCAGAAACGGTGCAAAATACATGTCGGTGACCAATGGTCCGCAGATGCGCATGGGCATGGCGGTGGTCAACGTCCGTTCCACGGCTGGTGGGTCCATTCTCAACGTCGGCAGCACGAGCGCCAGCACTCATGAGTTCTTCGTGCGAAGAAGTTCAAGTCAGCTTTCTTTCGACGGAAGTGGCACGACGACTGGAAAATACAGCAAGGATGGCGCTGCGTTTTCAGGGTTGTCGAAGGATCATGCCGTCACTTCCGATGGTTCTCACATCTGGAGCGGTGTGTTCAGTAGTTCGAACACGCTGAATTTCATCATCAACCGCAACAATTTATCAAGTGGCACGGATGGCCCGGACGTTGGTGAAATCCTCTGGTTCGGCAGTGAGTTGAATGCGACCGACCGCCAGTTGGTCGAGGGCTACCTCGCGCACAAGTGGGGGACGGCCGGCAGTCTGGTCACGGGCCATCCTTACAAGAACACGCGTCCCGGTCGTTCGGTGGTGGCGAACCTTGATGGCACCGTCACCGATGAAGATACCCCGACGAGCAACTGGATTCTGGTGAGTGGACCTGCCAGCGTCAGCATCACCAATGCATCGGCTGTTGACACGACGGTCAGAATCACCACTCCCGGAACCTACGTCTTCCGACTGACCGCGAATGATGGCACGAATGCCGCCGTCAGCGATGAAGTGACGATCACGGTCAACATGCCGTATGACACCTGGAGCGGCGGGGACTTTAGTGAGGTGTTTTCCACGATCGGTCTGAGCGGCAACCCGGATGGTGATGCTTTCAACAATCTGCAGGAGTTCGCATTCGGTATGGATCCGACGGTTCCGCTCGGCCGTGGATTGAGTTTTGTGTCCGGTGGCAGCGTCACTCAGACCGGCTCACCGATCCTGATGAACTTCGCCGCGCAAGGTCAGCCTGCCGCATACCGCGCGGTGTTCCTGCGACGCAAGGACCGGATCAATGCCGGCTTGGTATACACGGTTCAGTTTTCAGCTGATCTCACCCAATGGACGAAAAGTTATCTGACGCCGACCGTGCTCACGGCTGCTGGCAGCTCAGGTGATCTGGAAGCGGTGAGCGTGCCGTATCCGGTAAGCGTTCCTGCCAATGGTTCGACAGAAAACCTGCCGCCGAAATTCTTCAGGGTGGGTGTGGAGGCTCGCTGAGCCGTCATGCTGGTCATGAAGCAGTGGCGCTTTGCAAGCGCCATGGCCATGCACCGGCGGCATCATGCCGCCCGGCCGTTTCATGGCTGCCCGGAGGCAGCCACTCCGCTAGCGCTTGCCGCGGGGTTTTGGATAGATGTAGGTCCGCTTGGCCTCGCGTTCCCACAGTTCGCTCAACTCGCGGACCTTGTCCGCTTGCTTGCTACTGAGGTCGTGCAGCTCGCTGCGGTCCTGATCGATCGCATACAGCTCCCATGGTTTCTGCTCGCCGCTGCGCACCAGCTTCCATGAGCCCTTGCGGATGGCGGCTTTGCCGTAGTGTTCGAACAGCAGTGCGCGTTCTTCGCTGCGGTCGCCGGTGAATCCGCCGACCAGGCTGCGGCCTTCCATTGGCACGATCTCGTGGTCGGCGAATTGTTTCGGATAAGCCGCGCCTGCCACCTCGACGCAGGTGGCCATGATGTCGATGAGGTGCCCCGGTTCGTGGCGCAGCTCGTTGTGCGCCTTGATGCCCTTCGGCCAGTGGGCGATCAGCGGGGTGGAGATCCCGCCCTCATGGTTGAAGCTCTTGTACATGCGGAATGGGGTGTTCGACACATTGGCCCAGTTCTGACCGTAGGCGACGTAGGTGTCGGCATCGCCGGGCATCACTCCCGGGCCGCTGCGCACCGGGCGGCCGTCACGACTGCGTGTCGGGACCATCTGGGTTTGCAGCTCATCCTTGCCCATCGGCACGATCCCTTCCGGGAGTCGGTTCTTGGGTGGCTTGCGCCCATAGGCTTCCGCGCAGCCGCCGTTGTCCTGCAGGAACAGGATGAGCGTGTTGTCAAACTGGCCGCTGGCCTTGAGGGAAGCGACGATGCGGCCGATCCCCTGATCCATCGAGTCGACCATGGCTGCGAAAACCTCCATGCAGCGGATGTCCCAGCGGCGCGTCGCTTCATCCACATGCTCCCAGGCTTGCGGTGCCGGGCTGAGCTCCCAGTCGCCGATCACGCCGAGTTGCTTCATCCGTTCATAGCGCGCCTGGCGGATGGCCGCATAGCCGGCATCGTAGTGGCCATGGTATTTCGCGATGTCCTTTTCCAGCGCGTGCATCGGCCAGTGCGCCGCGGTGTAGGCGACATACATGAAAAACGGTTTGTCCGCGTGATCCTTGCCGTGCTCGTCGATGTAGCGCACGGCGTTGTCACTGATCGCATCGGTGTAGTAATACTGCGCAGGCTGGTATTCCGGATCGTTGTCCGGGGTGATTGCCTGGTTACCGCGGGTCAGCGTCCATGGATCGTAAAAACTGCCGGCGCCGATGATGGTGCCGTAGAAGCGGTCGAAGCCGCGCTGCAAGGGCCAGTTGGATTTGTCGCCATCCGGTTTGAGTTGTTTGGTGACATGCCATTTGCCAGCCATGTAGCTGCGGTAGCCGGCGGGTTTGAGCGCTTCGGCGATGGTTACCGCGTTGCGCGAGAGATCACCGAGATATCCGCGCTGGCCACCGTCATTGGTCATTTCTCCGATGCCGGCCTGGTGGGCGTAGAGACCGGTCAGCAGTGAGGCACGGGTCGGGCAGCAGCGGCCGGTATTGTAGAAGCGGGTGTAGCGCAGACCTGCGGCGGCAAGGCCATCCAACACGGGTGTCCGGATCTCACTGCCATAGCAACCGAGATCCGAGTAGCCCATGTCGTCGGCGAGAATCACGATGATGTTGGGCCGCGCGGCGGGGGCCGCGTTTGTCGTGTTTGCCATCGAGAGCGCGGCGGCGGCCAGCAGGACTGCAGGTTTGGCGAAATGCATGTCGATCGATACCTGCTTCGGCAGGCGTTCCTGTCAGGTGGCGGCGAGATCCTTGACCCGAGGCGATCCGCAACCAATGGGGGATTGCAATGCACCGCTTGGCCCCCCTAGCTTGGCGGCAATGGCAGGAAAGCCGAAAGTCGCGGTGGTGATGGAACTCGAGTGGCCATACAAGCGCCACTACGAAGTGTTCGCCGGCATACGCGACTATGCGGATGAACAGGGCGGCTGGGATTTCGATGTGGGCGACTTCCCCCAATATGGAATCCAGCAGGGGCTGAAGTATGCTGGCATCATCGGACGCATCAGCGCGGACTGCTACAAGGCCGCGTGTGCGGCAGGGATTCCGGTAGTCAATGTGAAGGTCGATTCACCCGTCGCCTCAAAAGCGCCGGGCGTCTACCCGGACATCAGGGCTGCAGGGCGGATGGCGGCCGAACACCTCATCCTGCGCGGATTGAAGCGTCTCGTGCATTTCGGTTTTCATGGCAGCCGATCATCCAGGCTGCACTACGAAGGCATGCGCGAGGTCGCCAAGGCGCATGGCTGCGACTGCAAAAGCTACCGGGTGGATGCCGACTTTCACGAGCGTCTCAAGCAATGGAAGGGTTTCATGGGGTATACGAAAAAGTCGCTCGATTCGTGGCAGCCGCCGATCGGTGTCGCATTCTCATCCGATGAGCTCGCGCATGCCGTAACCGCCATCTGCATCAACCAAGGATGGAGCATCCCGGACCAGATGGCGGTGATCGGAACCAACAACGAGGTGATGATCTGCAATTCGAGCCGACCGACACTTTCGAGCATCGACATGGCCTATGAAACCTGCGGCTACGAGGCGGCCCGGTTGTTGGATCAACTCATCAAGGGTGCCAAAGGGAAGATCGACCTGATCCGGCATGTGCAACCGCGGGAGTTGGTGCTGCGGCGATCGAGTGATGCGTATGCGGTGGATGATGCGCCAACCGTGCGGGCGATGGCCTTCATGGCGGAAAACTCCCACCAACGGCTTTCCGTCGCCGATGTCGCCAAGGCCGCAGGGATCGGCCGGCAGTCGCTGGAACTGCGCTTCCGCAAACTGCTGAAGCGCTCGATCAACGACGAGTTGATCCGCTTGCGCATCACCCGGATGAAGCGCCTGCTCGTGGAGACCGCACTCACGGTTGAGAAAATCAGCGATCAAGTGGGTTTCGGCACCACCGCCAACATGCATGTCATGTTCAAACGCGCGACCGGAATGACGCCCAAGGCCTACCGCAGGAAGCACAATCCGCGGCAGCGGACGCACACCTTGGAATGAGCCTGCCGGAATCCTTCGATGCTGGTGGTCGATTCCTTCGGGTATGCAATACTTTACTTTTTTAATGCGATCGTGTATGGACAACCCGGTGGGTTCGCTGAAACAATCCGCTGCCACCCGGCTGATGCCGGAGCCAAAGTCCGGCAGCGAACGGCGGATCATCAGCAAGTGGCCGTAGTGGCGGAGTCAAAGAGCATCCTACAACGATATGAAGCGCAGAACATGGATACGCATGGCCGGTCTTTCACTGGTGGCCGCAGGATTCAGTGCCAGTGGTGGCTTGGCCACGAATGCAGCGGCTGAGTCACCATCCGCCGCCGTCAAGAGCGCCCGATCCGCCACGGCAGCAGCAGGGGAACTGCGCCGCAACGTGCTGTTCATCATGACGGACCAACAGTGCGCCGATGCGCTGAGTTGCGTGGGCAATCCCGATGTCAAAACGCCGAACATGGATCGCTTGGCCGCCAACGGGGTGCTTTTTGAGAAAGCCTACACCATTCAACCGCTCTGCGTGCCGTGCCGCACCTCGTTGCAGACCGGCCGCTGGCCACACCAGACCGGCGTGATGGTGAACAACACGCGCTTCCTGCCGGATGGGGTGCCGCAGGGGCCGATGCTCGGCAAGTTGGTCAGGGATGCGGGTTACCAGTGTGGCTACCTCGGCAAGATGCACATCTGCCATTTGCGGCCGGATGGCAGCAGGGCGATTGATTTGCATCCCGAGGATATCGCGGTTCATGGCTACGCTCCAGCGGTGGAGTGCAAGGATGCGCAAATTGCACCGGGTTTTGCCGAGTTCCTGAAACAGCATCCGGGCGATCCGTTTTTCTTCATGGCATCGTTCGATGATCCGCACGATTGTCTGGCGCTTCACCGCGATCCCAACACATTGGCGCACGTGGTCGGCAAGGCGCCGGAAGATCTGTCATTGCTGCCGCCGCTGCCGCAGAACCACATCGCCGCCGCTGACGAGCCCGAGGTGCTCAAGAGCTACTGGGATCGCATGGAGATCGAGCGCGACAAGAAAACCGGTGAGAAATTGCCATCCTCGAACGACTGGAACGAGCTGCAATGGCGTCAGTACCTGTGGGCGTATTATCGCCTCGTCGAAAAAGTGGATCGCGACATCGGTGCCTTGCTCGCCGTGCTCGAAGCGAGTGGCCGGGCGGATGAAACCGTGATCATCTTCACTGTCGATCATGGCGACGGGGCGGCTCGTCGCCAGCGTCGCTGCAAACAGGTGCTCTATGATGAAAGCGCTCGGGTTCCGTTCATCGTCAGCGGGGCTGGCGTCCTGAACAAGGGAACCAAAAACACGACCGATCTGGTGTCCTTGAATGACATCGTTCCGACGATCCTCGATTATGCAGGAGTCAAGCAGCCGGGCCATGTTTCGGGCCAGAGCTTGCGGCCCTTGGCTGAAACCGGTCAGTGGAAGGGTCGCGAGTTCGTCATCACCCAGACCCTGTTCAACAAAGGCAAGGATGCGCCGGGTTGGGGTGGACGGATGGTGCGGACCCAGAAATACAAATACATCTTGTACAATTACGGCGAGAACAACGAGCAGTTGTTCGACATGGAAGCCGATCCGCTTGAAATGCACAACCTCGCTGCAGACCCCAAGCATCAGGAGATCAGGAAGCAGCATTTGGGCATGCTGGAGCAATGGTGCAAGCAGCATTCGGATCCATTCCTCGGCGTGGTGGAAGGCAGGCGCTGATGTCGATGCGCAAGCAGGATGCCATTGCTGACAGCCCTTCGCTGCTGAAAGGCCAAGGCCGCCTCGACGTGGCTGATGGGCTGGAGTATAGCTCTGGTCCTCTGGCATGTCGCCTGCTAGCGTCAGGGTCGCCTCGAAGCCGCCTCCGCTCGTCTGCTTGTGCCGAGTGAACCTTGCAAAAGCACCATGATGTTCATGAATCCAATACTGCGCCCGCAGAAGCTGCCCCAGCTTCTGATCGTGATGGGAATCATCGGTTTGATTCCCCACCTGCATGCGCAGTCACCGGCGCGGCCGAATGTGCTGTTCATCGGGCTGGATGACATGAACGACTGGATCGGTTGTCTCGGCGGTCATCCGCAGGCGCGCACGCCCAACCTCGACAAGCTCGCCGCATCGGGGGTTTTGTTCACCAACGCCTACTGTCCCGGTGCTGCCTGCAACTCTTCGCGCGGCGCGTTGTTCACGGGTCAGCCATGTCACCAGTCCGGGCTTTATTCCAACCGCCAGCGGATGCGGGAGGTGATGCCTGATGCGGAACTCATCCCGCGCTACTTCAGCCGCAACGGTTATTGGTCGGCCGGTTCGGGCAAGATGCTGCACTACTTTATCGATGCCGAGTCATGGGATGCCTATTTTCCGGACAAGGAGACGGAAAACCCGTTTCCGTGGACTTATCGTGTGGCTCCGCGACCGGTGAGTCTTCCGCGCGGCGGCGATTGGCAATACATCGAAACCGACTGGGGTGCGATCGATGTGGCCGACGATGAATTCGGTGGAGACTATCTGGTGACCAAGTGGCTCGAAGAGCAATTGGCCAAACCGCAGGACAAGCCGTTCTTCCTCGCATGCGGCATCTATCGGCCGCACGAACCCTGGTTTGTGCCGAAGAAGTATTTCGATCTTTTCCCGCTCGATCAGATCCAGATGCCGCCCGGATGCAAGGAGGGTGACCTGGAGGATATTCCTGCCGCGGGTCAGGCGCTCGGCCGCAACCGATACCTCAAGCACATCCAGGCCCACGGGCAATGGCGGCAGGGGATCCAGGCGTATCTCGCGTGCGTCGCCTATGCCGATGCCATGGTCGGCCGGATTCTCGCCGCCCTCGACCGCAGCCCATACCGCGACAACACGATCGTCTGCTTGTGGGGTGACAACGGGTTTCATCTGGGCGAGAAGGAACACTGGCAGAAATTCACCGGTTGGGGGCAAACCGCCCGGGTGCCGCTGATGATCCGCGTGCCCAAGGGTGCGCCCGGACTGGCCCTTGGCACACCGGTGGGAGCGCGCTGCACGCGGCCCGTGAACCTGGTCGATCTTTACCGCACCTTGACCGACTTGTGCGGCTTGCCGGAAAAACCCGGTATCGGCGGCCGCAGTCTGGTGCCCTTGCTGGCCAACCCGCAGACCGAATGGCCATTCCCGTCGATCACCCATCTGGATCGTGCCGACAGTTTCGCGGTCAGCACCGAAGACTGGCGCTACATCCACTATGAGGGAGGAGGCGAGGAATTGTATCACCTGACCACCGACCGTTACGAATGGACCAATCTGGCCCAAGTGGACACCGCCAAGCTGGCGGAGATGCGCGCGCTCGCGCCCGCGCAGCGGCGCCCCTTGGTCAGTTCCACCGTTCCCAACCCCGCGCTGGAATGGATTGCCGCCGATCGTGGCGAGGCCCCGCCGTCGAAAGACTCTCCGAATGCGGTTGCGCTGCACTTCTTCAACATGAGCGGGATGAAGGTCCGCTTGTGCTGGGTGGATCAAAAAGGCCACCAGCAGGTGATGCATGAGTTGAAGCCCAACGGAGTGCGAGCGGTCCAGACCTTTACCGGCCACACCTGGCTGGTCACGGACCTGCAGGGCAAACCGCTCGGCCATTTCGTCGCCGGCCCGGAAAGTGCCCGTGCCGAGATCGAGCAACCCGAACCGGAAAATCCGAATATCCGAAGCCCCAAACCGTCTGAGAAACATGAAACCAAATAGTGGCTTTCCATTCCTGCTGCTGATCCTGCTGGTCATGCCGCTGAGGGGCTTCGCCGCCGAGGCGAATGCATCGGCCCAACGTCCGCACATCGTCTTGGTCATGGCCGACGATCAGGGATACGGCGATTGCGGGTTCACCGGCCACCCCTTCGTGCAGACCGCGGCGCTCGATGCGATGGCGAAGGAGGCGTTTGTCTTTGATCGTTTCTATGCTGCGGCGCCGGTCTGTTCACCGACCCGCGCCAGCGTGCTGACCGGACGCAACCCGCTGCGATCCAAAGTCACCAACCATGGACGCTACATGCGCCCACAGGAGCAGACGCTCGCCGAAATGCTGAAAGCCGCCGGATACGTCACCGGCATGTTCGGCAAGGTGCACCTCGGTTCGGGCCAGCCGGACACGCCCTGCAATCCCGGCGGCATGGGATTCGACGAGTGGGTGATCGGCCTCAATTTCTTCGACAACGATCCTTACTTGAGCCGCAACGGGAAAGTGGAGCACCGGCAGGGCAAGGGTTCCGTGCTGCTGATGGATGATGCTCTCGCGTTCCTGAAGCAGCACAAGGATGGCGATCGGCCGATGTTCGCCGTGATCTGGTTCCCCTCGCCGCACGATCCGCATGTCGAGGAACCGGATGGCCCGGTGCTGTATCAGGGCAAGGGCGAGGCTGGCTACTATCGCGAGATCACCCTGCTCGATCAGCAATTGGGGCGCTTGCGCGGTGAACTCAGGGCGATGGGCATCGCCGACAACACGATCCTCTGGTATTGCAGTGACAACGGCGGCCTGGTCGGTGAAACGTCCGGCGGCCGAGAACTCAAGGGTAGCATTTACGAGGGAGGATTGCGGGTGCCGGGAATCATCGAATGGCCTGCCCGTCGGCTCAAGGGCCGCACCGCAGTCCCGGTCACGACCAGCGACATGTTGCCCACCCTGCTGGCCATGGCAGGTGTGAAGGCGGTTCCGCCGCATCCGCTCGACGGCATCGACGTCAGCGACATCATCGCCGGCAAGTCCACCAAGCGTGGCAAACCGATCGGATTCTGGCACCTCTTCCAGGACGGACAGTCCACCCACAGTGACAAGATCCTCAAGGAGATCATGGAGAAGCAACAGGCTGGTGCCCCGCTGCCGCACAATCCCCAACGCATGCGCAAGGATGTGGATGAATTCCCGCAGTTTGCCGAAGATTCGGCCAATGGCCACGTGGCATGGAATGACTGGCCATGGAAACTGCATCGCATCAATGGCACGACATTCGAGTTGTACAATCTGGCGGAGGATCCGATGGAACAGCGCGACCTGTCGAATGATCCACAGCAAAAGCAGCGGCTGGAAAAGATGAGGGCGGATCTGGATCTGTGGATGCGCTCCGTCATCAGGAGCCTGAACGGAAAGGATTACCAACCGGTGCAAAAGTGATGCGGATCGGGTCGGTCATGCCGATGGTCGGGGTGATGCGCTTGCGGCGGAATGTCCTTTGCGGCGAGGTTCAACCTGTTAAAAGCGAATGATTCCCGACGCATGAACGATTCAAGGTCAATTGGAACAGGACGCATGACATGCGCGTTGTTGCTTGCAGCGGGCATGCTGGCGGCGGCTTCGGTCGGCACGGCGGCCGATCCCAAATCTCTGGATCGCAAGAACCCGTCGATCGATGCGGTCTACGAGAAGTTCAGGAACCCACCTGCGGATGCGCGTCCGTTCATGCGCTGGTGGTGGAGCAACAATCAGGTGGAGGAGCGGGAGCTTTTGCGCGAACTGGATGTGCTCAAGGCGGCTGGCATCGGAGGTGTTGAAATCAATCCGATCGCCAGCAAGGAGGATCCGAGCGGGTCCAAGGCCAAGCTGCTGAGCTGGCGCAGCGAGGAGTGGGATCGGATTCTGTTGGCCACCTGCAAGGCGGCCAAGGAGCGCGGCATGACCGTGGATCTGATCGCGGGATCAGGCTGGCCTTTCGGTGGCAGGTTTCTCAAGCCCGAGGAACAGATCACGCGCTTGTCGGTCATCAACAAGACGGTCGATGGCGGCGACAAGCGGCGCCTGAATATTGATGAGCTCATCGGCAGGCAGCCCGAACAACTGCATTTCGTGAAGGTCTTTCCGAAAAACCTGACATCGATCGATCAGGTGCGCGATGTGACTGCCGCCGTGGATGAGCGTCGGGTGCTGGTGATCGATCTCGGCCCGGGCGAGCATGTGGTTTCCTGCGGTGTGATCGAACGCGGTTTCTGCGAGGTGTGCTTTGGTGTTCCGGGGGCGGATGGCCCGACGATGGATCACATGCAGAAGTCGGTCACGCGTGCTTATCTCGACCGCCTGCGCGGTGTTGAGCAAACCTGGGGCGAACCGCTGTCAAACCATGTGCGGGCTGTTTTTTGCGACAGCATCGAGACGATGGGTGCGAATTGGACCCACGACATCGCTGAAACCTTTTTGCAACGGAAAGGCTATGACGTCCGCCCATGGCTGCCGTTTGTGATCAATGAAGGGAACTATCCCGCCACGCCGGAACTTGAGGATCAGGTCCGCCGCGTCCGCTACGATTGGAGCGAGCACATGGTCTCGGTGTTTCTTGCCGGCTTCACGGCGGAATACACCGCCTTTTGTCACGACCATGGATTGCTGAGCCGTTATCAATCCTATGGCTTGCCCTTGCTGATGGGCATGGCGGAGGGCTACATGATTCCCGATATTCCCGAATCCAACAACTGGCTCTACTCGCAGGATGTCATCGACCCGATGGACCCGCCGCATTTCACCTGGAACCAGAAACACGGTTACCTGATCTGGTCGAAATATGCCGCTGCCGCCGCGCGCATGCGTGGAAAGAAAATCGTGTCCTGCGAGGCGATGACCAATACCAAAAGGGTGTTCCACACCACCTTGGCGACGATCAAGCAGGCCGATGACATGAACTTCATCACCGGCATCAACCACTCGGTGCTGCATGGCTACAATTACGTGCCGCCGGACGTACCGTTCCCCGGTTGGGTGCGTTTCGGCAGCTTCTTTAGCGAGCGCAACAGCTGGTGGCCGTATTTCCCGCGTTGGGTGGATTACAACGCGCGGCTTTCCAGCATCTTCCAGGAAACCAGCCCGGTGGTGGAAGTGGCGATCCTCGGCAAGACCGCCGACCATTGGAGCGTCACCGGCTTGGATCGTGATCCGATCCATCTGGAGCCGGAATACCTCCACCGTCTGTGGGAACCGTTGTCGCAACTGGGCATCGGCTGCGATTACCTCCACGAAGCCGTGATCCGGACGGCTGACACGGAAAACGGCCGACTGAAGATCGGCCCCATGGCCTACCGGGTCTTGTTGGTTGCGGATGCGGTGTCATTGGCGCCGGCGACAGCGGATGCCATCAGGCGCTTCGCCGCATGCGGCGGCAAGGTGGTGTTCATCAACCGTGCTCCTGATCGCGGACAAGGGCTCGTCGATGCCTTGGCGAACGATGCCAAGGTCAAGTCGGCCATCCAGTCGGCGATCGATGCCGGTGCCTGCATCGTTCCGGGCCCCGCGGATGGCAGCGATCTCAAGCAACTGCGCGCGTGGGTGGGCGGTTTGATGCAAAGGCTTGCCTACAGCAGCGAACTGCAGGTCGGTTTGCCGCACGATGCCCTTTATTCGCTCCACCATCGCGCTGCCGATGCCGAAGTGTTTTTCTTCACCAACACCCACCGCAAGGACTCGCTGCACAGCCGGGTCGATTTTGCCTTGGGCGAATCCGGTCTTTGGCGCTGGGACCCTGAAACCGGGCAGCAGCAGCCTTACGAATCGGCATACGATGCCAAGGGTTTCGATCTCGATCTCCATCCGCTGGAGTCGGTCCTGCTGGTCACCGGCGTCAAGCGGGACCCTGTGCGCAAATCCCCGCAGCCATCATCGACCCGGAAGCCGTTCCGGGTTTCTTCGCCGTGGAGGGTTCGCTTTGAACCGGTGAACGCAAGCCAACCGTTCGAGCGCCAGTTCGAATCGCTGCTGGATTTCAGCGCCAGCGCCGATCCGCAACTGAGGACTTTTGCCGGCGTGGCCACCTATCAGACCACGTTCCATCTCGATGCCGCCGAGCATACCCATCTGAGCATCGGTCAGGACAACGACTTCATCAGCGAGGTCGAGCTCAACGGGAAAAAACTGGGGGTCATCTGGTACGGATCCCGCTTGCTCGAATTGGGAGCGGCCTTGCGCCAGGGTGAAAACCAACTGAGCATTCGCTACACCACCACCTTGTGGAACGCGATGGGCAACCCTAAACTCCAACCCTCGGGCCTGCTCGGCCCTGTCGAGTTGCGGTGAAGTGGTTCGCGCTGTTTGGCGTGGGATTCAGGACGATCGGGCAGGCTGATGCAGGTGGTACACCCGCGCTGCCTGTTGCGCTGTGGCTTGCTAGGCGAATGCGAAAGGGCGCAGCGGCGAGCAAGCGATAGCTTGGTGGGAATCATCGCTTTTCCTGACAATGACTGGCAGGGCCTCCCTATTGAAGACTCACACCGCATCTCCGAGTGCCGATGGCACAAGGGCAGCGCCGAAGGCGGTTCCCGAATGCGGATTTCAGCCGATTTCGCACCCTGCAGGGCAGCGAATGGGGTCACCACCGGTTTCCCAGAATGCGAAGACTGGAGGCGGAGGCGGGAACGCCCCGGCGACTTGTCGCATTCACTGGGCGCGCAGCGCATTTGGCTTACCCGCCGTAGCCTCCAGTCTTCGTCAAGGCTCTTGGATGATGTGTCCTTGCTTAGAGACTGATTATCAGCCGAAGCCTTGGCGGAAGTGTTGGAGGAATGAGCGGGGTTTGTGACGCCTGTCACCATCACCGCTCCAAGGAGGCGGGAACGTCCCGGCGACTTGTCGCTTCAATTGGGCGCGCAGCGCATTTGGCTTGCCCGCCGGAGCCTCCAGTCTTCGTCAAGGCTCTTGGATGATGTGTCTTCGCTTAGAGACTGCTTATTAGCAGAAGCCTTGGCGAAGACTGGAGGCGGAGGCGGGAATCGAACCCGCGAATGACGGTTTTGCAAACCATTGCCTTACCACTTGGCTACTCCGCCCTCGCTTGTCGCGTGGACGAGGGTGTTACGTGCTGGCCGGACGGGTGTCAATGCCCGGATTGTTGGAAAACACGGCGTTCAGGGCCTGGAATGCGTGGTCGAGTTCCTCGGCGCTGGTGCACAGCGGAGGCATCAGGACCAGGGTGTCGAGAATCGGCCGGGTGAGCAGCTCGTGCTGGCGCAGGGCGCGGCAGACGGCCTCGCCGACCCGGGATTCGCTTGGAAAGCGGGTGCCGTCGGGCTGACGCAGCTCGATGCCGGCGATGAACCCGCACTGCCGCACTTCATGGACGATCGGATGCTGCGCCTTGAGTGCGGCAAGCCCTTGTTGCATCTGCGCGATCCGCGGCTGCAATCGGTCGAGCGTTTGTTCCTTTTCAAACAAATCCAGACTGGCCAGGGCCGCGGCGCAACCGAGCGCATTCGCGGTGTAGCTGTGGCCGTAATAAAATGCCCGCTCGGCACCACCGAGGAAGGCTTCATAAATCGCTTCCTTGGTCATGGTGGCGGCCAGCGGCAGGCTGCCGCCGGTGAGACCCTTGGCCAGGCAGAGGAAATCCGGGATGACGCCTTCCTGTTGGCAGGCGAACATCGTGCCGGTGCGACCGAAACCGGTCATGACTTCGTCGAGAATCAGCTGCACGCCGTGCTGGTCGCACCATTGCCGCAGCCGGGCGAGCAGGCCTGTCGGCCAAGGGCGCATCTCGTTGACCCCTTGGATCAGCGGTTCGATGACGACGGCGGCGAGTTGCGTGGTGTCGAGCGTGTCGAGTTGCTGGATCGAGTCGACATGGTCGACCGTGTAGCCGTGATTGCGGAAGCGCTCGAAGAAGCGGTTGACGCCACCGAGCGAAGCAGCACCAAGCGTGTCGCCATGGTAGCCGTTGGCAAAAGCGGCGAAGCGTGTGCGCTGCGCTTCGCCCGATTGCATCCGGTATTGCACGGCCATTTTGAGCGCGCACTCGACGGCGGTGGATCCGTCGTCGGAGAAGAACACGCGGGTCAGCGTGTTTACCGGAAACTGTTGGCAGAGTTTTTCAGCGAGTTCGGCGGCCTTTGGGTGGGTGAAGCCGAGGAAAGACGTGTGGGCGGTGAGTGCCGCTTGTTCGGCGATGGCGGCGACGAGCTGCGGATGCGCGTGGCCGTGGATGTTCGTCCAGATCGAGGAATTGCCGTCGAGGTAGCGGCGGCCCTCGGAGTCGAACAGCCAGGAGCCCTTGCCGTGGGTGATGACCAAGGTGCCATCCGCATCCGCGCACCACTCGCCCTGACGGGTGAAGGGGTGCCAGCAGTGGCGGTGATCGAGATCGACCCAGTGGCGGGTGGCGGGCATGGGAGGAGGAATAAAGCTGAAAGCAGAAAGCTGAAAGCTGAAAGCGGGGCGAGTTTTAACGAGCGGTTCACAAGATCCGCCTGCCTGAGGGGCAGGCGGCATATGGCTTGGACCGAGCGGAACGAGGTCAAACCAGAGCGAGTTTTAACGAGCAGTAGATTTGATCGGCCGCCGGAGGAGGCGGCCGGATTTGGCTTGGACCGAGCGGATGCGAGGTCAAAGCTGAAAGCAGAGCGGAAGAAGTGCCGAGTGAGAAGTGAGAAGTGAGAAGAGAAGACACCAGGGTGCGCGCCCTCGTCGAGGGGGCATATACACGGAAGAAGACCGAGTGAGGAGTGAATCCAGAGTGAGTTTTAACGAGCAGTTCAATCGATCGGCCGCCGGAGGAGGCGGCCGGCTTTCGGTTGGACCGAACAGAGTGCATCAACGGAGCGCGGACTTCAGTCCGCCCGCGAAGCAACCGCTCCTCATTGACGAGAAGCCAACTTCGATCCTCCATGGTCAGGCTGCCCGCAGAATCAGGGGCGTTTTCCTGATGCTGTTCCCATGGGACTGGGATGCTGGGGCGGACTGAAGTCCGCGCTCCATTAAGACAAGGGGACAGACCTTTGAGGTGGAAAGAGGGGGAGCCCGCATTCTTACGAATGCGCCTACGGAGAAAGACAAAGGGGGACAGACCTTTGAGAATCCTCCCTTGCTTGCTACCGGTGCGGCGCCCGCAGGGCGGCGCAGGTGTCATGGCGGCAGAATGCCGCCACTCCGGGCAACGCGGTCTGACGACCGCGCCTACATCCTGCGGGATTCGCCGATGTCCCATCTTTATTGGATCTACGTCATCGCGTGTACGCGATGACGCGATGGTCAGGCATGACAGACCGGTGTAGGATGAAGACGCTAAGGGGGAGGTCGGTTTATGCCACAAGCCGCTCTCCTGAGGCCAACCCATCCCCCTGTCGGCGGGTGTTGGAGGCAGTGGTTTCCTCCGGCGTCCGCCGACGCTCTTTTCAGGGTTTGGGCGGTGGCTTGAATCGATCGCCGGGCACTCTGCGCTTGATGCCCACCCGCCGGACGGTTACCTGCGGTGCCCTCTCATGCCGGATTCCTCGTTTTCCCAGCCCTCCACCGCCTTGCAACGCGAAGTCGCGCGGCGGCGTTCGTTTGCGATCATTTCGCACCCGGACGCGGGCAAGACGACGCTCACCGAGAAGTTCCTGCTCTACGGTGGCGCCTTGAACCTGGCGGGTAGCGTGACCGCCCGCAAGAACCAGCGGGCGACGACTTCCGACTGGATGGAACTCGAGCGCAAGCGCGGGATCTCGGTGTCCTCGACCGTGCTGCAGTTCGAATACAAGGATTGCGTGGTGAACATCCTCGACACTCCGGGTCACAAGGATTTCTCGGAAGACACTTACCGGGTGCTGACCGCAGTGGATGCCGCGGTGATGGTGGTCGACGCCGGCAAGGGCATCGAGAGCCAGACGCGCAAGTTGTTCGAAGTCTGCCGCCGCCGTGGCGTGCCGATCTTCACGTTCATGAACAAGATGGACCGCCCGGCGCGGCCGACGCTCGATCTGCTCGACGATCTGGAGAATGTGCTCGGCATCCACGCCTTTCCGGTCAACTGGCCGCTGGGTGACGGTCCGCGCTTCAAGGGTGTCTATGACCGCGAGCAGAAGCAGGTGCACCTGTTCCAGCGCACCGCCCACGGCGCCTACCGCGCGCCGGTCGAGGTGTCGGGCATCGACGACGATCAGGTGAAGGAGGCGATCGACGAAGCGACCTATCAACAGGTGTGCGACGAGTTGGAATTGCTGGAAGGTGCCGGCGCGGAATTCGACGAGCAGGCGGTGTTGTCCGGTGAATTGACGCCGGTGTTCTTCGGCTCCGCGGCCAACAACTTCGGCGTGCAGTTGTTGCTCGACCGTTTCCTTGAGCTGGCGCCCTCGCCCTTGCCGCGGCGCGGCGGCGCGGTGAACATCCATCCGGCGTCCACCGAGTTTTCCGCCTTCGTTTTCAAGATCCAGGCGAACATGAACCCGAAGCACCGCGACCGCGTGGCCTTCGTGCGCATCGTGTCCGGCAAGTTCGAGCGCGACATGAACGTGCTCAACGTGCGCAGCGGCGAGAAGATGCGACTTGGCAATTCGCAACGGCTGTTTGCCCAGGAGCGCGAAACCGTCGATGATGCCTTCGCCGGTGATGTGGTCGGCTTGGTCGGCAACTACGATCTGCTGATCGGCGACACGCTGGCTTCCCAGCCCGGTGTGGTGTTCGACGAAATCCCGCGCTTCGCGCCGGAATGTTTTTCCTACCTGCACAACAAGAGCACCGCCAAATACAAGCGCTTCCGCGATGGTCTCGCGCAACTGCTCAAGGAGGGGGTGGCCAGTGAGTTCCGCTTGCTCGACTCGGATGGTCAGCAGATCCCCTTGCTCGGCGCGGTCGGTCCTCTGCAGTTCGAGGTGCTGCAGTACCGCTTGGAAACCGAATATGGTGCCGACACCCGGCTTGAGCCGGCCGATTGGTCGATCGCCCGCTGGCTGCGGCCGAAGGAGGGTGATCCGATGGCGCCGGAGCAACGGCCTTCCTTGTCGCTCGGCACCGTGCTGGGGCGCGATTCGAACGGCTGGTTGGTCGCCCTGCTGCCCAGCGAATGGGCCTTGAAAACCTTTGCCGACAAGAACGAGGACTGGGTGATTTCGGATCAGCCGTTCCCGCCATGTAGCGTCGGCATCTAGCGACGGTCATAGACCGACGCTACAGGATGCGGCGCGCCATCTTCGACGGTATTCAGCGACGGTATTCAGCGACGGTATCTAGCGACGGTATCTAGCGACGGTCATAGACCGACGCTACAGGCAATGCGTTTCGCGGTGGCGATGGTGTTGCGATGGAGGGTGGCGGTGAAGGCGTCCTGGCGGTTGTAGCCGCCGCCGTAGAGCACGGCGACGGGGATGCGGTTTTTCAGGAAGGCGCTGAGCAGCACTTCGTCGCGTCGCTGCAGGTCTTCGACCGACAGCAGCATCTGGCCGAAGCGGTCGTTGCGGTGGTTGTCGGCACCGGAGATCCAGATCACCAGATCCGGGTGAAAGCGGTCGAGCGCGTTGGCCAGGCTGCTGAACAACTGGCGCAGATACATCTCGCCCTCGACGAAGCGCACGGTTTCGACATCCAGCGATCCGCGCACCTGATGCGACGGGTGCGTGTGGCCGACGTGGATCGAGTAGGTGAACACGCGCGGGTCGTCGGCGAGCAGCGAAGCGGTGCCGCTGCCGGCATGGGCGTCGGTATCGACAACCATGATGCGGATGTTCGGTTGTGCTGCCTGCAGGTCGCGGATCGCCACGGCCACGTCGTTGAACACGCAGTAGTCCTCACCGCGGTCGGCGAAGGCATGATGGGTGCCGCCGGCGAGACACACGCCGATGCCCTCGGTCAAGGCGCTGTGGCAGGCAAGGCGGGTGGCTTCGACTTCCGCGGCACTGCGGTGGAACAATCCGCGCGTCGCGGGCAGGCCGAGGATGATCTGCTCCGTGCGGTCGAGTTGGCCGAGCTCGATCTTGCGGATGTAGGCCGGGTCGTGCACCCGCTGCAGCACGTGGGTCGGGGCGGCGCTGACCTCGATGATCTCCTCCGGGGGCAGCCCCCGGTGCTCCAGCAGCATGTCCTTCGAGACACGGAACTTCTCCATCGGGAACGGATGTCCGGTGGGCAGTTCGAGTTCGAGGGCCTCGGAGTAAAAACAACGCATCAGCTGCCAAACAGGAAACACCGGATCAGCATTTCGGGGAAGCCGAAAGTCAGGAAGGGTTAAGGAATGGGGGCGTTGGGGTAGGGAAGTGCTGCGACTTGCGCCAAGATACCGTCTTGGCAAGACGGCGCCACAACGGATGCAAGCGGCGGTTATGGCGCGGTGCCTGCCCCAGATATCTTCGGACGATCGGGCCGATCGTCCCTACCGGTTTTGGCTGTGGTGCCCGCAGGGCGTCGCGGGCGCCACTTCCCGCTTCCCACGGCGCCGCTTCCCCCTCTAAATTGCCGGCGTGTTCCAGATCGTGTTCAACGAAATCAGTGCTGCCGAGCTTTCCAGTCTGGGGACGCTCGAGCAGTTGGAATTGCTTGAGGAGTTCAAGGTCGGCAAGGACGACCTGGTGAATCTGGGCGGTGATCGTTTCGGCAAGATCGAGCGTGACGGCCTGGTGCTCTATCGTTTCCGGGCGAAGGATTACCGCTTCTATTTCGAGGTGAAGGAGGATCTGGTGGTGGTTCACCGGGTGCTGCACCGCGGCACCTTTTCGGACTTCCTGTTCCGTTCGAAGATGCCGCTGGCCGAGGACGAGGCCTTGGCGGGATCGAAGCATTTCTGGAAGCTCATCGACGAGGGCCGCAACGCCAAGCGCCTCTGAACCTGTGACGGTTTTTTGCTTTCGTTCGGCCCGGTGTCCGATCAATGTGCCAGGGCATGAAGCGTCTGTTCCACCTGTTGCTGCTTTGCGCGGCCATCTATTCCTGGGTGCTGTTCAACCAACAGGGTCCGAAGATCGACCGTCTGGAGGCAGAGTTGGAAGAGTTGCACAATCAAGGGGCCGAAGAGGATGCCCTGCTCAAGAAGGAGGATGAGTGGAACAACGCCAAGTCGTTGCGGATTGCCAACGGCCTGCTGCTGACCTTCCTGACTTCCGGGGTGGTCGGCATTCTGGTCGTCTCCTACCTGATCCCGTTGTTCGCGCAGCGGATGACGCAAGTGGCCTACGGCAGCGACGAGGAGTTGGGGCGCGACGCGATGCGCGAGGCGCATTCGTTGCTGGCGCAGGGCGAGTATGAGGCGGCGATCGAATCGTTCCGCCAGGTGGCTGCGGAGGATCCGTCGAACCGCCTGCCCTGGGTGGAAATCGCGAAGATCCAATACGCGCATCTCAACAATCCGGCGCTGTCGATCAAGACCTTGCAGGGAGCGTTGGAAGGTCAGGAGTGGCCGATTGATGATGCCGCATTCTTCATGTTCCGCCTCGCTGAGATTTATGACGAGGCTTTTGGTGACCGCCATACCGCGCGCAGCATCATCCAGCAGGTGATCGACAACTTCCCGCAGACGCGGCATTCCGCCAATGCGACCCACAAGCTGAGGGAGTGGGACACGCAGGACCAGGAGGCGGCGCGGCATGCGGAAGAGCAGCAGTTTTTCGCCGGCCGGCGGGATGACGATGTGTGAGGAGGATGCTGATTTCATTGAAGGAGCCGCGGATGAGAAAGCTCCCGATGCGGATTGGTGCAGAAGGTAGCGCCCTCTCGCCGAGAGGGCGGGAATCCACCGCCGCGCATTCACCCGGATGCCCTCTCGGCGAGAGGGCGCTACCTGGGCGATGTGCCTGGCTGAGAAAGCGGCCGTTTTTTGCTTTGGCGGTGGTGCTGGTGATGGTGGTGGCGGGCTGGTCGCTGCTGCCTTGGCTGGGGATTGGAATCGCTTTGGCTCTGGCCATTTGGATCGCTTGCCGGTGGTCGTGGCGGCAGGCGTTGCTCTGCTTGTGTGCCTGCGGCGTGGCGCTTGCGGTGCTGGCCTCGCGTGAAGGTCGGGCGCGCACGGCGGAACAACAAGTCCTGGCGATGCCGGAGCGCTTGGTGCAGGCGATCGCGCTGGAGGATGCGCGTGGATCGATCCGCCGATGGAGTGTGCCGGTGCGTTTGGAGTCGCCGCTGGCCGGGCAGCTTGTCCGCTGGCAGGGCTGTGGTCCGCTGCCGCTGCAAGGGTGTCGGTTGCAGGCGCGCGGCCGTTTTGAATCCTTTCCCGTGCCGCGCAATCCCGGTGAATTCGACCGCGCGGCCTGGTGGCGGCGGCAGGGGATGATCGCGCTGTTCCAGCAGGTCGATGTGGAAGCCGAGTTGGAGGATTCCGCATGGGTCCGCTGGTCGGCGGCATTCCGTCATGGATTCCGCGAGCGTCTGACAGCGGGTTTGGATGAGCAGGGGGTGGCGGCGCAGGTGATTCGCGCGGTGGTGCTGGGTGAAAAACCGGTGGATGCCGAATCCCTGATCGATGCGTTCCGCTTGAGCGGCAGCCTGCATGTGTTTTCGGTGAGTGGGCTGCATGTGGCGATGGTCGGCTTGATCGGGTGGGCGGTGCTGGGTGCTTGCGGCGTGCCGAGACGCTGGGCGCTGTGGTTGTTGCTGCCGTGGATTTTCGGCTACGCCTGGCTGACCGGATCCCATCCGCCGGCGATGCGTGCGGCGTGGATGGCTGCGGTGTTTCTGGGTGCCTTCGTCTGGCGTCGTCCGCCGGACTTGTTGAATGCCTTGGGTGCGGTGTTGTTGCTGGGAGTGTTGTGGGATCCACGTTGTTTGCATCAACCCGGCGTGCAGTTGTCCTACGGCGTGGTTGCCGCGCTGGGTGTCGGGGTGCCGTGGGTGTCGGCGCGCCTGCGCTGGTTGGATGCGCCCGATTTGTATCTACCGCTGCGGCAGGCGGGTTGGTGGCGGACGCGCTGGTGGCGATTGCGCCAATGGCTGGCGCGTTCGCTGAGCGTGTCGCTGACCGCCGGTGTCGGTGCGGCGCCGCTGAGTGCCTGGCATTTCGGCGTGCTGACGCCGGTGTCGGTATTGTCGGCACTGGTGCTGGTGCCGATGGTGTTTTTACTGCTGCTGCTCACCCTGCTTTCGGTTGCTTTGAGTCCGCTACTGCCGCCGGTATCGCGCGGGATCAACCACCTCAATGGCGGCTTGGCCACGGCGCTGGCGGCAGCGGCCGACGGCTTTGCACGTTTGCCGGGCGCGCATTGCCGGGTGGCACGACGTCCGCCGCCGTCGTTGATCGTGTACGATCTGGATCGTGGTGACGGCGCGGCTTGTTTCACCGGTGGCGGTGCTTCAGCGGTCCTGTTCGATTGTGGTGGTCGCGGGAGTTTCCGCTATCAGGTGCTGCCATCGCTGCGCAATCTGGGGTTGCAGCCCGACTCGGTGGTGCTGAGTCATCCGGATGCCGGCCACCTTGGCGGTGGCCGGGCCGTGTGGCAGTCGCTGCCGCTGAAACAGGCATTGCTGCCGGTGCGACAGGCGCGCAGTGCCAGCTACGGTGACTGGCTGCAGCAGGCGGCACCCGCAGGTGTGGCCTTGTGGTTTGCCGATGAGTTGCATCAGGTGCCGTTGCCCGATGGCGCTTGGTTGGAAGTGCTGCATGTCGCCGGTGACGACCTGAGACAGGCGACGGCGGACCAGCGGGTGATGGTCAGTCGCATGCACTGGCGCGGCTGGACATGGTTGTGGACGAGTGACGCCGGCAGCGACATCGAGGAGGCGCTGCTGGATGCAGGCGTCGATGTTTCCGCGGATGTCATCGTCGCGGGTCGGCCAAGCGCTAGCTCGTCGCTGGATGAGGCTTTCCTCAGCGCCGTATCGCCGCGCGTGGTGGTGGCGCATGCCAAGCCTCGCCGGCATGCAGGTGTGGAATGGATCGATCTGTCAGAGCATGGTGGCTTGACCTTTGTCGTCGATGAAACCGGGTGCTTGCAGGTGGATGCCTGCGCCAGCGGCAGTCGGTGGGAGTTAGAGAAGTGCCGAGTGAGAAGTGCCGAGTGAGAAGTGCCGAGTGAGAAGTGACGAGTGAGAAGAACCGCGAATTGACGCGAATTGACGCGAATGGGAGGCAGGGATGACGATGGCGATGTTTCTGCCGCGTGATTGTAGGCTCGTTCGTCAGAACGCGGGTTTGCGTCCGCGCACACGGCGCATCGATTTCCCTTCGCTTTCCCACTGCACTTGGAAGTCGGTTTTCGGATAGAAGAAACTGTCTTCCTGCCACTCCAGGATTTCGAAGCCGCCGAATTCGGCGAACTTCTCGAGCGCCCATTCGTGGTATTCCGGGTGGTCGGTCATGAACAGGAACTCACCGCCGGGAATGAGCGCCTTGCGCACGGCTTGCAGGAAGTCGACCTGGATCAGGCGTCGCCGGTGGTGGCGCGCTTTCGGCCAGGGGTCCGGGCACAGCAGGTGGATGCGCGACACCGAGTCGGGCGGCAGCAGCCATTCGATGACGTAGCGGCTGTCGAGCCGCAGCACCCGGGCGTTGTCCAGCCCGCGGCGGCTGATCTTTCGGCAAACCTTGCGGACGCGTCCGAGCAGGCGTTCGACTCCGAGGAAATCGCGGTCGGCATGATGCTCGGCCATTGCCAGCAGGAAACTGCCGTCACCACAACCGAGGTCGATTTCCAAGGGCCGGCCGCCGCGGCACAATTCTTCGACCGCCAGCTGCTGGAAGTAGTGGCGCGGCACCATTTCGCCAGCCAAAGCCGGTCGCGGCAGGGTGTGGAGGGCTTGCATCGGGGGGAAAATGCTGAAAAGCGGAAATGCTGAAAAGCGGAAAGAAGCAATCTCTTGGGGCCGCTGTAGCGACATTTCTTGGGATCTGAGCCGGGGGGCTCAGCATGCCGATTGAGACAAAGGGACAGACCTTTTGAGGTGATGACAAAGGGACAGACCTTTGGGGTGAGAAGCGGGAGGGAGCCCGCATTCTTACGAATGCGCCTACCAAGACAAAGGGAGAGGCCTTTGGGGTGATGCTAGCGAAGCGAAGGCGCAAGCCTCGGCGTAGGCGGGAGCGAGGCCTAAGCGGAAAATGGTAGGGACGACGGGCTCCGTCGTCCGTGGTGATCCGCCTCAGGTGGGCCTGCTGAGCCTCCGTGGATGGATCCCCTCGGCGAATCAAGTCGGACGAGCAAGGCTGCTCGTCCCTACCGGTTTTGGGCCACTCCGTTCCCGCTTGACGGTCTTTCCCCCTCCCACCTAGCTTCTGGGACCGACGCGCGTCCCGTCCCGGGGCGCTGCCGACCACCATCAACCACCAACCATCCCGCACCGTGGACCTTCAGGAAATTCGTCGCATTGTTGAGCTCATGAACGAGCATGGGCTGACCCACTTCGACCTCACCAAAAAGGATTTTCATCTCAAGCTGAAGAAAGGCGCGGACCTCGATGACCTTCGCGGTCTTTTGGCCAGCCTGCCGGCTGCCGCCCCGGCCGCTCCCGCCGCCCTGCCGGCTGCTGCGGCTCCGGCCGCTGCTGCCGCTGCCGCCGCTCCCGCGGCCGAAGGGGATGAGATCAACTCGCCGATGGTCGGCACCTTCTACCGCAAGCCCGCCCCGGACGCCCCGTCGTTCGTCGAGGTCGGATCCACCGTTTCGATCGGTCAGACGATCTGCATCATCGAGGCGATGAAGGTGATGAACGAGATCAAGGCCGAGAAGGCCGGCACCATCTGCGCGTGCGTTGCCGAGGACGGCAATCCCGTCCAATTCGGCGACGTGTTGTTCCGCATCAAGTAAGCGGTCGTCTTTCCATCGCCGCACCTCACCCTTTCCCGAGACCATGTTCAAACGCGTCCTTGTCGCCAACCGTGGCGAAATCGCCCTGCGCATCATCCGTGCCTGCCGCGAGCTGGGTGTGGAGTCGGTCGCGGTGTATTCCGAAGCCGATGTCGACTCGATGCACGTGCAACTCGCCGACCAAGCGGTCTGCATCGGCCCGGCCTCCGGCAAGGAGTCCTACCTCAAGATCGACCGCATCATCGCGGCTGCCGAGATCACCGGAGCGGATGCAATCCATCCGGGATACGGATTCCTCTCGGAGAACGCCCGCTTCGCGGAAATCTGCGAATCCTCGGGCATTGTCTTCATCGGGCCTTCGGCCAAGGTGATCAACCTGATGGGTGACAAGGCGACCGCCCGTGCCACTGCGGTTTCCAATGGCGTGCCGGTGACGCCGGGCAGCGAGATCATGCCCGATGCCGAGACCGCGCTCAAGGAGGCGAAGAAGATCGGCTTCCCGGTGATGATCAAGGCGACCGCCGGTGGTGGTGGCCGCGGCATGCGCCCTTGCTTCAAGGAGGAGGATTTCATCCAGCTGTTCCAATCGGCGTCCAGCGAGGCGATCGTCTGTTTCGGCAACGGCAGTTGCTACCTCGAGAAGCTGGTGCTCAACCCGCACCACGTCGAAATCCAGGTGATCGGCGATTCGCACGGTCACTACATCCACCTCGGCGAGCGCGACTGCTCGATGCAGCGGCGCAACCAGAAGATCATCGAGGAGTGCCCGTCGCCATTGCTCACTCCGGAACTGCGCAAGCGCATGGGCGATGCCTCGGTCAACCTGATCAAGAGCATCGACTACCAGAACGCCGGCACCATCGAATACCTCGTCGATGAGAAGGGTGAGAACTTCTACTTCATGGAGATGAACACCCGGATCCAGGTCGAGCACCCGGTGACGGAGGAGGTGATGGGCTGCGAATTGATCAAGGAGCAGATCCGGGTGGCCGCCGGCGAGTCGCTCTCGCACCACGTGCTCAACGCGATGCCGCGTGGGCATTCGATCGAGTGCCGGATCAATGCCGAGGACCCGTACAACAATTTCGCGCCGAGTCCCGGCACGATCCAGTTGTGGTATGCGCCGGGTGGCAAGGGTGTGCGCGTCGACACCCATGTCTATTCCGGCTACACCGTGCCGCCGCATTACGATTCGATGATCGCCAAGCTGATCGTGACGGCCGCCACCCGCGAGATCGCGATCCACCGCATGCGCCGCGCGCTGAAGGAATTCACCATCCGCGGGATCAAGACCACCATTCCGTTCCAGTTGGAGATCATCAATCACCCGGACTTCATCAACGGCACCTACGACATCGGCTGGGTGGCGAGGTATCTGGAAGAGAAGAAGGGGTAGGGAACGTCCAACATCGAACATTGAACATCGAAGGGTGATGGATGATTCGATTTTGGTAGGAACGGGCGGCCCGCCCGCCCGTCGATTTTCTCTAGAGCGGAACAAGTCGGACGAGCGAAATCCACGGACGAGCGGGATCCACGGACGAGCGGGCCGCTCGTCCCTACCAATAATGGGAGCATGATGCATCAGGCGAGGTTATATGGGATTCTCGATCTTGGTTACGTGGAGCAATCCCGGGCCGCTGAGGTGACGCGCGCCTTGCTGGCGGGTGGTGTGGATCTGCTGCAGTTGCGGGCCAAGGGCAAGGACGAGGCTTGCATTCGGCGGGTGGCCAAGGACTTGTTGCCGCTCTGCCGCGATGAGGGGGTGCCCTTCATCCTCAATGATTTTGCACACCTGGCCGCTGAGCTCGGCGCGGATGGCCTGCACCTGGGTCAGGACGATGGATCCCTCGCTGAGGCGCGGGCGATTGTCGGGAAAGAAATGATCCTCGGGCGTTCGACGCATTCGCTGGAGCAGGCGCGGGCAGCGCTTGAGGAGGGTTTTGATTACATCGGTTTTGGGCCCTTGTTCCCGACGCCGACGAAGCAGGGACGGCCGGGGATCGGTTTGCAGGACATCACCACCATGCAACGAGAAGTCGGCGTGCGCATTCCGGCCTTCTGCATCGGTGGCATCAAGCGCGACAACCTGGCGGAAGTGCTCGCCGCCGGAGCGCGGCGGGTGGTGATCGTTTCGGACCTGCTCACGGCAGAGGACCCGGCCGCTGCGGTGCGCGAGGTGCTGCGGGGCTTGGGGGGAGGGGGAGTTGAAAGTGCCGAGTGAGAAGTGCCGAGTGAGAAGTGGGGCAGAGGGGCATGTAGCACTCTATGACCGCTGGTGATTCGCTGGTGATTCTGAGGCATGCCCTGGACCGCGAGTTTCCTGGGACCGCGAGTTTCCAACTCGCATCTGGTTTGGGGGGAAGAAGAGCGGGTTGAAAACCCGCGGTCCCAGGGCGGGGGCGGCCGCTGGGATTTCCCTGCTGCAACCACTCAAATCACTCTTCCCCTCACCAATGGATGAGCTGCCGGTAGGCGCTCAGGCGCTCTTCGAGTTCGGCCAGTTGCAGGGCCTCCAGGCGACGCGTCGAGAAGGCCTCGCAGGTGAATGAGGCCAGCATCGACCCCCGCACGACCGCTTGCCGCAGTTGCGCATGGCTGTAGGACTCGCCGCCCTGAGCCGCCAGATAACCGGCCATCGCCCCAAGGAAGGTGTCGCCCGCGCCGGTGGGGTCGGCCACCGTGTCGAGCGGCCAGGCAGCTGCCCGGAAGAGGTCGATTTCACCCCCGTCCGCCGACGGCGAAAAGAGCATGGCGCCGAACTCCCCGAGCTTGATGACGACGTGCTTTGGCCCTTTTTCCAGCAAGATGCGGCCTGCCTTCACCAGATTGGAGGTCCCCGCCAGTTCGCGGGCTTCGCCTTCGTTGAGAACGAAAAGATCCAGATTCGGCAGCACCTGGTGCAGCCGTTCGTTGGCGATTTCGATCCACAGGTCCATCGTGTCGGCGATGACGAAACGGCGCCCGCTGCATTGCGCCAGCATTTCCAACTGGTTGTCCGGTGACATGTTGGCCAGCACCACAATCGGGGCCGCGGCGGCCGTGGCGGGCACTTTCACCGCCCAGTTTTCGAGCACATTAAGCCCCACCCGGTGCGTCGTGCGCTCGTTCATGTTGGCATGGTATTCGCCCGACCAGGTGAAGGATTCGGCGGCCGATCGCTCCACGCCATCCAGCGCAACGCCCTTATTTTCAAGCATTTGCAGGTGGCCTGTAGGAAAATCATGGCCGATGATGCCGATCAGCGAGACCGGCTTCACGAAGAACGAGGCGGCCAGGGCGGCATAGGCGGCCGAGCCCCCAAGCAGGTTGGCGGCTTCGGCATCGGGGGTTTTGACATGGTCGATGGCAATCGTGCCGCCGATGACGACAGGGGAAGTGGTGGGCGTGGACATCCCCGCTTGAAATGGCAGGCCGCTGCCTCCCACCCTGGATCACGTGGGCCGCCGTCAGGATCAAACCGTCCTCGGTCGCCACCACC
>JACCDY010899250.1_pt1 | contig 55034 bp, 27 predicted proteins | sample 7446391 | NCBI WGS metagenome assembly JACCDY01 (sample SAMN15323451, study PRJNA562643) | freshwater metagenome | isolation source: river surface water | place: USA:Blue River Watershed | collected 2017-08-18
GTAATTTACTGGAGGTTGTCCGTAATTTACTGGAGGTTGTCCGTAATTTACTGGAGGTTGTCCGTAATTTACTGGAGGTTGTCCGTAATTTACTGGAGGTTGTCCGTAATTTACTGGAAGTTGTCCGTAATTTACTGGAGGTTGTCCGTAATTTACTGGAGGTTGTCCATAGTTTACTGGGTCAGGTTCAGAAAAAGTTTTCTTTTTTCTATCATAAGACCGCGACCGTGATGGTTCACGATAACGCTTTTTATCAGGAGATCTTGAACGACCACGTTTTAGGTAATTATCATAATCTCGAGAACGAGATCTTGAACGATAACCTTTTAGGTAATTATCATAATCTCGAGAACGAGATCTTGAACGATAACGTTTTAAATCATTATCATAAACTTTAGAAATAGTATATTTATTATTTCTAATAGGTGACCGCGAACGACCACGACTTCTAAAATCATTGATTTTAGAATCCGAAATTTGTTGTTCACCACGAATCCATTTAAATGTATTTGGTGTGTGATATATCGCAAAAATATATTTTTTATTCATATATTTATTAGGAATAAGTTCAATTTTAACATCTTTTGTAATGAAAAATACAAATTTATTCACTTTTTCAGTTAATAGTGGAAGCTTTTTTGAAAAATTATTATTTCTATTCAAAATATTTGCACTATTTGTAATATCCAAATAAATATATAAAATATCTTGTAATTGTAGAATTTTATCCACATGAATATATGAAATATTTGTAAAAAAAGGAATATGAGTTGTAAACTCATTATCACTTTTATTATTAATTGTTACAATATATTCATAAGATGCCATTTTACTTTATTTACGCTAAATAAAATGAATATGTTTACGTTATATTTTATACTTTTTATAATTTATAATAATCTTTACTTAAAAAAAAATCAATTTTTTTATAATATATATATATTTTTTAAGAAAAAATATTATAAATGAGTAATTTATTATTTTTAAGAAAAAATATTATAAATGAGTAATTTATTATTTTTTAAGAAAAAATATTATAAATGAGTAATTTATTATTTTTTAAGAAAAAATATTATAAATGTCTTTTTAGATTAGTCGTGTAGAAATGCTATTTTCATCAAATGTTCAGATAATTTTATCGAAAAATAAGATTGAATATCCTGAAGATAAAATAATAAAATTAAATTTTGAAAATGAAATTGGGGAAGGTAGTTATGGAATTGTTTATAAATTAAACAAAGATTATGCTATTAAAATATTTAAAAATTGTACTTTAGGACATATTGATTTATCATCAAATGAACCTGAATTATTACCTAAAAATAATGAAAATCGAGAATTATTATTTTATTTTGAATTATTAAAAAAAAATATGGATATACATAAAAAATCAATTCATCACATTTTACAACCATATGCTATTGGAATTTTAAAAGAAGATATTAAATATAATATTCAAAAATTAGATGAAGTAAATCGTTTAAGTACACAAATTGTTCATAATGTAAAAATTAAAAATAATACATATTTTGTAATATTACCATTATGTGTACCATTTTATAAAGTTATTCCTGTAAAAAATAACGAATTAATACAATTAAAAGACCCAAATCAATATTTTATGAATATGATTCATCAAAATCATCATTTAGATAAAATACCATTTGGTATTTATTTTGTATTAAATATTATGAAATATTTATCACTAGCTTCTATTTATTTAGAAGATACATTTCATATATATAATCTTGATTTTAAAATTACAAATATTATGTTTTTAAAAAATAGTGAAAATATTGTTTATGAAGATTTAATTGTTGTTGATTTTGGTTTAATTAAACATAACATTCCAAAAAATAATGATACTGAAATGAATTCAGTTATATTTGATTATAATCATCAAATTAGTCAAAAATATTTTATATGGCCATATTCAGGAACATCTTTTATTTCACAAGTACCATCTTATTCTATTTGCATTATTGGATTAGAATTATTATTTGGTAAAAAAGAAGTTGAAAAATTACCATCTTATCGAATATTACGAAAATTGATTGATAAAATGCGTTTAGTTGATAATAGTTTATATAATATTTTTTATGAAGGAGTTATATCAAAAATTCATACTAAAAAATTATTATCTTTTATTACAAATTATATTTCAAATTCTATTGAATCATAGATTCATTCTTTTTACAATTTTTATTTTTATCTTTTAATTTATGATACCATACATTAGTGACCATCCTTTCGGTGGACTTGGTCTTTATCAACAAAATACGCATATGCTAATATCTGTCTACAGGGGTCCATACCTGCGCCAATATGTGGGTCCTTACGTCGGACAAACGGCTGATTAACAGCTTTAGCTAACATTCAATAATCTTCCCAGCGTCTGCGTTTACGTCCTTCAGGAAGACGATTTTCTCTAGTTATCGTTTTTATGCGGTCATCCATACCGTAATAGATTGTCATAGTTGTTCCACGTTCAGTAGCAAGTAACCACTCACCAAATCTTTCTTCACTATATGCATAGAACTCGCTATCGAGATACTCGTCTAGCATTTGTTGAAGATATTCTTCAGTACGTTCAATCGTATGAATCACTGTAGGAATCACTGTAGGAATCACTTCAGGAGCAACCGCTTCAGGAGCGGGTGTCCCAATTTGTGGTAATGCACCATCTTCCCATTCATCGTCAGTAGCCTCTTCTTCACGAGCGAGTGCCTCTGCAGCCGCAATAGCATCGCCAACAGCGTCGATAAATAGACCAATGTTGGGAGCGTTCTGTTCTTTGGGTGCCTGAGGCACCCCGCGTGCCATATTGGCCGCAATAGCAATGTCTTCCATCTTTTTGTTGAGAATATAATGGATATAGCTTGATAAACTGCTTTGTATTTTCGATCCTAGAAGGATGTACAATACGACTGTTTTTGAAAGAGTAGTACCTCTCTTAAAACCTTGTAAACGTTTGATTGTATAACAAGATTCGTGCGCAGTTGAATAAACACTTAGTTTCAAAGTAATACACGGAATTAGTATCGGTGTATTAGTTATCTTGGGGACAGTGTTTTCTATTTATTATATATAGATCATTTCTTTTATATTTTTTTATCCATCATTTTTATAAATCATCTTTTTTCTGGTATTATATAAGGATAATCAAGATACGTAAATATTTCACGTTCATCTTTTGGATTAAAAGGTTTACGTAAACCTGATTTAAGATCATATAATCCGCGTTCATTTAATTTATATCCTTTTTGTAATGCGTGTAAACGAATACGTTTTGAAAACTCCTTTCCACTTCCAAAATATAATAACATCCAAGGTACTTCACTTTTTTTTACAAATAAAATATCCATTTGATGAATTTTATGTGTTAATGGATTTTCTATAATACCATTTATTTTTGTAACACTTTCATTATATATATGTTTAAATAAATCATTACTTTTTAACTTTTGTATTATACTTTTGATTTCGGAAACATTTTTAATTACACATAATAAATCTATATCTCCACTATATGCTTTTCCCATTCGATAACTTCCACTATTGATTACATTTAACTTTAAATCACTTTTTAAATAGTTCGTAAATTGCGTTATTTCAGCTCTTTTTATCTTTTTATTTAAATCTTGATAATATATTAACGAATATTTTAAATTTTCATCTACTTTATACACTCCATTGATTACATCGCTTCGTAATAAATGAACATTATGATAACCATCTTTATATAAAGCATATGCTTTTTGAGGACCAATTCCACGGACTTTTTGTAATTCTAATAATATTTTAAATTCTTTATTTTTAATCACTGTTTCATATAATGGATGTGTACCCGTTTTTACTATAATATCTATTTTTTCTAATGTACTTTTACCAATATGTTCCATATCTTTTAAATCTTCAGAACCATATATAGGAGTTTCTATTTTATTTAAAGTGGAAAGTATTTTAGCATAAGAAGAAATGCGATATTTTGTTGCTAAATTACCACGACTTCCAAGAGTTGAATGAAAATCATATAAAGTAGAAAATATTTTAATGAATTGATCTTTCATATCTTTTTTACTTTTTATACTTTTTATACTTTTATTTTCTTTTATACTTTTATTTTCTTTATCTTTCATTTAAAAAATCAATTATTTTTTAAATAATCTATTTTAAAGATAGGTTTAATTTATTTTTATTTAAAAATAAAATATATAAAATGTTAAAATTAAATAATCTTAATTCGATTGTTTATAAACCTATTTGTAAACATAGTACTAAAAATATAGATACTCATATCTTTTTCCTTTGTACTTCTTTTAAAAATCAATTACAAGAAATTGCTAAATTATTAAATGTTAAATCATTTCCAAAACAATTATTTTATGATTTTCACGGTAAAAAAAATGAAATGGTTACCCATTATTTAGAAAATACAAAATTAGTTTTTGTAGGATATGGTACACCAAATGAATGTAACCACGATTTATTATATGAAATTGGTTTACAAATCGGTAAAAAATTAAGTAATTATGAAGATAGTGAAAAAAATAAAAATATAGTGATTCATTTATTAAAAAATAATAATGATTTATATATTCATCATTTAGTAAGCGGTATTATATTAGGTAATTACAAATTTGATTTATTAAAAAGTAATAAAAGTAGTAAAAATAGTAATACTAAAAGTAGTAAAAAACAAAACATTTATTTTTATCATCCTAAAAAAAGTGTTTTTAAAAATATCCAAAATTATATTACTTTATCTACTATTCATAATGAAATTCGTAATTATATGAATTTACCATCCAACTTACTCCGTATTAAAGATTATATTCAATATATGAAACTCTTTTTACCCAAAAATGTTTCTATGCGTATTTTATCGAAAAAAATGCTTCAAAAACTTGGAATGAATCTAATTCTTGCCGTAAATCAAGGCGCTAATCAAGATTGTGCTTTAGTCGTTCTTGAATACAACGGTACAAAAGGAGCTAAAAGTGAGAAACCAATATGTTTTATTGGAAAAGGCGTAATGTTTGATTCTGGAGGATATAGTATTAAAACACGTACTATGGAAGATATGAAGTTTGATATGACGGCTTCAGCTATTATGTATGGATTAATGAAATCACACGCTTTATTAAAATCTTCGGGTCATTATGTTGCTTTATTACCATTGGTTGAAAATATGGTAAATGAAAACGCAATTCGTCCAAGTGATGTTATAATTTCACATAGTGGATTAAGTGTAGAAATTATGAATACAGATGCTGAAGGACGTTTAATTATTGCCGATTGTATGAGTTATTGTAAAAAATATAATCCAAAATTAATTGTAGATATGGGAACACTTTCTGGGGAAACTGCTCATATTTTCGGAAATAAATCATCTGTTATAATGGGAAATAATTTTAAAATAAATCGTGAGCTTATGGCTATTGGTAAAAAATATCACGAAAATATATGGGAATTACCGATGTGGGATATCTATTTAGAAGAGTTAAAATCAGAAATAGCGGATTTAAGAAATGTAAGTAAAAGTGGTAAATCAGGTGCCATTACAGTTGGATCCTTTTTATCACAATTTGTTCCAAAAGATAAAAGTGGAAAAACAGTTGATTGGGTTCATTTCGATATTGCTGGAACTGAGAATGTGGAAGGTTCACCATATTATAATGATGGTGCTAAAGTAGAAATCTTAAAAACATTGTATTTTTATTCAAAATAAAAAACTTCTCTTTTTTATATAAATAATTTATTATATGTATTTTATTCCGCACATATTTTTGAATAAGATGTATTCAAAAATATTTCATTTCAAAGAAAAAACAAATATTGAAATCATATATTTCAAAAATATGTTCGGAAAAAATTATATTCTAAAAATAATAATTATAAAATAAATTAAATAAATCATCTTATTGATTTATCGCGATTTATACTATTTCCATTATACAATTTCTTTTGACTCCAATCTTCTTCATTACTGCTCCAAAAAATATGATTTTCGTTTAATCCGAGTGGCATAAATATAAGTAATGCAAAATATATACTTCCACTATTTGAATATTCATCAGCAATTTCTGATTGAAATCCACTAAAACCAAATGTTAAAAATCCATGTTCATCTACTATTTTTATTTTTTCATTTTGAAACATATTTTGAATCACTGCGTTTAATCCAGACCGCACTTGTCCATAAGATAATCTATTTGGTAATCCTTCTAAATATACTGTTGTTACTAATGCGTGAAAAATGGCTGTTCTATAAACAGCACTTCGTCCAAATATAGGAAAAGAACCGTCTGTTCCAATTAAACGTTCTAAAAATTCGGATTGTCGTTGTATTTTTAATAATGTTTTTTGATATAAATTTTTAAATAAAATTCCATTATTTTGATAATTTAATAAATATAATTCTTGATAAATGGTAATTAAAAAAGGTAATATAACATATGAATTATAAAAATCCATATGAAATAGCGGTCCATCTTTATACCAACCATCTCCAATATAATATGATTCAATAACTCGTACATTCAATAATGTTTTATTTAATATTTTTATTTTTTGATTTTTATATAAAAATATTTCAATAAGTGCTTCAAATAAAAGCCAATTATTCATATGTGGTTTAAATTTAGTAATAGAATAATACATCACATTTAATATATTATTTTTAATAAGCAAATGTAAAGAGTTCCATAAATACGGAGCACGAATAAAAGCTAAAGCGCAATTTGCCATTTCAACAATTAATTGGTGGTCAACTGTAGAATGATAAAAGTCTAAATAACCCGAAAACGTATGATTTATCATAAAGATTGTATTTTGAAATAAATCATGTAAATTATTTTCATTAATGGATTCTGCGCTTTGGAATAATATAGAAATTCCTAAAAGCGTTCTACTAAAAAGTTCAATAAAAACAATTTCTGTTTGATTTCTTCTTTTATCATTTTCAGTTAAATGAGCACTAAAATAAATGGGAAAAATGGATTTTATATTTTTATTTACAAAACCATATATTACAGGATTAACGATTTGGAGTAATATGGATAACCATTTTTCTCGCATATTATATAATAATAATTATTATTATATAATATTAAAAATAATAAAAATAATCTTAATTTTTTGTGAATCATTGCTAATATGAATCCTTATCTTTTAAATCACGATATCTCATACGAACTGAAGCAAAATCTTCAATATTCGGATTAATTAATGGAATATTTTTAATATCAAGTCCATCAATATTCATTTGTGTTCGAACTTCATCACTAAATTTATTCACTGTACCAACAATTTTAGTTAAATATTTATCACGAGATCTAAATAAATTACCTTGAGAAGTATAAAAGAATTGTTGTTTATCAACATCATAATCTTTAAAAATAGTATCATGTTTATAGTGACCTTTTAATACATAATAATATTTCGAAATAAATTTAAAATATTCGCGAGCTTCTTCATCTTGTTTATAAAGAAGTTCATCAAAAGATTGGCTTAATTTATCAAGAATTAAATAACCAGCTTTATCAGAGCTCATTTTATTAAGTTCATTATCACTATAAAAAACGGCTTCACCATTTGCAAAAAAAAGATTATGATTCTTTTTATTTTGCATAATCATATTTAATAAATTCGGATATATAAAAAAATCTTTTTGTTCATAAAATGAATCTTTAATATGGGTTAAATCATAACGTTCATTGACAAAATCATTTACGGATAAATGATATGTACTATTATGAGTATTATTATTGTTATTATTGATATTTTGAATATTATTTACATTATTTAAATTATTTTGTACTTGAATATTTGTTGAATTATTTTTTAAATTATTTGTATGTGAAGCATATAAATTATTAATTTCTAATTCATTATTTAATAATTGTTTTGAATATTCTTTTCTTTTATTTATTAATTTCTTTAATTGTAATTTTTGTAAACATTTTTTTTCATTCATTAAATGATGTTTCATATTTTGTTTCGATGTATATTCAGATAAACAAATATTACAAATATATTTATTTTTATCTTTATTAAAATATAATTCATCAATTTCATCTACTTTTTCACCGCTTTTATGAATATTATTATTTTCATTTATTGAAATTAAATCTTCTATATTTTTATCATTTAACTCTTCCATTTTTATATTATTTAAAGTTAATTCATTTGTTTTGATTAATTTAAAATTTGGATAAATATAATTAATTTGGTCATTATAATTATTAATAATAAATAAATAATCATCTTTAATTAAATTTACAGGGTCAAATAAAAAAACATATTTTTTATGTAATGTTAATAATTTAGATTCTTCATACGACAATAATGTATTACAATCACATCTATTTTTTCTATCAAAATGTTTATGCATATCTCGATTAAATCGCGTTTTATATTCAACACAATAATGACAAATATGATATGTATGTTTATTATTCATTTTTAATTAAAATTATTTTTATATTTAATTATAATTAAAATAAGTTCTTTATATCTATTTTTTATTTACAATTTATTTAAGAATATAAAACTTATACTCTTAAAATATTGAAAGCACTAAATAATTAAATATATTAATTATGTTTAAATATTATTACCATTTTTAGTATGTTAAATAATTATATTTATTTTATAACATATTATTTTAAGAAATAATTAAATTAAAATAATTATTTGAATATAAAGAATGAATTGAATTGAAATAATGAAATGGGGAATTTCTCAGTTTTCACTTTTAAAAGTCTCTAAAAGTAAATCGATTTTTAAAATTCTAAAAAAAGGATTTTATTTCGGAGACTTAAAAAGATGAAAACCGAGAAATTCCCCATTTCATTATTTCAATTCAATTCATTCTTTATATTTAAATAATTATTTTAATTTAATAATAAACTACATAATTACATAATTTTATTTTAAATATATATTTTAAATATAAAATGGTAGTATTTTATATTAAAAAAAAAAATAAAAAGGATTTTTATTTTTTTACTTTCATTTTTTTAAGAGTATAAATTCTCTATTCTTATAAAAAATGAATATTAAAATTAATTATATAAAATATTTATAATAAAAATTTATTAAATAAGGCAATATTTTGCCTTATTTGATAAAAAACGTAAATAATTTTGCCTTATTTTAATTTTTTAAAATTTATTTTTTTACAAAAAATAATTAGTTAAAAAGATAAAATAAAATTCATTTTATATTTTAGAAATAAAAATTTAATTTAAAAATGAGACATCATTTAGAAGAAGTTAAAATGGGTTATTTTACTCATATGTATTACGCTTTTTCTTACGCCATTAAATCTGCTTGCGCTTCCGTCATATTTATGATTCACGGAATTTATCCTGATACATTTACACAAATGGGATATGTACTAACAAAAGAGATTGTAGATACTATTGAATCTCATCGTAATCAAGAAAAAGAATTATAAATTATATTAATAATTTTTGAAGTGAACCAATTGTATTTTGGAATTCTTTCATTAATTCTTCATCACTTTCTTCAATTTTATTTACAATTTCTTCTTTTTTAGGATTCATAATAGGATTGTTTTTATTATGTTGAACGATTTTTTTTTGTAAAATCAGATTTTTTTTATTTTCATGTACTGGAATTTCTTTTACTTCATTTTTTTCAATATTCATTTGAACCTGTTTTTTAATTATATTTTCATTTGATTTTGTTTTTAATATAGATTTAGGTACATTATTTTGATTTCCATGATTGATTTGAATATTTATATGATTATTATTTTTTTGATATAATTTTTGATATAAAGCATTATTATTTATTTTTAAATTTAATAAATCATATAATTGTTGATTTTGTTGAATTTGAAGTTGGTATTGATTATTTTGTTTTAATATATTTTGTACTTTTAAAGAATTTTGATATGTTTTATTTCTATTTAAAAGTTTTATTAAATTATTATTTTGAAATACTTTATCTTTTAATAGATTAATATTTTTAGAAACTTCTAAAAATTTCATTTTTGAAATATTTTCGTCATTATCATCTTCTTTTATCTTTTCTTCTCCTATTTCATTTGCAACTTCTTCTTTTTTATTAATTTCTATTTTTTTATTTTCCTCATATGCTTTTTTTATAAATATTTTTGTATGATTTTTTTCTTTATCATCCTCTTTATGAACTTCTTTTTGTTGAACTTTATGTATTTCTTTTTCTAATAAAGATACTTCATAATCAATTTGACTTTTATATTTAAAGACATTTGGATTTGTACCTTGCATGATACCTGTTTGAATACCTTTTAAATAAATCAATTTTTTTTCTAAATTGTGAAAAGAGTCCATATTTTATTTTATCTAATATTTCATAAAATATAAAAAAAGAAAAGAAAACGAATTAAATAAAGAAATAGAAAAGCTTAAAAATAAAAATTATTTTATTTTTAAATAATAGTGATTATAGAATATAATCTTATTTTTAATTCAATTAAAATATATAAAATATATAAAATATGGGTAATATAATATCTTTAGGTATAAGTGATAAAGTAAATAAAAATTGGTCACAATTAGAATGCTCTTATTTAGGTGGACCTCTTCAATCTCTTGGTTTAGCACCGGGCGATCCGAAACGTACTGCTCAAAAGTGTCAAAACCAGCAATTTGGTTCAATGTTTGGTAAAAGTATGGGTGGAACATTTAATATGATGAATGTAATCAATGATTCAATGGGTATGATTAAGAAAGATTTATATAAATTCAAGGATGTGATCAATTCGATTAAGAAACAAGTAGGTAAAGATGTTGCTGCAATTGTTACGAAATTCTTTGATTTATATAAACGTATTGTAAAAATCGTTTTTGTTTTTATTAAACATTTAAATAATATTATGCGTATTTTCCGTGATTCATTTAATGTATTATTTGGATTTTATTGGTTATTTTCTTCATTAATTAATTTATTGATTACTCCTATTAATGCCATTGCAGCATTAGTAGAATTATTTTCAAGAAAACCAAGTCCATTTAAACAAACCGCTGATGGATTGGGTATTATATTAGGAAGTGGTATTGGAAAATTACCGAAAGCAATATTAAAAGAAGTTGAAAATAAATTAATTAAGCCAATGAAAAAACCATTTGATAAAGCGAAAAAAGGTTTAAGAAAAATTGGTATTAAATTATAATTATTTTAATTTCGTTTTTTTATTTCTGTTTTTACGTCTTTTACAAATTTGTCTTTTTCTTTTTTGCTCATACTATCCATAAATTTAATTAAGAAAACAATTAAAAGTATATAAAATAATATGGGTAAAAATACAAGTACCCATGATACTACTGTATAACCTGATTTACAAATAAAATTAAGTAACCAAGTCCAGAGACCAGCAACGATTATTGTACCAATAGTATTAAAAAATGTTGCCATTCCACCCATAATTTGGGCAATGATTCCAACAACAACTAAAATAAGGTATACAAGAGCAGGAGCACAAAGATTTTTGAAATCTTGAATAAAATTTATCTTCATTTTTTTTTCCTATTTTTAACAAATAAAATAATTATTTTATTTACTATATTTATTTATAAAAAAGTAATTTATTAAAAAATATAAAAAAATGATTTTTCTTTTCATTATAAAGAGTTTCTACTAATTATATATAAAAAGTAATAATTTAGTATATTTCTTTTTGATTCAATAATGCCTCCTAAATCCGCAACTACTAAAAAGAGTATTGAAGAGACTTACAAGTCTATGACTCAATATGAGCATATTCTTCATGCTCCAGATACTTATATTGGCTCCGTTGAAAATACGGAATTAGAAACATGGGTTTATAATGAGGTTGATGATAAAATGGAATTTAGAAATATTAAATATGTACCGGGTCTTCATAAAATTTTTGATGAAATTCTTGTAAATGCTTTAGACCAACATGTTCGTATTGAAAATAATCCTGATTTTGAACATAAAGTAACATATATTAAAGTACATATGGATATAGAAAATAATGTAATTAGTGTAACAAATAGTGGTGAAGGTATTCCTGTAGTCATTCATAAAGAACATAATGTATATGTTCCTGAACTTGTTTTTGGAACAATTCTTTCAGGTTCAAATTATGATAAAGAAGAAAAGAAAATTACTGGAGGTAAGAATGGTATGGGTAGTACGTTAACAAACATTTATTCTGATAAATTTACAGTAGAAACAGTTGATTCTGTAAACAAACTTAAATATGTTCAAGTATTTGAAAAAAATATGAGTATTAAACATCCTCCAACAATTAGTAAATGTAGTGCGAAACCATATACAAAGATTGAATTTTCTCCTGATCTTTCTCGTTTTGGTCTTACAAAACTGGATGGTGATGATACAATTCATTATATGAAAAAGCGTGTTATTGATGCTACGGCTTGTACAAAAAAGAGTGTAAATGTATTTCTGAATGAAAAGAAGATTGATTGTAAAGGTCTTGATAAATATGTCAGTTTTTATCTTGGAGATAAAGTTGAGAAATTTTATGAAGAAGTAAATGACCGTTGGGAAGTTGTTGTAGCAGTAAGTCCTGAAGGTAAATTTGACCAAATGTCTTTTGTCAATGGTGTAGCTACGATTAAAGGTGGTAAACACGTGGATAATGTTGTAACAACGATTACAAATAAACTGATTAAACACGTTGAAAGTAAACGAGGTAAAGTGGTACTTAAACCATCACACGTCAAAGAAAATATGTTTATTTTTGTAAAATCGGTGATTGAAAATCCTGCTTTTGATAGTCAAACCAAAGAGTATCTTACAACACCAGCAACTAAATTTGGTAGTAAATGTGAAGTAAGTGATAAATTTATTGAAAAACTTGGTAAAAGTAATATTGTAGAACGGGCTCAAAAGCTAACGGAATTTAAGCAAAATATGGATTTACAAAAGGCAACAAATCTTACAAAACGTGAATCTAAAAAACTGAATATTCCAAAACTGGATGAAGCAAATATGGCAGGAACAGCGGAATCACTGAAATGTACAATTATTCTTACAGAAGGAGATTCAGCAAAAGGTCTAGCAGTAGCAGGTTTAAGTGTAGTGGGAAGAGATTATTTTGGTGCTTTCCCACTAAAAGGTAAACCACTGAATGTACGAGATGTAAAACCTGAAAAAATTCGTGAAAATCAAGAAATTGTGAATATTGCTAAAATTCTTGGTCTTCCACTTGATTTAAGTAATAAAAAAAGAAGTGTTGAAGAAACGAAAGCAAAATTACGATATGGAAGAGTAATGATTTTTGCGGATCAAGATTTAGATGGTTTTCATATCAAAGGTCTTCTAATTAATCTCTTTGATGTATTTTGGCCAGAACTGCTTGATATTCCTGATTTTATTATTGTATTATCAACACCTATTGTGAAAGCATTTAAAGGTTCAATGAATAAACCAACGGATAAAGTTGAATTTTATTCAATTCCTGAATATGAAGAGTGGCTTAAAAATAATCAAAATGGTAAAGGATTTGTAATGAAATATTATAAAGGTTTAGGTACATCTACAGCACAAGATGCGAAAGAATACTTTGAAGATTTTGAAGTTAAAAAAATTACATATAGTACTGGAATGGATAAAGGTGAAGAAATAGCTAAAATTTCACGAGATGCGATTGATTTAGCATTTAATAGTAAACGTGCTGAAGATCGTAAAGAATGGCTTGGAAAGTTTGATAAAAATAATTCAATTAAACAAAGTCAAAAACAAGTAAAAATTGACGAGTTTATTAATAGAGATTTAATTCAATTCAGTAATTATGATAATGATCGTTCTATTCCAAGTGTATGTGATGGTCTTAAACCATCTCAGCGAAAGATTCTTTATGCTGCGTTTAAAAAGAACCTTGTTAATCAAATGAAAGTAGCGCAATTTTCTGGTTATGTAAGTGCTGAAGCGAACTATCATCATGGTGAAGCTTCACTAAATGGTGCGATTGTTAAAATGGCTCAAGACTTTGTAGGTAGTAATAATATTAATTTACTAACACCTGATGGAAATTTTGGATGTTTAGACCCCGAAACAGAAATATTAATGTGGAATGGTTCAATTAAAAAAGCTAAAGATATTTGTATTGGAGATCAATTAATTGGCGATGATGGTACTATTCGTAATGTTTTACAATTAGTTAGTGGTGAAGATGAAATGTATAAAATTACTGATGAAAAAAATAATGTAATGATTGTCAATAGTGAACATATGCTAACATTATATTGTATATATAATTTTGATATAATGTGGAAAGAATGTAATAAATTATGGTATTTTAGATATTTTAATGGTACAAAAATTGAACAAATTTCATTAGTAGTTAATGATAATGTTAGTGATAATGATCATTTTAATAAATCACAAATTACAAAAGAAGAAGGATATAAAAAGATTGTTGAATTACATAATAAATATAGTAAACTATACAATACAGATAAAGTAATTGATATTAAAATAAAGGATTATATGAAATTATCAAAATATAATAAAAGAGGAATGTATCAAATTTACAATACTAATGCGATTGAATGGGAAAAACAAAATGTACCAATTGATCCATATATTTATGGTGCATGGTTAGGAGATGGAGATCATAATGGTAAAGGTTTTACTTCAATGGATATTGAAGTTGTTCAAGAATTTATTATATGGAGTAAAAAAAATTATATGGAAATATCACATCATAAAAATAATGATCATGATGGGTATCATTATACGATACGTAGAAAAGGGTCTGGATTTTTACCAGCATTAGGAAGTGAAACACATTCTTCTGAAAATTGTATTGGTTGTAAAACATCAAATAAATTAATTAATAAAGACATATGTGATTGGAAATATAACGAAGAATATAATTTTGATAATAATGAATTTATTCAAGAATGTATTAAAAATAATAAAAATCCATTTGTAAGTATTCTAAAAGATAATGCTTTATATTGTAATAAGCAAATTTTAGATTGTTATATTTATAATGATAAACAAACACGTCTTGAATTACTTGCTGGATTTATAGATACTGATGGATGTATTAAAAGAAATAATAGTGCATCCCCATATTATGAAATTACTCAATCTGAAAGATTACACGGTAATTTAATTTATAAATTAAATATTATAGCTCAAACACTTGGTTTTGCAACAAGAATTTCAAGATGTGATAAAAATAGAAAAACTTTAAAAGGTGAATCTGTAATTAGATTAGATTTAGCAATTTATGGTAATAATCTTGATATTATTCCTGTCAAAATTGAACGGAAAAAAATAATATATAACGGCACTCCTGATTTCAAGATATATAACTATAAAAAGTTTAATATTGAACCAATTGGTGTTGGTAAATTTAATGGATGGCAACTTGATAAGAATGAACGATTTTTATTAGGAAACTTTATTGTAACACATAATTGTAGATTAATGGGTGGTAAAGATAGTGCTTCTGAAAGATACATCTTTACTCGTCTTAACGAGGTAACAAAGATGATTTTTAATAAAAATGATACTCCACTACTAAAACAAATTATGGATGATGGAGATTTGGTAGAACCAGAGTATTATGTACCAATTCTTCCAATGATTCTGGTAAATGGTACAACAGGTATTGGTACAGGTTATAGTACAGATGTACCTATGCATAATCCGCTTGATATTATTGAAAATCTGGAAGCACTTATGGAGGAGAAGGAAACAAAGAAAATGAAACCTTGGTATCGTGGTTTTACAGGAACTATTGAAGAAAAGAGTGAAAAGCAATATATGAATAAAGGTGTTGTAAATATTGTGGATGATACTACAATTGAGATTACAGAGCTTCCAATTGAAAGTTGGACAAGTGATTACAAGATTTATCTTGAAGCGCTGATTGTTGGAAGTACATCAAGTCCCAGTCCAAAAGCGGCAAAAGCTGAAGCATCTGGTAAAGGTGAAGGTAAGGTAAAGAAAGCATCAACACACAAACAAGTGATTCAAAGTTTCAAGGAGTATCATACGGATAGTACTGTTAAATTTGAATTAAAGATGAAGAAAGAAGATGTAACATATTATAAAGAGCATATGGATGAACTATATGATTATCTGAAACTTACTGGAAAGATTAATTATAGTAATATGACTCTGTATGATAGTAAAGGACATCTTAAGAAATATGATTCTACAGATGATATTCTTAAGGAATTTTATATGGTGCGTTATGGATATTATATCAAACGCAAAGCGTATATGCTCAAGTATATTAAACGCCAACTTGATATGTGTGCTTCAAAGGTCAGATTTATTGAAGAGATAATGGATAAAACATTAGATATTATGTATAAAGAGGATGAAGTAGTGGAAAAAATGTTAGAAGAACGCAATTATCCAAGATTTGGAAAAGAAGAAGATGATATGAGTTTAGGAGAAGCAAACCCTGAAAAGAGTTATGATTATCTATTACATATGCAAATCAGAACATTTACGAAGAGTAAACTCGATACACTTCGCAAAGAACATTTAGAAAAGGAAGGAAGTTATAAGGAACTTGAAGCTACAAGTGAAATTCAAATGTGGAAGAATGATCTAAATGAGTTTAAGGAGGAGTATAAGAAGATGATGAGTGAATATGAAGAGCGATATGAAGAAGAGCGAAATAAGAAAGTAGTTGGAACAAAGAGTAAAGTTGTTAAGAAACGAGTTGTAAAAAAGTAAATTTAAAAAGATAATTTTAATTAAATAATGAAATAAAAAAATAAAAACATATTTTTATAATAAATAATGATTATTATTTATTATTTTTAATCATATTTTATTTTTTCAAAAACAAAATTATAATTTATAAGAATTTAAATCCAATACTAAAGAAAGAGTATGGTTTAACTGCGTGAATTAACCATTTCGCATCTGTATTAGGTGAAGTAATGGAAACATCATTTTTATCATGTAAAACTTTAAAATTATAATCTTTTAATTCAATATAATTCGCAATATTGGGTTTAAAAATAGAACATATTTTTTTAGCACCTGCTCTTTGTTCAGAACATACACCAATTTCTGCTTTAATATTTTTAGCACTATTATCAGTTGTGGATAATTTTACAGCAAAACCAACATTACCACTTTTTGCATAACTAGTTACTTTAAGTTCACCATGTGGTTTAAGAGTAGTACCTTTAATCACTGTTGAAATAGTATTTACTTTTTTTGATGTATCATATCCAATAGCATATACTTCAACATTAATATCAAAATCCGAAGTATTTTTAATAGTTGGTTGGAAATTGCGAACTATTGTTGTTTTAGATTCTAAATTTTCAATAATATGAATATTTAAATAACGATAAATAAAAATAAGTAAAAGTAATAAAGCAATCATATATTTATAATCATAAACAAATTTTTTAAAACTTTTGAATAAAAATTTCATTTTTAATATTTTATAATTTAGACTTCTATATTATAAAATGAGATAATAATTTTTTAATTTTTATCTTTTTTGATTAAATATTTTGAAATATCATCTTCATACATATCTTCTTTTTCAAGAAGTTCTTTCGCAATAAAGTGTACTGTAGTACTATGTTCATTTAGTAAATCTTTCGTGCTTTTATAAACATAATCAATAAACGCACGTTTTTTTTCTTCTAAATCAAGTAAATATTTTTCAGAAACTTTTACTTTATTATGTCTATAATCATTATCATCCGTAAGATAAATATCTTCAATACCGCTATTAAAGTAATCATCTACGAGAGCATTAAATTTATTTAAATCATCTTTCGCACCACCTGAAACATTTCCAATAAATATTTCTTCAGCCATTCGTCCACCAAGAAGCATACAAAGTCGAGCAATATAATCTTCTCGTGTTTTAGAATATTTGTGTTCATTAATGGGAGTAAGAGTAACACCAAGACTTCCTTTATTATGAGGTACAATAGAAATTTGTGTGGGGTTTTCAAGTTCACTTCTCATAATAGCAACAACTGCGTGTCCAGTTTCGTGATAAGCAGTGCGTTTCTTTTCTTCATCACTAAGATTTGCTTTCACGTGCTCTTCAGTTTTACCGAGATGAATATAATCTAGAGCATCATTGACGTGTTTTTCAAGGACTTCATTACCGTTTTCTTTACCAGCTAAAATACAAGCTTCATTACACATATTGAAGATTTGAGCACCGCTGAATCCATAACTCTTTTTAGCAAGAAGTTTTCTATATTCTTCTGTACAAAGCATTTCATTTACTTTCATTTTATTAAAATAAGATGAAACAATTTCATAGCGTTCATCAATGTTGGGAAGTTTAAAGTGAATAATGCGGTCAAAACGTTTTGGACGAAGAAGAGCTTCATCAATGACTGAAAGACGATTTGTGGCACCCATTACAAATACGTCACCGCGATCTTTAAATCCATCAAGTTCAGCAAGGAAAGTATTTAGTACAGCATCTTCTTCACTATGACTTGCACTACCACCGTGAGCGTCAGAACCCCGTTTTTTAGCAATACTATCAATTTCATCTACAAAAATGATACAAGGGGCATTTTTACGAGCAGTTTCGAATAAATCTTTTACACTTTGGGGACCGAGACCTACTAAAGGTTTTTTAAAATCAGAACCTTGAACATAAATGTAATTATAAGATACTTCGTGAGCAAGTGCTTTTGCAATCATTGTTTTACCTGTGCCACTAGGGCCATATAAGAGAGCACCTTTAGGAAGTTGAGCTCCAAGTTTCGTATATTTTTCGCGATTTTGAAGGAAATCAATCAGTTCTAATAACTCTTTTTTCGCAATATGACATCCAGCAACATCGTTAAAAGTAACACCTGTAGTACCTTTTTCTTCAATTTTATATTTAGAACTTTTAGGTCCAAATAAGTCAGCTAAACCACCAATACCATTTCCAGAACCATCTTTACTTTTAAGAGTATCTTTTGGTATAATTCGTGAAAGAATCATATTGAGTACATTATTTAAAATGTAAAGAAAAAGTAAAACATAGCATATTTTTTCAAACATTGAAAAGATAAAAGTATCTCGAATATATTGAAATAATGAATATACTATATCAAAACGTTTATTACTATCTACATTATTATAATAAAAATGAGCACAATTATGGTTATAAATGAACATAAAAATATTAGCACATGTTAATACTAAAAAGGGTGTGACTAAAGTGTTTAAATTAAAAACAATATTCGATGTATTTCCTGAAATACTTCTTTTAATAAATGTAGAATTATCTTCATCATCATTATCATTATTACTATTTTTTTCTTCTTCACAATCATTGTCAGATTTATGATTCATCTTTTTTATCTTTTGTTCAAATTTTTTCATTAACATATGTTGAATAAATGATTTAAATCCAGCTTCAGCTTCTTCTTTTTCTTTTTTACGCTGTTCCATATTTTTTAAAAATTCTAACATTTTATCCATTTCTTCACTTTTTTCTTTTGACTCATCTTCTTCATCATCATCTTCTTCATCATCTTCTTCCTCATCATTTTCACTTGAATCACAACTAATACTTTGAATGCTTTTAACATCTTCTTCTTCTTTAGTAATATTTTTTTCTTCTACTTGTATGTTTACACTATCTATAGGTATATTTACACTATCTACTTGATTATGTTCATTCTTAATAAGAATTCTATCATGAATAACTTTGTTTTCATTACTATTCATTTTTATATAATTATGATAATGATTATAATTATTTTTATAAAATTCTCTTTATATTCTTTTTTTTATATACATTTATTAAATAATTATTTAATAAAATAATTTATAAAAAAATATAATTATTTCTATCAGAAATGATTATTATTTAGCACCTGAAATAAATACTTCGTTACGTTTAGTATCAATACCAGTACCTTTAATAATTCCTTTTGTTTCGTGTATTTGAAAAGTAAAACTAAAATCAGTTCCTAAACGAATTTTTTTAGAATCTTCTGTTAATACTTCAATATAAATACCTGATACATTTTCAAGTGGTTTATCATATAGAGTAACAATTTCATCTTTTAAAGAAAGTTCAGGTGTTACTTGACACGGTAATGATGAAACTAATATTTTAGCAAATAATTCTTTTCTATCTTTCACATATTGTGTAGGAATAGCAAAAATAGGATTTGATGAATCTAATTCATTTTCACCAATACCAGTTGTAATATCTTCGGGTTGAATATAAATAGAATTTAAATTTAATTTAGTGTTATCTTGAGCTTGAATAAGAGCATTTTCAATAGCATTTTTAGAAATGTCTGGTGAAATTTTTAAGAAAATATAATCATATGATTTAAAATAAAATTTATTATTATATAATTGTAAATGAAGACGACGTTGTGGATAATTATTTGTAAAAATATTATTTGTTACGCTTTGTTCAATGCTTTCTTGATATACTTTATTTTGAATATTGCTATGAATAAAACGGTATATTGGGAAGTTCGATATACCAGTTAAATTATAACTTTTATTTGGAATAGACCATCCAAGTAACTTTAATATGGAACGTCGTTTTTCATAATCAGCTTCAACTTCGTAATCAACAAATTGATTTTCATCAATATCAAAAATCCATCTAAATAATAATGCTCTTCCAATAAATAACTCTTTATCTTCCCGATATGTAAAATTATATATTTCATTATTTTGTAAATATTTTTCTAATGAAGATTTATAAACATAAGTATTACTACTATTAGGTAATATTAGATTACCATATGGATTATAATTATAACTATTTAATGTACCATTACTTAATTTAAATGCTAAACGTACATATTTATCAACTACTTTGCCATTAGTATTTACTATTTCAATAGTATCCCAATATTTATAAGTACAAATACTATCTAAATCAACTTCAATATAACCATTTTGTAAATAAATGGATAAATCAAAGAAAGTAGTAAAATTTAAATAATCATGATTTATATTTCCAATTAAATCTTTTAATCCAGAAATGACTAATGGAAATGGATTTATAAAATCAGATGATTTAGACTCTTCATAATAAAAAGAGGTTATTTCTTTTTGATAAGGTAATGTTATATAAATATAACTATTATCAATATAATTTTGATTACCTTTATTTGAACTTAATGAATATTGATAAAAAATATCCGTATTTTCGTAATTATTTTCTAAAGAACCAAATGTTTGAATAGCTATAATGGGTAATTTTTCCATACGATTTACTATTTTAACTTCTTGTGTAGTTGTATCAATATTTAAAGTAAAATTATGAGTAGTATTTATATTTATTTGAGTAGTATAATAAGGTTCTTCATACTCATATTTCCAAGGAATATTTCGAGTTGGAATAAAAAGTGTATTAATATTATCATTATTAAGCGGAGTAATATTTGTTAATTCCAGTGTTTTTAAATTTAAATAGGTAGCTCCATGAACAGTTTTATTCGATATTTTGTCAAATTCTATTTCTAAATCTGTAGTATTATAATAACCAGTTGATATATTTGTTTGATAAACTAAATTTTGAGGATTATTTGTAGAAGAAACGGAATATATAGTATATGTTTTATTATCAATAATTTTAGTTGAAGTTAATTCACTATAAAAAATGGTTTGAATTTCAATATTATTAATGATATTTGGTTGAGGAATGATAGATTGGTCAATATTATAAGAAAGTAAATCATTTTTTGAAGCATATTGCCAAGATAATATATTATTTGTATTATTAATTGGAGGATAATTATTTGGAAAAATAATATCTTTAATCACAAGTTTATCAATATTTGTAAATTGTTTTGAAAAAGGAATATAAAAATCATTTGAATAAATATATTTGCTTAAATCACGGTCTCTACTATTAATACTAATATTTGTTAATATTGATTTTTGAAAAGTATCTCTTACCATATCATTCGTGAATGAATCAAATGTAGGATATGGATTTTTATTTAACATTTGAGGCCATTTTTGAGATAATGTTTGTTGAATATTGATTGCATCATTTTCATAAATATTATTATTTAAATAACGTTGTGTTGGTTTATTTGTAGAAGTTCGATTCATATAATCTTGAAAAGATGAATAATTACGACTTTCCTTACTTTCATCTAAAGTTTCAGCACTTACAAATTTGTTTGTATATAATAAATCATTAAGATCCATTTTTGACACGTACTTATATTATATAAAATAGTTTCTACTTTTTATATATACTTTATTTACTCTTATTTTACTCTTATTTTACTTTTATTTTACTCTTATTTTACTTTTATTTTACTCTTATTTTACTTTTATTTTACTTTTAATCAAATAATATTTTTCTAAATATAATTTGTTAAAAAATATAATTTGTTAAAAAATATAATTTGTTAAAAAATATAATTTATTAAAAAAATATAATTTGTTAAAAAATATAATTTGTTAAAAAAATATAATTTGTTAAAAAAATATAATTTGTTAAAAAATAAGTTATAAATAATATTTTTATAAATTAGATATTAAAATGACTGAGTATAATCAATATAATTATTCACAATTAGTTCAAAATTATAGTAGAATACCAGTTGGACGCCGTTCAATACGAACATTTCTTTCACATGGTATAGAACGTAATAATAGTCGATTATTTTTAAATGATACGTCTTTTATGGATTTATTATATACATATTCTGATAAATGTAAAAAAATATATAATGATTATCGAAGTATGACAAATAAAAATAATAATATTAAAAGACAAAATAAAATAAAGGATATAATAAGAAGTGAAAGTATAGAATTATTTCAATGTATATATAATATGGAAACTTCTATTTTATCTAAAATCAAAGAAGATAAAAGAAGATTAAATAGGGTTGTTTCATCGGGTTCTTATGGTTATGTTTATAATAATAGTACAAATGTGTCAATGAAAATAAAATTACAGCATATAATGCCTGAAAATAGAGTTTTTGATATTTATTTAGAATTTTTAATAATGAATATTTTATATAATCAAAGTATATTAGCATATAAACGCTCTATACCAAAACCATATTATCTATATAAAAATGGTCAAACAATAAGAATGTACGTTAGAAATATTCCAAATTCATATACATTAAATGAATTTATTTATAAAATAATATATAATAAAAGAAAAATAGTTCCTTCAAATAAAATAGAAAATATGTCACCAAAATATATAAGATTATTTGAAATATTACTTAAAATATGTAATTTATTAAATTATTTTCAAAATAACTTTAATTTTATTCATAATGATTTTCATATTGGAAATATTTTAATTCAAAAAGATGTATCTAATCCAAATCCATATATTATTGATTTTGGTTTTGCAAGTATTGAAACAAATATAAATAGTAAATCATATTATTTAACAAATAAATTAAATCAAATCATACATTCACGAATGAATGATAGTACAAATATATTTAATATATGTAAATCAATAGATATTATGCATTTAATAATAAGAATAATGTTAAATTGTCAAGATAGAGATGATACATTATTATTAAATATATTAAAAGATAAATTTTTTAATTATAATCAAATTTCATATACTAATTTATTTGATGATATTTTAATTCCATTACAAACAAGTATAGAATATATATATTATTTTACAACTGATTATCATGGATTATTTAATTATATATCATCATTAGATAAATATAAACGTATATTTACACACATGCCTACAAAAAAAAGTGAATTTAAAAATGAAGTATTATTAAATGTCTTATCAAACTTTAGACCAAATAATGCTGTACGCATATTTAATGAAATTATTAAAGAATTAGAAGTACATATGCTGTAAAGCATATATTTTTAATAAAAATTAATGTTTTATAGCCATATTCATTTTATTTTTCAAAAAGCGATTTATAATTTCTTTACAACTTTCAAATTGTATTGGATACATATAAGGTTGTATGTATCGTGTTTTCTTTTCACTCATATATCTAAATTCCAAATAAACATCTCTTAATACATGTCGTGTTAATGTTAATATATGTAAAAAGTCCATATAACTATCAGGTGTATAAGCACTATAAAAAAGTTGAACGGAATTAATATTTAATTTATAATTAAGAGATTGAGTTCCTTTAATACGTTCATATAATAAATAAATGTCAACCATTTCACTTTGTTTTAAAGATGGTTTTTGATAATTACTTTGAATTTCTTCTGTATCATAATAACCTGAAATAGTAAAATCCCAATCAATCTGATAATCACAATTTGTTTTACCACCACTTTTATTTGCATAAGATAAATCCATACGTTGTAATAAAAGTACAAGTTGATAAAAGAGTGAATGGGGATTATATTTTTTATAAAAATAAGAAACAAAAGAATCAAATTTATATGAATTGTTATTTTCTTGTATTGGAATATTTAATTGAACAATATTCCGTGTCATAAAATTAATTAAATGAAATGGACTCATAACATTATCAATCATTATTTTACTATTTGTTGCATTATATGTTGGGTCAGCATATGTAACTGATATATCAAAAGGTGAGTTTTGCATTAAAATACATTTTGTAATACCAGTAAATCCGAAATATAATAGTGATTTCATATTTATATCTGATAATAAACATTGTTTATTATATACACCATTTTCAAAACCAGATGGTCTACTATTTTTATAATAAAAATATGGAATAACTGTATTTGTACCTTGGTAAAAAGGATTGTCTTTAGATACAGATGAATTTGTAGATAGGTCTGACCAAGATAAACGAAATAAATCAGGTATTAATAAATTTAATGTTCTTATATATGTTTTACGAATACCTGAAATATATTGTTTAAAAGGAGCTGTACTTCTTATTTTAATACTACTATTTTTAGCACATACTCCATCTGTTGAACTACTATAAATATTTTTACTATATAAATTTAAATAAACAGCTTGATTAATTTGACCATTAATACTTTGTAAAGTAGCCAATGGGTTTGTTAATGGTGATGGATTACTACTATTTGTAAAATTATCATTACTTACAGAAATATCTTTAAATTGTACAATATTTGATACATTTGAACCAAATATATTTCCACTTATATTTAAATTACCAAATAATATATTTTCAATCAATAAATTACCAGTTGTTGATAAATTTCCAGCTAATACATCAATAATAACATTGGCATTACCGCATTCAGATGGTGTAATAAAAATATCACATAATTGTAATGGATCAAATGAAGGTGGATAGTCAATATAATCTTTAAATTCTTCATTTTGATAAAACAATATATATAAATCGTATTTAGGGTCTTCAATATTTGGAATAAGTATTAAATTATCAATCAAAGATGGATTTTCTAATAATGCTACAATAAGACGGTCATTTTGAGAAAAAAAATTTAGTATATTTGGATTTGATTGAATAATAGGTGATAATTTATCAAAATAAGTATTATTGGATAATAATCTTATTAAATTTTCATTATTATAAAGTGATAAATAATAAATGTTATTATTATAATTTTGATTCATCAATCCTTCTAAAATTGAATTTTGACTGAGTAGTGTATCTAAATTAAAATCTAAACCAATACATGAAAAATCGTTAACAGGTGTTGGATTTGGATTTAAATAATCCACTAAATTAGAACCAGAATTATATATATATTGATAAATATCAGTACTAGGATTTTGTAATTCAATAATATTAATAAAATCACATAAATAAGTTGGATTTTCAATAAAAAAAGTCATTAAAGTTGGATTATAATAAAAAAAATTAATAAGATTTGGATTTTTATAAATAATTTCTAAAAAAGATAGATTCTCTTCATTTGTAGTATTTGCGAATTTTCCAATAAATATATTTAATAATTGTGATGAAATAAATTCATTTTTGTAAATATCATAATTATATGCTTGATTAACTATATTTTCTAATGTTTTATATAGTTGATATATATACATATTTATATGATTTATATATTTTATATATTTCTATAATAAACATATAAAGAATTATAATAATAATAACTAATATTTTTAACAAATTATAATTTGTTAAAAAGTTTTGATAAAATAAAGATTAAGAATAACCAGAAGAAGTATCTATTAAAATGGAATCAGGTCCAATATTACCAATTAAATCTAAATACATAACTTTTTCGAAATAAGTTGATAATTTAATTGGATTATTATTACTGATATCATATTGATAAATAAGATCATAAAGATTGCCAATCGGATTTTGACAAAAAGTAAGTGTAATAAAGAATGAAACATACGAAGGATTGTTTATAAATGCATTTAATAATTGATTATTAAAAAAGAGGAAATTTAACATATTTGGATTTTTATAAACAAAATAAAATAATAGTTCTACATATTTTGTAAAAGTGTTTACTAATAAAGGATTAAATAATAAAAATAATTTATAAATATTATAATTATAATTTTGATTTACCAATGATTCTAATGGTCTATTATTTTTTAACAAATTATTTAAATCTATATTATTACCAAAGCCATTTGTTGAGGCTAAATTATTTGGATTATTATTTAAATATTGTGGTAATTTTTGATAATAAAATTTGTATAAATCGATGATAGGATTTATTGCTGATTGAATGATTGAATTATCAATAATACCGTATGATGCTTCATTATTAATAATAATATTATTTGTAAGTTGATATAAGAATATTAAATTTGAAATATTTTCACCATAAAAAAATTTATAGAAATCAATAAATTTAGGGTTTTGTGCCATAAAATTTAATATATTTGGATTTAATTGAATGTAATTATTTATATTTGGATTATTATTAATTAATGAAATCATACTTTGAACATTTTTAATAGAATTATAATATATATTTGCATTATATTGTTGATTTACAATAGAATTAATAACTTGATTATTATTTATAAAAAGTTTAACTTTTAGTGGTGGAATAAAATAATCATAATTTAAGAATGATTGTAATGAAGTAGCTTCATAAGTAGTAAATAAATTATTATAAATATTTGTTATATTTGGGTTTGTTGTAATTAAATCAACATAATCACGATTACATACTTTAGCATTATATAAATAAATAGTTAATGCTGGATTATTATATAAAAAGTTAATAATATTTGGATTTGCATAAATGATTGGTAATAGAGAAGAATGGCTATATATTAAATTGACTAATGTTGGGTCATTATTTAATTCAATAAAGTATAAATTGAAAATATAATTTTGAGAAACTAAAGCATTTAATAATGGATTTGAGTTTAATAGTGGTATTAAATTTATATTATCTGGATTGATTGGTATTCCACTACTTAAACCACCATTTATTAAATCTGAATTTAAATAATATTTTAATATCATATCATTTTTAAAAACATTTGTAATGTTTGTTGTTGGTAATGTACATTGATTAAATAAATTGTTAAAGCGTGCATTTGTTGATAATATATCAACTTGACCATCGCTATAATAAAATTCTAATAATCGTGGATTATTATATATAAATAATAATATATTCATATTTGTTAATAATGGATTATAACAACCAATATCTGTAATAAATTTAGAAATGGAATTATAAATAGTATTATAATAATAAACTTTTTTATAAATATGATAATTATAATTTTGAGAAATTAAACGATTTATATTGGACACATAATTCATATGATTTACTAATTTCTCAATTTCATATATTTGTACATTTGGATTTTCTTGTAAATATAATATTAATGAATCATCTCCATAAGAATTATTTGATAAATAAGGTATTAATGGAATATTTTTAAGAGATATATCAATAATATAAGGATATGTATATGCTAAATTTGTATAATTATTTGTAAATAATATATTATTAATAAATGAGTTATAAATAACATTATTGTAACTATTATTTGCATAAAATAATATATATAATTCTGGGTAATTTTGTAATAAATAATTTAATTCATACGAAATAATATTGGAATTATCGCCTAAATAAGTTGTAAAATAAGATGATAATAAAGAAGACGAAACATAATTAACTAATATATTATATAAATTAAGCATAACATTTGAAATATTTGGTATATTAATAAAAATGGGTATAGTATTTGGGTAATTATTTAAGAAGTTAGTTAAATCTTGATAATAAACTAAAAAGTTAATAATATTTGGATTTTCGTAAACAATATTATAAAAGAGTGAATTTGAATTTTCAATAAAAATGGAAATAATTTTATTTGTAAAATTAAAAAGATTGGATATATAAATTCCATTATTATAATTTTGATTTATAAATTCATAAAATGCTGGATTTGCACTAACTACAGTTTGACTATTTAAATATGCTAATTCAGTTGGAATATAAATTGTTTTATTTAATAATAAATTAAAATCAGCATACTCACTATGATTTGATATATATAATGAAATATCTTTTTGTGGATTTGTTATACTTGGAATTGTTAAAAATCGATATAAAGCTGTTTTTGTACTAAATGATACATTTATAGGTGTATAAATATATTGTAAAATATTTGGATTATGAATTAAGAAGTTCATAACATTTGGATTTTTATTAATAATATCATTAATAATATTTGGATAATCACTCATAGAATAAAGTAAATTATTATGATAAATATTATATTCATCTAATGCATAATTGATTAATTTTGCTAAATCAGGATATTTCATAATATTATCATAATAAAGATTTACATTATAATAATCTTTTTGTGGGACTGTTGGAGCTAAAGAACCACGATTTTCTGGTAATACAATATTATTATTATATTGACAATTTATTAAATTTAATATACTATTATTTGATCTTGTTAATAATATAAGTGTATTACTATCTAAATAATTTTCGAGAATAGTACTTAATACTATATTGATTAAATTATATTGAATATTTAATATATTTGGATTTGATGTAAAAATAGAAATGTCTGATGGATTATCTAATAAATATTGAACCATTTTATTATTATTACTTAAAAAGAGTAATATATTTGGATTACTACAAATTTGAGAAACAAAAAGTGGATTATTATCAATAATATATAATAAAAATTTAATAAGTAATTGATTTGATGCAATGGTTGTATAATATATACCATAATTATAATCTTGTAATAATATATTTTTTAATGATATTGATTTTGAAACAATTGAATAAGTAGTGTAAGGTATTTCTAGATTATTATTAAAATATATGGAAGGAATATTATTATTATAAAAATTATATAAATCTGTTTTACATAGTGAAATCGATTGATTAAAAATAAACAGTTCACATATATCTATATTATTTTTTAATTGAATTACAAAATTTGGATTATTATATAAAAATGGTAATAAATGAATATTATAAGATATAGATGTTAAGAAACTTGCATTACTATAATTTTTATTAATAAAACCAAGTAAATTAATAATATAATCATTATCTAATGTACTTATTGCTATATTTTGATAAATAGCTCTATAAAAAATATCTTCATTATAAGGTAATTTACCAATTTGTTCAAGTAAATTAAATGAATAAGATAATGGCGTTACTACAAATTGTGCATTTAATGTTCCATATCCTAAATAGGATGTATTTGTATATTTCCATAAACTTTTATTAGGTGTATTATTATTTACATATAAATTATTCATACTATATAAATAATTATTATTTGTTGTACTATTATTTGGATAAGTTGGATTTTTACCAGTTGAGTAATTTATAAATTCTGTAACTAATGAAGGTGTACTTATTAACATATTTATCATATATAAACTATATGAAAGCATATTTATAATATTTGGATTATTGTAAATTAATGGTATTAATGTTGGATTATTTGTTAATAATGTAACTAAAGATGGTACTTTATATAAATTTTTGTAATAAATATAATCATTATAATTTTGTTGAATTATTGAATTTAATATAGGGTATGTTGCTAATAGTGATGTTAATGATGGAGTACTATATGTTGGGAATGGAGTTGGAGTTGGATTAAGGAATCCAGAAAGTGATGGTACAGTAGAAATAAGATTATATAAATTAGTAACTGGTGAATTATTTACATTTGGTGAAGCAAAAGTTCCAAATAATGGTAAGAAATCATTAATATATTTAGTATCATTGTTATATAATTCTAAAGTTAGATTTGGATTATTTCCTAAAAATGAAATGATATTTGGATTTAAAGATATAATATCATTGGTAATAGATGGTGATAATGCAGAATATTTATTCATTAATAATAAAATATTTTTATTTTGATTCATATATTTATAATAAATAGATTCGTTATAAGGTTGGTACATTAAATTTTGTATTACATATTCATTTTCAAGTACAAAGAAATATTCCTGATTTAAATATATTTTTAAATATGTTGAACCAACAAGTTCAATCAAGTTGTTTGATGAAATAGTTAAACCAACAATTGCTATAAAGGTTAAAAAATCATTCACATTTGTATAAAGAGCAGTTACTAATTCAGGATACATTGCGAAAAAATTAATAATTGTTGGATTTGATATAATTAATGGCATTAAAGCTTCATATTCATCCGTATTTTTTAACAATAATGTAACAATATTTGGGAATTTATATAAATTATTATAATAAATATAATTGTTATAATTTTGATAAACAATACTTTTAAGTACTGGATTATTATTTAATAATGTTGTTAAATCAGTTGTTGTATAAATTGGTGGAGTAGGTGGTGTTGGATTAAGATAATCGCGATTTTTAATACTTAATTGTATATTTGTATGATAATCATCAATGGATGGAATATTCATAAATTGAATAGTATCATTATAATTGAGTGGATTTGTTAAATATGGAGCAATATTTCGATTTTCACGTAAATAAAGTAATATATTTGAATTATTATTTAATAATAAATATATATTTCTAAACGGTGTTGGTATAATTGTGTTAAAAATAGTATACACATAATTGATAAAATCATAAATTCCATTATTTTCGTGTAAAGCATTAAAATATAAATCATTATTATAACTTTCATTGATATATGCTAATATATTTGTATATAATGAACTACTGTAAAGTAATGGCATATTATTGATACTTAAATAAATACTAAATATACTACTTTGATAAATATTATATAAATTTATATTCATTTTATCAATTCCATTTGGCAATAATCCAATAAAAGTTGATACTTGAAGAGGATTTGTTAATAAATAATCAACAAGTGATATAATACCAGAAGATGCTGGATTTGAACAATTTTTAGATAAAAAGTTAATAATATTTGGATTTGTATATATTTCATTTACAATGGTTGGATATGTTAATAATAATGTTACTAAATTAGGATTATAATAAAGGTTATCATAATAAATATTTATCTCGGAATTACCGATATATTTTTGACTTAATAGTGATGCTATATTTGGGTATGTACTAATGAGTGTATTTAAGTTAGCAGTGGTGTATGAAATATTTTGTGGTATATAGGTGTATAAATAAGATGAATAATTTGGATCTAAAGCAAGTGTATTATATAAATTTGTAGAAACATTTGTAATATAAGATTGAGCTAATAAATTATTAAAAAAAGTTGAATTTAAATAACATTCTTCAAGTAAATCTGGATTTTTATGTAAAAAGAGTAATAAATTAGGATTTATTTCAACTTTTGTTAAAAAAAGTGAATTTGAAATTAATAATTGATAAATCTTTGTATTACTATAAATAACATTACGATAAATAGCATTATTATATTTTTGAGAAATTAAATTTTGTATATTTGTTGTTAAATTTGGTACTATAGAATTGATGGATAAATAAGGTGCTATAAGTGGTTTTGTTTGAACAAGATTTTCAATATTTTGATAAGGGAAAATTAGTTGAATAAGAGATGAAAATTGTAAAAAGTTATTAGGAACATCAATAAAGTTTTGCAATAAAAATGGATTATTAACTAAGAAGTTAATAACTAATGGGTTGTTAGGAATTAAGTTAATTAAGAAGTTTAAATAAGGGAAAATGCTTGTATTTAATAAATAGCGAAGTAAATCATTTTTTTCAATAAAGGGTGATGTTAAATTATATTCAAATATTTTATTATTATAATTTTGTTGAATAATTTTGTGTATATTTAAATTATTTACTAAAAGATTATTAAAGTATGCACTTTCATTTGCTATACTTAATAATTTTTTTGGATAATATGAATTAATGAAATAAGTTGGATTTGGATTAAATAATGGAATATTAATTTCATAAATATCATTTGCAGGGTCATCAATAAGTGGATTACTTATAATAGATTTATAAACGCTATTAATATAATTGTTGAAGAATGTTAAATCACTGCCACCTAAATAATTGATAATGTTAGGATTCTTTAATATTTTATCCGTAATAATATTTGGTAAACCACTATTACTAAGATTAATATAAATAAAGTCAACTAAATTTTGTTTTGTGGATAATGTATAAAAATAAGTATTGTTCATTTGGTAATTAAGGCTGTTTAATGTTGGTATAGATACATTTATTAAATTTGTAAATTGTAATACCAAAGTTTCTAAATCAGGGTATGTATTTAATAATACATATAATGATCTATTTAATAATGATTGGAATGTAACAATATTTTGAGATGAAAAAGTATCATATTCAGCTAATAAAGTATATAAATCGTACATTGGATTATCAACATTCGGTATAGATAAGAAAAGTTCAACAGCATATGGATTGATATAAAAATATGTTAATAAATCTGGATTATTACCTAAAAATGTTATAATATTTGGATTTTTATAAATCGTATAAAGTAAATTAAAATTAGTGGATAATAAATTTACAATAAGTGGATATGTAATCAAATAAATATAATATATATTTAAATTATAATTTTGGTCAATTAATGATTTAAATGAATTATTTGTTTCAATTAAATTTGTTAAAGAACTATTTGTTCCAATACCACTATTAATACCAACTATCATTGGACTTTGATTAAGTTGAGAAGTAATATTTTGGTTTGATGTATATGTAGAATAATATTGAACAAGTTGATATAAATCAATTACTGGACTATCTAAACCGGGTAGTGTCATAAAATTTTGTAATATAGAAATATTTTGAGTAAAATAAGTAATTAAATTAGGATTATCATATAAAAAGTTAATAAAGTTTGGATTACCATAAATAATATTAGAAACAATATTTGTAGATGTTACATTTTGTAATGCAAAATATATAAATTCAAGAACATTTAATTGATTTAAACTATTTTTATATAAATATGGTATATTTGGTAATAAATTATAAATTTGGTTAACACAATCTTTTAATAATGTATAAGTATTTAATAATATATTATATAATACATATTGATAATCTAAATTTGTTTCCATAATTCCAACATTAACTATTTGTAAAAAGGATAATACATAATTACTATTTTGTAACATATAAGATACTAGAATTGGATTTTTTGCTAAAAAGTTTATAATATTTGGATTTGTATAAATATATTGTAATAATTCTGTACTATTATTAATTAATGTAACTAAGTTTGGGTTATTATATAAATTAATATAATACATATTATTAATATAATTTGTGGATACAATATTATTTAAAATCGTATTATTTGTTAATAAATTTGTTAATTGTGTAGTAGTACCAATTCCACTTGATAAACCACCATTTGTTAAAGTATTATTTAAATAAATATATAATGTTTGATTTGTTTGGACAACAGATGTAATATTTGTAGTTGCTAAATTGATATTGGATAAATGAATAAATTGTAAATAAGCAGATTCATTAAAAATCATATATTTTGTTAATTCAATATTATTAAATAAAAAGAGTATAATATTTGCGTTTGTTTTTATATAATCAATAATATTAATATTTTCTGTATTTTCACTTAAATTTGCTCCATAATATAGGATGTAAGAAACATATGGATTTTGTAATGCATTATAATAAAGATTTAAATTGTTGCTTCCATTACTACTATTGTATTCTTGTCTTATAATATTTTGAATAATAGTATATTTTTGGGATAATAATGTAATGGGTGTATTTAAATATGTTTTTAATGTTGTTTCTAATAATATATTATATATATCATTATTACTATTATATAAATCTTGATTATTTGTTAATATGGATATTTCACTAATATTTTTATTTAAATAAATAACCAATTTTGGATTATATGCTAAAAAGTTTAATATTAAATTATTTGAATAAATTAAGTTTAATAAAGCATTATTGTTACTATTATAATCTGTTAATAATAATGATACTAAATAATCATTATAATATAATGATTTATAATATAAATTATCGTTATAATTTTGTGATATAAGATTATTTAATGGAGTAGCTACTGAACATAAAAATGTTAATTCACTCTTTTTACCAATATATGAATTTAATCCTGCTTTTGGTAAATTTTGATTTAATAATGTTAATGATAATGTTATATTTGATAATGAATTGATATAATTCGTAATATAAGTTGTAATATCATTTGTTGGAATTTGTAATTCAGGAATAGATAAAATATTTTCACAATTGTATATATATCCAGATAAATATTCTAAATTTAATTGATTTGTAAGTGCAGGATTATTGAATAAAAAGTTTAATAAATTAGGATTTAAACGAATAATTTCTGCACTATTTGGTAAAGAAGTTGATAAATTATTATACATAAAAAGTGAAACACTATTTAAAGCAAAAGAAGTATCAAAAATGTAATCATTATAAAATTTTGGAAAACTATTTTGGAAATAATTGTATGTTAACACTTCTTGAATAGAATTTACATTTGCATATAAATAAGAATCACAAACCGTTTTTTGAATATTTGTTTCCATTAAATTAATATTAGGTAGTTGTATAAATATATTTAACTTTTCACTACTTTGTAATAAAATTGAACATAATTTAGGATTTGATGCTAAATAATTAATAATATTTGGATTTTGTGTAATATATGGATTTAATAAAGTACTATTGTTGGTAATTAATGTAACTAAATCAGGTATATTATAAAGATTGATATAATAAAGGTTATTTATATAATTTTGATTATTTGCATAATTTGATATAATTACATTATTTTGTATTAATGTTGTTAATTCTGATGTAGTACCAAGATTACTATTTAAACCAATTGAAATTTGTGTTAAATATTTTGTTAAATATGGTAATGAACTTTTAACTAAAATATCAATATTTGTACTAGGGTTTTCAATAGCTAAATTAATAAATAATATAAATGAGTCGTTATTGGATAAAAAGAATGATATTAAATCTGGATTATTATTTAAAAAATTTAATATATTTGGATTTTTATATATTTTATTTAATAATAATTGTGAAGATGAAACTGTTGTAATTGTTGATTTCGTTGAAAGTAATGTTACTAACTCATCATTATTATATAAATCTAAATAATAAATATTTTCATTATAATTTTGATTCATTAAATTATTTAATTTTGGATTATCATTTAATAATGTTGTTAATGGGTCTTTTGTACCAATTGTACTATAAATACCTGTTAAACTTTCATTTAATAATGGTGCTAATGCTGGTAAATATGTTACAATAAAATCATATAAATTTGTAAGTGGGTCTAAAATACCATTATTTGTTAAAAATATATTTAAATCATTTGGATTCGTAAAAAAGTGAGCTAATAAGGATGGATTAAAATTTAAGAATTGTAATATATTATTATTATAATAAAATGCGGTTCGAAGTGTTGAATTACTTGATAATAATGTTACTAAATTTGGATTATTATATAAATCAATGTAATAAACATTTTGGTTATAATTTTGGTTAATAATTGTTTCAATAATATTAAATTGATTTAATAATGTAATAATATTTGGTGTAACACCAACGTTACTATTTAATCCAATTGGTATTTGACTTAAATAAGGTTTTAAATATGTAAGATTTTGAACAACAGAATTATAAATATTTGTAATTGGATAAACAATATTTGGTAAATTAACGAAACGTATTAAATCTTGTAAGTTATTATATAAATAAGATACGAAATTTGGATTTACATTAAGGAAAAGTAATACATTTGCATTTGTTTCAAAAATATCAATTAAAGTAGGTGTAGTATACAAAATTGATTTATAAATAAGATTAATTAAATCAGAATTATTACGATAAGCAGTATAATAAATATTTTGGTTATAAGCTTGAGCAAAAAGTAATCTAAAAAATTGATATCCATCAAAAATAAATTGTTCAAGTGAATTTAAATAGAATGCAAAATTTGCGTTTGAATTAAATAAATCATATAAATTTGTAATAGGTTGGTCAATCCCATTTAATGATTTTACAATATTGATTTCATTATTAAAGTTATTTAAATAATTTACTAAATTTGGATTATTTGTTAAAAATACTAATAAATTTGGATTTTTATATATTGTTTCTAATAAATTATAATCAGTTAATGATAATAAAGTAATGATATTTGGTGTTTTTAAATGATATAAATATATAGTTTCATATGGTGATAATGAATAATTATAATTATAATTTTGGTAAACTAAAGTATTTAATGAAGGATTATTATTTAATAAAATTAATAAATCATTTTCATAAAAAAGATTATCGCGTTTTTCTAATTGTAATTTATTAAAATCAGTATCATAATTAATCATTTTAAGTGCATATTCTTCTTCAATATTTATAAAAAATTGAGTTGTAAATGTCGATAAATCTGTAAGTGGATTTGATAAATTTGATAAATATGAATATGATTGTAAGTATTTTGGATGATTTATTAAATATTGTAATAATGAATTATGATAATATAAATAATTTAAATAATTTGGATTACTTGAAAAAATATTAAAAATATTTGGAACATAAATATAATTATAATAATAATCAATAAATTTAAATAAATTTGTATAATTGGATCTAAAATGATATAAAGTATGATTTATATTCATATAATCAATGGGTATAAGTTTATGTAAATAAAATTCGTGTAAATAAAATTGGTTTTTTAAACTCATTAATATTTCAAAATTTTGTATATATAATTCATTTTTTGTAATTAAATATACACCAAATAAGTTATTATATGTACTATTTGTGATAATGAATTCATATATATTTGTATTTGGAATAGTAATATTTGGCAAAGTATTAAAAGAGTTTAATAATGTTAAATCATTTAAAAAAGCAATAATTAAATTTGGATTTAATCCCATAAATAATAAAATATTTGGATTATTATAAATATTATTTAATAAAGTAGTTACAATAGGGTCACTTAAAGATAATAGTGATACTATATAATTATTTTGATATAGTGTATTATAATAAAGATTGCTATTATATAATTGATTTAATAATACTTCTAATTTAGGATTTGCGTTAATTAAATCAGTAAGCTCTGTAGTAGTACCAATATCATAAATATTTATATTTAATACTGTTAATAAATTATATAAAGTGCTACTTAATTTTTGAACAAAAGTATAATAATTTGTAAGTGGTTCATAAATAGTAAATGTATAACTTAATACTGGATTAGTATATGAATAAGTAAAGAATTGATAAATATAGGATTGAATAAACACATTTGGGTCATTTGTATTTAAATTTGAATCAGTTGATAAATAATCTATAAACGAATTATTTATATTTAAAAAATTTAATATATTTGGGTTTGATTGTATAATAGATAAAAAGTTGGGTAATGGATTAACTAAAATTGGATTAAAATTGTTATATAAACGTGTATTTAAATAAACAAATGAAATTAACGTTTGATTTTGTAAATCAGATATATAAATATTTTTATTATAAAGTTGAGTATAAAAATCTTTTAATACAACATATGATGAGTTATTTAATGTATTTTGTAAATAATTTTTTGTTAATGTATATAATATTTTATAATTACTTTGAAGTAATGGTCTATTTAAATCATTATCTAATAATACTTGATTTAAATTATTACTTGGATTTTGTGTATCCAAATTATTTAAAAAATAATAAATATCTGCTGAATTTGTAATAAAATAATTTGTTAAATCCACATTAAATGCTAAAAATGAAATAATATTTGCATTAAAACTAAATGCATTAAATACAATACTTAATGGATAAGTATTAATGAATGTCTGGAAACTATTACTATTATAAATCAAATCTTGATAAAATTGATTATTATAATATTGTTGAACTAAATTTGTAAATATAGGATATTTTGTGATTAAATTACTTATACTATTACCTAATGGATATACAATAGCATTATTTGGATTATAAAATGATGAATACATATAAAATTCTGGATTTGAAAGTAAACTATTAATATTTTGTGTTAAATATAGTGCATTTATATTTAAAATACCCCAAAAATTAGTAATAATAGAATAATCTAAATTGGGTGTACTTCTATGATATGTAATGATATCTTGATTATTATATAAAAAGTTTATAATATTTGGATTTGTAATAAGTAATTGAAATACATTTGGAAAATCATATGCATAGCCAGTAAAACTATTTGAAATTCCGTATAAAAAGAAATATTTATCAAAAATGAAATGAATATAATCACATGTATTATTATTATAAATGCTTTTTTCATAAATAATAATATTTTGACTATTTATATTATAATCTTGGTCAAGTAATCTATTAAACATATTTTGAATAGTTCCAGATGAAATAGAAGCATTTTTAATGAAATAATATTTAAAAGGTATATTATATAAATTTGTTAACATACATGAAATATTATTTACATTTAAAAATGGATGAATATAATCAATTTGAGATATATCATATTGTAAATAATCGAGTAAATTACCATTTGTAGGTTGATTTGATAAAAATATTAATAATGATGGATTATTATAAATAAGTGATAATACATTATTTGTAGAAGTATTGTATAATAAATAAATTAAATCAACATTTTTATATAATGCTTCAAAATAAATATTAGCATTATAATTTTGTGATATAAGTAATCCAAGTAGTGTATTATTTAAAACTTTATCTAATATAGAATTATTTGTTATATATATATTTAAGGATGGAGCAAAATCATTTATTTCATTTTCAAGATAAACATATGGTATTTCTAATGTTGATATGCTTAAAAATATAGATAAATCAAGTGAGTTATTATATAAATCATTTGTTAAATCAGGATAATAAGCTAAAAAGTTTACAATATTTGGATTTTTAGCAATTAAATTTTGTAAATCAACAGAACTATTAATTAAATGATTTAAAGTTCGGTTATTATATAAATGTTTATAATACATATTTTGATTATAATTTTGATAAACAATTGTACTTAAACTATTTATTTGATTTGCTCCAACAATACTATCTTTAACAACACCAATATTACTTAAATCAGCAACAAGAACAGGTGTTTCTAAATAAGGTTGTAAAGTTACATTAGCATATACAAAATCATATAGATTCAATGTAGATGGAAGCGTAGAAGATCTAATATAATTTAATAATGGTTCTAATGTATTTATATTTTGAATATAATAATATACTAAACGTGGATTTTTATATAAAAATGATAAAAAATTTGGATTTTTATAAATCACATCATACATAATATTTGTATTCCAAGCTAATATATCAAATTTATGTAAAGAAACATATATTAAATCAATGACATATTCATTTTGTAAAGCATAATAATAAATGTTTGAATTATATTTTTGATTTACAATCACACTTAATCCAGAATAATTAATAAATAATGTGTTTAATTTTGTAGATACATAACTTAATGTTGGTATTGTAATATTTAGAATATTTGAATTAAATAGTATGGGTTCATTATAAATAACATAATTTAAACTATTTGTAATTTTAAAGTTATTAAAAAAAGTATATAAATCGGTTAATGGATTATCTATTGTTAATGTGGTTGATAATGTAATATATGAATAAGATAACAATGATTTAAAATATGTTTTATTTTCAGGATTTTTAAAAAATGTAATAATTGAAATATTGTTATTTATATCATTATAAATAGGTAAATTATTATTAAGAAAATTAATAATATTTGGATTTTTTTCAAGTATATTTATAAAATTGGGGAAAGTATAATCTTCATAATTAAGTTGTAAAGCATAATAAATAAACTCTATGATTGTTTGATTTAAATTATAAAGATGATAACGATTTATATTTAAGTAATCTTGATTATATAATGTTTGAAATTGTGGAAAATTTTCTAAAAATGATTTTACATATTCATTTAAATAAATATTTAAAACAGAATTTTGATAAAGATTTTCTAAATTTGTAATTATATTATCAGGTTTTAATAAGATAAATTCGTTAAAATATTTTACATTATTATAAATCAAATCACATAATGTTTTATGATGGTATAAAAAGAGTAATATATTTGGATTTTTATATAAAATATTTGTAAAATCATTATTTGTTAAATATTTTAATAATATTTTTTGAATTATTTCAGAATTATAAATAGCAGTATAATAAATATTATCATTATAATCAGCATTTACTAATTCTTTTATTTTCGGATTTGTCAATAATAATTCAATATTATTTGATAAATATATTGGAACTAAATTAAGGTTTTTTGTTGGGTCATATTTAGCACTTGAATAAATGGATACATATGGATTTATATCTTTATTTAATTCGACTATTAATGCTGGATATGATTCAGCAATTGCAAAATTTTTAACTAAAGTATATAAATTTGTATATGGGTCATTTATATGATTTAATTTTAGTAATGAATATAAAATAGATTTTGAAGAAGGTAACATTAAAAAGTTTGTTACATGTTTATATGATTTAAAAAAATTTATAATATTTGGATTTGTATTACATATATCTAAAATATTTACATAAGGATAAAATTGTATTGTACGATTTATATTATTATGATATTCATATTCACTTAAACAATAATATATAAATGTAATAAGATTTTGGTCATTTAAATTTTCATAATAAATATTTGAATACGATTCAGAATTTGAATTTGATATATTTACTGTATTTATATAATTTTGATATACAATCGAAGATATATTTTTATAATTATAAATTAAACTTTTAAATGTATTTAATTGTGGATATAATTTATTTTGTTGGATTAAATTAAAAATATTAATATAAGGCAAATGAATAATAGTTAAATCTAAAAATAGATTTATTTTTTCACGATTTTCATTTTTATTAAAATAATTTACAAAATTTTGATTTTGATATAGAAAGTTTACAATTAATGGATTTTGTTCAATAATTGGTATAATTTCTGGATAATTATTTATAAATTGAACAATATTTACATTATTATGATTATATAAATTATAATAAAATAAATTATAATTGTAATTTTGTTTAGATAATGTATCGAATGATACGTAATTATTTAATAATGATAATATTTGCGGATTATTACCAATACCACTATATGGGCCTGCAATAGGTAATGAACTATTTAAATATTGAGATATTGTATTTGGTGTATCAGGATATTTAAATGTACTATATTGAATAGTAAGAGTTGTTAAATTTGTTGTAGGTAATAAAGCACTATTATTATTATATTGAATAAATCCATTAAAATCAGATGGATGTGATTTATAATAAAAGAGTAATTGATAATTATTTGATAAAAATGTTAATAAATTTGGGTTATTACAAAAAATAGAAATAATATCATAAGTAACACTTTGGTTAAGAAAATAGTAAATAAAATTAATAAACATATCATTATTTGTAAATAAATTTAAATAAACGTTTTGATTATTATTATAATTTGAAGGAATATAAGATGGATTATTTGTATCATTATAATTATCGTAATTTTGATATATTAAAGATGTAAGGTTATTCATATTTGATATACTTGTTGATTCAAAAAATGAAGTATATGATTTTTCTAAATAAAGTGTATAATTTGTATTATTTGAAATATCATATTCAAAAAGTATATCATTTAAATCATAATAAGGTAATGTAATATTTGGTATATTTAAAAAATGTAATAAATTTGTTTCGTTGATAGCTAAATAATCTTTAAGCAATCTTGGATTTTTAGATAAAAAATTAATAATATTTGGATTTAAACCAATTGTATTTAAAAAGAGTATATATGTATCATTGGATAAAAAGTTATTTGTAAAAGTATTTGTATTTTCATTATAATGAATATTATTAAGTAAATCAAGTAAAAGACGATTATAAAATAAATTATTATAATACATATTAAAAACATAATTTTGATTTAATAAATAGAAAAATGTAACATTTGTATTATATATACTTATTAAAGAACTATTGCCATTACCAACAACTGTAGTAATTCCATTTGTAGGTGCTGGGTTTGGACTTGAATTAAGTAAATAAGATAAATTTTTGATGGATAAAAATGGAGATGCAAAGTTATTGTACAAATCTGTATTTGGATTTTTAATATTATATGTTTCAGAACCTTTGAATACAAGAAAATCATATAAAATTTTAGCATTTGTACTTAAATATAATGTTAAATTTGGATTATCATAAAAAAAAGCTAAAAGATTTGGATTAAAATTAATAATATCATTAATAATATTTGGGAAACCTTCATAAATTGGATTTATTAAATTTAAATTATATTGAGCTATTGCAAAAGTAAGTAATTCAATAATATTTTTATCTTGAATCACATTATCATAGAGATTATAATTATAATTTTGATTAATTAAAGTATTAAGTACTGGATAATTATTTAATAAAATAATACGATTTAAATCTGTTTGGTCAAGTTCTGTAATAATAGGGTAAACAAGTGAATTATCTAAATATGGATTTAATGATGTTGGTGTAAGTAAATTATATAAATTATTATTTATATTTCTTATACCACTAATTGTTAAAAAAAATTGAGCATCACTATTATTAAAAGAAAAGTCGTAAGTTAAATTTGTATAGTAACCTAATAAATTTAATATATTTGGATTTACATTATCATCATCACCTAAAATAATTGCATTTAATAAAGCTGGATATGTTAATAATAATTTTACTAAATTTGCATTATTAAATAAATAATTATAATATATTTCATACATATAATTTTGATTTACCAAATAATTGATTAATGGATAACTAGATAATAATTTTGTAATATCTGTTGTAGTACCAAATATACTGGAATGAATTTGAATAATACCATTTTGAGGACAATTTTGAGATAGTGATGATGATAAATAAATTGTTAATGTTAAAAAATAATTTGAAACAAAACAAAAAATATCTGTTTTTGGATTCATAATTGAATCAGTAAATCCAAAAATACTATTTGTATATTCACTTGTTAAAAAAATATTATAAATACCAAGATTTGCTGGAGTTGAAAAATAAGTCATTAAATTTGGATTTTGAGCAAAAAAAAGTAATACATTTGGATTTTTATAAACAATTGTATTAATAAAATGTGGATTACTTATTACGGAAAGAGTATAATTAATAAAATCAACGACAATATAATTATTTAAACTATCTTTCGTGCGTAATGCATTATCATACATATTTATTTCATTTATTGAATTATATTTTTGATTTACAAGTGTCTGTAACACTGGATAAGTATTAATCAGTATTGTAGCAGGATCACTCATTTATACTTTTTTTATGAAAAAAATAGTAAAATTTATATTACTATTTTTGAATAATATATTTTATTATAAATTTGTACTAATAAAATAATAACATATTTTTATTTAATAAGATTAAAAAGAAATTATTTTTTTATAAATATAATATAGAAGTTTATTATTTTTTTCATACTTTTCGTATTAAAGAAAAAAAGTATAAAAATGAAATTTAATATAGAAAATTTTGATAATCATATGGATTATTCTATAACTCAATTTCAAAATGGTCGCGTTACACATACTGATTTAGAAAAAAGTAAACCATTACCATTATTTGTAACAGATAAAGGAAATAAAATTGTTCAAAATAATTTTCAAGAAGAAATGTTATATGGTATTCAAGAAACATCTCAATTAAATCAATTATTTTTTTCAAGAAAAAATTTAGATTTAATTCAAGATATGATAAGATATCGTGTGTATATGAAAAGTAATAAAAAATATATTATTGGAAAACAATCAAATACAGAAATACAAATAGTCATGCGATCTATTTATTTACAACAATCTACAAATTTACCAACAAATATTAAAGAACAAATTGTATATTTAAATAATTTAGTTGCTGATTGGTGTGTTGAAAAAATTATTCCAGAAGTAGAACAACATATTGGATATATAAGAGATATTTCATATTATCCAAATCCAATCGATTTACCAAAAAATATGTCACAAAAAGGAAGTCGTACATTACGTTCTGTTACTTCTACTTTTTAGTAAAATAGTAAAATAGTAAAATATAAAAAAATAAAAGATAAAAAGATAAAAAGATAAAAATATAATATTATTTAATTAAAAATATTATATTAAAAATATTATATTAAAAATATTATATTAAAATATTTTTCTTTGAAATGAAAATTAAAAATCTAATATTAAAGTATATATATTATAAAAATGTCAGCTGTTATAAATGTATTTGCTTCAATTGGTTTAGTAGCTATTTTAGTAATTATTATATATTATATTTGGAAATATATTGACCAATTAAATAAAGATTCTGAAATTTCTAGAACACGACCATCAGCAACTTATATGCAATCGATTGGTGTGAAATGTCCTGATTATTGGACATTATTAGGAACAGATAATAATGGGGATTATATTTGTCGTGATGATAAAGATTTAATGACTTTATATCAAAAAAAAAATAATTCAAAATGCAGAAGAAGTGTAACTTTTACAAAAGATGGTAAAAATATAACTCACGAAAATTCAATGGTATTTTCAAAATTAGATAATGACAAAAAATGGGATAAAATGAGCGATGATGACAAAATTAAATTTATGGGTTTAAATGTCGATTCTTCAAAATATTTTTCACGTGCTGAATGGATTAAAAGCTGTGGTCCTACTGTAGGTAATGGTGTAAGTACTCAAGCTGTATGGTCTGGTTTAAATAGATATGTATAAATAAATATGTATAAATGTATAAATAAATATGTATAAATGTATAAATAAATATGTATAAATGTATAGATAAATATGTATAAATGTATAAATAAATATGTTAACAAATTATTTATAAATATAAAATTTATAAATAATAATAATAATAATAATAATAATAATATAAAAGAATTAAATATATAAGTATATAATTAAAAATGAGTACTTTATTTCATTTTATAGATGAAGAAGATTTAATATATGATAATATTGAAGTTAAAAGAATAGATAAAAATGAGATAGATAATATAGATGAAATAGATTTATTAAGACCAAGTAAATTAGATGATTTCTTAACATATAATAAAGAAGTAGAAGAATGTAAAAAATGGTTTCATGAATATAATCATTCTAATAAAAATCCTAAAATATTAATGTTAATTGGCAAAAAAGGTTGCGGTAAATCATTATTAGCACAATTATTACTAAAAGAATTTCATTATGAAAAACGGGAATTAACAGATGAAAATTTAACAAAAAAACAAATAAATGAATTATTTAAAAATGCAATATATTATAAAAATTTAATAGAGTTTAAAGAAAATTCTGTTAAATTTGGGTTTATTTTTGATAATATTGAAACTTTATTAGAAACGGGTGATAATATTATATTTAATGAATTAATGAATATTATAAAAAGTAGTAAAAAATGTGAAATAAAACGTGAAAAAAATTTAATAAAAAATGAAAAAAAAATAAAAAAAAAAAGTAAAAAAGAAGAATGTGTCAAAAATGAAATTCAAGAAGAAGATATATTTTCAAAAAATAAAAGCGATGACTCATATCATATAGTAAATGGCAAAAATGATATTCATCTTTATAATCCGATTATTTGTACTTGTAATTATACAAATGATAAAAAAATGAATGAATTAAAAAAATTATGTAAAGTCATTCATTTAGGTAGACCATCTGATTATGATTTAGACCAATTAATCAATAAAATGTCTAAAATATATAAATTTACAATAAATGATAATATTAAACGTGAATTATATGAATATTGTGAATATGATATAAGAAAGATTATAGAATCTATTAAAAATATATTAAAATTTAATAATTTTAATGGAATCATTGGGAAAAATGAATTTAAAACATATTTATTAATCTATGGTAAAGTTGATTTAAATTGTCAATTAAATGAAGCTACTATGAAAATATTAAATGAGAAAATAAATATTGATGAAGCAAATATATTATACTCTTTTGATACATTATTAATTCCTTTAATGATACATCATAATTTATTAAATTATATAAAAAATTGTACCATTAAACAAAATTATCATAAAGATAATGATATATTTAAAACTCAATTTGAAATATATGAAAAATCTTTAGAACATATATGTACATATGATCAATTACAAACAGCAGTATATAAGTTACAAGAACGTGATTTATTACCACAAATGGCTTCTATATTTGCTTTATATGCTCCAAATGTACATTTAGATAAATTAGAATTTATTAAAAATGGAAATTTTAAAATTGAATTTACAAATATATTAAATAAAATATCGCAATTAGAAGTTAATAAAAAGATGATTTTAAATGCTTTTTTTTCAACACATCGTTTAATCATTGATGAAAATGAGTTAATGTTTATTATTGAAATATTTTTAAATTATTTAAAAATAAATCGTGAAGAAGAAGAAGAATATGATGATATAAATGAAATAGATGATGAAGTAAGTAAAGAAGTTGTAAAAGAGAAAAAAAGTAGAGAAAGTAAAAATATGAAACATAGAAATTATGATTTAGAAAATAGTGAATATAAACATATTATTTATATAATGAACAAATATAATATTGATATCAAAAGTTTGGAAAATATATTAAAAATAGAAAAATTAAATTTATTTGAAAATAAAAATCCAAAACGTTTGACTTTAAAAATGAAAGAAGAAATTGAATTTTATTCTACTGCTCAATGTATGAATATTGATGATAAAGATTCTTATAACAAAGAAAATGATGTAGATATTTAAAAATAATGAGCGAAGAATACATAAAGATTGATAAAAATTATTTTTATTATGATTCTAATTTATTAGCATTATAAATAACTGAACGACCTTTTCTATCAATCTTTACTTCAGGATAACATATTTTACAATATCCATCTTTATCTTCACATTTACAATTTGCTAATGGTTTATATGTATTATCACTCATTAAACATAATTTATTTACTAATGATGGTAATAAACCTTGTGATTGACACGTTTTATTTAACGAATATACTGGATATAAATAATCTTCTCCATCAGGTATTTGTGATGATAATTTATCAGGCATAGGTAGTTGTTCTTTAAATGTTTCATAATTATTATTATATAATGAATATAATATATATATACCAATGATAATGAAAAGAATACATAGAATGAATCCATTACGTGTTAAAACATTTTTATGATCAAATATTTTAATCATATTGATTTATAATACTTAATATTATTACTAATAATATGAAATATAATTAAATAAATTATAAAAAAAATAAAAAATTATTTTTAAGCAATTGGACAACGATTCGCACTATTGAACCCATTAAAAGGTAATGTATAAGGAGTACTATCTTTATTGATTACTTCATATGTACTATTATATAAATTATCCGTTACTTTTAATGGAGTACGTATTTCTTTTGTGTGATGAATATTTACTTTCATATTTTTATTTTTTTCATTTTTTTTATCTTCTTCAATATTATCAAAATGTTCATTTTTTTCTAAATATTGAATACAAGTTTTTGTTAAATCATTTATTTCACTTTTATTTAAGATTGCACGTGCTACAAATTCAATTACTGTATTTACAATCATTATTGTTAAAATAGGAATAATAATTTGTAACATATAAGAGTTTGAAGTACATTTCATTGAAACACAAATACCATAAACAATGATTGCAATAATAAATGAAATTGGTAAACTAAAAGCATATAGCGGATTTTGATATAAAAGATAACTTTCTACTATTTTTGAACAATCATGAAACATTTTTTATGATAAATTCTTATATCTAATATATAAAAATAATTTATTTTTATATATTTATGAAAAAATTAATTTTTATATTTTAAAATATAATTTATTTACGAATATTCATATTATTTGATGCTCCATTAAAACGAATTGTACCATTATATAATAAAATAATAAATATAATCATTACGGCAAAAAGTGGTGGCCATACATTTAAATAACCTAAATCATTGAAACTTGAATATAATGAATATTCTACATATTGTGATATATTTTCACTTGTATTTGTAAATGTTGGGAAAGCAAAATTTACACCCGTTAAAACTAAATATGCTACTAAAAGACCAACAACAATAACAAGAACTGGATGAAGTGTTGGAACACTTTTCATTAAATAAATACATACAACTAAAACAATAATTAATGAAATTACATAATTAAGTGTAAATTTTAAATCATTACTATTCATTTTTGACGTTTACTATTTTATTTTATACTATTCATGAATTATATTTATTTTTTGTACTTTTTAAAATTTAAAATTTTATTTTTTATTAAAGATAAAATGAATCATTATTTTTCATTGTTTGATTTATATTACTTATTTCATTTGATTTTAATAATGCATTAAAATCATCACTCATATTTTTATTTAATTCTTTTAAAGATTCTATTTCATTACTTTTATTTTTTAATTCTTGAATAAAAGAGTGATTTATTTTATTTATACTATTTTCTAAATAATTACTTTTTACTTCTATTTTTTCAATTTTTTCATTTAATTCTTCTAATTTATGTTGTATATTTCCTAATGTATGAAATGTATTTTCACATAATGTTCCAATTTGATAAATATATGAAATCATTTTTTCCTGATTATTTACTATATTTTGTGATATATCCATATGTATTGTTGTTTCTTCACCTTTTCGTTTTTTTATATTTTCCATATTTATTTTTACTTATTTAATATTCTTTATATAAGAATTATTTATTTTATTTTATATAAATCATTTTTTATTTATTTTATATAAATCATTTTATTTTACATAAATATTTTTAACTTTTATTTTTAGGAAGCAAATGCTGTAGCACCAATACCTCCTATAATTCTAAAGATATTATATGATACTGCCCACATATAACAATTAAATCTTTGATTTACTGGAAAAGTATCGAATATTTTTATTAATATTTGTTGATTATCAAGTACTGACATATTTTGACTACCAGATGGTTGAAAAGCTTCTGGATTTAAAGCAAATGGTAATACATAGATACCTTGTCCACCTTTTCCACTATGTGTTTTATAAACAGTTAAATTTTGATAAAAATCAGCTTCCATTTCTTCCATACGGTCATGATTATTAAAAATAGGTTTAGCAGATTGCATAATTTGATAATAATTATTAAAATAAGTTTGTAATACTTGTGGTGGAAGTTTATTTACATTTTGGTCTTTTACTGAATTTAAAAAAGTTGTAAAATTTTGTTTAATATATAATAATTCATCTTCATAAAAGTTTGAATATCCAAAATATGGCAATTGTGATTGATAATAACGCAAACTATCCGCATCTTCTAATCCCGTAAAATTATACCAATCGTTGGATAAATCTAAATCATCACGTGTAATTACCCAAAAGATTTCTTTAGTAGGATGGAAAAAAGTTGTATCTAAAAAGTTATTTCCTAATTTAAGTCCTTGGAAAAGTAAAAATTGCGTTTGTGTTATTAAATATTCGTGGGTCTTTTTCGCAAATATTTTTTGTTCATCATCACCTAAATAAATATAATTTGCTAATAAATAGGTATTGGATTGCCAATTACCTTGTGTAAAGTAGTAAAAAACATTTGTATAATCATAACCTAAGGATAATAAATAATCTCTTATTAATATATTTAGCTCACTATTTGTATAATCACCAAACATACGTTTTGGTGAAATAAGTGGATATCCAATACGAATTAATTCATTTAATGGACTAAATGTTACATCTACCCATAATTCGTTATTTTGTAATGCTACTAATGGAATGGATAATCCAGAATTTTTACAAAACCAAAATTGTAGCGGAATATATAATCTTCGTGCTGGTATTGATATATTTTGTTCTGTAATATCATCTTGGAGATTTTGACCACTATTTAACATGTAACGTTCGCCACCCACACATCTTAAAAATTTAGCTTTTTGATCATCTGGTAAAGTTAGATCCGTATATATTTTCATAAAATCACCGCGTTGAGTATCTAATGTATTACCATCTAAACGAATAGAAATTTCTTTGATTAATTTTGTTCCAACTTCTTCAACCCAAGCAAAAGGAATTTGATTATTTGTAAAAATTGCTGGTAAATCATATACTAAATACATATCATGAACTAAATCAGCAACACGATCTATTTTACAGCTTGTTTTTGTTTCTTGAAGTGGTGTTAATGATGGTATTACATTAAAATAAAGTGAAACATATTCACTACCAAATGGTGTATGTTGACGATATACGGATTTAAAATGTGAAATACGCGGGTCACCATATGTTCGATAATCATCTGTAGGTAAATCATTAATAGTATTAATTTGTGGAACACCGGTTAAGAAAATATCTTGTCCACCACGTTGAACTAATTGTAATTCTCCTGTTCCCATTTTTATATTTTATTCTATCTAATATAAAATTATATTCTTTATATTCAAAAATATTATATAAAAAAATCAAAAAAAAATAGAATTAAAAAATAAAAAAAAGGAAAAATTAAAATTTATTTTTTATAATAATTTTTAATATATAATTTTAATATTCAATTTTTAATAATAAATTTCTAATATTATATATAGTAAATAAAGTAAATAATGGAATACGTAATACCTTCAAATAATGCATTAGACCCAAATAAAGAAACAATTTATGTAACATCAAATATTCAAGAAGATATTATTTGGTATAATTGTTACAATTATGTATTAATGAATGAAATACATGTTAAAAATGGTTCTACTTTACGAATTGAACCAGGTACTATTATATATGCAAATAATGTTGAATTATCAAACGAATCATCGATTCCAGCATTAATTGTAGAAAAAGATTCTAAATTATTAAGTGTTGGTACAAAAGAAGATCCAATTATTTTCACAACAATCGTTCCATTAACAGAAGTATTTGAAATCAATCCATATACAAATAAATATGTATGTTGTGATGGATTAGGACCTTTTGGTGAATATTGGAATGGTATTACTATTTCAGGTTGTAATTTAACAAATAGTCTTGTAGAAACAAATACAAAATTAGCAAATTATTATATACCTTATGGTGGTACAAATGAAGAATCTTATAATTTTGAATTAATCTATACAAATATATATTTTGCGGGTATTAATCGTTTTGAATCAAACTCTTTAACAATCGGTGCTCCCAGTTATGAAGATAAATTATGTAATTGTGAAATCTTATTTGGTCAAACAAGTTGTTTAGTCATTTATGGTGGTAGTTTAATGGTTAATAATAATATAATGGGTTTTACTTATTCAGTCGGTTGTATTGGTATAACGAATGGTGCTCAAATATATTTTTCAAAAAATTTCTTTATAGAAGGTTTAGATAATATTGATCCAGAATATTTAAGTACAGATAGTTTAAATAGTTTTATTTTAGCATCTACATTATTAAATGAAGAAGACCCATTAAATAGAAGATCAATCGTTTTTTCAAATAATAATACCTTTTTATCATTAACTTATACAGCAAATTATATTACATTAATTGATGAAGCTCGTTTATATACTGTGAATAACTTATATATAGGAACTTGTATTAATGTATATAATTTATTAAATACAAGTAACCAAAGTGGTGGTATATTAACCATTTCTAATAATTTACCTTTAACTTATACAGATAACTATATTTATTTAGGACCTTGTACTTATAGTCATATTAATGGCGTATATTATGCAGGTCCTCAAATTGATATAAATATTCCAAATGAATCGTCACAAACATTAAGACATATAGAATTCTTATTTTATGGTGTTGACCAAAATAAATTAATTGATGGTAAATTTTTAGATGTGATTCCTAATATTGTTTCAGATGTTTATCACAATAGTACTTCAAATAATGATTACTTTAATAATCATTTAGTTCCATTAATAAGTAATATTTATTGGAATAATTTACCAGATACTGATAAATATAATCGCTTTAAAGTTCCATCCTATGCTTGTGGTGTAATACAAAATGAATTAGATTTAAAAAATTGGAATTTTGGTTTCTTTTCAAATTTAGTACGATTTTTCCATTATTGTCCTTATTATGTACCTTCTTATTGGTGTTCCATTATAAATAAAGATTTAAGCTCAAATAATTATCAATATGTAAATTCGAATCAATATGGTCATTATGTAGATAATTATAAAACCGTTTCTGTAAAGCATCACCATCATCATCAAAAACCTCAAGCAATTAAAACATGTGAAGATGGTTATGAATCATCATCTTCTTCATCTTCTTCATCATCTGAATCTGAAAAGAAATCTAAAAAGAAAGTTAAAAAAGTAAAAAAGAGTAAAAAATATATATCTTCATCTTCTTCTTCTTCTTCATCCTCTGAAGATGAAAAAAATAAAAAAGTTAAAAAAATAGTTAAAAAATATAAAGATGTTTCATCATCATCTGATACTGAATGTGAAACATATCATAAAAGTTACAAGTCATCTACATCTTCTCGTAAAGATAAAGAAAAAAAATATAAAACTAAAAAATCAAATAGCAATAACTCCATTATTTCAACATTAAGTAAAAATATAGATAAAAATACTTTAAATAATGGATTATTATTATCGAATATGGTATTAATGGGATTATCTTTATTTGATGGTGAAAATAGTGACTAAAAATAAGGAGCTTCATTCTATAGAAAATAATCTTTTTATGTTTATTAACAAATAAATATTTGTTAATAAAATCTTTTATTAAATATAAAATTGTTATTTATATATTTTTTATCTATAGCGGGAGGTTCGCAAGGCTTATTTCATCATGCCCTAAAGGGCTTAGATGAACATATCATAAGAAACCAAAGCGATTCCTTATTTTAAGCTGATTCAAGTTGAGCAACACGAGCAGCAAGAGCATCATTTTGTACTTTAAGTTCTTTAATAGCGTTAATGAGTACGCAAGCAATTTCTGAGTAACGAACAGTAAGGTAATCTTCTTCGTTCTTGGGTACATCTACAAGTTCAGGTAAAGCAGCAAGAGTTTCTTGAGCAATAACACCGACCTTACGAGGTGATGATTCAGAGTCAGTGGTGTAGTTGTAGTATACACCACGCATTTGCATAACGCGTTCAAGTGAGTTATCAATAGTTTCAACATTCTTCTTAATACGAGCATCTGAAGGAGTTGACCAAGATTGTGAGTTAGAAGCAGTAAGTTTAAGACCAAGACCACCATCGTGGATGTAGAAGTCGTTTTCACCACTCTTGTAACCCATTTCCCATACATATTGACCTTCACGTACGAAAGCAAGTGATGATTTACCAGCAGTAGCTTGAGCATCAGTGGTAGTAATGGTGACAACTGAGAATTGGTTGTCATCATAAGCACCTGACATACCGAAGTGAGAATCAGTGTTAACACGGAAACCATAGGTAGCATCTTTAGTAGTTACTACATTACCACCTACAACTACATCAGCAGTGTGAACAGTGTTTGATACAGTTACATTGGATGAAGCAGTTACATTACCAGTAAGAGTAGAAAGACCTGATACATTGATGTTGGGGAAGTTACCGTTAGCAATATTAGCAACATCAACTACACGACCATTGTAGTCAGTAATGTAAATGTTACCGTTAGCACCCATAGCAATGGAACCAACAACTGAACCAGAAGCCTCGAATTCAATACCAACACCAGAATAGTTAAGACCACCTTTGTTAAGAGTAATGACAGCGTCGTTAACAGTGGTGTTAGTGGTAGTAACTTGAGTGGTAGAACCTTGAATAACAATGGTATCATTAGCGTTACCAATGAAAATGGTTTGTGAACCAGTTGAAGTAGGAGCACCAATGTAAATATTAGCAGCATTAACGTCACCAATAACTACATCACCTCCCATAGTATATTGAACAGCAGTACGGAGTTTATCAATTTCAGTGTAAAGGAGTGATGAGCTAATGTTAGCAGTGGTAAGGTTAAGGATATCAGAAATATCTTTAGATACAATGTTGTGAGCAGTAAGAGTACCAACTACTTCAGCATCAGCACTCATAGTTACATTATCAATAAGAGTTGAAGTACCAGTTACTGAAAGAGTTGATGAAAGGGTGGTAGCACCAGTTACACCAAGAGTACCAGCAATAGTTACATCATCACCCATTGATACAGTACCAGTGAGAGTAGTAGTACCATCGACTGTGAATACATTAGCAACAGTGCTTACATCGAAAGTACCAGTAATAGCATCTACTAAATGGTATGAAAGAATGTTACCAGCAGCTAAGTTACCATCAATAACTAAGTTACCACCAATAGAAGCATCATTATAAATCTTAATGGTACCAACAGTCATATCATCTACATAAAGTTTTTGGATAGTAGCAGTTTCAGCAGTAAGATTACCCATATCAGCAGTATCAGGTACAGTAATTGATTCAGTTACATAAAGACGGGCTACTGATAAATTACCCCATACATTACCATTATCGAAGGTACCTTGTTCAGCATCTACTAAATGGTATGAAAGAATGTTACCAGCAGCTAAGTTACCATCAATAACTAAGTTACCACCAATCGAAGCATCATTGTAAATCTTAATAGTACCGCAAGTAATAGATTCGGCTTCA
>JACCDY010124781.1_pt1 | contig 54756 bp, 50 predicted proteins | sample 7446391 | NCBI WGS metagenome assembly JACCDY01 (sample SAMN15323451, study PRJNA562643) | freshwater metagenome | isolation source: river surface water | place: USA:Blue River Watershed | collected 2017-08-18
ATGAGACCGGGGGCGGCGACGAGGCCGGCGGCGTCGATTTTCTTGGCCTTCTTCAGGTCGGCGGCGGAGGGACGGGCGACGAAGACGCCGTCGCGGATGAAGACGTCGCCGGCGGCGTCGCGCTTGGTGGCGGGATCGATGACGCGGGCGTTGGTGATGTGGAGGAGAGGCATCGGAGACGGATTCGGAGGGTTTGCCACAAAAGGCGCAGAAGGCGCAGAAAAACGGAGACGGCCGGTGCGCGTGGCGTGGGGAGTTGTGCGGTTAGTCTTGGTTTCGAAAGATGAATTTGCGGACTTCGATCTTGGGGGCGCCGAAGTTGATCAGCATGGCGTGTTCTCGGCGGGAGGCGCGGAGGTAGCCGAGGACTTGGGCGGTGTGGTCGTCGTGGAGGGCGCGGCAGGCTTTGAGTTCGATGATGAGATCGTCGTTTACGACGAGGTCGGCGAAGAACTCGCCGAGGAGGCTGCCGTCCTCGTCGTGGACGTTGATGGCGATCTGCTGGTCGACCTTTTGACCAAGTTTTCGAAGGCGGTTGCGGAGGGCGTTTTCGTATACCTTTTCGTTGTGTCCGTGGCGGAGGAAACGGTGGGCGTCGAAGGCGGTCTGGCGGACGATGTCGGCGAGTTGTCGGGCGTCTTGTTCGGTCATGAGACTTTTTGCGTCTTCTGTGCCTTTTGTGGCCAAGCCGGTATTGGTCAGTCGACGGGCACGACGGACTCGGGGGCGCCGCCGGCGCAGAGGTAGAGGCAGGCCATGCGGACGGCGATGCCGTTGGCGACCTGGTCGAGGATCACGCTGCGCTCGCCGTCGGCGAGGGCGCTGTCGATCTCGACGCCGCGGTTGATCGGGCCGGGGTGCATGATGATGGCCTTCGGGTGGAGCCAGCCGGCGCGGGTCTGGTTGAGGCCGAACATCGAGGTGTATTCGCCGAGGCTGGGGAACATGGTCGCGGTCTGGCGCTCGTGCTGTATCCGGAGAAGCATGACGACCTCGGCGTCGGCGAGGGCGGAGCGGAGGTCGTGCGAGACGGTGACGCCGAGGGACTCGAGCGAATGCGGGACGAGCGTCGAGGGGCCGCAGAGGGTGACCTTGGCGCCGAATTTGACCAGGGCGTGGATGTTCGAGCGGGCGACGCGGCTGAAGAGGATGTCGCCGAGGATGGTGACGCGGCGGCCCTTCAGGTCGCCGATGCGCTCTCGCATGGTGAAGGTGTCGAGGAGGCCCTGGGTGGGGTGCTCGTGGGAGCCGTCGCCGGCGTTGATGACGGGGATGCCGAGGATCTTCGAGAGGTAGAGGGGCGAGCCGGCGCAGTTGTGCCGGATGACGATCATGTCGGCGCCGAGGGCGGCGATGTTCTCGGCGGTGTCGCGGAGGGTCTCGCCCTTGGTGGTGGAGGAGCTGGCGGCGTCGAAGGAGATCACGTCGGCGCTGAGGCGCTTGGCGGCCATGTCGAAGGCCATGCGCGTGCGCGTGCTGGGCTCGAGGAAGAGGTTGACGATGGTTTTCCCGCGTAGGGCGGGGATCTTCTTCACCGAGCGGTTGAGCACCTTCTTGAAGGCGGTGGCGACGGTGTGGATCTGCTCGATCTCGGCGAGGGAGAGTTCCTCGAGCGTGAGGAGGTGGCGGCGGTTCCAGGACATGGAGAAGGGGGAAAGGGGGCGTTTTCGCGCGGGTTATTTGCCGGCGGGGCGGGCGACGGTGACGGCGTCGTGGCGCGGGTCGGTGGCGTGGAGGACGACGGTGACTTTTTCCTCCGGCGAAGCCTCGACGGTCAGGCCGATGTAGTCGGCGGCGAAGGGCAGGGTGCGGCCGCCGCGGTCGACGAGGACGGCGAGCTCGACCTTGGCGGGGCGGCCGTGGTCGAAGAGTTCGTCGAGGGCGGCTTTCACGGTGCGGCCGGATTGAAGGACGTCGTCCACGAGGATGACGTCGGCGCCCGTGACGTCGATCGGGATGACCGTGGGGGTGAACTCCTTCGGGATCGGGTGGCGGCCGATGTCGTCGCGGTGGAAGGAGATGTCGATGATGCCGGTGCGCGGGCGGGCTTTTTCCGGGTAGTGCTTGCGCAGCAGCAGCTGGAGGCGCGTGACGACGTGGACGCCGCCGTTGGCGATGCCGAGGACGACGAGGCGTCGGGCGGGGTCGGCGGGATGGCGCGCGGCGATTTCGGCGGCGATCCGGTCGAGGGCTCGGCCGATCTCGGCGTGAGGGACGAGGGGGGTGGCTTGGGCTTGGGCGGGCACGGTGGGGCGTTGTGCCCGCCGTGCCGGGGCCGGTAAAGCGTGAAGCGGGGGCTTCGGCGGGGTCGCGGCAAGGTTGCGCGGGCCCCGAAGGCGAATCGCCGCTTAGCTGGGCGGGTTGTAGCTCTTGATGCCGCCCAGCGCGGAGAACTGCCGGTAAACGTAGACGAAGGCGGCGCAGCCGGCGGCGGCGACGCAGCCGCCGATCACGAAGGTGTAGTGGTAGGACTGGCCGGTGAGGTCGAGGATCTTGCCGGTGAGGGGCGGGACGCCGAGGAATCCGATCGCCTGGAAGATCAGCGCGGCGGAGGCGAACTGCGCGAATTTCACGCGGGGGAAGAGGCGGGGGAAGAGCGAGGCGGTGCCGGTGAAGAAAACGCCGGAGAGCACGCCGTGCGCGACGTAGGCGATGGAGAAGCTGGTCACGTCATGGGCGACCAGACCGGCCCAGAGGGAGATCGCGGCGTAGGCGGCGAGGGAGAAGAGACCGAGGCGGATGGGGTGGAACTTGTCCGCCATCCAGCCGATGGCGAGGGCCAGGCCGATGGAGATGGCGTAGGTGATCGAGCGAAGGTCGCCGAAGCGCTCCATGCTCATGCCGATGCTTTTCACATAGGGCACGTCGAAGGAGTTGATGGGCAGAAAGGCGGACCAGCCGAACATGTTCGCGACGAAAATCCAGAGGTAGAAGCGATGCGATGCGCACTCGCGGACGTAGGCTTTGACCGGTTCGCTGAAGCGGCCGGCGAGGGCGCCTTCCTGGCGGGGGGCCGGGGGCGGATAGTCGCCCTCCTTGACCATGAAGCACATCAGGGTGAAGCCGAGGCCGTAGAGCGCGCCGAGCGCGAGGAAGATGATGCGGTAGTGCTCCTCCGCGTGGCTGATGATGAAGCTGTTGAAGATGATGCCGGCGCCGAGGCTGACGATGCGGAACAGGGCGAAGAAGCGGCCGATGACGGCCTGCGGCACGACGTCGTTGATCAGGCTCGTGAAGACGACGTTGGCCATCACGGTGAAGATCTCGAAGATCGTCCAAAGGCAGCTGAAGACGATGAGCCGGCAGGCGATGGGCGAAGGCGAGGCGGTCCCGAGGAGGGCCGAGAAGGCGTCGGCGATCTCGGGGGTGTAGCCCATCGCGGCCATGACGACCGCCGCGATCGGGGTGAGGCCGAAAAGGAAGGGAATGCGGCGGCCCCAGCGTCCGCGGTAGTTGTCCGAGCGCACGCTGACGATGGGTCCCAGCAGCATGCCGAGCGCCGCGGGCAGGGAGGTGACCATGATGCCGAGGAGCACGTTGCTCGCCCCGAATTCACGGAAGAGCATCTGCGACATCGGCTGGATCGCGCGCTCCTTCATGTTCCAGGCGAAGTCGCCCCAGAGCAGCCAGAAGAAGAGGACGGCCAGTCCGGCGCCGACGTAGGTCAGCGTGCCCACCGTCCAGATTTTCCTGCCTTGCGTGTCGCGGGATTGAGTTTGCTCGGAGGTATCGGAGGACGGGGTGGGTGCGTGCATAGGGAAAGGGTGCGGGGAAGGGGGGAGACGCGCGGGGCGTCGCGGGGTTTTGTGGTGTCTAACAAGCGAGCTTTGAAGGCAAAGATCAGTTTACAGTTAGTAGCAGGAAACCGGGCGCATTTAGCACAAAGCAAGCAGGCGCCCGGCGGAATTGACCTCGACAAACAGGGAAACCGATTTATCGCCTGCTGGTCGTGAGCCGCGCCATTATTATTTCCGCCATTATTATCACCCGCCCGCCCGGGCCGGGAATCTTGGCGTAAACGCAAATCACACGCCTCCGATTTTCCGAAGACCCCGGGCCGAAACGCCCGGGGTTTTTCGTTTTAACCCGTCCGCTTCCTCTTCACCGTCCCCCTTTCCGCAATCCGTTCGTCCGTCCGTCCCTTCACCTCCCCACATCATGAGCACCGCCGTTAAGATCTACGACACCACCCTCCGCGATGGCACGCAGGGCGAGGGCATCAGCTTCTCCGTGACGGACAAACTCCTCATCGCGCAGAAGCTCGACGCCTTCGGGGTCGACTACATCGAGGGCGGCTTCCCCGGCTCGAATCCCCGCGACATCACGTTTTTCGCCGAGGCCAAGAAGCTGAAGTTCAAGCACGCCAAGCTCGCCGCCTTCGGCTCCACCCGCCGCGCCGGCATCCGCGCGGAGGAGGACTCGCAACTCAAGACCCTGCTCGAGGCCGAGACGCCCGTGCTCACCCTCGTCGGCAAGACCTGGACGCTCCACGTCACCGAGATCCTGCGCACCACGCTCGAGGAAAACCTCGCCATGATCGAGGACTCCATCCGCTACGTCACCTCGCAGGGCCGCGAGGTCGTCTACGACGCCGAGCACTTCTTCGACGGCTTCAAGGCCGACCCCGACTACGCGCTCCAGACCCTCCGCGCCGCGATCAAGGGCGGGGCGGGCAACCTCACCCTTTGCGACACCAACGGCGGCACGCTCGTCGACGACTTCAAGGCCATCGTCGCCAAGGTCGTGGCCGAGTTCGGCCCCGAGAAGGTCGGCGTGCACACCCACAACGACTCCGGCCTCGGCGTCGCCCTCTCGCTCGCCGGCGTCGCCGCCGGCGCCACGCTCGTGCAGGGGACGGCCAACGGCTACGGCGAGCGCACCGGAAACGCCAACCTGTTCACCATCCTGCCCAGCCTCTTCCTCAAGATGGGCAAGACCGCCCGCTGCGCCGAAAACCTCGGCGGCCTGCGCGAGCTTTCCCTCACCTTCGACGAGCTCGCCAACCTCAAGCCCGACACCAAGGCCCCCTACGTCGGCGCCTCCGCCTTCGCCCACAAGGGCGGCCTGCACGCCAACGCCGCGCAGAAGGTCAAATCCTCCTACGAGCACATCGACCCCGCCCTCGTCGGCAACCGCACCCGCGTGCTCGTCTCCGACATGGCCGGCCGCAGCTCGGTCGCGATGAAGGCCAAGGAGCTCGGCTTCGAGCTCGACGAAAAGGCGCCCGAGATGAAGTCGCTCATCGAGCAGCTCAAGGACCTCGAATTCCGCGGCTACGAGTTCGAGGCGGCCGACGCCTCCCTCGCCCTCCTCATCGCCCGCACGCTGGGCAAGGTGAAGGGTTTCTTCGAGGTCGAGAGCTACCGTGTGATCGTCGAGCGCGGGCCGAACGGCCGCCTCGTCGCCGAGGCCACCGTGAAGCTCACGGTCAACGGCGAACCCCGTCACACCGTCGCCGAGTGCAGCGGCCCCGTCGGCGCGCTCGACAAGGCCCTCCGCCTCGCCCTCGAACCCGCGTATCCGCAGATCCGCGACATGGAGCTGCGCGACTACAAGGTCCGCATCCTCGACGGCCGCAACGGCGCCAACGCCCGCACCCGCGTGCTCATCGAGAGCGGCGCCGGCAACCGCGTCTGGGGAACGGTCGGCGTGAGCGACAACATCATCGACGCCTCTTGGGAGGCGCTCTTGGATTCTGTTAACCACCATCTCGCGGGTTGATTTCTTGCGGGGCGGCCCGTGGGGTGCATTGCTCCCCGTTTCCGCCCCATGAAACGCCTGCTTTGGATCGTCGCCGCCCTCGGGCTGCTCACGCTTTGTATCGCCTGGGTCGTCCGCGCCCGGACGGCCTCCGACGCCAAGCCGGTCGCCTACACCTACGCCAAGCCCGCCCGTCGCGAGCTGAAGCAGACCGTGGTGGTCAACGGCACCATCACGCCGGTGCTGTCCACCGAGATCCGCTCCGAGGTGAGCGGTCGCATCGCCCGCGTCCTCGTGCAGGCCGGCGACGAGGTCGCCGCGTCCCAGCCGCTCGTCGAGCTCGACCAAAGCAGCCTCCAGGTGCAGCTCGACGAGGCCCGCCTCGGCGTCACCGGGGCCCGGCTCCGCGCCGAGCGCGCCGAGCTGGAATACAAACGCCTGCAATCCCTCGCCGAGCGCGCGCTCGTCACCGAGAAGGAGCGCAAGGAGGCCGAGATCGCCTTCCGTCTCGCCCAGAACGACACCTCCTCCCAGGAGGCTCGCGTCCGCCTGCTGGAGACCTCCCTTTCCAAGAGCGTCATCACCGCCCCCTACGCCGGCCGCGTGCTGAGTCTCGCCGCCCGGCCGGGCATGATCGTCACCGGCGCCGATTCCGGCCGCGAGGGCGCCACCCTGCTCGAGCTCGCCGACCTCTCGCGCCTGCGCGTGGAGGCCGCGATCAACGAGATCGACGTCGCCGTGCTCGAGCTCGGCATGCCGGTCGAGATCACCTTCGAGTCGGTCCCCGAGGCGAAGGCCGCGGGCAAAATCACCTTCATCGCCCCCGCCGCCGGCAAATCCGCGGGCGGATCCGCCTCCGCCGCCTCGGGCGCGGGCGGAGGCGGCGGCTCCACATCGCGCGACTTCCCCTTGCAGATCGAGATCGAGCAATCGCATCCCCGCGTGCGCCCCGGCATGACCGCGCGCGTGCACATCGTCACCGCCACGGTGAAGGACGCGTTCTCCGTCGAGCACGATGTGGTGTTCAACGACAACGAGACCGGCGACTGGTTCGTCTTCGTGCGCGGCGCGGGCGACAAGACGGCCCCGGAAAAGACCAAGGTCGAGATCGGCGTGCGCGACAGCCAGTATGTCGAGATCAAGTCCGGCCTCGCCGAGACCGCCGAGGTCTCCAAGCAGCGTCCCCCGGGCGTGAAGTTCGGCCAGGACAAGTGAGGAACCACGAAAGGCACGAAATACACGAAACTCCAACCCGGCTCGTCCGCTCCCTCGTCCCCCCTTTTCGTGCCTTTCGTGTATTTCGTGGTTAACAAATGACCGCTTCCCCCGAAGTTCTCAGTCTCGACCGCGTCGGCAAACGCTACCCGATGGGCGATACCGTGGTCGACGCGCTCGTCGACGCCTCCTTCACGCTCCGCGAGGGCGAGGCCGTCGCCATCCTCGGGCCCTCCGGCTCGGGCAAGTCGACGCTCATGCACCTGCTCGGCTTTCTCGATTCGCCCAGCTCGGGCGAGATCCTCTTCGAGGGCCGGCCCGTCGCCGCGATCAACGAGCGCCAGCGCGCGCGGATCCGTGCGGAGAAGATCGGCTTCGTGTTCCAGGCCTTCAACCTCCTTCCGCGGCTCACCGTGCGCGCGAACGTGGCGCTGCCGCTTTCCTACCACGGCTCTCCTCCGGCGGACGCCGAGGCGCGCGTCGACCGCGCCCTCGCGCTGGTCGACATGACCCACCGCGCCCACCACCGTCCCGGCGAGCTCTCCGGCGGCCAGCGTCAGCGCGTGGCCATCGCCCGCGCCTTGGTCAACGAGCCGCGCATCCTCCTCGCCGACGAGCCGACCGGCAATCTCGACACCAAGACCGCCGCCGCGATCCTCGACCTGTTCAAGGAGCTCAACCGTCTCGGCCGCACGATCATCGTGGTGACGCACTCGCCCGAGATCGCCTCGCACTTCCGCCGGCAGCTCCACGTGCTCGACGGCCGCGTGAAGGAAGGAGGCGTCTCATGAAGCGTCTGCTTTCCGGCGTCATCAACGGCCTAGGCGAGATCTGGGGGCACAAGCTTCGTTCTCTGCTCACGATCTGCTGCGTCATGCTCGGCGTCGCCTCGATGGTGCTCACCACCGGGTTCATGGAGGGCTTTTTCAAGAGTTGGGAGGTCTCGCTCCAGGAGCAGGGCGGTCTGGAGAAGATCACCGGCTCCCCGCGCTCGCCCAGCGAGCGGCAGGCGCCGCTGGCCCTGGTGTCGCGTGGTTTCACCCTGTCCGACGCCCGTGCCCTGCGCGCGATGGTGCCCGGCCTCACCGTGATCTCGCCCGAGATCGAGTCCATGCGCACGCGCCTCACCCGGGCCGGACGATCCTACGAGGGACGGCGCGGCGGTCGGGTGCAGGGCGTGACCAACGCCGTCTTCGACATCAACCGCTACGAACTCGCGTCGGGGCGCCTCTTTTCCGACCTCGATTTTCACGACCACGCCAACGTCATCATCATCGGCAACTCCGTGAAGAAGGAGTTGTTCAAGCCCGGCGAGGATCCGATCGGCGGCTTCGTCGACTTCAACGGTCAGCCTTTTCGCGTCATCGGCGTGCTCAAGAACTACGAGCGCTTCTGGGGCGAGTTCAACACGCTCTACTGGAAGAACGACATCGCGTTCATCCCGATCACGACCATGGCGGCCAAGGTGCAGCGCTCGGATCGCCTTTCGTCGCTGAACTTCAAGGCTCCCGACGTCACCCGTCTTCGCGACACCCTCGACTCCGCCGCCAACGTGCTCGCCCAGGGGCACCGCGGCATCGTGGACTTCGAGGTGAAGACCAATGAGGAGCAGCTCGCCAGCTTCGCCAGCACGAAGGCCAGCTTCGTCGTCGGCGGCAGCGCGATCGCCGGCGTGTCGCTGCTCGTGAGCGGCATCGGCATCATGAACCTGATGCTGGCGTCGATCAACGAGCGCGTGCGCGAGATCGGCATCCGCAAGGCGGTCGGGGCCACGCCGCTCAATATCTTCAGCCAGTTCGTCGCCGAGGCCGTCACGCTGAGCCTGGTCGGCGGCATGGCCGGGGTCGGGGTGGCGGTCGGTCTCATCAAGATCCTCGGCGCGGTGCTTCCGCCCGGCAACGGGCCCTTGCTCGCGCCCTCCGCCTTCGTCGTGGGTTTCGCGTTCAGCGTCACCGCCGGCGTCATGGCGGGCATCTATCCCGCGATCCAGGCGGCCAAGCTCGATCCCATCGACGCGCTGCGCTACGAGTAGCCTCCGCGGGCGCTTGCGAACCCGGGCGCGCGATGCAGGTTCCTTTTCTCGCTCACGGGCCGTTCGGAAACCCGCCCGCTTCGTCCGTCGTCTCAACCGCTTTCCCTTCCATGCGCACCTCCCTCCTGCTCGCCACGCTCGTCCTCGCCTCCTTCACCGTCCCCGTCCGCGCCCAGCCCGCGCCGGGTCCCGCGCCGGCCGCCTCGGCCAAGGAGGAGACGGAGCTCGACCAGAAGATGGAGGACATGAACGGCGCCTTCCGAAAGCTCCGCCGCCAGATCGCCGACGCCTCGGCCAACGCGTCTTCGCTCGAGCTGGTCGCCAAGCTTCGCAAGGCCTCCGAGGAATCCGTCGCCCTTGTCCCGGCCAAGGCCGCGAAGGTGCCCGAGGCGGATCGCGAAAAGTTCGTCGCCGCCTACCAGGCGAAGATGAAGGAGTTCATCGCCGAGGTGGACAAACTGAAGGCCGCGCTCGAGGCGGGCAAAAACGACGAGGCCGCCACGATCCTCGCCAAGCTCGGCAATCTCCAGAAGTCCGGGCACCGCGAGTTTCGCGTGCAAAAGAAAGACTGAGGCCGGGTGATCGGGCGCGGCATGGCCGAAGTCGGATGCCGCCCTGCCCGCGTGCGCGTGTCCCGCGGCGAGGCTCCACGTCCCGGGCGTTTTTTCGACCGTGGACGGCGGGCCCTCTCTTGATGGGCGGCCAATGGCCTCAGGCGATGGCCAAACAGTGCTAGTGTCCCGTCATTGAAGTTCCTTTTTGAATACATTGGCCGCCAAAAAGCGCAGAAGTCGAAAAACCAGGCCATGGATACCGGGTCGCAGCGTCTTCTTTGCGTCTTTTGTGTTTTTTGCGGCGATCCTCCGACCGTATTTATTGAGCTTACTTCGATTACAGGAAACTAGGGGTATGATTGAAAAGCGCTAGGGCTTTGCCGGGCGGCTCGCGTCCCGGGGCGTCGCCGCCCCCCAGCGCCGGATATCGGGCAGGCAGGCGTAGAGCACGCGGTGGTAGAGCCGCCGCGGCAGCCAGCGCCGCAGATAATCGAAAAGGAGCGCGTCCGGCGTGGCGCGCACGCGCAGCCGGGGATCCTTTGCGCGAATCGTTCGGATGATGACTGATGCGACGTGTTCCGGGGTCGCCCAGGTGCCACGCATGAGGCGTCCGATCATGCCCGCCATCGCCGCGTAGTGCGCGTGATACGGGTCGTCGTCGTCGCCCACCGCGCGGGCGCTGCGCCGGGTGTGGATCGTGTGGGTGAACGAATCGGAGTTGATGAAGCCGGGTTCCACGAGCGACACGCCGATCCCCCACGGCCTCACTTCATACCAAAGCGATTCGCAGGCGCCCTCGATGGCGAATTTCGACGCGCTGTAGGCGGCCATCGTGGGCATCGCCATCATGCCGCCCACGCTGGACACGGTGATGATCCGGCCGCGGCGCCGTTCGCGCATGCCGGGCAGCACGCGCCGGATGAGCTCGAGCGGCCCGAGGAAATTCACCGCGAGGATCTGGCGCATGTCGGAATCGGCGATGTGCTCGGCGACGGCGCGCGTCGCGATGCCGGCGTTGTTGACGAGAATCTCCACGCCGCCCCACTCGGCCTCTACCGCGGCGAGCGCGGCGGCGCGGCTTGCCGGATCGGCCACGTCGAGCGGCAGGATGCGGATCCTCGGCCCGTCCCGGACGCCGGCCGCGGCGAAGCGGGGCAGGGATCCGCTTCGCGCGGTGAGGACGAGCCGGTGGTCCGTTTCCGCGATGAGCCGGCGGGCGAGCGCGAGGCCGAGCCCTGTGCTCGCGCCGGTGACGAGCAGAACGGCGTCGTCGGGAATCGAGGCCCCGAGGGCTTTCATGGCCGTCAGCTTGCTCGCTTTTTCCAGCCTCGCAAGAGAGGCCCGTGTGGCGGACGCCGTCTTCGGGCGCTCAAAACGGGGTTAACGATTGCCGTTTTTCCCGGGGGAAATTTTGTGACGCCGTTCCCCGTCGATTTTGTCCGCCGAGCCTTCGTCGATGTCCGCGTTTTCCCCCTCGTCCCCCGCCATCCCGGGGGCTTCGTCGCAAGGCGGAGCCGACCTGGACCGTTTCTTTGTGTTGTCGCTCGACCTGCTCTGTATCGCGGGGCTGGACGGTTTTTTCAAGAGGGTGAATCCCTCCTGGACCCGCGTGCTGGGCTGGTCGGAGACGGAGCTGCTGTCCCGGCCGGTGGCGGAGTTCATGCATCCGGATGATCGCGAGCGCACGCTGCAGGCGCGCCTGCGGCTGGCCGAGGGCGTGCCGGTGATGGGCTTGGAAAACCGCTATCGGTGCAAGGACGGCTCCTACCGGTGGCTGTCCTGGCAATCCTCCCTCTACAGCGAGGCCGGCCTCGTGATCGCGGCCGCGCGAGACATCACGGAGCGCCGCCAGTCGGACGAGGAGCGGCTCGTGTTGGGCAAGCTCGAGTCGACCGGCATCCTCGCCGGGGGCGTCGCCCATGATTTCAACAACCTGCTCGCGAATCTCCTGCTCAATCTGGAGCTGCTGCGACTGGTCGGCCCGGTGAACGAGGCGCAGGCCGCGCACGTGCGCCAGGCGCTGGAGACGGTGCGCACGGCCCAGGGGCTGACCCGCCAGCTGGTGACCTTCGCGCACGGTGTGCGCGCTCCGAGGCGGGTGGCGGATTTGAAGCCCTTGCTGCGCGACACCCTGGCCGCGACCCTGGCCGGCTCCGCGGTGCGTGGTGAATGCGACATCGATCCCGATCTCTGGCCCGCGGAGATCGAGGAGGCGCAGATCCGGCAGGTGTTGGCCAACGTCGTTCTCAACGCCCGCGAAGCGATGCCGGGCGGCGGCGTGATCAACGTGAGCGCGCGCAACGTCGTGCTCGACGCGGAGCAGGCGGGGGAGGGGGCGGCCGGCGAGCAGGTGTGCTTCGCGGTGACCGACCGGGGGCCGGGCATCCCGCCGGAGTCGCGCGGCAAGGTCTTCGATCCGTATTTCTCGACCAAGCCGCGCGGTTTTCAGAAGGGCATGGGGCTCGGGCTCACCATCTGCCACGCGATCCTTCGCCAGCATGGCGGGCAGATCCTGGTCGATTCGAGGCCGGGCGGCGGCACCTCGGTGTTCTGCTACCTTCCGGCGGCGCGCGACGCGGAGCCCGCGCCGGTCGCGCCCGCAAACGGGTCCGCCCCGGCCCGCACCGGCCCCAGGGTGTTGGTGATGGACGACGAGCCGTGGTTGCTCGACGTGATGGACCAGGCGCTCGCGCAGATGGGATATTCGCCGGAGCTGACCCAGGACGGAGCCGAGGCGGTCGAGCGGGCCCGGGCGGCGCGCCGGGAGGGGCGGCCCTTCGCCGTGGCGCTGCTCGACCTTTCTGTGCGAGACGGGATGGGCGGCCTTGCCGCGCTCGGCGCCCTTCGCGACGCGGATCCTGATTTGCCCGCGGTGCTGATGAGCGGCGACGACGGCGGGTCCGCGTTTTTAAACCACGTCAAACTCGGTTTCCAGGCGACGCTTTCGAAGCCCTTCACGGTCGACACCCTGCGCGCCACGCTCGGCGCCGTCCTGGATCGCGGCTGAGCCGGCGGCGGTCGCGTCGTTTTCGCGGCGCCTAGCGGCGCAGCTCGGCCACGATCTCGGGGTGCGCCTCGAGGTGTTGGGTGAGGCGCTCCAACGCGGCGAGCGTTTCGCCGCTGATGTGGTGCTCCATGCCCTCGACATCCCGGAAAATCACGTCCTCCGGCAGGGCGAAAAAACGGAGCAGCTGGGTGAGGAGCTCGTGACGATGGGCGATGCGCGCGGCCACGGCCTCGCCGGCGTCCGTCAGGACCATGCCGCGGTATTTCTCGTATTTCACGAGCCCGTCCGCGTCCAGGCGCTGGACCATGGTGGTGACGCTCGCCTGGGAAATCTTCAGCTCGGCCGCGATGTCGACCACGCGCGCGTAGCCCTTGGTCTTGATCAGCGCGGCGATGCGCTCGAGGTAATCCTCGGCGGCGGCGCTGGGCCGGGTTTTGGCGATCGTGGCCGCGGAGTGGGGAACGGGCTCGTTCACTGAGGCGGAGGGAAAGGCGCGCGGGGACGCTTGGAAACGAAAAAGCCGCGATCCGTGGACCGCGGCGGGAGGGCGAAGCGCGACGGCTTAGTGTTTGGAGCGCTCGGCCTTGAGCGTCTTCTCGCCGGCGGCGACCACGCGGAACATCTGGATCGCCATCCAGAACACGCCGGTCACGCAAATCGCGGTGAGGGCGCCGAAGAAGGTGACGAACTTCGGGTCGGTGCTGGGGACGTGGGATTTAACCCAGCCGAACATGAAGTAGAAGAAAGTCGCCACGAGCACGAGATCGACGGCGATCGTCACGGGCGTGACGTGTTTTTGCTCCGAGGGAGCGATGACGTTGTCGTGGGCGTTCTGGGAAGAGGACATGACTTCAGTAGAACGAAAAATGCCCCGGTCCACTTGTCGAATGCCTTTTTCAGCGTGGTTTTTCTCCTCGGCGAAACGCGTTCGAACCGATTTCATGCAGATTCTTTCAGACCAAAAAGCGATGAGCGAAGCTTCCTCCGATTCCGTCCAACGCAGCCGCGAGTTTGTGGACCGCCTCAAGCGGAGCCGCATCTTCAAGGACTACGAGCAAGCCTTTCGCGACACGACGGGCCTGCCGATCAATCTGCGCCCGCTGGAAGCCTTCGACCTTCCCCATCACGGCGACCCGAACGAGAACCCGTTCTGCTCGCTCATGGCCAAGACCAACCAGACCTGCGCCGCCTGCCTGCAATTGCAGCGCAAGGTCGAGGAGGAGGCGCGGATGGAGCCCAAGACGCTCAAGTGTTTCGCCGGCCTCTGCGACTCCTCCGTGCCGGTGCGCGTGGGCGAGGATCTCGTCGCCTTCCTCCAGACCGGCCAGGTCTTCCTCGAGAAACCCGACAAGAAACGCTTCACCGGCGTGGCCCGCCAGATTTTGTCCTTCGGCACCGAGGTCGACATGAAGCGCCTCGAGGAGTGCTGGTTCCAGGGCCGGGTCCTTGATCGCCGCCAATACGAGTCGATCCTGCGCCTGCTCTCGATCTTCGCGCAGCATTTGTCCTCCATCGGCGAGGAGCTCGCGATCCAGTCCGAGCACGGCGAGGCGCCGCCCATCGCCCGCGCCCGCGCCCTGATCGCCAGCCGCCACGGCGAGGATCTCTCCCTCGACGAGGTCGCGAAGGCGGTCAACATGAGCGCCTTCTACTTCTGCAAGACCTTCAAGAAGGCCACGGGCATGACCTTCACCAACTACCTGGCGCGCGTGCGCGTGGAGAAGGTGAAGAACCTCCTCATCAACCCGCACAAGCGCGTGAGCGAGGCCGCCTTCGAGGCGGGCTTCCAGTCGCTCTCGCAGTTCAACCGCGTGTTTCGCCGGATCGCCGGGCAGTCGCCGAAGGCTTTTCGCGAGGGCTTGAACAAGCGACTGCAACCGCTGCGTTGAGCGCGGCCTCGGCCCCGCGGCAGGCGCGTTCCGCCGATGGTGCCGAAGCCTGGGCGCGGTTTTGAGCGTTCGCCGCGCGTTCCTTGTCCTGCGCCTCGAGCGCGGTGCGACGCTGGCAAAGGCTGCAAAAAAGCGATATCTCGTCGGTGGCCACGCGCTTCCACGCCTGGCTCAGGCAACGGCAGAGCTGTTCGCGCTCATGCGGGGCGAGGTGGGGCAGGGCGTCGGCCTGGCCCCAGAGCACGTCAAACGTCGCGCACTCGCCGGTGAGGTAGAAGGCGACGAGCGGATTGAGGCCGCAGCGGCAGGAAACCGGTTCCGAAGTCGCGCTCGCGGCCGTCGCGGCGGCTGCGTCCCCGGCGGGTTGCACCGCTTCCTGGCGCACGCGGGCGAGCGCCGGAGCCATCAGGGGGCCAAGCAGATCGGGGTGCGCGAGCGCGCTGGAGGGGGGCAGGGCGCGCAGCCGTTCGCGCCACCGGGTGAGGACGCGGGCGGCATGACGGTCGAGCAGGGGTCGCGGATCGCCGGGATTCATGTGGCGCAACGGTAGCCGACAGCCGCTTGCGCCGCGCGCCCTTCCTTGGCCGAGGCTGCGCGCCCTTTGCCCGCATTTTTCGTCTTTGCCAAGAAACGCGCGGGTGCCGCCAAGCGCCGCGCAGAGCATGGAGGCCGCTTCCGCTAAGGTGCGGGGTAATTATTCACGCATTCCTCCCGCCGCTCCCATGGACGTCATTCCCCTCACGCTCGCCCTCAGCCTCGTGCTTTCCCTCACGTTCATCGCGCTTTTTGTCCGCGAGTTTTCCCGCCCCCGACGCGCCGGCGCCGATCGCGATTCCCTGATCCCCTTCGAGCCCGAGCAAGCGATCGCGGCGTCCGCCCTGCCTGCGCGCGGCCCCGAGCGCCACGACCATGGGCATTCCCATGTCGACGACGACACCTGCGCGAGCAAGCGCGGCGACGGCAAGTGCTGCTCCTCCTGCCAGCGCCGCAAGGACCGCGCCGCCGCCAAGGCCGCCGCGCGCGTCGCCGCCCACTGAGATTTTTCAACCCCAGCCCGACCACTCCATGTCCGCCCGCACCGTCACCATCCAATACAACGACAAAGTCGTTCGGCAGTTCCTGCTCGCCTCCGTCCTCTGGGGCGCGGTCGGCATGCTCGCCGGCGTCTTCATCGCCTCCCAGCTCAACGCCTGGCGCGCCAACTTCGACCTGCCCTGGCTCACCTTCGGGCGGCTCCGTCCGCTGCACACCAACGCCGTCATCTTCGCCTTCGTCGGCAACATGATGTTCGCCGGCGTCTACTACTCGACGCAGCGCCTCGTGAAGGCCCGCCTCGCGAGCGACTTCCTCTCCCAGCTCCACTTCTGGGGCTGGCAGGCGATCATCGTCGCCGCGGCCATCACGCTCCCGCTGGGCTTCACCCGCGGCAAGGAATACGCCGAGCTCATCTGGCCCATCAACATCGCCGTCGCCGGCATCTGGGTGGTCTTCGCGGTCAACTTCTTCTGGACCCTCGCGAAGCGCCATGAGCGCGCCCTCTACGTCGCGATCTGGTTCTACATCGCGACCATCATCACCGTGGCGATGCTCTACATCGTCAACCACCTGAGCATCCCGACCTCGCTCACGCACTCCTATCCGATCTTCGCCGGCGTGCAGGACGGCCTCGTCCAATGGTGGTATGGGCACAACGCCGTGGCGTTCTTCCTGACCACGCCGATCCTCGGCATCATGTATTACTTCGTGCCGAAGGCGGCCGAACGTCCGGTCTACAGCTATCGCCTTTCGGTCATCCATTTCTGGTCCCTGGTCTTCGTCTACATCTGGGCCGGCCCCCACCACCTGCTGAACACCGCGCTGCCCAACTGGCTCCAGGTCCTCGGCATGACCTTCTCGCTCATGCTCTGGGCTCCGTCCTGGGGCGGCATGCTCAACGGTCTCCTCACCCTCCGCGGCGCCTGGCACAAGCTGCGCACCGACCCCGTCCTGAAGTTCTTCGCCGCCGCCGTCACCTTCTACGGCATGGCCACCTTCGAGGGGCCCCTCCTCTCCATCAAGTCGGTCAACGCCCTCGGCCACTACACCGACTGGATCATCGGCCACGTGCACGCCGGCGCCCTCGGCTGGAACGGCTTCATGGCCGCCGGCATGATCTACTGGCTGCTCCCGCGCCTCTGGAACAAGCCCCTGCACTCCGTCTCCCTCGCCAACGTCCACTTCTGGCTCGGGACCGTCGGCATCCTCCTCTACGTCGCCGCGATGTGGACCTCGGGCATCACCCAGGGCCTCATGCTCAACGCCACCACCGAGGGCGGCTCCGTCCTGGCGTATCCGAACTTCCTGGACACGCTCAACACCATCCGCCCGATGATGTTCTTCCGCATCATCGGCGGCGGCCTCTACCTCGTCGGCTGGTTTCTGCTGATCTACAACGTCGTCAAGACGCTCTCCGGCGCCAAGACCGTGGACGGCACCGCCCAGGTCCTCGTCGACGACGCCCCGGTCGCCCGCGTCGGCGCGGTCGGCACCTTCGTCAACCCGCCCGTCGTCTTCTCCGTCCTCGGCACCGTCTTCGCCTGCGCCTGGATGTTCGGCGGCGACGTCCTCCGCCTCGTCGGCCTCTTCGGCACCATCGCCAGCATCATCCTCGCCTGGCTCCACTTCGAGGCCAAGGCCAAGGGCTGGGCCGACTGGTATGAGCGCCTGCTGCTCAACGCCGCCCCCTTCACCGTGCTGACCTTCCTCGCCGTCGTCGCCGGCGGCATGATCCAGATCATCCCGACCGTCCTCGTCCAGCGCGCCCAGAACGTCGAGGATCGTATCCAGGTCCCCTATACGCCGCTCGAGCTCGCCGGCCGCGACATCTACGTCCGCGAGGGCTGCTACAACTGCCACTCGCAGATGATCCGCACGCTCGTGCCCGACGTGCTCCGCTACGGCGACTACTCCCGCCTCGGCGAGTCGATCTACGACCATCCCTACCAGTGGGGTAGCCGCCGCATCGGCCCGGATCTCGCCCGCGTCGGCGGCAAGTATCCCGACTCCTGGCACTACCAGCACATGATGGACCCCCGCTCCATCTCCGCGGGCTCCAACATGCCCAACTACCCCTGGCTCTTCAATGCCAAGACCGACGTCGCCGCCCTCCCGTCCAAGCTCTCCGTCATGCGCACGCTCGGCGTGCCGTATCCGGAGCAGACGCCCGCGGAGATCGCCGCCGCCGTCGATGCCCAGGGCAAGGAGATCGCCGCCCGCCTCAAGGAGGCCGGCCTCCTCACCGCGCCCGACCGCGAGATCGTGGCCCTCATCTCCTACCTCCAGAAGCTCGGCAAGAGCCAGCCGGTCGCCAAGGCCGTCGCCTCGGCCAAGTAAGACCCGGCCCCCGTCGCCCAACCTCCTCACCCTCTCGCCATGTTCCGCCGCATCATCCTCGAGAACTGGATGGCCGTGTTCACCCTCACGGCCTTCTTCACCGCGCTCTCCATCTACCTGAGCATCGCCTGGCGCGCCCTGCGCATGAAGCCCGTCCAGAGCGAGCGTTTCGCCCGGCTCCCGCTGGAGGACTGATCCGGCCCTCCGCTCCCAACTCCACGCTCCCCGCCCACAATGTCCTCCCACGCTCCCCAGCCCCCGCGGCAACCCGGCGAAGATCCCATCCGCCCGCACGTCTTCGACGGCATCCAGGAATACGACAAACGCCTGCCGAACTGGTGGCTCTTCACCCTCTACGCCACCATCGCCTTCGCGATCGTGTATTGGATGATGACCCAGCACTTCAACAAATCCGACGACGGCAAACGCGTCGCCCAGACCGTGCAGGAACTCCGCGCCGCCAAGCTCGCCTCGGCCGGCACCTTCGACGACGCCGGTCTCTGGGCCATGAGCCGCACGGATGCCGTCGTCGCCGCCGGCCAGGCCACCTACCAGACCACCTGCCTGTCCTGCCACGGCGACAAGCTCCAGGGCGGCATCGGCGCGAATCTCGCCGACGAGACCTGGATACACGGCGGCAAGCCCACCGAGGTCATGAAAACCGTCACCGAGGGCGTTCTCGTCAAGGGCATGCCTTCCTGGGGCCCCGTCCTCGGTCCGAAGAAGACCGCCGAGGTCGTCGCCTTCATCCTTAGCAAACACGCGGCGCCTTGAGCCGCGGGGGGCGTGGTTCCTCCGCCACGCCCTTTTCCCTTTTTCCCGGGCGCGACAAGCGCGCCTCATTCCTCCGATGTCCGTCGTCACGCCTCCGCCCGTCCGCCCCAACCGCGACTCCGTCACCACGATCCGTGATGACGGATCGCGCTTTTTCCTGCACCCCGCCGACGTTCGCGGGTTTTGGACCCGCGCCCGGCGCGGCTCGGCGGCCGTCCTGATCGCGGTCTACCTGCTGCTGCCCTGGATCCCCATCGGCGGCCACCCGGCCGTGTTTCTCGACATCGCCGGGCGCCGCTTCCACCTCTTCGGCTTCACCCTGGCTTTCCAGGACGCGTGGCTGCTCTTTTTCGGCATCACCGGACTGGGCTTTGGCCTGTTCCTGATCACCGCCCTGCTCGGGCGCGTCTGGTGCGGCTGGGCCTGCCCGCAGACCGTGTTTCTCGATCACGTTTACCGACGGGTCGAGCGCTGGCTCGAGGGCGACGCCGTCGCGCGCCGCAAGCTCGACGCCGCCCCCTGGACCGCGACCAAGATCGCGCGTCGCGCCGTCAAGCAGGTCGTTTTTTTCCTGCTCTCCGCCGTCATCACCCACTTGTTCCTGGCCTACTTCGTCTCGCTGCCGGAGCTCTGGGTCATGATGCGCCACGCGCCCGGCGAGCACTGGAGCGCCTTCCTCTTCGTGGCCATCGCGACCGGCATCCTCTATTTCAACTTCGCCTGGTTCAGGGAGCAGCTCTGCCTCGTCATCTGCCCCTACGGCCGCCTGCAGTCAGTGCTGATCGACGACCACTCGATGGTCGTCGGCTACGACGCCAAACGCGGCGAACCCCGCGGCAAGGTCGGCACGCCCGATGCCGGCGCCTGCATCGATTGCAACCGCTGTGTGCAGGTCTGCCCGACCGGTATCGACATCCGCCAGGGCCTCCAGATCGAGTGCATCGCCTGCACCGCCTGCATCGACGCCTGCGACGAGGTGATGACCAAGGTGAAGCGCCCGACCGGCCTCATCCGCTACGATTCCACCGCCGGTTTCGCCGGTGGCCGCACCCGCTGGCTTCGTCCGCGCCTCTGGCTCTACTTCGTGCTCCTCGCCGCCGGCGCCATCGCCGCCACCTGGGCCATCTCCACCGTGCGCCCCGCCGCGCTCGGCGTCATCCGTCTTGGCGGCGCGCCTTACTTCGTGGACAAGGAAATCGTGCGCAACCAGTTCCTCGTCCGCCTCGTGAACAAGCGCGACGAACCCGTGTCCTTCCGCGTCGTCGCCGAGGGGGAGGGCCTGAAGCAGGTGGGCTTCGAGGAGAGCGTGACCCTCGCGCCGCTGGCCGAGGAGGTGCGTCCCCTCATCGTCAGCGTGCCGCGGACCGCCTACGCCGGTCCCTTCCACTTCACCGTGGTCGCGCGCCCCGACGCCGGCGGCTACGAACTGCGCCGCAAGGCCGACTTCACCGGCCCCGACGCCGAGCTTTTGCGGGAGGAGTCCAAATGAAGACCTCGGCCTGGCTCTGGGCCGGCGTGTCCGCGGTGTTTCTGCTCCTCGCCTGCGCCTGGACCGCGATGTTTTTCTTCGCCGGCCGCGCGGAGGTGAAATCCGTGCCGCTGGCCACGGCGCCCGCCCCGGCGGAAGGGGCCCGCTGATGGAGCTGGCCTCGGTCAACACGCCCGCGGCCGCCTTCGTGGCCGGTCTTGTGACCAGCCTGCACTGCGCCGGCATGTGCGGCCCTCTGGCCTGCCTGCTCGCGCCGGCGAAGGGCGAACGCGCGGACGCGTCGCTCGTCCACACCGCTTATCAGGGTTCCCGGCTCGCGGCCTACGGACTCCTCGGCGCGGCGGCGGGCGCGGCCGGGGCGGCGCCCGCCGCCTTCTTCGACGCCCCCGTCGTTCGGGCCCTGCCTTGGGTGATGGTGGTGTATTTCGTTTTCGTGGCCTTCCGGCTCGGGCATCGCCTGCCGCGTCTCGCCCTTCTGGGCCGGGTGCAGCTCGCGTTGCGCGGCTGGGTGCGCGGACGTCCCGCCACCCACGTGGCGGCGGCGATGGGCGCGGCGACCCCGTTGCTGCCCTGCGGTCCCCTTTACTTTTTGGTCGCGATGGCCGGTTTCGCCGGCTCGGCCGCTCGCGGGGCGGAGCTCCTGCTCGCTTTCGGTCTCGGCACGGTGCCGCTGCTCTGGCTCGCGCAGGCGAACATCGGTTGGCTGAGGAGCCGGCTTTCACCCTTGGCCTTGGGCCGGGCCCGGACCGCGCTCGCGCTCGCCGCCGCCATCGTGATTGTCTGGCGCCTGCGGGCGGACCTCGGGTTCGACGGCCCGTCTTGGGACCACCTCATCTGCCACTGAGAGAAAACGCGGGCTTCGGGTGGCCCTTTATACCCCACATGGGCGATAGGCCTGAATTTACGTGCAATTTTTCCGGCTTTGTGGCGTAAAAAACATGTCAGGAGGCCCCTCGCCCTGCCGTGACCCCTTCGTTTTCCCAATCGCCCTTCGGCATGGTCCGGAGCGATCTCTGCCTGGACAATATCGTCCAGGCGCTGCGCGCGCCTCCGTGCGCGCCCAAGATCATTCCCTTGCTGAAGCGGCATCTCACCGACCCAAACGCGCCTATTCCGCAGATCGTGGAGCTGATCCGCCTCGATCCCGGCGTGTCGGCGCGCGTGCTTCAGGCCGCGAACAGCGTCTTGTTCAAGCGGGGCGAACGTTGCCATTCGATCGAGCTCGCGGTGAACCGCATCGGCTTCGACCACATCTTCGACATTGTAGCCAGCGCCGTTGCCGAGCAGGTCGTCGTGCGTCCGCTGGAGGCTTACGCGCTCGAGGCGGACGAGTTCTGGCATCGCTCGGTGGCCTGCGGCATCGCGGCGGAGAAACTCGCCGAACAGCGGGACGAGGACGTGGATGTGGCCTACGCGCTGGGCTTGCTGCACGGCGTGGGGATGATGGCGATCGACCAGTGGGCGCAGCGAAACGCCCCTCGGCTGGGATTCCTCGGCCGCGGCTTTCCGCGCGACTACACCGAAAGCGAGCGGGCCTTGCTCGGATTCACCCAGGCGGAGGTGGGCGCGGCGGTCCTGCGCTCCTGGGAGTTTCCCCCCGAGATGGCCGAGCCGGTGCGTTGGCAATACGCGCCGACAGACGGCGGGACGCATCGCCGTCTCAACTGCCTGCTCTACGCGGCGCGCTGGGTGGCGGCCCGGGCCTGCGCGGCGCCGGGGGCCAAAATCCCCGATCCCGACGCCCGCCTGCTGGCTCCGATCCGTCTGCAACTCGCGGGGCTCGCCCAAGCCTGGGCCTCGGTGCGGGAGCACATGGAACAGGTGCAGCGTAGGATCGCGACGGGGGAGTCCGACGCGCAGGCGTCCGCCTGAGCCGCCGGGTTTCGTGGCGCGGCGCGCGAATATGCGGCGCTTGACCGATGGGACGCATTTTTTGGCGCAGGCTCGCGAGGCGGAAAAATGCGGGGGAAAAGCGTCCGTGCATTCCGTCGCCCCGTCGCCCGCCGTCACCGATTCCGCCTCCGCGGGGTCCGCCCGTCCGCGCCGCGCCTCGAAGCCGGGCTGCGCCCACTGCGGCGCCCCGACCGCGGAGGGCGAGGAGTTCTGCTGCGGCGGATGCGCCTTCGTCAGCCGCCTGATCCGCGACGAGGGCCTGGAGAATTTCTACGCGCTGAAGGACAAGGTCATCCCGCCCGCCGACGGTGTGCTCGAGACGGGGCGCGACTTCGCGTGGCTCGCCGAGGCGGCGTCCGCGGCCGAATCATCGGCCCAGGCCGGGGGCCGCGCGGCCGAGCTCGAGGTCGCCGCCCAGGGCATGTCCTGCGCGGCCTGCGGCTGGCTGATCGAGCGCCTTTACGCGCGCCGGCCCGGGGCGGGCGAGATCGAGGCCTCGGCCGAGACCGGGCGGCTCCTCCTGCGCTGGGCGCCGGACGCGGGCTTCGACGCGGCGGATTTCGCGCGCGAGCTCCAGCGTTTCGGCTATCTGGTCGGGCCGGCCGACGCCGCGGACGCGGCGGAGCCGGAGAGCCGCGGCCTGGCGAGGAAGGCCGGCCTCGCCGGCGCCTTCGCGATGAACGCGATGATGGCCGCCTTGCCCTACTACTTCGGCATGTCGGCGAAGTTTGAATACGCGCGGCTGTTCGAGGCCGCCGGGTTTCTCTTCGCCACGCTGAGCGTGCTCGCCTGCGGATCCTATTTTCTGAAACGCGCGGTCGAATCCCTGCGCGCCCGGATGCTGCACCTCGATCTGCCCATCGCCCTCGGCATCGTCGGCGCCTATCTGGGCTCCGCCTGGGGCTGGCTCACGGCCAACCCCGAGTGCCAATACTTCGACTTCGTGACCGGTTTCATCGCCCTCATGCTCACCGGCCGCTGGGCCCAGGTGGCGGCGGTCGAGCGCAACCGCCGCCGCCTCCTGCGCGAGCAGCCCGTCGCCGCCCGCGTGCGCGCGTTTCGCCCCGCCGGCGCGAATGTTCGTGATGCGAACATCGGGCCCGCCGCGGCGGACGCGACGCAAGGGTGGGTCGAGGCGGACGCGGAGTCGCTCATGGTCGGCGAGCGATTCGTCGTGGAGGCCGGCGCCCTCGTCCCGGTCGAGGCTCGTCTGGAGACCGCCGAGGCGGAGTTCTCCCTCGCCTGGATCACGGGCGAGGCGGATCCGCGCGTCTTCCGCGCCGGGCAGCGCGTGCCCGCGGGCGCGACCCTGGCCGGCGGAGTGCGAGGGGTGGAGTTCACCGCCACGCAGGCGTGGTCGGGCTCGCTGCTCGCCGAGCTTTCCAAACCGGTCGAGCGCGCCACCGAGCGCGCGCGCCTGATCGAGCTCGTGGTGAAGTGGTATCTCGTGGCCATCCTCGGCGCCGCCTTCTTCTCCGGGCTGTGGTGGGCCTGGCGCACGGGCGACGCGGCGGAGACGGGCTCGGTGGTCATTTCCATCCTCGTCGTTTCCTGCCCCTGCGCGCTCGGCCTGGCCTTTCCGCTGACCGAGGAGATCGCGACGGTGCGCCTGCGGAAACGCGGCGTGTTCGTGCGCGCCGGAGATCTTTGGCAGCGTCTCAACCGGGTGGGCACGGTGGTCTTTGACAAGACCGGCACGCTGACCCGCGAGACCCCGGCGCTGCGCAATCCCGAGGCCTTGGACGCGCTCGACGTGGACGCCAAGGCCGCGCTCTTCGCGCTGACGCGCGAAAATCCGCATCCCGTGGGCCGGGCCCTCCACGAGGCGATTTTGCTCCGCGGCTGGACGGAGTTGCTCGGCGGCGAGGTGGTCGAGGAGATCGGCCGCGGCGTGCGCCTCGGCGAGTGGCGTCTGGAGCGCGCGGGCGAGGCCGGCGGCGACGCCGCCCTGCGCGAGGGCGCGCGCACGGTCGCGGTGTTCAATTTTTCCGAGGCGGCGCGGACGGACGCGCGCGAGGAATTGGCGGCGCTGAAGCGACGCGGCCTCGGTCTCGCCGTGTTGAGCGGCGACCGTGACGAGAAGGTCGCCACGCTGGCCTCGGAGCTCGGCGTCGCGGCGGAGTGGGCGCGCGGCGGGCTGACTCCGCACGAGAAGGCGGAATGGCTCGACGCGCACGCGGAGGGCGCGGCCCTGATGCTGGGCGACGGCGCGAACGACAGCCTGGCCTTCGACCGCGCGCTTTGCCGGGGAACGCCGGCCATTCACCGCGGTGTGCTCGGGACGAAAGCGGACTTTTATTATCTCGGTCGCGGCATCGGGGGCGTGCGGGCCTTGCTGGAGGTGAACGACGCGCGACGCAGCACGCAGGCGGCCTTGCTCGTCTTCATGATCGCTTACAACGCCGCGGCGGTGGGGCTGGCCGCCACCGGCCACATGAACCCGCTTTTCGCGGCGGTGCTGATGCCGCTGAGCTCGCTCGCGACCCTGGTCATCGTATGGATCGGGCTCAGGTCGACCCGCGGTGCGGCGACTTAATTCCGGGGCGGGGGAAGCGAGATCGATCGCGCCACGTTTGCGCCGCGGATACAGTCGACGAAGTCCACCCGCGCGGAGTCGGGCGCGACCGTGACGGCGAGGAATCCCGATCCGTCGAGGATGACGCCTTCCTTGTAGCCGTAGTCGGCCGCGCGATTGGCGCCGCCGCGCGGATGGCCGGGCTGCGGCACCTCCTGGTAGAGAACCCCGTCGCGCGTCTGCTCGGCGAAGAGGTGGTCGTGGCCGTGGAAAACCGCGCTCACGCCGTGGCGCGCGAGCAGATCGTGGATGGGCTCGGGCCATCCGGGGCGCATCTCGGCGAAGGTTTTGCCGCCGACTGGATCGCCACCGCCCCATTCGTAGAGACGCGAGGCCTCCACGCCGCCGCGCGCCTGCCGGTCGAGGCCGCCGACGAGGTGGTGGATGAACACGAATTTCCAGCGCGCGCCGCTGCCGGCGAGCGTTCGCTCCAGCCAGTCGTATTGGGCTTTGCCGAGCGTCATCTTCCAGTTGTCGTCGCCGCGACGAACGCGGGGCGTGGGCCAGAAGGGATCGAGCACGACGAAGAGGGCGTCGCCCCACTCCCACGCGTAGTAGTCCTGCAGCAGGCCGGCCTGGGCGTGCGGCGTGGCGTTGCCCGAGTAGAACGGTCCGGGTTCGGGGTTGGGGAAATACCGTTTGCGGGTCAGCGCGGACCACGCGGCGCGGCTTCCGGCGGTGCCGTCGTCGTGGCGTCCGCCTTCGCCGTCGTGGTTGCCGAGAACGAGAAACAAGGGGCAGGACGACGCGATGCGCCCGAAGTAGTAACGCTGCGCGAGATACTGCGGCAGGGCGTCGGCGGGCCGCGGGCGTTTTTCGGTCATGAAGGTGTCGCCGAGGTCGACGAGGAAGTCCGGTCGGCGCGCGGCGGCCGCTCCCAGCGTGCGGAGGTAAAGGGCGGGGTCGGTGTTCTCGTCGAGGTGCGAGTCGGCGGTGATCGCGAAGGTGAATGCCGAGCCGCGCGGCCGCGCGGTGTGGAAGCCGCCCTCCGCCGGCGGCGCGGGCGCGGAGCCGTCCGCGGGCCGGGCGAAGTCCACGCGGTAACGGTAGGCGGTGGCGGGGCGCAGCGCGTCGAGCAAGAGGACGGCGGGTTCGCCCGCCCGGGCGTCAAGGCGTCGCTCCCGTGGGTTGGATGCGTCGGCCTCGTTCCACACGCTGACGCGCACGTCGACGTCTCGATAGACGAGCAGACTGAGCGTGATCGAGACGTCGGTGGGACGCCCCAGCACGATATCGTGGGCATACGCGGGCACCTCGGTGCGGAAGACGACCGATCCGGTCTCGGGTTGGCGCGGGCCGCGCCGGGGTTCGCCTTCGACCGCGGACAAGACGGATGTGGCGGCGAAGATAAGCGCCAAGGACCGAAGACGCGGGTTCATGGGCTGGGGCGGGTGGAGGGGATGACGTAGCGCGTGGCGACCGAGCGGTTGGCGCGTTCCGGCGATTCGTCCGCTGGCAGGAAGGCGCGCACGTAGTCGACGACGACCTGTTCCGGAGACACCGAAACGCGCAGGTGGCCGGAGTTGGGCAGCACGTCGCCCGAGCGATAGGCCTCGCGGTTGAAGAACTGGTAACGATCGTCGGCGGGCAGGGGACAGGTTTGGTAGACCACGCCGTCGAGTTCCTGCCGGGCGTAGAGGTGGTCGTGGCCCTGGAAAAAGACGGTGACGCCGGAGCGGGCCATGAGCGCGTGGATGGGCTCGCGCCAGCCCGGGCGCTTTTCGGCGAAGCGATTCGCGCCCGATCGGTCTTCGCCGCCCCATTCGTAGAGGCGGGCGTTTTCCACTCCGCCGCGGCCGGTTCCGAGCACGTGGTGACAGAACACGAATTTCCAGCGCGCGGCGGAGCGGGTGAGGGTTTCCTGGAGCCAGCGGTATTGCTCGTCCCCGAGCGTGATCTGCCAGAGGTCGCGTTTGCCGCGTCCGTCGCCGCCGTCCTTGGCGCGGCTGCCGGCGCTGTTGTCCACGGTGACGGCGGAGTGCCAGTAGGGGTCGATGACGACAAACAAGGCGTCGCCCCAGGTCCACGCGTAGTAATCGCGGGGCAGGCCCAGCCCGGGGATGGGCGTGGTGTCGCCGGTGTAGAAACCGTCGGGCGCGGGCGGGGAGAAGAAGCGATTGCGCGCGGCGCCGGCGAGCAAGGCGGGGTTGCGCGGCGAGGCGGTGAGATTGGCGCGGGCGGCCTGCTCGTGGTTTCCGTTCACGGTGAAGATCGCGGCGTTTCGCGAAAGACGGGCGAGATAGGCGCGTTGGCGGGCGTAGACCGCGTCGACCGTGTCGGACGAGAGCGTGTCTCGCTCGATGAGGCGCTCGATGCTGAAGTCGTCGCCCATCATGACATGGAAATCGGGAGCGTCGGCGGCGATGTTTTCCACGGTGCGGGCGTAGAGCGCGGAGGAGAACATCTTGCCCGCGCGTTCGGGGTGCGAATCGCCCTGCACGCCGAAGACGAACGAGTCTCCCGGATCGCGCCGGGTCTGGACGCGGCCCTCGCCAAGCACCGCACCCTTTGGGTCGAGGATGCGGTAGGCGTGGGCGCGTCCCGGGGAGAGTTTTTCCAGCGCGATCTCGGAGGGCTCGCCGGCGCGCAGCACGCGGGCGGGGAGCTTTTCCCAGGCGCCGGGAGAACGTTCCAGCGCGACCGCGATCTCGCCGCCCGAGGGGCTGACGAGGTTGAGCGCGGCGGAGTCGCCGGAGGGGCGAGCCACCAAGGCCTGCACGCTTTCGGCGGCGGGGGCGGTGGCGGCCAAGAGGGAGAAAAGGAGAACGGCGAGGGGCCTCATGGGGAGTCAGCGCGCGGCGGTGAAGAGCGAGTCGGTTTCGCCGATCTTCGGATCCTTGATCGGCGTGGAGTAGAGGAAGGGCCCCTTGCGCGCCTGGGGGTCGTCGTGGCGCAAGGCGGCGAGCGTCGTCTTCTGCTTCTCGGTCAGCGAGCGGCCGACGCGGGCGAAGGCGTCGGCGTAGAGGTAGGAGAGCGCGCCATCGAGCCGGCCGTAGCGTCGCGAGGCGGCCTCGATTTTCGCGGCGTCGGCGGCTTCGCCCGCGAGCAGGCGACGAAGTTCGGTCGCGATCTCGCGGCGCACGGAGACGATCTCCTTCAGGTCGGCGCGCTGGAGGTCGATGATGTCGAGTATGCGCTTGCGCTGATCCTGGTCCAGCGCGGCGAGGAAGGCGGCGCCGCTGTCGCCGGTCAGCGTGGTGCTGATCGAGTAATCCTTTTTGCCCATCGCGGGGGCGGTCTTCATGCCGAAGCCGCCGAAATACATGCCGTGGCGCTCAGGACAGAAATACACGTCGGCGTCGAGGTTGCCCGCGACCCAGGAGAACATCTCGCTGGCGTAGGTCATGACCGCGACGTGGGTCTCGTGCTTCAGCGCCTGGCGGTCGAGGGTCTCGGGCGCCTCCGGCCAGCTGCCGAAATCCCCGAACTTCAGCTTGGCGAGCGCGGCGCGCTGGGTGTCGTCTAAGGACCGATACACCTCGGCCATGGTTTGGGCGCGTTCGAGCGCGAGTCGTCCGTCGAGGGCGTAGAGCTCCTCGGAGCGCGCCACGACGGCCTCGCGCGAGAGTCCGGCGGAGCCCGCGGGCAGGTCGCCGGCGAGGTTGCGGCGAAAGGCGGCGATCAGCGGCAGGCGCAGCTCGGCGAAGCGGCGGATGTCGGGTCCCTGTTTCTCGGCGAGGGAGATGAAGCGGGCGCGCTGGGCCTCGTTCATGATCGCGAGGGTGTTGAGCGCGATGCGAGTGAGGAAAGAGGTGTTGTGGCCATGCCGCGTGGCGTCGATGTCACGCATGTATTGGAAGCCGAAGTAGTCGGACACCTTGCCGGGCGGGAGAAAGGTATCGAAGGCGAAGTCGCCGGTGAGAAAGGCGAGTCCGTCGAAGGCGATGGTGTGAAGCTGGGCCTTGTCGGATATCGCCTGGTCGAGCGAGTAGCGCAGGCCGGTTTCGGCGGCGGGGCGGGCGGGGCGCGGCCTGGCTTCGTGGAGGGCGGGAGCTTCGGAGGCGGCCGAGAGGGCCGCGGGAAAGGCGAGGACGAGGGTGAGCGCGGGCAGTGGTTTCATCGGTGGGTGTGGGTTCGCGCGAAGACTAGCCGATCGGCCGTTAAGCCAGCGTGAAGCTGCGGGCCTCGCCGGCCGTGCGCCTTAATGTTGGCTTAATCCGCGTCTGCTAGGGTAGGGCTTGATCGCCCCATGAGACTGTTGCTGATCGAAGACGAAGCCGATCTCGCCGCCGGCATCCGCCGCGCCCTGCGGCAGGAGGGCCACGCGGTAGACGTCGCGCACGACGGCGAGGACGGGCTCTTCAAAGCCTTGGAAACGGATTACGACGCGGTGCTGCTCGACGTGATGCTGCCCGGGCGCGACGGCTGGCGGGTGCTGGCGGATCTGCGCGCGAAGAAGCGCACGCCGGTGCTCATGCTCACCGCCCGCGACACGACGATGGACCGGGTGCGCGGTCTCGATGCCGGCGCGGACGATTATTTGACCAAGCCTTTCGAGCTGGCCGAGCTGCTTGCGCGGGTGCGCGCGCTCCTCCGCCGCGCGGCGGCGCACCCCGGGCGCGTCGTCGAGCTGGGCGAGACGCGGATCGACCTCGTGGCGCGGAGGGTCACGCTCGGCGGCGAGCCGGCGACGCTGACCGGACGGGAATACGGCATCCTCGAATACCTCGCGCTCCATCGCGGCGAGCTGGTGAGCCGGGCGCGCCTGCACGAGCACGTGCTGGGCGACGAGGACGACTCGATGTCCAACCTGATCGACGTGCATGTGTCGGGCCTGCGGAAGAAGCTCGGGCACGATCTCATCAAAACCCGCCGCGGGCTGGGCTACGTGATCGAATGAAACCGTTTCGCTCTCTCCGCTGGCGCTTGCAGTTCTGGTATGGGGTCGTGCTCCTCGCGGTGCTGGCGGGCTTCGGCGTGACCGCCTACGAATATCAGCGCATCGAGCTCTGGCGCCACACCGACGAGGAGTTGGAGCGACGGGCCGGGGCCTGGGCGAGACGCTTGCAAAATCCCGGCGAGCCCGGGCGTGCGGACGCGCCCGAGCTCGAGATCGCGGACGAGTCGCCCGGCGGGAGCTGGTATGCGGTGCGCTGGCGGGACAAGGGCGGGCGGCGGGAGGCCTCCGCGGCGGCGCCCGCCTCGGTGCCGCGTCCGCAACGCTCGGAGATGAAGCCGTCGGGGCCGACGCTTCGGGCGCGAGGGGATTATCGCGAGGCGGTGCTGCATGCGGGGCCGGGCGATTACATAGTGACCGGTCGCGACATGGCCCGGGCTTCGGCCGAGCTGCATCGCTTCGGCTGCCTGTTGGCCGGCGCCGCGGCGGGCATCCTCGCGGCGGGGTTGGCGGTGGGAGGCGTGGTCACCGGGCGGGCCTTGCGGCCGCTCAAGCGCATCGCCGGGGCGGCGCGCGAGATCGCGGACGGCGAGTGGTCGCGTCGCGTGCCGACGGAAAACATGGACGCGGAGCCGCTCGCCCTCGCGGAGGTGTTGAACGACACCTTTGCGCGCCTGGAGGAGGCGCTGGCGCGTCAAAAACGGTTCACCGCCGACGCGGCCCACGAGCTGCGCACGCCGGTGGCGGTGGTGCTCCTGCAGGCGCAGGGCGCGCTGGCGGTGGACGGCGGCGACCCCGCGCATCGCGAGGCGCTGGAGGCCTGCGAACGGGCGGCGCGGCGGATGCGGGCGCTGACGGAGGCCTTGTTGCGGTTGGCGCGACTGGAGGCGGGATCGGCGGACGCGCCGCGGCGACGGGTGGATCTGGCGGACCGGGCGCGGGAGACGGCGCGTCTGCTTGCGCCGCTGGCGGAACGCGCGGGCGTGGCGTTGGCCCTCGAGCTGGCCGAGGCGCCGGTCTCGGGCGACGAGGAGGCGCTTGATCAACTGATCACCAACCTCGCGACCAACGCCATCGTGCACGGTGGCGCGGGCGGGCGGGTGGAGTTGGTTTCATGGGTGGAGGACGGAGAGGCCCGAATCGAGGTGCGCGACGCCGGGCCCGGCATACCGGAGGGGGAGATCGACGGTCTGTTCGAGCGCTTCACCCGGCTTGATGGCTCGCGCAGCCGGGCGAGCGGCGGGGTGGGGCTCGGGCTGGCGATTTGCCGCGCGATCGCGACGGCTCACGGAGGACGTGTAAGCGCGCGCAACCGACCCGACGGCGGGGCGGTGTTTTCGGTGTCGCTGCCGCGCGCGGAACTTTGAAACGACCTTGGGCCCGCACGCCCTCGGTTGCTTCGACGCGTTTTTCCCGACCGGGCCGGGGCGATCCCGCTCAGGCGGCGGGCGTGAGCTTGGCGCGGTCCTGCTCGGTCTTGAGCCGAAGCTGGCCGCAGGCGGCGTCGATGTCGTGTCCCTTTTCGCGACGGAGCGTGACGGGCACGCGGGCGTCGCGGAGGATGTCGGCGAAGCGTTCCTGGCGGTTGCCGGAGGGGCGTTTCCACGGCAGGCCCTCGACGGTGTTGTAGGGGATGAGGTTCACGTGCGCGTGGAGATCGATGGCGATGTCGCGCAGCTTCTCGGCCTGGTCGAGGGAGTCGTTCACGTCCTCGATGAGGATGAACTCGAGCGTGACCATGCGGCCGTGCTTCTCGGTGAAGGTTTTCACCGCGGGGAGCAGTTTCTCCAGCGGGTAGGCCTTGTTCACGGGCATGATTTTTTCGCGGACCTCGTCGGTCGCGCCGTGGAGGGAGATGGCGAGGCGGAAACCGAGGGGCTCGTCGGCGAGCTTGAGGATCTTCGGGACGAGGCCGCTGGTGGAGAGCGTGATGCGGCGGGCGCCGAAGCCTAGACCCCACTCGGCGTTGACGATGGTGAGGGCGCGGATGACGGCGTCGTAGTTGGCGAGCGGTTCGCCCATGCCCATGACGACGATGTTGTCGAAGGTGGCGAGGCCGGCGTGGGCGCGCGGATCGTGGGCGTCCTCGCGGTGGCAGACGTGGAGGAGCTGGGCGACGATCTCGCCGGCGTCGAGGTCGCGCTTCAGACCGGCGAGACCGGAGGCGCAGAACTTGCAGGCCATGGCGCAGCCGACCTGGGTGGAGATGCAGATGGTCTTGCGCGACTGGTCGAGGCCGACGCCCTCCTGCGGGGCGCGGATGATGACGGTCTCGATGAGGGAGCGGTCGCCGAGCTCGAAGAGGAGCTTGTCGGTGACATCGCGCGACTGCTTGTCGAAAAGGAGCGAGAGAGGATTGAGCTCGAAGGTCTCGGCCAGCCAGGCGCGCAGGGGTTTGGAGAGGTTGGTCATCTCGTCCCAGGAGCGGGCGCGCTTCTTGTAGACCCAGTCGAGGATCTGCCTGGCGCGAAAAGCCGGCTCGCCGCGCTCCTGCAGGCGGGCGGTGAGGGACTCGAGGGTCTCGCCGGTGAGGGCGGGCTTGGCGGGCGTGAACTTCATGCTTGGCCAAAAGCGTCGCGCCCGGCGTAAGGTTGGCAACACTCCGCCTCGACTACGGGGCCTCTACGCGACACTACGCCTGACCACCATGGGACTTCTGCACCGTCATCTTTTCGCCAGCGTGGCGGGGGCCTGCGCGGCGGCGGTGGGGCTTTTCGGTTTCGTGCTGATCGCGGGGCAGGCGCTGCGGGATCTGCTGGCCTACGTGATGGCCGGGCAACTGGCGCCGGAGACCGCGGCGCGTCTGCTCGGGCTCATGCTTCCCTACGTGGCGGTGTATGCCTTGCCGATCGGGCTGCTGACGGCGGTGCTGCTCGTGCTGGGGCGCTTGTCGAGCCAGCAGGAGATCACGGCCATGCGCGCGGCGGGGCTCAGCCTCGGCTACATCGCGCGGCCGGTCTGGGCGATCGCGGGAGGGGCGGTGCTGCTCTCGCTGGCGCTCAATTTCCAAATCATGCCGCGGGCGCGCACGGCCTACAAATCGACGCTTGTGCAGGCGGTCCGGCAAAATCCGCTGAACTTCATCGTGCCGAAAACCTTCGTGCAGGATTTCCCGGGCTTCGTGGTTTACGTCGGCGAGCGCGACGGGGCGGAGTTGCGCGATTTCTGGCTTTGGGAGCTGGATGCGCAGAAGCGCGTGCTCGGCGTGGCGCGGGCCAAGTCGGGAACGATCGAGTTCCACGAGGCGAAGAACTGCATGATTCTCACCCTTCGCGAGGTGAGCGTGGAATCGCGTGACCGCGACCGGCCGGAGAATTTCTCAAAGCCGCCCCTCGTCGCCACCTCGGAATCGACATCGGTGGAGCTCAAGCTGGACGGGCTTTTCAAGCAGATGAAGGTCGGCCAGAAGATCAACTGGCTGACCTACGGGCAGCTCATGGAGCGCCGGGCGGAGCTGAAGTCCAAGGGCGCGCAGGCGACGAAAGACGAGCGGCTGGAGCTCACGCGCGTGACGATGGCCCTGAGCGAGAAAGCCGCGGCGAGCTTTGCGGTGCTGGCCTTCGCGCTCGTGGCGGTGCCGCTCGGGATCAAGGTGTCGCGCAAGGAAACCTCCGCCAACCTCGGCATCGCGGTCGCGCTCGTGCTGGGTTATTACTTTCTCGCCGCTCTGACCGGCTTGCTGGAGCGAAGCCCGTCCCTGCGGCCCGAGCTCTGGGTCTGGCTGCCTCCGCTCGCCTACGCGGCGGCGGGCGTCTGGCTTTTTCGCCGGGTGGACCGGGCGTGAGCCAGGCCGCGGGCGAGGTCCGCGGAAGCGTGTAACGCGGGCGCCCGGGGCGGCCGGGTCAGGCCACGATCTGTCGCACGCCGTAGGCCGAGATCCACTGGTCGCACGAGACCAGCACCATGCCTTCTTCCTGCGCCTGGGCGACGAGCATGCGATCAAAGGGATCGCCATGCACCGGCGGCAGCGAGAGAGCGCGCTCGGCGTGGCGGGCGTGGATCGGAAGATCGGCGAAGCCGCCCAGGCGCAGCACCTGGGCGAAGTTGGCCGGGAGACGCAGCTTGCCCTTGGCGACCTTGAGCCCGAGCTCCCAGAGCGAGGCGGCGCTCATGAACACCTCGTTGGCCGGATCGGCGATCGCCTCGCGCGCGGCGGGCGTGAGCCGGGCGGGATTTTCCGCCCACCAGATCAAGGCGTGGGAATCGACGAGCAGGCGCATGGAGCGATAGGGCGGTGAACGCGAAACTCAGGCCTTCGGAGCGGGCTTGGCGTCGTAGGGGGACGGGGCTTCGGCGACCAAGGGAAGTGGCGCGACGAGCGGGGCGTCGACGGACGCGGCGAACACATCCTCGTCCGGCGCCCAGCAATCCGGAGCGGCCCAGACCTGGCCGGCCAGCTGGCCGCCGACCCGCGCGGCGCGCACGGGCTGGTAGGGAACGAGCTTCACGAGCGGTTTGCCGGCCTTGGCGAGGATGATCTCCTCGCCGCCGGCGGCCTCGTCGACCAAGCGCGACAAGTGCGTCTTGGCCGCCTGGATGTTCACCGTCTTCATGACCAGACCAGACCAAGTCTGGTCTGGTCTGGCAAGCGCGAAATCAAACCAGCGAGCGGTTGAGCGCGCTGACGATGGCGCGGATGGAGGCGAGCTCGATGCTCGTGTCCACGCCGGCGCCGAAGAGGCTGCGACCGTCGCCCAACTTCAGCTGGATGTAGCTGACGGCGCGGGCCTCGGCACCGCTGCCGAGCGAGTGCTCGCTGTAGCTTTGCACGTCGCAGGCGGGGACGCGTCCGGTGGCGGCGAGGCCGCGCATGAAGGCGTCGATCGGGCCGTTGCCCTTGCCGGTCAGGGCCACGGGCTCGCCGCGCACGACGAGATCGGCCTCGCAGCTGACCTGCGCGCCGCGTTCCACGGTGCGGAACTCGCGCAAGACGACGGGCGCGCCGGGTTGCTCGAGATATTCGCGGTGGAAGGCGGCCACGATCTCGTCGGGCGTGAGCTCGGTGCCGCGGGCGTCGGCGAGGTCGTTGACGACCTTGCCGATCTCCTTGTGCATCAGCTTGGGCAACTGGTAGCCGAACTCGGTCTCGAGCACGTAGGCGACGCCGCCTTTGCCGGACTGGGAGTTGATGCGGATGATGGCCTTGTAGGTGCGACCGATGTCGGCCGGATCGACGGGGATGTAGATCACGTCCCAAGGGCGGCCGGGTTTTTGGTGCGGCCACGACTTCTTGATCGCGTCCTGGTGGGACCCGCTGAACGCCGTGAAAACCAGGTCGCCGCCGTAGGGCTGGCGGGCCGGCACCTCCATGCGGGTGCAGCGCTCGTAGACCTCGCGGATGTGCGGGAGGTTGGAGAAATCCAGGCCCGTCTCGATGCCGTGCGTGTGCATGTTCAACGCCACGTTCACGATATCGAGGTTGCCGGTGCGCTCGCCGTTGCCGAAGAGCGTGCCCTCGACGCGGTCGGCGCCGGCGAGCAAGGCCAGCTCCGTGGCGGCCACGCCGGTGCCGCGGTCGTTGTGCGTGTGCAACGACACGATGGTCAGGTCGCGGCGCGTCAGGTGGCGGCACATCCACTCGATCTGGTCGGCGTGGACGTTGGGCGTCGCGTATTCGACGGTGGCGGGCAGGTTGAGGATGATCTTGTTGTCCGCCGTCGGTTGCCAGACGTCGGTGACGGCCTCGCAAATCTCCAAGGCGAAATCCAGCTCGGTGCTGGTGAAGCTCTCGGGCGAGTATTCCAGCTGGATGCGGGAGCCCTCGGCGACGAGCGGGCCCATGTGCTGTTTCAGCCACCGGATGCCGCGGACGGCGATGCCCTTGATGTCGTCGCGCGTGGCGTTGAAGACGTATTCGCGCTGCTTGGGCGAGGTGGAGTTGTAGAGGTGGAAGATGATGTTCTTCGCGCCGCGCAGGGCCTCGAGCGAGCGCACGATCAAGTCCTCGCGGCACTGGCAGAGGATCTGGATGGAGACGTCGTCGGGGATGCGTTTCTCCTCGATCAGGCGGCGGCAGAAATCGAACTCGATCTGCGAGGCGGAGGGGAAGCCGACCTCGATCTGCTTGAAGCCGATCGAGACCAGCAAGGCGAAGTAATCGAGCTTCTCCTCGACGCTCATGGGCTGGGCGAGGGCCTGGTTGCCGTCGCGCAAGTCGACGGAGCACCAGATCGGGGCGCGTTCATGGACGCGATCGGGCCACTGGCGGTCGGGCAAGTGGACGGGAGGGAAGGGCGTGTATTTGCCGGCGGGCGAAAAGGACATGACGGGAAAAGGAAAGGAATGGATTAGAAACGAGGACAAGGCGGACCAAAAACTCGCTCCCGGCGCGGCGCGCGGCCGGCGAGGGCGGGGGAGGACAGGCGGGAATAGGACGCACAATCAACCGCTCGCGCGGTCTCACGGATCGTGCGTCTAGCTAAGTCGAAGCGCCTGGGCGATGCCTTGCATCAGTGGGGAGGTTCAAGCGCGGTCGGGCTTCGGAGTCAAGACGCCGGTCCGCGAGGGGCTTGCGAGGGGCGCGCCGAGGTAACTTCCGGGGGAGCGGGGCGTCTTGAGTTTCGTGCATGCACTCCCCTCAATCGCACCATGTGCCCGACTTCTGACGCCGACGACGAATCGCCGCCCGACGTCGAGGGCTGGCTTGAGCGCATCCGGGCCGGCGATCAGCAGGCCGCCCGGCTGCTGGTGGAGCACCTCCATCCGCAGGTCATTCGCATCGTGCGGGCCCGGCTTCCGCGGCGCGGCGGCGAGGAGGACCTCGCGCAGGAGATCTTTCTGAAAATGTTTTCCCGTCTCGACCAGTATCAGGGCCAGGTGCCGCTGGCGCACTGGGTCTCGCGCATCGCCGTGACCACGTGTATCGACGCCCTGCGCGCGCAGAAGCGCCGCCCTGAGCTGCGCTGGGCGGATTTGTCGGAGACCGAGGCCGACACGCTCGACGCGGTGCTCACCCGCGAGGACGCCGCGGACACGGCCGACGCCCTGGCCGCGCACGAACTCGTCCACAAACTGCTCGACCAGCTCGCCCCCCAGGACCGGCTGGTTTTGCAACTCCTCGACCTCGAGCAAAAAACCCTCGTCGAGATCCGCGACATCACCGGCTGGAACACCACTCTGATCAAGGTCCGCGCCTTCCGTGCGCGGAGAAAATTGCAAAAACTCTTTCACCAACTCACCAAAAAGGAGCGCACATGAACGACCGTAATCACATCGCTTGGACGCGGCTCGTCGCCGCCGCCCGCCGCGCGCCCGCCATCTTGGCCGACGAGGTGGATGTTCCCGCGCCTGCCGGTTTCGCCACCCGGGTCGTCGCACGGGCCGGATTGCGCGCCGTGCCGGCCGGTGCCGGTGTTTTCGGGGCCGGCTTCGATCGGCTGGCCGCGCGCGCCCTGGGCCTGGCCGGCGCCTGCGCCGTCGCCTTCGCGGTCTGGGGCAGCCTGCCGGCCACGGCCGAGGCTCGCTCCGGCGAGGCGGCGAACACCGCCGACGCCTACCTCGACCCCGTCGGCGACTATCTCGTGGCCGTCCAGTCCTCCTAATGAATCGCAACCTCAAGGTCTCGCTCTTGATCGTCGGCATCTTCGCCTGCGGCGTGGTGGTCGGCGCGGTCGTGGCGAAACAGGTCTTCGGGCCCGGAAGGCCTCCCGGCGGCGGCGGTCCGGAGGGCTTCGGCCCGAGCGTGATGCGCCGCCTCACGGCCGAACTCGAGCTGAGCGAACAACAGCGCGCGGCGGTCGAGCCGATCATCAAAAAGGCCGGCGACGAGCTGCGCGACCTGCGGCAGGAAAGCATGAAGCAAAGCGGCGCGGTCATCGAGGCGATGAACCTCGCCGTCACCGCCGAGCTCACCGAAGCCCAGCGCGAAAAGTTCACCGTGCTCAAGGAGACCCAGAAGGCCCGGATGAAGACCATCATGGAGGAGCGCCAGCGTCGACGCTCCGAGGGCGGGGAGCGTGATCGTGAGCGCGGCCCGTCCGATCCCGCGCGCCCGCCTCCGGAAGGGGCGCCGCCCGCGAGCTCCTGACCGCGCCCCGCATCCGGCAACCCCGCATTCGGCCTCGATCCCCGCCGCCCGTCGCGCCGGGGATTTTTTCCGCCCATGTCTTCCGGCCCGTTGACGCAAGCGGATGTCCGACGCATCGTCCCCCACACCTCCCCCATGAGCGATTTTTTCTCCGCCCCGCAGGTGACGGCCGCGCGCGAAACCCTGCACAAGCTCCGCGTCTGCATGCGCGGCAGCATCAAGGGCAAGGACGGCGTCGTGGACAACGTGCTGACCGCGCTGGTCGCGGGCGGCCACGTGCTGATCGAGGACTTGCCCGGCGTCGGCAAGACCACGCTGGCCTACGCGCTGGCGCGGTCGATGGATTGCGTCTTCTCGCGCATCCAGTTCACGAGCGACCTGCTGCCCAGCGACGTGACGGGCGTGGCGATCTACGACGACACCGTGAAGGAGTTCGTCTTCAAGAAGGGCCCGGTCTTCGCGAACATCGTGCTCGCCGACGAGATCAACCGCGCCACCCCGAAGACCCAGTCCTCGCTGCTCGAGGTGATGGACCGCGGCAAGGTGACGGTCGACGGCCAGGCCCACTCGGTGGGCGCGCCTTTCATGGTGTTCGCGACGCAGAACCCCGTGGATTACGAGGGCACCTTTCCCCTGCCCGAGAGCCAGATGGACCGCTTTCTCATGCGGCTGCACATGGGCTATCCGCAGCCGGCGGACGAATTGGAGATCCTGCGCAGCGCGCGCAGCGGTTACGACGCGATCGCGCTCGAGGCCGTCGTCACCCGCACCGACATCCTGCAACTGCAGGCGCTCGCGGGGCACGTGTTCATCGAGGACACCGTGCTCGACTACATCCTTCGTCTTGTCTCCGCCACCCGGACCGAGGCCGAGTTTCGCGCCGGCGTCTCGGTGCGCGGCGGCCTCGCCTTGAAACACGCCGTGCAGGCGCGCGCCCTGCTCGAGGGCCGTGATTTCGTCGTCCCCGAGGACGTGCAGGCGCTGGCCGGCCCCGTGCTGGCCCATCGGCTCAACCTCGTCCGTCCCGCGGCCGATGGCATGGAGGAGCGTCGCCTCGTCGCCGCCGCGCTCAAACGTATCCTCGCGGCGATCCCCGCCCCGGCCTGAGCCGCGTTCCCGTCCTCCTTTGCCCTGCCTCCGCCCCAAGCGGACTTCCCCGGCGATGGTAAGCTCCCCGAGATTCCCCGCGGCGATCGCCGCCTCGCCCTCCGGACCGGACTCCGTGCCTGACGAGGCGCCGGTGCCGGGCGCGACCGAGTGGCAGGGCCCGTGGGCGAATTCGCGGCGTCGGCGCGAGTATCGCTGGCGCGGCGTGCTTTGGGCCCTGCTCTATCCGCCTCGCGGGCATCGTATCGTGCCGACGCTCACCGGCGTGTTGCTGGTGGCGGTGTCGCTGGGCATCGGAACCGCGGCGTATAACACCGCGAACAACATCCTCTTCATCACCCTCTCGTTGCTGCTTTCCTGCCTGATCCTCAGCGGCGTGATGTCCTGGCTGAATCTCCGGGGCGTCGCGTGGCGTCTCCACGCCGCGGGGCCCTGGCGGGCGGGGCAGACGCAGACGGTCGGCCTCGAGGTGCGCAACACGAAGTCGATCCTGCCCACCTACGGGCTTTGGTTCGACCTGGAGGCGGGAGGGAGCGGCGACCGGAGACACCTGTCCATCCGGCTCGATCCGCTCGTGAGCACGCGCCTCGAGTGGCCGGTGCGGGCGGCGCGGCGGGGTCGGTTGCGGGTCGGGCTGCGCGCGGTGGGATCGCTTTTTCCCTTCGGGTTTCTCCAGAAGTCGGTGGCGTCGGAGCTGGCTCGCGAAGTCCTGGTCTGGCCCGCCTCGATCGAGTATCGCCGGCATCTCGCGGGCGAGGCGTGGCGGGCGACCCCCAGCCAGGGGGCGGTCCATCGCGCCGGGCACGGCGGAGACCTGCTCGCCTTGCGCCGTTACGTGCCCGGGGATTCGCCGCGGTTGGTGCATTGGAAGGCGAGCGCCCGCCTGCGCCAGATCCTCGTGCGCCAGTTTTCCGCCGAGGGGATGGAAGGCTTTGTCCTGCGCGTGGAAAGCGACGCGGTGCTCTGGCCCCGGCCCGAGCAGTTCGAGCTCGCGCTGGGGCTGGCGGCGACGCTCGCGGAGGACCTCTTCAAGCTCGAGCGCCTGAGGGCGGTGTGGATCGACGACGAGCCCCCGCAGACGGTGCGCCGGCTGCGCGACGTGGAGCTTTTCCTGGACCGTCTCGCCCTGCTGGAGCCGGTCGACCGCCCTCCGCGCGCCGGCGCGGACGGCCCGCGCGGCGCGGCCTCCCGCCGCGTGTTGCGCATCGAACCCCACGGAGCCCGCGGCGTCGCCGCCCTTCTCGATGGAATCCCCGCGGCCACAGCTTAGCCTCGTCGAGCTTCGCCAGCTCCGCTGGTTCCTGGGCGGCCTCATCGGTCTGCTCTCGGCCTGGACCGTGTTCTACATGGAGGTGGATGCGTTGCTCACGCTGGCCTTCCTGAGCGCGACGGTGCCCGTGTTCACGCTGTTTCCGCGGCTCTCGCTCGCCCTGCCCTCGGCTTTTCATCTGCTCGCGTTTCCGGTGATCGTGGTCCTTTTCGCCTTCGATCTCTGGAGCTCGCGCGAGCCTTTGCCGGCGATGATCCGGCTGGATCTCATGCTGCTTTGCTATCGCTGCGTGGCCGCGCGCGGACGGCGCGAGGATTTGCAGCTGATCCTGCTCGCGCTTTTCCTCGTGGTCGTGACGGGCGTGTTCACCGTCTCGATCGCCTTCGTCGCGCAGATCCTGCTCTTCACCGCCGCGGCGCTGGGGTTGCTGCTGGCCGTCACGCTGTCCGAATCGCGCGGCGATGGCGGGCGGGACAAAAAGGGCGCCTCCGGTTCCGCGCCGCCGACGGTCGCGTCCGTCCCGGCTCCCGCCGACGCGGGTTGGGAGCGCGTCGACTGGATGGAACTGGGCCGGCGGCTGCGGCAGGTGGCGGACCTGCGGGTCGTCGCCTTGGCCGGCGGTCTTTTCGCGGGCGTGGTGGGCCTTTCCGCCGTGCTGTTCCTCGCCTTGCCCCGGTTCGAGATCAGCAACGACTTCTTTCTCGACCGTCTGATCACCAAATCGACCCGGACGGGGTTCTCCGACACGGTGAATTTCCAGGAGGTGGTCGACATCCAGCAGGACACCTCGGTGGCGGTGATGATCGACGTCAGCGACCCCTCCGTCGTCCCGGCCGAGCCTTACTGGCGGATGGTCGTGCTCGACGAATACTCGAGCGAGGGCTTTCGCATGTCCCCCGTGTTGAAGGGCACTTTTCGGGGCCGGGAAAAATCTCACGTCCACACCGGCAGCGGGCGGGCGCGGGACGACAGCACGCAGTGGACGATCTACTTCCAGCCCGGGGTGAGCAAATACCTCCCGCTGATGGGCGGTTTCGGCCGGATGACCTTCGGAGATCCCCAGGCCTTGCAGCAGAGCTCCGCGCTCCGGCTCGCGGTCTTGCCCGTCGACCCCGCGAAGATGGTCGCCTACCGCGTCGAGGGCATGGACACCGACGGCATCCTGCGCGACCAGCGTTTCGCGAACGAGCACGTCATCCGGCCCGGCTATTACGGGCGGCGCGGCGGATTTTTCCCCGAGGAGGCGGAGGAGTCGTCCGACGAACCTCGTCGCAAGGCGGTGACCTTTCTCGAGCTGGGGCTCCCGCGAGAAAGCGACCAGGCCCTGCTGCGAAAATGGGCGGCGGAGATCGGCGGCGCGGACGCGGGCGGGGGCGATTTCGCCCGCAGGGCGGGCGCCTGGTTGCAGGCCCGGCACTCCTACAGCCTCAGCATGCGTCTGGAGCCCGGCGAAGGGGATCCGCTCATTCGCTGGATGGAGTCGGCGCAGCCCGGGCATTGCGAGCTGTTCGCCGGCAGCCTGGTGATGCTCGCGCGGGCGGCCGGGGTGCCGGCCCGGCTGGTCACCGGATTCAAGGGCGGCACCTGGAACGCGACCAGCGGCAGCATCACGGTGCGCAATTCCGACGCCCACGCGTGGGCGGAAATCTGGGACGAGGAGCTGGGGTCCTGGCTGCGGGCCGACGCCACGCCGGGCTCGCAAATCACGCCCATGCCGGACGCGGCCGCGCGGGCCGGCGCCTCCCGTCTCGAGCAGGACCACGGCTGGGGCGCGCGCATCGACGGGCTGCGGATCTTTTGGTATCGGCGCATCGTCAATTTCGACCAGGGCTCCCAGCGGGAGATGCTGCGCGACACGAAGGAGAGCATCCTCAACCTGATCGCCTCCGGGCGAAAGACGGCGGAGGACGCGCTTCGGGCCGTGGTGGCGTGGTTGCGCTCGCCATGGGATTTTTCGCGCTTCGCGGGGATATCGCTCGCGATCGGCGCGGTGGCCGGGGGCGTCGTGCTCTGGCATCGGGCGGGCCGCGCCTGGTGGTTGGGCTGGCGCAGCCGCCGCACGGCGTCGCATCGCAGCGATCCGGTGCGCATCGAGGCGGCGCGCTGGCTCGTCCGGCTCGAGCGCGCGGAGCGTCTGGCCACGGCGCCCGGCGATGCCGCGAGGGAGCAGGCCGGGGTGGTGCGCGCGCGTCTCCTGCGTCTGCGTTTCGGCGCGCGATCGGGTTGGGCGCCGCCCGCCGCCGTCTTCCGCGAGGCGCGGCAGGCGGCGCGCGCGCTCGGCCGCGCCCGGCGTTAGCGCCCGTCGAGGGCGGGCGTCAAAGATACACGCCGCCGCCGAGGAGCCGCCGCCCGTCGTGGATGGCGAGGATCTGGCCGGAGGCCAGGCCGCGTTGCGGCTCCTCGAAGACGACGCGCGCGGTGTCCGGGCCCGTCATCTCGAGACTCATGCGCACGCGCGGGTCGCGGTAGCGCACGCGGCCCTCCAGGGCGCGCGGCCCGTCGGCGGGCGTCGGCGGGCGGGGCGTGTTCCAGCGCAGCCCGTGGACGAGGGCCTCGGTGGTGAAAAGCCCCGGGGCCTCGGCGCCGTCGAAGGACACCAGCAGGGCGCGGTCGGCGGCCCGTTTGCCGACGACGACATAGGCCTTGCCGTCGGTGTTGCTGGGCACGCCGATACCCTTGCGCTGGCCGAGCGTGAAAAAGTGGAGGCCGCGGTGCTCGCCGAGCACTCGGCCGTCGTCGGCGCGCACGATCGGGCCGGGCGCGTCGGGGACGTAGGCGCGGAGGAAGTCCGCCATCTTCACCTGCCCGATGAAGCAGATGCCCTGGCTGTCCTTCTTGTCCGCGGTGGCGAGGCCGGCCTTGCGGGCCAGTTCGCGCAGCTCGGGCTTGAGAAGGTCGCCGACCGGAAAGCGGGCGTCGCGCAGCTGCTCCTGGGAGAGCATGGCGAGGAAGTAGGACTGGTCCTTGTTCGGGTCGGCTCCCTCGAGGAGCTCCCAGCCGCCGGCGGGGGAGGGGAGCGGGGCGCGGCGGGCGTAGTGGCCGGTGGCGACGGCGGAGAAGCCGTGGTCGAGCGCCCACTGGCGGAGCACGCCGAACTTGATCTCGCGGTTGCACATCACGTCGGGATTCGGCGTGAGACCGCGGGTGTATCCGTCCAGGAGATACGCAACGACCTTGTCGCGGTATTCCTCCATGAGGTTCACCACCCGGAAGGGGATGCCGAGCTGGTCGGCGACGCGGCGGGCGTCCGCGATGTCCTGCTCCCAGGGGCAGTCGCCGAGGATGTTGTCCTCGTTGATCCAGTTTTTCATGTAGGCCGCCTCGATCGGCACGCCCGCGTCGCGCAGGAGGAAGGCGGCCACGGAGCTGTCGACGCCGCCGGAGAGGGCGACGAGGGTTTTTTCCGGTGCGGGCGGGGAGGACATGGCGGGACGAGGGCGGGAACCTCTGCGGGGAGCGGCGGAAAAGTCGAGCGCGAGGGGAGGGGCGGCTTCCGCGCGGCTTCGCGCTTGTGCGGCGTCCGGCGCGGGGAATGCTCACTCGCCGCAATGGCTTCACGCGCAAACGCCCTCGTCTCCGCCACGCTCGAATCGCCCACCCGGGGCGTGATCGAGCTTCGTCACGACTGGCGGGGGCGCAGCGTGCCGGTGTTCGTGATCGCGGGCGGCGCGTTCCGGATGCGACGTCTGGAACGGCAGGCGACGGCGCGTTTCGGCCTGCAGGCGGGTTATCATTTTCCGAAGGAGGGCGTGATCGAGTTCGTGTTCGACCCCGCCTTGCAGACGGACCTCGATCTAGAGCGCGAGATGGTGCACGTGTCGGGGGAGTTCAACGGCTGGCGCGGCGCGGATCTGGTCGAGTGGGCGATGCGGCCGCGCGTGCTGGCGGGACGCCCCGTGCTGACGTGGACCGGGCCGGCGGACACGATCCTTGCCGGTGGAACGCGCTTCAAGTTCGTGACGGCGAAGCACCAGTGGCTTCCCGTGCCGTGGGACGCGCCGGGAGCCGAGCGCGACCCCGCGGGCAACCTCAACCGCGTGATCGATCCCGATCGCACGGGCTGCCATCTTTTCGCGTTCGAATTGGAGGCCCCGGCGGATCTTTCCGCGAGTCTCACGGTGCGATGGGCCGAAGGTCATGCCGGCGATCAGGTGGCGCTCCGGCCGGGCGGCTTTTTCTACGAATTGGCCAGCGAGTTGCCGCTGGGCGTGTATCCGCAAAAGGACGGCACGCTCTTCCGGATCTTCGCTCCGCGGGCCAAGTCGGTCGAGCTGGCGGTCTGCGCGGCCTTGGCCGAGCAGGACCGGCCGCATCGGTATCGCCTGTCGCGCCGGACCGACGCGGACGGCGCGGCGGGCGTGTGGGAGATCACCTTGGACGGAAACCTTCACGGGTGGTTCTACTGGTATCAGGTCGACGGCCCCCGCGACGCCTTCGGCGCCTTCGACCCGAAGCGACGCATCCTCGACCCGTATGCGCTCGCCACGGCGGGACGCGAGGGACCGGGCGTCATTCTGGATCGCGCGCGGATCGAGCCGGTCTCGGCGGCGAGAGATTTCAAGACGCCCGCCTGGCATGATCTGGTGATCTGCGAGGCTCACGTGCGCGATCTCGCGGCCGGGGCTCCGATCGACGCCGGCGAGAACGAGCGCCGGGGCTTCGCGGGCCTGAAAAAGTGGGTGGAGAGCGAGGACTTTTATCTTTCCCGGCTCGGGGTGAACTGCGTGGAGCTGCAACCCTTGCAGGAGTTCGATAACCGCACCCGCGAGGAGTATCACTGGGGCTACATGACGGTGAACTATTTCGCGCCCGCGAGCGCCTACGCCACGCGACCGGACGCGGCCTCGGGCGTGCGCGAGTTGCAGGAGCTGGTGCGGGCCTTCCACGCGCGGGGCGTCGCGGTGATCGTCGACGTGGTCTACAACCACGTGGGCGAGCCGGCGCACCTGATGCTTTTGGACAAGCTCTACTACTTCGAGCAGGACGCCGCGGGCGAACTCTCGAACTGGAGCGGCTGCGGCAACGACACGCGCTGCTCCGCCGCGATGATGAAGCGGCTGATCGTCGACAGCTGCGCGCACTGGCTCGAGGTCTACGGCGTCGACGGCTTCCGCTTCGATCTGGCCGACCTGGTGGGCGTGCCGGTCTTGAAGGACGTCGAGGCCGCGCTGAAGCGCGTGAAGCCCGACGTCATCCTCATCGCGGAGCCCTGGAGTTTCCGCGGCCACGCCGCCGGCGAGCTGCGCGACACCGGATGGGCGTCGTGGAACGATGGATACCGCAATTTCCTGCGCGACTACGTGCACGGCGTCGGGGCCCGCGACGCGCTGGAATACTTCCTGAAAGGCTCGCCCTGGTATTACGCGAAGTGGCCGGCGCAGACGGTCAACTACGTCGAGTCCCACGACGACCGCTGCTGGATCGATGTCATCACCGAGAACGCGAATTTCGATGGTCACCAGCCCACGGTGAACGACCGCCGACGCACCCACCTGATGGCGGCGGTGTTGTTCAGCTCGATCGGCATCCCGATGCTCTGCGCGGGGCAGGATTTTCTCAAATCCAAGCACGGGGTTCACAACACCTACCTGCGGGGCGATTTGAACGCCCTCGACTACGCGCGCATCCACCGTTTTCCGTCCACGCACGCCTATTTCGCCGACTGGATCGCGTTCCGGCGCTCGGACGCCGGTCGCCTGCTGCGCCACTTCTCGCGCGCCAGCGAGGGTTTCTTCCAGTTCGTCTGGGTGGAGGGTTCCAACGCCGCGGCCGTGATCTACAACGCCGACCTGAGCCAAGGGCCGCGCCGCCTCTTGTTCGCGATCAACCCGACCTTGGGCGACCTTCACCTGCCGGTCGGCGAGTGGGCCGACCTTCCGTGGCGGCAAATCGCCGATCACGAGCGTTTTCTCCCTCCCGGACGCCCGGCCGGGGAGCAACGCGTCGCGGCGAACCTGTTTTTGCCGGCCCTCGCTTGCGGCCTCTGGCTTGCAGAATAGTCGTTTCGACCTCGCTTTCCTTGGCTTGCGCCACCTCGGGCAAGGCCCGCGCAGTCCCCGCCAAGCCCTGCGCCGCCAAAACCCTTGCTTTCGCCGCCTTCGAACTCTTTTTCTAACGCTTTCCGCGTCTAACCGACGCCCTTCACCACACAGTAAACAAACACCACACACGGAGCCCTATCATGGCTATCAAAGTCGCTATCAATGGTTTCGGCCGCATCGGCCGCCTCGTATTCCGCGCCCTCGTTGAGCAGGGCCTGCTCGGCACGACCCTCGACGTCGTGGCCGTGGGCGACATCGTGCCCGCCGACAACCTCGCCTACCTGGTCAAGTATGACTCCGCCCAGGGCAAGTTCAACGGCACCGTGGGCTCCAAGAAGTCCTCCGCCGACAAGGCCGAAGACGACGTCCTCGTGATCAACGGCAAGGAGATCCTCGTGGTCTCCGCCAAGTCCCCCGCCGAGCTCCCCTGGGCCAAGCTGGGCGTCGACCTCGTCATCGAGTCGACCGGTCTCTTCACCGACGCCGAGAAGGCCAAGGGCCACATCACCGCCGGCGCCAAGAAGGTCATCATCTCCGCCCCCGCGAAGGGCGAGGACATCACCGTCGTCATGGGCGTGAACGACGACAAGCTCGACGTTTCCAAGCACTCGATCATCTCCAACGCCTCCTGCACCACCAACTGCCTCGCCCCGATCACCAAGGTCGTGCTCGAGAAGTTCGGCATCGTCGAAGGCCTGATGACCACCGTCCACGCCTACACCGCGACCCAGAAGACCGTCGACGGCCCCTCCAAGAAGGACTGGAAGGGTGGCCGCACCGCCGCCCAGAACATCATCCCCTCGACCACCGGCGCCGCCAAGGCCGTCGCCCTCGTCATCCCCGAGGTCAAGGGCAAGCTCACCGGCATGGCCTTCCGCGTTCCGGTCCCGACCGTCTCCGTCGTCGACCTCACCGTGAAGACCGAGAAGGACACCTCCCTCGCCGAGATCAAGGCCGCCCTCAAGGCCGCCTCCGAGTCCGGCCCCCTCGCCGGCATCCTCGGCTACACCGAGGACGAGGTCGTCTCCACCGACTTCATCCACGACACCCGTTCGTCGATCTTCGACGCCGGCTCCTCGATCGAGCTCAACAAGAACTTCTTCAAGCTCGTGTCCTGGTATGACAACGAGTGGGGCTATTCCAACCGCGTCGTCGATCTCACCAAGAAGATCGCCGCCAAGCTCTAAAGCTCGGTCCTAACACCGTGTAGCCCACGGAAGACACGGAACCCCACGGAAACACCTTCCGTGCATACCGTGTGTTCCGTGGGCTTTTTAATTTAATCCTCCGTCTCCCCCCTCTTCCGCCATGGCCAAGTTCAAATCCATCCGCGACCTCGCGCTCTCCGGCAAACGCGTCCTCATGCGCGTCGACTTCAACGTCCCGCAGGACAAGGTCACCGGCGCCATCACCAACACCGCGCGCATCACCGCCGCCCTCCCCACGATCCAATACGCCCTCGAGCAGGGCGCCTCCGTGGTCCTGATGTCGCACCTCGGCCGCCCGGACGGCCAGCGCATCGCCAAGTTCTCCCTCAAGCCCGTCGCGGTCGAGCTCGAGAAGCTCCTCGGCAAGCCCGTCAAGTTCCTCGACGACTGCGTCGGCGCCGCCGTCGAGTCCGCCTGCGCCAACCTCAAGGCCGGCGAGGTCGTCCTCCTCGAGAATCTCCGCTTCCACATCGAGGAAGAGGGCAAGGTGAAGATCAAAAACGAGGACGGCACCGAGACCAAGCTCAAGGCCGATCCCGCCAAGGAGGCCGCCTTCCGCGCCTCCCTCTCCAAGCTCGGCGACGTCTTCGTCAACGACGCCTTCGGCACCGCCCACCGCGCCCACAGTTCCATGGTCGGCGTCGCCCTCAAGGACAAGGCCGCCGGCTTCCTCATGGAGGCCGAGCTCAAGGCCTTCGCCAAGGTGCTCGAGGCCCCCGATCGCCCGCTGCTCGCCATCCTCGGCGGCGCCAAGATCGCGGACAAGATCCCCCTCATCAACAACCTCCTCGACAAGGCCAACAAGGTCATCATCGGCGGCGGCATGGCCTACACCTTCCACAAGGTGAATCGCGGCATGAAGATCGGCTCGTCCCTCTTCGACAAGGCCGGCGCCGAGATCGTCGCCGAGCTCGAGGCCAAGGCCAAGGCCAAGGGCGTGGAGCTGATCTTCCCCGTCGACTTCGTCTGCGGCGACAAGTTCGGCCCCGACGCCAACACCCAGCCCGCCACCCTCGAGAGCGGCATCCCCGACGGTTGGGAGGGCTTCGACGCCGGCCCGAAGAGCATCGAGCTCTACCGCCAGGCGATCCTCTCCTCTAAGACCATCGTCTGGAACGGCCCCGCGGGCGTGTTCGAGTTCGATATCTTCGCCACCGCGACCAAGGCCATGGCCGACGCCATCATCGAGGCCACCGCCCAGGGCGCCACGACCGTCGTCGGCGGCGGCGACACCGCCACCGCGGCCAAGAAGTTTGGCGCGGCCAAGAAGGTCACCCACTGCTCCACCGGCGGCGGCGCCTCCCTCGAGTTCCTCGAAGGCAAGGCCCTCCCCGGCGTCGTGTTCCTCGAGAGCTGAAAACCAAACAAATTCTACAGGAGCTAACGGAGATAACAGCGATCCAATCTTTGGATACCTCGCCGTCGTCTCCGTTTCCTCCTGTTAAACTTTTTCCAACATGTCCCTTCGCAAAAAACTGATCGCCGGTAACTGGAAGATGAACAAGACCGCCGCCGACGGCGCGACCCTCGTGGCCGACATCGTCGCCGAGGTCGGCAAGCAGAACGACGTCGAAGTCGTCGTTTGCCCTCCCTTCACCGGTCTCGAAAGCGCCGCCGCCAAGCTCGACGGCTCCACCGTGAAGCTCGGCGCGCAAAACATGCACCCCGAGGCCTCCGGCGCCTACACCGGCGAGACCTCCGCGGGCATGCTCCGCGCGCTCTTCGTCTCGCATGTCATCCTCGGCCACAGCGAGCGCCGCACCTACTTCGCCGAGACCGACGCCTTCATCAACCAGAAGGTCATCGCCGCGCTCAAAGCCCAGCTGAAGCCCATCCTCTGCGTCGGCGAGACCCTCGCCGAGCGCGAGGCGGGCAGCACCCTCAAGGTCGTGCAGACCCAGCTCGAGGCCGGCCTCGAGGGAGTCTCCAAGGAGCTCGCCCCCAGCGTCGTCATCGCCTACGAGCCCGTCTGGGCGATCGGCACCGGCAAGGTCGCCACCACCGAGCAGGCCCAGGAGGTCCACGCCTTCATCCGCTCGCTCCTCGTCAAGCTCTTCGGCGACGCCGTCGCCCAGAAGGTGCGCATCCTCTACGGCGGCTCCATGAAGCCGGCCAACGCCCCCGAGCTCCTCGCCCAGAAGGACATCGACGGCGGTCTGATCGGCGGCGCCTCCCTCGAGTCCCGCAGCTTCGTCGAACTCGTGAAGGCGGCCGTCGCGGCCAAGTAAGCTCCCGCGAAGCCCGTTCGTTCTCTCCAGGCGCGCCGGTTTCTCCGGCGCGCCTTTTTTCTGGGCGCAGGCCGCGGACGCGTCATGCATCGCGAGCTGCCGCTCTCCCCCAAAATCAACCGGCCGCGGCCGTCGCGGAGTCCTCCGCGGCGGGGCCGAGGAAAAGCTGACGGCGCGCGGAGCCGGAAACCTCGAGCACGCGCGCCGGCACGCCGAAAACCTCGCGGACGAGCCCGGGCGTGAGGGTGCCGGACACCGGCCCCGCGGCGACGACGCGCCCGCGCGCGAGCACGACCAGATCGTCGGCGTAGGCGAGCACGAGGTTGAGATCGTGGAGGATGGCGAGGACCGCCACCCGCTCGCGCAGGGCGAGTTCCCGCGCGAGCGTCAGCACCGAGTGCTGGTGGGCGAGGTCGAGGCTCGCGGTCGGCTCGTCGAGCAGCAGGACGCGTCCTTCCGGGGCGACGGCGCCGGCCGGAGGCTGGAGTTGCACGAGAGCGCGGGCGAGGTGCGCGCGCTGTTTTTCCCCGCCCGAGAGAGTCGGGTAGACGCGATCCGCGAGCGCGGCGAGGTCCACGCGGGCGAGCGCCTCGCGGGCGAGCCTCCGATCATGGGCCGAGTCGCCGCCGCCGGGGTGAGGCACGCGACCCAGGCGGACCACCTCCTCGACCCGGAAGGGAAAGCGCAGATCGCTCTCCTGCGGCAGCACGGCGCGGCGCCGGGCAAGCTCGCCCGGTGTCCAGCTGGCGAGCGGGCGACCGTGAAACGCGACTTCGCCCAAGTCGGGCGCGAGCTCTCCCGAGAGCACGCGCAGGAGGGTGCTTTTGCCCGCGCCGTTCGGTCCCACCACCGCGGTGACGCGGCCGGGGCGAAGCGCAAGCGACACGCCGTCGAGCAGGGCGTGTCCGCCGCGGCAAACCACGAGACCGGAGGCGGCGAGCGAGGGCGCGGACGAGGCGTCGGACGAGGCGGCGGGCATGATCAGGCGAAGACGCGGTCGCGCCGGCCGCGGCGCAGCAGGCTGAAAAAGACCGGCGCGCCCAGCGCGGCGGTGACGACGCCGACGGGGAGCTCCGCGGGCGCGGTGAGTGTTCGGGCGAGCAGATCGGCCGCGAGCAGGAGCGCCGCACCGAGGAGGGCCGAGGCGGGCAGGAGCCAGCGGTGATCGGGGCCGAGGGTCTGTCGCACGAGGTGCGGCACGACGAGTCCGATGAAACCGATGCCGCCGGCGATCGAGACCGCGGCGCCGACCCCGGCGGCGGTGGCGAAGACGAGGTGACGTTTCAGGCGGGCGAGATCGACTCCGAGGTGGCCGGCCTCGGATTCGCCGAGGAGGAGGGCGTTGAGCGCGCGGGCGTGGAGCGGGACGAGCAGCGCGGCGGGGAGCAGGAAGGGGAGCGCGGCGGCCAGCTTGGGCCAGGAGACCTGCGCGAGGCTGCCGAGGGTCCAGAAGGTGAACTGCCGGAGTTGGTCGTCGTCGGCGAAGAAGAGCACGAGGCCGGTGCCGGCGCCGGAGAGGGTGTTGATGCCGACGCCGGCCAGAAGCATGAGCGCGACGACCACCCGGCCCTCGAGGATCGAGGCGCGGTGCATCGCGGCGGTGGCGAGCAGGGCGCCGGCCAGAGCGCAGGCCGGCAGGGCGAGTTGTCCCAGGATCACGGATACGCCGGCGAGGAGGGTGGCGGCGTATTTCACGCACAACACGGCTCCGAGCGCGGCTCCTCCGGTCACGCCGATGAGCCCGGGATCGGCCAGCGGATTGCGGAAGAGGCCCTGCATGCCGGCGCCGCAGAGGCCGAGGACGGCGCCGACGACCACGCCGCCGAGCGCGCGGGGCAGGCGGAGGGAGAAGAGCACGGTCTGCTCGACCGGCGGCAGCGCGTCGCCGCGCCCGGTGAGGCCGACCCAGATCGATTCGAGCGGGAGCGGCGCCGCCCCGAACACGAGCGACGCCCCCAAGGCGAGAAGCAGGGCCAGGCCGAGCACCCCGAGAAACGCACCGCGACGTCGGGCGGAGTTCGTAAGCGGATTCAAAGTCGGAGCGGGGACGGTCGTGTGCAATCCCCGCCGCTCGTCAGGCGGGCGAAGAAACGTGCTGCCGGTGGAATGGCCACAAGCATGCGGGTTTAGTGGGCCGCGGCGATTTGAGGAGAGCCCGGGCGGAGTAAGGCGGCGACTTCCGCGACGGCGTCGCCGAGGCGCGGGCCGAAGGAGAGGTGGTAACCCAGATCCAAGGCGTGGAGACGGCCGGCGCGGCCGGCGCGCGTCTCGCCGATCCAGGCGGGCGGCTCGCCGTGCGGCGACGCCGGGTTGACGCCGTAGAAGATCACGTCCGGGTCGAGGGCGAGCAGCGCCTCGGCGTTGAGGGGCTTGTATCCGACGAGGCCGGTGAGCGGGTTCTCGCCGCCGGCGAGCTCGATGAGCGCGTCGGCCGCGGTGCCGTCGTAGGCGGCCTGGGTGGCGGTGTCGTTCATGCTCATGAGAAACACGGCGCGGGCGGGCCGGGCCGCGGCGCCGGCTTTCACGGCCTCGAGCCGGGCGCGGAGTTTTTCGGCGAGGACGGCCGCCTCCTTCCGGCGATGGAGCAGCTCGCCGATGCGGGCGATGTTGGCGAGGACGGTCTCGGCGGAGTGGCGGGCGTCGAGGTGGACGAAGGCGACGCCGGAGTTTTTGAGGATGTCGACCTGCGCGGCGGGGCCGGCGCCCTGGGCGGCGAGGATGAGCGTCGGGTTTTGCGCGAGCACGCCCTCGGCGCCGATGGTGCGGAAGTAACCGACGTCGGGGAGCGCGTGGACGGAGGGCGGAAAGACGCTGGAGCTGTCGCGCGCGACGAGCTGGTCGCCCGCGCCCAAGGCGCAGACGGTCTCGGTGACGGCGCCGCCGAGGCTGACGATCCGCTCGGTAGCGGAGGCAATGGCCACAAAAAGCGCGGAAGACGCGAAAAGAAGACAGAGACGGTTCATGGAGGGACGCAGATTAGGCTTTGTGCGAGGCGTGGCCGTGACCGTGGGCCGAGGTGTGGCCGGTGTCGTTGACGTGGCTGAGCTTGGTCCAGTCGAGCGGGTCGACGTCGTAGGCCTGGCCGAAGCCGGCGACGAGGCGGCCGCGACCGGGGACGAGGCGGAAGAGGCGGAAATCCACCATGCCTTCGAGGTGTTCCATGACGGGGCCGAATTTCTGTTTCAGCGCTCCCATCTGGACGGCGAAGGCGGCGGTGTCGCGGGCCACGGGGGCGGCGACGCAGGGGAAGGTGAGCCGCTGGCGGGCGAGGAGCTGTTTCGCGTCCGCCTCGTCCTGGATGATGAAGAGACTGGCCTTGCCGGTCTCGGCGAGGTTGCGCGTGTGGACGGAGAGCCCGCTGACGTAGAGGTGGAAGGCGCCGTCGGCGCCGACGACCGCGGGGGCGACGGAGGCGTCGGGTAGTCCTTCGGCGGATACGGTGCCGAGGATGACGGTCTTGAGGTTCTCGCGGAGGCGGGTGGCGACCTCGCCGGCCCGGGTGAAGGCGTCCTCGCGGCGCGGAGCAGGCGACAAGGAGGCCCGCGCAGCGGTCAGGGCCATCTCGACGAGGACGGGGTGGGCGTCGGCGGGCGTGGCGAGGGGCTTGGCGTAGGCGATGCGCACGGGGATGTCGCCGCCGGGCAGGGTGACGGTGAGGGCCATGCCGGTCCGGTCGAGGTCGTCGAGACGGGCGGCGGAGGCGTCGGCGAGGCCGCCGAAGTGGCGGGCGTAGTTGAGGACGGCGTCGGCGTGGTCCTCGTTCATGTGGCCGACGATGCGGTCGCGGTGGGCGGCGGGGAAGAAGGGGGCGGTGGAGTCGGTGGTCATGGTCGTGGGCGGGGCGCCCGCGTCGAGCGGACGCCCCGGGCGCGGGTTGACGGGTTCAGGCGCGGCGGCGGCGGCCGGCGGCGAGGCCGAGGACGCAGACTCCGGCGAGGGCGGCGAAGGACGAGGGTTCGGGAATGGCGGAGCCGGCGAAGGTGTCCGACTGCTGGAGCTGGGCGCCGTAGGTGATGGTGTGGGCGGCGGGCACGGTCCAGGAGATCGAGAAGTCGGTGATCGAGCCGGCGGAGGAGAGGTCCCACTGGTAGGCGTAGACGTAACGGACGCTGGCGCCCATGCCACCGCTTTTGACCTCGGAAAACACGGTCGAGGCGAAGCTGGCGGCGAGGTTCTGGGAGCCGCCGTTGTAGCTCAGCACGGGGGCGGTGAAGACGCCGGACGCGATCTCGATGTCTAGCTGGAAGACGACGGTCTCGAGGCCGGCGAGCGGGGTGGCGTCGGAGACGGTGAAGCCGCCGAGAGGCGCGCCGGGCGTGTAGATGCCGTTGGTCGCGGCGCTGGCGAGATAGCCGGAGGTGCCGGCGATCTTGTCGAAGCCGGCGTCGCCGGAGCCGAAGTTGGAGGCGATGGCGGAGGGCCAGGCGGCGGTGGCGGTGGCATAGCCGCCGTAGCCGGCGTAGTTGGCGTTGTTGAGGCCATACCAGCCCTCGGCGGTGGAGGCGCCGGCAAGTCCGAAGGAGGCGAACTCCTGGGCGGCACGGGCGGAGCCGGCCAGGCCGGCGATAAGGGCGAGGGTGGTCGCGATGTAGTGGGATTTCATGACGGGGAAATTTTCAGCGGACGTCGATGCGGAGGCGGAGGAAGCGCCGGGACGAGGCGGAGAGGTGTTGCGTGTCGGCGACCGAGACGGGGCCGCTCGCGGCGGGCTGCGCGTCGCTGTTCCAGATCTCGCTCCAAACGGAGGTAGCGGAGAGTTCGTCGGTCGCCTCGACGGAGTAGCGAAGACCGGCGTCGGCGATGCGGTTGAACGACAGGGTCAGGCGGCCTTCGGCGAGCCCGAGGACGACGGCGGCCTCGCCCTCTCCGACGAGAGGCGAACGGCCGAGGGCGTATTCGAGGAGGTTGGGCGCGTCGTCGTGGTCGGGGTCGGCGCCGTCGGCGGCCTCTCCTTCGTTGGCGTTCGAACCGAAATGGGTCTGGCGCCATTGCTGCAAGGCGGTGAGCGCCGGCTCGCCGACGACCCCGGCGTAGGCGTCGGACAGGTCGAGACGGGCGCCGATGGTCGAGGAGTGGGCGCGCAGCGGGGCGCGGATGCTGACGGTGGTGACATCCGCGGGCAGGGCGGAGAGGTCCCATTGCCAGACGAAGGAGTAGTAGTCGCCTTCGAAGCCGCCGCCGGAGCCGGCGACCGGGTCGCCCAAGGTGCCGCGGGAGGCGGGGGCGAGGGTGCCGGTGCCGCCGGCGTGGGTGTAGGTGAGGACCGGGCCGCCGTTGAAGGCCAGGTGGTCTTCGGGCGTGTAGTCTACCTCCCGGCCTTCGGCGTCGGTGCCGGTGACGACCATGCCGACGATTTGAAGGACGACGTTTTTGACCGGAAACGGGGCGGGCGCGGAAGCGACGGTGCAGGCGTAGTCGCCGGAAAAACTGTAGAGTCCGGCGCTGGCCTTGAAGCCGGGCGCGTGGACGGCGAGGACGCCCGTTCCGGAGGCGGGGGCGAGGGAGGCGTTGAGGGAGCTGAGCTCGGTCCAGACGACGG